>Ga0316603_10001922_pt1 | contig 11284 bp, 12 predicted proteins | sample OWC_soil_day10_n_FD_207649 | JGI IMG/M metagenome (GOLD analysis project Ga0316603, IMG submission 207649) | Wetland soil microbial communities from Old Woman Creek delta, Ohio, United States - OWC_soil_day10_noCT | ecosystem: Environmental > Terrestrial > Soil > Wetlands | place: USA: Ohio...
TATAGATTTTGATCCTGCAAGAGACTCCAGCCTATTTGGAATTGAAAATGGTGGTGAACTCTTAAAAAAACACTTTGGACATGTAGCCCTAGAAGAATTCAATGGGCAAATTGTAGTTCATGAAGCAGAGCCAGTGGTTTCCTATGTAACTTCAGTAATAAGTGTACTCCAACATATAATTGACGAAAATAAATTAGATAGCTTTACTAAATATGTAGAAGCCGAGATTGATAAAACAGGGGAATTTACTACATCTACAGGGGCAGGTATTTTTATAGCATCAAACCTGTAAAGTCAACAATAAAGTGAACCCTTGTAAAAATTCAAAGAGCCACCTTTACAGGTGTAAAACCTAAAATCAAATTATTATTGGGGGTATTTTTAATATGGACGAATTGGAAACAAATGAAAAATTCATAAGAGATTTATCGATTTTAGAATTTGATGGTACTGTACCAGCAGTAATTGAACCAAGTAAATTAATAAGTAAGATAAACATACCCGAACATGCTGTTATATGTTTCTTTGGTGAAGTTATAGAAAAGTTAAAAAATGAAGGTAAAGCGATATTAATAAGAAACTTACAAACCGAAATGGGAAATCATCCTTTATATGAAGTTGACTATTTAGGCAAGAAATTAATTGTGTTTCATCCTGGAGTAGGTGCGCCTCTTGCAGTTGCTTTACTAGAAGAAGTTATTGCTTTAGGTTGTAATAAATTTATTGCATGTGGAGGAGCAGGTGTATTAAATAAAGAAATAGCTGTTGGACATATTATAATACCAAACTCTGCTGTTAGAGATGAAGGTACGTCATTTCATTATATTGAACCTAGCAGAGAAGTGAATGCAAACATCGAAGGTGTACAAGCAATTGAAAAGGTATTAACAAAACATAAATGTAAATATGTTGTGGGAAAAACATGGACTACCGATGCCTTTTATCGTGAAACTCCTGAAAAGGTGAGATTGAGAAGACAAGAAGGCTGTTTAACAGTTGAAATGGAAGCATCAGCTTTTTTTGCTGTTAGCCAATTTAGAAAAGTTACCCTCGCACAATTACTTTGTGGAGGCGATGATGTAAGCTGTGAAGAATGGGATTCAAGAAGTGATATTAGCAGAATAGAAATAAGGGAAAATATTTTTTGGTATGCAGTTGAAGCATGTTTAGAACTGTAATAAATTATGATAAATATTCTTTAAAGACAAATCAGTGAAATAAGCCTATTGAAAAATAGGCTTGTTTTATTTATGTACAATTATGAGTAAATACAATTCTTATTACCTTGTTTGGTTACTTCTTTCTATTATTTTTCTGCACATGTCACAAAGTACAGGAATGGCTCCTTGATCCTCATATTTAACTTTAGCACATCCCTTTCCAAACTTTGCATTTGGTAATAGCTTTTTTAATTCCTCTATCATCTCAAAATCGATAGAATGGAAGGTAAAATGTTCTTTTGCCTTTGCGGAAAAGGAAATGTATATGCCATTAAACTTATAGGTAGGAATTTGAAAGGATATTGTTTCCTTGATATCTGGAAAGTTTTCTCGCATAAATGTTACAAAGGTTGTAACCCATTCCTTTTTCTCCCCTTCTAAGTCGTTTATATAATTATTTACTAAATCCATGATGAAAACTCCTTTCGTATATTCCCTCTAAAATTACCCCGGTAAACCCCTAAAGTTTATAGTTTTTGCTAACCGCTGCTTCAATCCTTCTGATTCAGGAAATTTCAAAAGCAAACGCATATCATATTCCATTGCATATAATGATAATCTAGTATCTAAATGCTTAAAATTAAATAAATCAGGATAAAATTCTTTAAACCATTCAACTAAATCAATATAATCTTTACTTTCAATAAATTTTTCATATTCTTCACATGCATACAAGTAAGGATATTCAGAAAGCCTTTTTATTGTATCTAAAGCGTAATCTATTGATAGAACATCTACCCTTTCAAAATCCAACAAAGCAGTTACTGTATTACCTGAAATTAAGACATTATCAAAATGCAAATCAGTATATGTTAATCCTATTCTTTGCTCTATCAAAGTATCATGGTTATTATTTATATACTTCTCTATGTGGTCTATAAAATTATTATCTAGTATTTTATTTTTACTTATTTCACTTAGTTTTTCTTTTAAAGAATTATATCGTAAGTTGTGCCAATTTATATCTTCGTTCATTTTAAAGTGATTTAAGAATAATTTATATTCTGAAGTGTTTACACAATTAATCATATTGGCAAGTTGGCTTACAATGTGCTTTCTATCTTCACTACTGAACAAATGCCACTTTGAGTATAAATTGTCACCTGCAATTTTCTCATAAATCATATAATATTTATTAATTACTCTTTTAGATGTATCTGAGACAATAATATTGGGTACTGGAACCATATCTTTAAAAAAATCATAACAGAAAGATTCTCTATTAAAATTTTCCTCATTTTTTTCATCAACACAAACCTTTAATATATATTGATCATTTATTATGTAAATGTCATTTGTAAAACCAATATCCAGTTTATGAATTTCATTAACAATAGTAATATTATTTTCGTTGAATATTTTTGTAATTATATCACCGCTTAATACATTATTCTCCACAATAGAACACCCCTTATACCTGCATCCTTACTAGAACTTTATTATCTAACCCAAGATAGACGATAACATTAAATGATTTACTGAAGACAGATTCAAAACCTCATATTGATACTGTCTCTAATTGAACCAAAGCGACTTAAATATTTTATTAGACGAAGACTTTGTTATTATAATTTCTTCAGTATATAATCTAAAAAACCGGATATATATTCTTTACCTTCTATATTTCTTCTAATCACTCGTTTTTCACAATATACAATATCAAATCCAATGAAGTATTTTTCAAGTTCAGCAGCTGTATAATGACTGTATAATACTTCTTCACCAAATTCTTTTTGACTAAATTCTCCTGCACTAATTTCAGTACCTTTACCATAAGAATCACATTCTTCACCTAAAAAGTTTACATAACATAGACCGTTAGGTTTTAGCACCCTGTAAAATTCCTGCATAGCACGTAAAAAATCAGTTTTCTTCATGTGAACAGATGTATTATATGAAAATAAAAAACTAAAAAATTCCCTTTCATAAGGAATTTTCGTCATGTCACCACTTATTATGTTTAAATTCATATTATGCATTTTACAGAATTCATTGGCCTTTTTTAATTGTTCTTCGGATAACTCAATTCCATAGGTCTTATATTTAAATTCATAAAAAAGTGATAATGGCGGATTGCTACCTCCAGCTCCACAATCAAGTATTATTTTCTCATGGGAACTAGAGTTACAATACTTCAGGAACTTGTATAATGGAAAAGCATTTATAAGATTATGCATTATTTTCCCTCCTAAAGTTAAATACTGAGCCAGAATATATTACTTAGTTGTTTTGTTCTCAGAAATTGTCTTGAAACCATATAAATTCTCTTTTTATGTAACATAATTCTTACCTATATGTTGCTTAAGTCGCTGTATTCAACTAATTTTGGATGATGTGTAGCTTCCCATACAAGCTTCCATCCTTTCTTTGAGTTTGCTTCGTCTTCAACTGGCTTAAACCCCATATCAAGATAAACTCTTATACCTTTATAACTATATGTTTGTGTTGTTAAAAATGCTGAACTATATTCTTTGCTTAATGCTTCCATTGCCGCTGTCACTAACGGACGACATAATCCTTTTCCTTGATGGTATTTAGAAACTATTACCCAATGTAACATTCCCTGTTCTACTCCATCCATTTGCCCATGCCATGCTGTTGCTGATCCAATCGGTAATCCGTTTACATCACAACAAAAAAAACAACATTCATGTAGCTTTAATTTTTGTGGGCCAAAATGGCTATTAAAATACTCTATTCCGTCATCAATATTATCAAATTCACCAGCCTCATATGCAATTCGTGACCAATGTAATTCATCACCATTCTCAAATAACCGTATTGAGTATCCTTCTGGCATTTCACCTTTAGGTGGCAATACTAACTCAATATTTAACATCTTCAGTCCAATATATTCCAAAATAATCCCCCCTACACTTTTTATCCCATAATCTTACACACTTCCGTATAAAAAAAGTCCACCAGCCAAGACGGACGGCAACATTCTTTCTATCTATTATTTATAATTCTTATGATTTCATTTACGCTTTCTTGGATGTTTATATTACTTGTATCTAGCTTAATGGTATCTAGCTTATCATACATTCTTAATCTATCAATGCTTCTATTTATTATACTTTCTTCTCTTTTGTTTTCCTCAATATCTTTTGCTAACCTTCTTTTTAATTCTTCTTCTGAACATGTTAAAGTGATTTTTGTCAAATCGTATTCTAAGTCTTCAATCCAACTATATACCAAATTAAAACCCTCTTCATCATGTAGAACCCAATTAAATATAACATATTCGATCCAAGAGTTGGTTAGAAAGTTCCTTAAAAGATGCTTTAAATTATCTTCTACCATTCTCATATTTTCATCGTTTACAGTCCATGGATTAATCATCCATCCCCAATCTCCGTCAAGCCAAACAGAATTTTGTAAGGTTTTGTTTAGCACTGTGCATGTAGCGGTTTTGCCTGCTCCCATAGTACCATTAATAATAATAAGTTTCTTTCTCATTTTATAACCTCAAATTCTTACTTTTAAAGTGTTTTTATTTTGTCTATAGCTTCATTCCAATCATCTATTATTAAGCATTTATTTTTTGGAAAATGTTTATTTGATTTCTCAATCGCTCCTTTATACCAAACGGGAACTATACCACAATTTGCTGCACCATCAACATCAAAAACTGCATTATCTCCACAATACCAAACATCACAGGCATTAAGATTTGCTTTACGAAGGGCAATTTCAAATATTCGCTTATGAGGTTTCCTAAACACATATTCACTACTTGCTATAATAAATTCAAATTTATGCGATGGTATAAAGCAGTTAATACGTTCTTTTAATAAATTCCCACTAAAGGATATATTACTTATTACACTTGTTCGTATATTTTCATTTTCCAAGAACCGTAAAAAATCCGCTATGTTTTTTGTTGGTTCAGCAATACAAGCCGCATTTTCAAATATACGTTCAATCTCTGCTTGTGATTTTGTAAATTGAATACCAAAATATTCATAAAGATAATTTTGAAAAACATGATTATGTACTTCTAAAAATGTTTGTTTTTGAAAATCTACTCCATATCTGCCGATTTCCTCATTTAGTTGATTTGCCAATGCTTGTACTTCCTCTACTGAAACATTATTAGGATTATTAGTAGCTTCACTTAATACTGCATTTGTGCCTTTTAATGGATCAAATATTTTTTGATTAACAAGAGTTTGCCCGTAATCAAAAATTATCATTTTAGGTTTATTCATTTCTACACCACCATATCAATATTTTATAATTAATCGTAAAACCGATACTCTTTCCAATAAACTTCTCATTAAATAGTATAAGAACATTATGACTCATTAACGCTTGCAAGCCATTCTCTAATTAATGAATTAAATAATATACTTCTCCATAGCCAACTGTGGCATAAAAAAATCTTCTCCAAAAACTTCTCCTGTGAACACTACTACTAAATCTGATTCGGGCACTACAAACATATACTGGCCTCCAAATCCATTAGCATGATAACCACCAAAATAATTATTCCACCATAGATATCCGTATCCTGCTCCAAAATTTGTTACTTCATTTAGGTTGTTTGGAGTATCTATATGCTTAGATGTTGAAAGAACCACCCACTGCTCAGGAATAACTTCTACTCCTTTCCACATTCCTTTATTTAAGTACATATATCCAACCTTAGCCATATCTAATGGCGCTATCTCTATACTTCCTAACAACCCATTATGATCCTTGTCCCATAAAACATCCCATATACCTAATGGCTCAAATAATACTTTCTTTGCATAGGAAAGTACTTCTTCTCCAGTAACCTTTTCTAATATAAATTGAAGTATATGTGCCACACCACTACAATAAGTAAATTTAGTTCCTGGAATACAAGCTACAGGTCTGTTAAAAAAATATTTCGCTGCATTATCACTGTCCCACATTTCATCATAATTCTTATTATCAATCCATTCTAACCCCGTGGTCATAGTTAAAAGATTTTCTATAGTCATATTTTCTGTTTCTTTATTTTCTTTACTAATTTCTATTTCAGGAAAAAAATCTAGTACTCTTTGGTTAACATCTTTAATAAAGCCTTGTTGAATGGCTTTTCCAATTAGTGCAGATGTTATGCTTTTAGAACAGGAATAAATGGCATGTTTTTCTTTACTGAAATATCCATTGAAACTTATGTCTTTAACAACATTACCACCTTTTATGATAACTAAGCTATGTATAGGTTTATCTTCTTTCTTAATAAAATCTATAAACTCCTTAATTTTCGTATCATTCATATCCTCTTTTTCTAAAGTTGATAAATTCCAAACATCACATTCCATTTTTTTCACCCCTTTTAATTATTGCATATTATAACCCATCATACTCTTCTGATTACGTTGATGCACTTTAATCATTTCATATTCTTAAAGAATTTTATATTAAAATATAGTGCAAAGAATGCGAGGACAACAAAGCTTGCCACCTTTGTTACAATGGCTGCGAACGGAAGTTCAATTCCTGCTGATACTTGAAATGCCGTCTGAATTGGAAGCATTATTCCAACTATGCTGCAAACCGTTAATAGCATCGCTAATAAAGCATATCCCATTCCTCTTCGTTTTTTCAATTGAAACAAGCAAATCAAAGCAGCAGGGGCAACCACGCCCATATCTAAAACATATGTAACCGATGTTGTATACACTTCAATTAATTCTAAAGAACCACCAGTAACTAATGAATTAATGATGTCGGGAAGCCAAGCCACTATCAACGCAATGCCTGTTAAAGCTAAAAAGATATAAATTCCTTTGTATGGTAATGCATCTCCTATGCTCTGTTCCATCTGTTTTTTCTCTAAACTTCCCATTGAAATAATTAATCCAAACAGACTGGCTGAAAAAAGTGCAATATATACTAAATGCAACATATTATAAGTTACACCAAATGCTATACTTGCTGAATAATAAGTAAATACTGAAATGACTGACATCAAGAATAATCTACTTTTTAATGTCTTCTTTTTTATATCTAGCATCAATGCTACTATTAAAATTGGAATGACAAAGCATATAATTGTAAAATCTGTTCCACGAAATATTGGTGCCGCAAAATACGAATCATGTGCATATAGTCCATCTCCATATATTTTTACCGTTTCACCATATTGATTTACAAAATCAAAAGCTTTTCCACCAGTAGTATATAGAAGACCTATTGATGATGTTATAGTACCCAAAACAATAATAATAAGAGTAACTATATGCAAACTCTTGGCATTATTCTTACTCATAATTCAACCTCCCATTATATAAAAAATATCCGTCATATCGTACTATATAGTTCCGATTAGAGAAATTAACCCATGCGCCAAAGTTTCTCCCCAGGATAAATAGTCATGACTGCTGTTAAACCATTTAAAGTCAATTGAATAACCTTTATCCAATAATATATCTCTTAAGTTTATATTTGCATAAATCATTTCCTTATGCTCAAAAATACCTACATCTAGATAAAATTTCAACGGCAGCCTATCTGTTTCCTTGAATTTTGTACCTATCCAGCAATCTTCTTTAGTTGCACTAAACCCTTCTGATCTATACCAATACGATCCAGATTGTGAAAGTACATTACCAAAAATCTCAGGGTAATTTAAACCTAAATAAGTCGCTGTTAAGCCACCCAAACTAAGTCCACAAATAATTGCTTCTTCAGGATTCTTAGAAATACTATATCTTTCTCTAACCCACGGAATCAGTTCTTTTGCAATGACCCTACAGAAAGAATCATTGCACATTAATTCTTCGCTCCTTTTTTCATCTGAAGAATCAATAAAAACAGCGATTATAGAAGGTATCTTTTTAGAATCTACGAGTTTATCCAATGTTTCAATAGCAGAAAGAATATTTATGTAATCGTTGCCATCAGTTAAAACCATAAAGCCATAATCTTTTTTCCCTTTTTCATAGCCAAAAGGTGTATAAACTCTGACTCTACACTTGTCAACCTGGTTGTTACTTTGAAATTCGTATTCTTCTACTCTTCCTTTATGTATGCCATATTCCTTTCGTGTCCAAATAAATTCCGGTGCTGATGGCATCTCTACATAGGAGCCTTTATCTCCATCTTCAAAGTTAAAGATATTTTTATTAAATTTATCATGCACAAGTCTATTAGCAAATCTTCCATTCCAATCATTATCTAACGGATCGTTAGGCGAAAAGAAGTACATCAACCTTACATCTTCTTCTATTTCATAGGTTATGTACCATAGATTTGTGTTAATTACTCTTTCCATTCTAAAGTCCTTATAGTTATCCACATATCTATCTCTTCCTATCTCTGGTACAAACAAAACACTTCGACAATCATTATAACCTTCGAAGATAAATGTAACTAACTTGTTTCCTGATTTATTTGGAACCTAAAAGCTTGTTTCAACTAATATGTTGAATACGGCAATAGCTCATCTATATGAACTTTTTCTAATCCATTTGGAGTTTGTATTAAAACATTGATATTGGGAGCATACATTTTAAGTAATTGTCTGCAATTCCCACAAGGTGGAATCAATGCATTATTTTTTTTCGGAGACCTTACTGCAACTATAGTATCAAATTCACGTTCTCCCTCAGTAATTGCGGTACCAATTGCAATAAATTCAGCACATGAACCATGGTGTAAATAAATATTTACCCCTACATATATCTTCCCATTTTTACATCGTATTGCTGCACCTACTGTGTGATTTTCATTTACTTCATCGAAATTTTTATTGATCACTTGTTTTGCTGCTTCAATTAATTCTAAATCATTCTTATCAATCATAACTAAAACTTCCCTTCTTTTTCATTAGAACTTTATTAGTTGATTTATATCCCTATTGGGATGTTAATTTTTCTCTACAACTTAAAGTTAATACTTTCTATAGGATTTCCACTAACTAGTTATTTTCCCTTTAATGTCTAGTTATCCCTAAACACCATCATACTGATAATACCATTATCTGTATCGATTGTAAAATTCTTATTAAATAAAAAATTCACTATATTTTTTATATACAGTGAATTTTTATGAATCTTCCTCTATAAACTATTTAATAAGCTTCTCTACTCTCTCTCTATTCTCAAAGAGTGCACAGCCACCCTTATGTTCCTTTAATACCCCATGAAGATCTCTTATTTCCTTTAATAATGGTGAACTCAGAGCCTCTTTGAGTGTCATGTTTTTCAAATTAACGTCTGAATAGGGTGCAAAAGGACAGGGTTCAATTCCACCCATTGCATTAATATGAACAAATCCTCTACCAGCGGCCAGACATCCTCCAAAGGCTTTTTCGTCTCCAGGGAAGGCTAGGAATATGCCTTTGTATTTTTGTCTTAACTTTTCAAGTCTGCTATCTAACTCAGCTCTCTGACTCTCAGATATTACAAGGTTTTCTGTAGATGGATCAAAAGGTATATATTCAATAAAGAAAAATAACCTGCAGCCTTTATCTATATAGCTTTTTATAAAATCTTCCCTTAAAACACTTTCAAAATTATCTGATGTGAGGGTAATTGATGTTCCGTAAAATATATTTCTTTTCTTCAATAAATCGATGCTTAAAGAAACCTTTTCAAAGACGCCTTCCCCTCTTCTCTTATCTGTATGCTCTCTATCTCCTTCTATGCTCAAAACTGGTATTATGTTTCTTGAAGAAGCAAAAAAATTAATCCATTCTTCATTAATTAACATTCCATTGGTGAACATAGGGAAAATTATTTCAGGATATTTAATGCATTCTTTTATTATCTTATCCTTAGTGAGAGGCTCACCCCCTGCTAGAAGTATAAAGGAAATTCCTAGTTCTTTTGCTTGAAGAAAAACCTCTGACCACTGCTTTTCATTTAACTCACAGGAGCAATTATGAACCTTTTCTCTATCATAACAGCCCTTGCATTTTAAATTGCAGCTACTTGTAATAGAAGCTATCATAAAAGGCGGTACATGAAATCCACTTTCTTCATACTTATCTCTTATTTTAGCTGTGCTTTTCTGTTTTAATGCTATATTTATAATACTTTTTGCTGAAGAAAAATCACTAAGAGCTATTTTTATAAAATCTTCTGTAAGAAATCCTATTGATTTATTCATCATCTTAGTCAAAGTTTTATTGCTTATTTCATTATGATTTTCCTTTTCCATTGCCACTCCCCCACATTATTATTCATTTTAATTGGTAAAGTTATTAAACAAAAATGTAATAAAATTTTCAAGGTTTAAACAGCCATAATCCTTTGTATATCCTTAAGTTTATTTTACCATATTATAAATATAATAAGTAGATACTGCCATCCAAATGTTACCTTTGTCCTGGCACAGAATTTTGCTATACTTTAATTATATGAAATTTATCTTTACAAAAGAAATGAAAAAAGGTGATGTTATGATTAAATTAATTGCCTCCGATATGGATGGTACCTTACTTAATGGTGAAGGAAACTTACCAAAGGAGTTTTTTCACATATTTGAGGAGCTTAAAGAAAAAAATATCCTCTTTGCAGTAGCCAGCGGCAGACAATATTATAATCTCGTTGATAACTTCCAAGCTATTAAGAACGATATATTGTTTATTGCAGAAAATGGTACTTATGTTATGCAGCAAGGCAAAGAGCTTTATTCAAGCTTTTTAGAGCCTTCTATTGTTAAGGAACTTATTAAGGAAGGCAGAAATACAGAAGGTGCAGAAATTGTACTTTGCGGAAAAAATGCAGCATATTTGGAAAATGATAAAGCAGAGTTTATTGAGGAAGTAAAGAAATACTATGCTAGGTACGAAATCGTAGATAACTTATTAGATGTTAAAGATGATATTCTTAAGTTTACACTATGCGATTTCAAAGGTGCCGCAGAAAATTCTCATAAAATTTTCTTACCACTATATAAAGAAACTCTTCAAATTGCCGTTTCTGGACATCTATGGCTGGATTTAGTAAATAACGATGTAAACAAAGGCGCAGCTATTAAATCTATACAGGAAAAACTAAATATTTCTCCTGAGGAAACTATGGTATTCGGAGACTATTTTAATGATGTTGAAATGCTTCAAAGTGCATATTACAGCTATG
>Ga0316603_10001927_pt1 | contig 11273 bp, 12 predicted proteins | sample OWC_soil_day10_n_FD_207649 | JGI IMG/M metagenome (GOLD analysis project Ga0316603, IMG submission 207649) | Wetland soil microbial communities from Old Woman Creek delta, Ohio, United States - OWC_soil_day10_noCT | ecosystem: Environmental > Terrestrial > Soil > Wetlands | place: USA: Ohio...
ACCGCGAAGAAGCTGCGCACGTTGCGCACGTTGGCTTCGGCCGTCAGCGCGCGATGTACGAAGGCGTGGTACGCCGGCATGTCCGGCACGAAGACGATCAGGATGAAGTCCGGTCCGCTGGCTACGCGGTAGCACTGCTGGACTGCGGCTTCAGCCGTGGCGGCGGCCTCGAAGGCGGCGAGCGCCTCGGCGCTCTGCACGTCGAGAGTCACCTCGAGTATCGCGGTCAGCCCGGCGCCGATGGCGTCGGAAGACAGGATCGCCATCTGCCGTTCGATGACCCCGGCGTCGACGAGCCGCCGCACGCGCCGCAGTGCTGTCGCCGGCGAGACGTGCGCACGCGCCGCGAGCTCCTGGTTGGTCAAGGCGCTGTCCTGCTGGAGCAGCCGCAACAGGCGGCGATCAGTGTCGTCGAGCATCAGGGGCCTCGAACTGGCAGTCGGAGTGAACAAATCGGTCTCCAGCGTGCACGATTAGAAAGAAAATTGCAAGGTGGCAAAGTGCCGAAATTTTCGGCCACTTTCGCAGCCTTTTCCAAAGCTCGTATCGGCGGCTCCCGCGTACGCTTCGCCTCGTCATCCAGGAGAAGCAGGCATGTGCGGCATCGTCGGCGCGGTATCCCAGCGCAACATCGTTCCAATCCTGATCGAGGGGCTGCGCCGCCTCGAGTACCGCGGCTACGACTCGTGCGGCGTCGCCGTGCATGCCGAGGGACAGCTGAAACGCGCGCGTAGCGTCGCTCGCGTGGCCGAGCTCGATGCGCAGGCGCACGAGCTATCGGCCTTCACCGGAATCGCGCATACGCGCTGGGCCACGCATGGCGCACCGAGCACGACCAACGCCCATCCGCATTTTTCCGCGGGTCCCGTGCAGGTGCGGGGCGGCCTCGACAAGTCGGCCCGCAGTGCGCGCGTCGCGCTCGTGCACAACGGCATCATCGAAAACTACGAAGAGCTGCGCACCCGGCTCAAGGCCGCGGGGTATGTCTTCGAGAGCCAGACCGACACTGAAGTCGTGGCGCATCTCATCGACAGCTTCTACGACGGCGACCTGCTCGGTGCCGTGCAGCGGAGCGTGCGTGAACTGCGCGGCGCCTACGCCATCGCCGTGTTCTGCCGCGACGAACCCCATCGCGTCGTCGGAGCGCGCGCCGGATCGCCTCTGGTGGTCGGCATTGGCCGCAACGAGAACTTCCTCGCGTCCGATGCGATGGCACTGGCCGGCACGACCGACCAGATCGTCTATCTCGAAGAAGGCGACGTTGTCGACGTGCAGCTGGCTCGCGTCTGGATCTTCGACCGGGAGGGACGCCCCGCCCAGCGCGAAATTCGTACGGTTCAGGCCGGACTGGGCGCGGTGGAGCTCGGGCCGTACCGCCATTACATGCAGAAGGAGATCTTCGAGCAGCCGCGCGCCATCGCTGACACGCTTGAACCGGTGGTGGCCATCGAGCCGGAATTGTTCGGGGAAGCGGCGGCCGACGTGTTCCCGCGAGCGAGTTCCGTGTTGATCCTGGCGTGCGGCACCAGCTACTACGCCGGGTGCGTGGCCCGCTACTGGATCGAGGCGATCGCCCAGGTTCCGGTGACGGTCGAGATCGCCAGCGAATACCGCTACCGCGTGTCGGTGGCTGACCCGAATGCGCTCGTCGTGGTGGTTTCGCAGTCCGGTGAAACTGCCGACACCCTGGCCGCGCTCAAGCATGCCAAGGGGCTCGGCATGCACCGCACGCTGGCGATCTGCAACGTGCCGAGCAGCGCCATGGTGCGCGAGACCGCGATGCAGTTCCTCACGCGCGCCGGAGTGGAGATCGGCGTGGCCTCGACCAAGGCCTTCACGACGCAGCTGATCGCGCTCTACCTGCTGGCGCACGCCATCGCAAAGGCGCGCGGTCGACTATCCGCAGAGCGTGAGCAGACTGCCGTGCGCCGGCTGCGCCACCTGCCGGCCGCTATCCAGAGCGCGCTCGCGCTAGAGCCGCACATCATTGCGTGGAGTGAGACTTTCGCTCGAGTCGAAAACGCGCTGTTCCTCGGTCGCGGGCTGCACTATCCGATCGCGCTCGAGGGCGCGCTGAAGCTGAAGGAGATCAGCTATATCCACGCCGAGGCTTATCCGGCCGGCGAACTGAAGCATGGACCGCTTGCGCTGGTCACCGAGGCGATGCCTGTGGTGACGGTGGCGCCAAATGACGAGCTGCTCGAGAAGCTCAAGAGCAACATGCAGGAAGTTCGCGCTCGCGGCGGCCAGCTCTATGTGTTTGCCGATTCGGACACGCAGATCGAATCGAGCGAGGGCATCCACGTCATCCGCCTGCCCGAGCACTACGGCGACCTCTCACCGATCCTTCACGTCGTGCCGCTGCAGCTGCTCGCGTATCACACCGCCGTCGCGCGCGGCACCGACGTCGACAAGCCGCGCAACCTGGCGAAGAGTGTCACTGTGGAGTGATGCGGGGGGCAGTTTGCAGCAGATTGTTCCTAGCAATTAAAGTCGTAAACAGGACATTAAAGTCGTAAACACGGCAATAAAGTCGTAAACGGCTCAGGTCTAAGAACTTCCCTACTCGGCCACAAGCTGACGTCTTCCCAGGTCGGCCACTCCACCCGAAAGCCGCCCTTGTGGAAGGTTGGGCACAGCGCTACCTTGACGCGATGCGCCTCTCGAGTCTCGTAGCCGTCGTCTGCCTAGTCGTCGGGGCTGCCTACCAAGCTCCCGCTCGTGCTGACGAACTTGACCGCTACTTGGAACGGCAGAGGCAGGTCTATCAGATCCCGGCAATCGTCGTCGGCGTCATTCGAGGCGGACAGTTGGTCGACAGCCGTGCTGTCGGTTTGGCCAATGTCGAGCTCAGCGTCCCGGCGACGTCGCAGCACGTATTTGAGATCGGTTCGATCTCCAAGCAGTTCACCGCCTACGCCATTCTCATGTTGTACGAGCACGGCAAGGTCGATCTGCATGCGCCGGTGGGTCGGTACCTGACTGGCTTGCCTGAGCCATGGGGCGCTCCGACGCTGCACCAGCTCATGAGCCACACCTCGGGCTTGCCGGATTTCGAGGAAGCGTTTGACTACGGGGTGTACCGGGAGACGCCCTCAGACGACGACTTCCTGAAACGCCTTCTCGAACTCAAGATCGAGGCGAAACCTGGGACGAAGTGGCAATACTCCAATACTGGCTATTGGCTGCTCGCTCGCGTCATTGAAAGAGTCAGTGGCATGAGCTACGCCCAGTTCATGCAGGGGCGGATCTTCACGCCGCTTGGCATGACGACGACGCGTACCGCGTTGCCGAACCAGATCCTGATGGGCCGGGCCGCAGGCTATCGGCTGGTAAATGATCTTCTCGAGAACCGAGAAGCTATCCAGCCGCATACAGGCCGTGGCCTCGGCGACATTGCGACAACGGTGGCGGACATGGCCCGCTGGGAACAGGAGCAGCGGCGACCGAGCCTGCTCAAACCGGAAACAGCGGCACTTGCGCAACAAGCGGTGACGCTGGCCGACGGGTCCGCCACGACTTACGGCTACGGCTGGTTCACTGATCAGATCCTGCCGGTGCTTACGCTTAACCATGATGGGCAGACCGCCGGGTTCGTTGCGAATTACGTCCGAGTGCCCAGCCGCGACTTGGCTGTCGTGCTCCTTACAAATTTGTATGGCGCTCCAGGCAGCGTCACCCGCATCGTGCGACTCGTCGAGCCCAGCCTAGGTGGCCCAGTGCTCGTGGCCGCCGCGAACGCCGATGCAAAGCGGACCCAACGCGTGCGGGAGTTTGCCGCCGGCGCGGCCCAAGCCCAGTCCAGCTGGCGTGAAGAGTGGTTCACTGCCGATCTGTGGCGGGGGATCCAACCGAGCCTCCCCGACATCGAGGCGACTTATCGACGACGGGGCACGCTGCAGTCCGTGACGGCCGTCGGACCAAATGGCGTCCAGGACACCAACAAGCCGAGCTACCGTCTCGTCTTCGAGAACATGACGCGCGTGATCACTTTTGAGTTTGACGAAGAAGGCCGGATGAAGTCGATCCGAAGCGAAGACGAGTGATGTGTCGTCTGGTACTTCTCAAGACGGCCAGAACCGGACCTGGCCCCTGTCTTCGAAATCATCCGCAAAGCGGACGGACTTTGCTGGCTTAGAGCAGACGTTCCGCCGCATCCGTCGCCGGCCTGACGAGATTGAGCGGGATCTGGTCGAGAAACAGCCGACCCGCGCGGTTCAGCGGCTGGAGTACTTGCTATCGGATCTTGCGGTAGAGCGCGACCGAGTACGGGTGCAGCGTGGCCGACATGACATTGGCTTCGACCGCCGGGTCAGACTCCATAAAAAGCCTGGCAGCTTCATCGTTTTCAGCCTCAAAGATCACGAGCCCGAAAGTCTTGTCGAGCGCTTCGGTTGTGCGCCCTGCGAGAATTACCTGCCCCGCGTCAGTCGCCGTAGCAAGGCGTGCGAAGTGCCGTCCGATCACACCATTCTCGGCGTCCGTCCAGGCGTTTGCTTCTTGCATGCGCGCAGTCAACTTAAGAACGTAAACGTACTGCTGACGTTTGCTCACCGGCTGGTGCTCGGCCGCAAGACTAGGCGCGGCAAGCAAGGCGGCGAAGACGAATGGAAGCACTGTTCGGAACGAGTTGACCATGACTCTTCCTTGCAATTCATGTATGCGGATGCAAGCTGCGGCAGTCGCCTCATCCCGCCGCGTCGTATGCCGCGCGTACCCAACTCAGCAGTTCGGCGTCCACTTCGCCCGCCGCAGACAGGCGCACGCTGTACTGGCACATGCCACCCGGCGCCAATGCCTTAAGCCGTGAAGCAGTGGGAAGCGACTTGGCGTTGAGCCCGAGCTCGACCTGGTCTCTTGTCGCCGGACCGATCGTCGCGAACTGCTTCTTCCGGCGCAGACTTACGTAGGCTTTCTTGGGCGCGACTTCGAACGGTCCGAACTTGGTGATTGCAGCGTGCAGCCGCTCGTGGATCTTGCGTAACGGCGCCTTCGGTCCGCAGTAGATCGCGTCCAGCGGATCGGCGTCCTCTGCGGCAGGTGCAGCGGCCAGCTTGGCGCGAAGCGCAACCGTGTTCGCATCGCCGTAGCCGAGTTGGAGTTCTTTCATCAGCATCGCGCGCTGTTCACCAACCTTGGTCAGGCCCGAGCCGGCGATCAACTTGCAGAGTTGCGCAAAGGTCTTGCCGGTCTTGATTTCGATATTGCGCAGTTGGGTGGCAATGGCGGCTTCTGGATCAGCCATGGTTGTCTCCTCGGTGTGTCAATGGTTTCTACAGTGGCCAGTGCTCGCTGCGAGTGCGCTTCGGCAGAACGAACTCCATCAAGTCGAAGGCGGCGTACATCAGTCGAGTTCCCATGGGTGGTCGACCGGTCTCGGCGATGGCCTTGAGTGACTTCAGGATCATGTGGCCGCCCTGCTGCATGCTCTTGGCTGTGCGCGTTCCGGCTGGCATTCCGCTGACGCGCAGCGTCACTTCGACGCCAGAAGCCACCGGCTTGAGTTCGTAGGCCACCTGGCAAACGGGATCGTCGTACTGGGTGAAGCGATGGCTGTGAACGAAGCGGTGCGGTGGGTCGACCTCGAGCACTTCGCCGACCACAAGGGTGTGCTTCCCGGAGCCGGTCCGCATCTGCATGTGCCCGCCGGGCACCAGTCCCTTGGTGTGCAGCCAAGCGTTGAACACCGCGCCCTGCGCTTCATCCGTCTTGGTCAACTCACGCCACACCCTTTGAATGTCGGCCTGGATCACGATGCGGAAGATCGCATCGGGGGAAGTCCTGTCATCAGCCATGCCGACGTCCTTTCGTCTGGTGAGTGGGAAGTCGAATCACTTCAGCACCTTCTGCGCTGTACTTCAGCCGCGTCAGTCGTGCCGCCCAAAAAGCGCTCAGTTCCGTGGTCCAACGCTCATGGATCCACTGAATCGGTGTCGGGTCGAACCAGAGGAGGCGTTCACGGCCAGATCGCTCGGCGATCACCAGGCCCGCAGCCTCCAGCGTGGCGAGATGCTTCATGACGGCAAAGCGGCCAATGTCGTTCTCTAGGTACTCGCAGACGCGGTTGACGTTGCACCCGGGTTCCTTCTTGAGCGCGTCGAGGATGCGCCGTCGCGGCTCGGAGGCGAGCGCGAAGAACACGGCATCCATCTGGTCGCTGTCGGGATCGGGCTTGAGTTTCATATGTGCCTTAATGGTCACATATTAAAGAACTCGCTGTCAAGCGGCCTTCTCCGTGATCTGTCGCGCCTAGGATTTGTCTCTGTCAGGCCTGCGGCGGACCCTTGGCAGAACCCGTAACTCTCAGAATTGGCGCCGTTCGGCCAGTAGCTGACTTGGCGCCTCCGCGCGAGAATCGCCCCAAAGCGGTCACGTTTGGAGGCAACTGTGATCCAAGGGTCGTGCTTGTGCGGGCGGATTTGCTTCGAACTGCAAGGAAAGGCGCAGTTCATTAATCACTGTCACTGCTCGATGTGCCGAAAAGCTCATCGAGCTGCCTTCGGGAGCTTCTTGCACGCGGACGGTGGGACGTTTCGATGGACGCGAGGCGCTTCAGACGTCCAGAGCTACGAATCTTCGCCTGGGACGTTCCGTTCCTTCTGTCGGCACTGCGGCTCCAGCGTGCCTGCGCTCGAGGATGATGACGGGCCTCACGTGACGATCCCCGCTGGAGCGCTGGATTTTGACCCCGGCGTGCGTCCCGTCGTGCACATCCACACCGCCTCAAAAGCTTCGTGGTACGAGATCACTGATGATTTGCCGCAGTTCGACGATGAACCGCCCCCAAGCTTTTGGTCAAGGTTTGAAGTGCCAAAGGAGTGAAAGCGGCCACTTGCAGACTCGGCACTGGGGTTGCAAGATCGCCTAAGAGCGGCCATCTCCGCTTGGTCAGATTCTTGAACTGGACATGACGTTGCTCGAGTTCTTTGGGTCGGTCCTCGCGCTCGGCGCAGCACTTGTCGCCTGGGGCACTTTCTTGCACATCGTGAGCAGGATATTGGTGGGCGAGAGCGACGTCTTTCGTCGCGGCCCCCGAGCACTCGTTTCTATTGAGACATGGGCCGAAGCCGCGATTAGTCCACATGGTCGGATCGCGGCTGCACTTTTCATTGCGGGAGCAGCGTCCGTTGCAGGAGGCGTGCTCACGCTCATCTACGCCGTTGCGAGCACATGGGTGACTGGGTCCGGTTAGCTCGAATCCCGGCTCAGGCTTAAAGGGAACTTGATTCTCGCTAGAACTAGTTAGACCTAAGTAGGAAGGCGAGCCATGCGCACCGTATTGATTGTCTGCGGTCTCTTGATGTCGACTGATGCGCTTGCGGATGCTGGGGCCGGAGAAAGGAAGGCTCAGCTATGCCTTCTGTGCCATAAGCCAACAAACGTCACGGCCTTCGCTCCCTTACTAGAGGCACAACCTTCGAAGTATCTCGTCCAGGCCACAACTGACTTCAAGACTGGCAAGAGGCCTGATCCCGTAATGAAGGCGAACGTCGCGAACCTGTCTGCCCGCGATATAGCGGACATAGCGGACTACTTCGCGTCGCGTCCGCCAGTGCTCGGCGTCTACAGCACTGATCCGGCCAAGGTGGCCGTCGGCGAAAAGCGCGTGGCCGAGATGAAATGCGGTTCATGTCACGGCCCGACTTTTGCCGGAGCAGAAGCGGTTCCGCGGCTGGCGGGGCAAACCACCGGGTATCTGATAAACCAACTTGGAGCCTTCGCGGCAGGGCGTCGTACGCATCCGCCTATCGAGACGCCTTTCGACAAGATTGGCGACTTCGAAGCAATCGCACACTACTTAACGGCGGCGAAATGAGGTCTAACCCCGCGTACAACTGGACCCGCCGGGAACCCGTTTCTTTCCCGGCGTGGAGTCAGTGGCGGGCCGGTTAACGCGAAGGCAGTAGAGACGCCTCGATGCAATGTCCGTGAAAGCCGCAGCCGCGGCCGAGCAGCAGGTTCACTCCCACGAACTGCGAGCAGGGTTGGGTGACATGGTCAGCAATTGCTGCGGACCGCCTGGGGACAAAAGTTCAGATTGTTCGTCCCGCCAAGGAGGCACGATGATGAAGCCGCATGGTTGGATCTTCGCCTGCACCGTGGGAATCGCCGCGCTGAGCGCAGTTCCGCTGCGTGCTCAACCCGCTGCTGCAATCGTCGGCGACGAGCTTCGCGCCCTGGTCAGCGGGAAGTCTTGGGCGCTCTCCACCTACGGTGATCCAACGAATCCGGCCACCACCATGGTTTGGGACTTCCGCGGCGACGGGACCGTATGTGCCCGTCCAGGCGCCAGCAAAGCTGGTGACAAGTGCGCAGACGAGGGCAAGTGGGTCCTTCGAGGTGATTTGCTCTGCTGGGACCTGACCTGGTTTGGCGCAAGCTTCGGGTTCAAGACGGTATGCTGCAGCGTGAAGCGAACAGGGCCTGATCGCCTGCAACTGCACAGCGACAAGGCGCCCGACCTTACCTACATGGTGGTCAGGCCGCTGTAGCGTGAGACTGAATAAGACGTACGAGTCCTGCTTACTTCCCAAGCGGGACCCACCAACGGCATCGGATGTTGCGTCATGCAGCCACGCCCTCCTGGATCTCGAAGCCAAGCTGCTGCCTAACCGCTCGGTCGAGGCGTCCGCTGCCTTTTCGTCGAACACGCCGTGAAGCACGCTCGCCCCGAAACACTTTCTACTCTTGAGCCGATGCTTCGTCAGTTGCGCAAGGATTCAACGCTCGTTGAGCGGACGTCTGGCTGTTTTTACCGCAAGTCCAAGGCATTCCTGCACTTTCACGAAGACGCGTCCGGAACTTACGCCGACGTAAAGCTCAACGGCGAGAATTTCATTCGAATACGAGTCTCTACGTCACAGGAGCAAGCGCGTTTTCTGGCGCTGATCGCCGACAACCCAGAGCCATAGCCAGATTCCACCTGATGGGCGTAGCCGGCCAACAGCGGTCGCCTGGCAACGCCTTCCAACTAGCTCGAAGCGGACCTTGCCTACGCCGCGTTTCACAATTACGGTTGCAGCCGTAATGTGCCGTAATTGAGATTGGGCCGACGCGGCTACGGTCGGCCAATAGCCGACTCTGAGTTTGGCCGTCCAATACCCCTGCTAGCGGACGTCCCGCCGCCCAGTCACAATTCCTGTAAGCGGACATTCTTGGGACCGCCGCGGGTAGATGGGAATCCGCGCGATGTCTCAAGGCTGTGGTTGCGCTAGACGAGCAACAGTTGCAGGCGAGCAGTCAGCCGCTAATGCTGAACCCCAACATGCAGGTGGTGGCGGAAATCCGCCGGGGAGAGCGGACGGTGATGAAGTACCCGCTGAGTCCGGTAGCGGTGACGGTGATGCAGGCGGGACGTGAGCGCTGACGAGATGCTCAAATCGTCAAAGCGATGGCGATGGGCATTCACCTGTAAGGTAAGCATGCCTCATCCAAAGCAGTTGACTGAGGAACCGCGCACGGAGATGCGCGCCGCAGGCCTTCCGTCAGTTCGAGCACTGCTCATAGCGCTCATCGCTATTCAAGTGGCGCTCGGCGGATGCAAGCGCTACGACGAAGCCGTTTGGACCGAAGAAGTGAAGCTGCATGACGGGCGGATGATTTTGATCGAACGACGCGCACGGCGACAGCCGAGTGGCTTTCCCGCTGCTCCTCGAGGTCGGGAACTTGAAGTCGAACTCCGCTACTCCGAAATGAATGTCGTCTGGCGTGGAGACGGCACGAGTTCGCCACTTTCGTTCGAAATATTTGACGGCACACCATTCCTGGTGCTCGTGCCACGCGATCCAGCCTTCTGTTCTGGAAAGCCGGATGAGGCCCCTCTAGCTCTGTACTTCAAGTGGAACGGAAGTAACTGGACCGAGATTGGCGCCAGCTCGCTTGCTACCGAGCGCGCGCTCGCGAACCTCTTTGAGCGCTACTGGGGCCATGGCCCAAGCGACGATGCAAAGGGGCGCGTTAGCTGGCTGGAAAAAGCGACGAGAGATGGTTTCTCGGCATCTGCCCCCAATTCCGTCCGCGATTGGTATGCGAAGTTCGGGATTACGTGCGCCCTATATCGAGCCTATCGGTAATAAAGAGCGACGAAATGGACTCTACCGTCGACTACGCAGTTCTCACCACAGTGAGGGCGCAACCGGCCACAACCGGACGAATTGGTGACTGGGCAGTTGGACCCCAAAGCGGTCACAATGCCCTTTCATGGATGACCCTCGGTTCTTCGCAACGTTGGCCTTCGCGTTGGGTTCAATCGTCGCGCGCGGGGCAGAGTGGGTCATTAACCTTCACCTCGTTGATCACCTTCGCCGAGAGCAACCGGATGAGTGGGTGCTGGCCGGTTCGCCGTCGATTCTTCGCTACCTTGCGTGGCCCGAAAACAAGACTTACTCAGCCTGGCTCCGCGCAGTCAGGAAGCGGGAGCCACCGGATCAGTACTCAACCCGCGCAAAGAAGATGTGGGTGTGGCGATGCATCTTTTACGCGAGCATCGCTGGACTTTTCGCTGTCCTGCTACTTGGACCCCTAGTCGGCCAGAAGCCGACCTCTCTAACAGTTGCGTGCACCGCCTCAGAGCGGCCATAGTAATTTCATCAGATGCCGTTCCCTTGACGCCCAATGCAGCTCATTCCCTACGAACAGTTTGCCAAGTTGCGACTGCGCGACTTCGTCCCGGATGACACGGCCATTGGAGAGGCCGCGGACTGGGAGTGGATGGGTTCCCGCTGGCATAACGAGGGCATCGGGTTCACGAGCTTCTCACGGCACGCGAGTACGCCCGATGCGACTGGTGGCGTGGAAATTTCCTTTTCCGAGCTTCCTCAAGACTGCATTGAACGTCTTCTCAGCGCCATCGGTCTGCCGGTTCGACCTGGCATGAGCATCTCCGAGGTTTTGTCCGTCCTGGGATCCCCAAGGGCTACCCGTCAGTTTGTAGCTGGTCGTCACACTTATGAGTTCACGGCAGGCACGCCTCAGCCGTACGTCGTGAGCTGCACCGTGACAGACGGAGAGGGGCTTACCTACGTCACAGCCGTTAGGCCGGACCTAGTAAACCGCGATGAATGAAGCAGTTGCCAGCACCTCAAGCCTGCGAGCGGGGGTGTGCAAGTCGAGAATAGACAACATTGGCAGTACAAGACCGGCCGTCGTCGGCCAATAGCGGCCGGAAGCGCAGGTAGGCAGAATCGCCCCAAAGCAGACCAGCCGGCCGCCGTGCTGAGTAGGAAGAAGTTGGGCGTCATGCGAGGAGGCGTCAGTGGCCATCCGGATCGTTG
>Ga0316603_10001930_pt1 | contig 11254 bp, 8 predicted proteins | sample OWC_soil_day10_n_FD_207649 | JGI IMG/M metagenome (GOLD analysis project Ga0316603, IMG submission 207649) | Wetland soil microbial communities from Old Woman Creek delta, Ohio, United States - OWC_soil_day10_noCT | ecosystem: Environmental > Terrestrial > Soil > Wetlands | place: USA: Ohio...
GCGGGTTCTGACCTCCAGAGCCCTCGGTAAGCCACAGCCCCGAAAGGGGTTTTTTTCGTGTTTCTTTAGACATTTCAACTATTCTCTTGCTTCCCCCAACGTTCTGTTCTAGGTTTGCCTGCTAAGACTTCACGACAAAAGCTTTACCCAACCATAAGGCTATCCCGAGACAAAGAGATCTGTCGTTGACACGCGCCAACCTTACCGGGACACAACGAATTTCTTGGCCTTCTTGATCGGATTCATCGGGATCACCGCCGTCATCCTCTTACTCATGTTCTAAACTTGTTCGAAAAGCCTCGTTTCGTATTCTTTCCCTCAAGGTTCCGGCGGGTCCCCACGGCCGGAGGTCGTGGCCCGAGTCGAGGGGTAACGCTTTTGCTTGACTTCTCAGCCCGTTTGACATTGAATACCTCAAGTATTTTCTTTCCAAACCTTAGCCTCCATAGCGGAGGTTATAACATGGAGAGACCCTCAAATTCTGCCCACCTCGCTCCTACCGGAATGCACCTGTTCTGTCGGGAGGTCGAACCAACTTTTGTCAAATTGAACCACTCCTTGAATCACAACTCGCGGTCGAGAGGCAAGGGGGGAATTTCAACATTGAGCCTTTCGTGTGACCTGCCGAGAGAGCCAAGGGAAGAAATCCTTCCGACAAGATTGTCGCAGCTTCCAGCCACCAAGGAGAACGGCAAGAGTTTCGTGAGTTCGCTGTCCACACCTAAGGTAAATCACGCGCGGGGAGTTCATAGATCGACAGACAAGAGACTGGGAGGAGGCAACAGGGTGGCCGCGCACTGCTTGGAAGCCGGTAGGAGAAGTAATTTCGGCCCGGGGGGCGCTTTTCACCTATTGCGAGTTGAAGCACTCCATGGATAACCGGCTTACGGGTGAGAAGTGGGAAGACCTGATAAAATTTCAAGGGCCATCCCCGGGCTCAAAAAGGCTCCGGACAGAGGGCCGAAGCAAGAGGGAGTTGCTCGACAAGGGAAACACAGAACAGGGTCACCTGTTGAACCAGAGGGGGGTGGTGCAGGTGGTGAAGTGAGCCGGGTGGGATGGCATGAAGCTTGTAGCGGCCCGGTACTTCATTACTCGATTACCATATTCCACTGGCGCTTTATCCCATTCGTGGTGGAGGTTTTTCGCGGAGGTTGAGCCGCAGGGGTTACTACACATGGCGTGCCCGTGAGATGTGCAAAGAGAAATGCAAATCTGTCATTGCTACAAGCAGACCCCATGGGGCGCGGTCATAGCTTGGTCTTGCTCCTGGACACATCGGCGGGGCAATCACTGCCGCGCTTCTTTCTGCACTATACTCCGACGGAACGCAATGCGGGATTTCCTGGAAAACCAACCAGAACATGCAACAATTCCCAGGGAGTTGGAGGCCACAAACTGCAAACGTGCCGAGAACATCGCTGGCCGGATAGCGACCTGACTGCTGGCGCCACAACTCGGCAGAGCCCCCAAGTTCTAAGGCTCGGTCAACACTACAACGAGCAGGATCTGGGTCACTGGGAAGAGGGAGCTCGTGGCCCGGTACAACTCAACCGGCTCATTTCGTGAATAAATCACAAGAAAATTGTGATCCGGTTCACAGAGAGAAGATATGCCCTTATGCCATAATAGCAATCAAAAATTTTCGATGCCTAGTAATATGGTATCTTGCCTTTCCAAGGTGCCGGCATTGGAGCTATAATCGCCCAGGTAGGATAAGTGGAATCCTCTTGACTATTGGAAGATTTTCACTCAGTATTGTGTCCAATTTATCCTACCTCACTAGGTTCACTCAAACCCTTTATCGAGGAAGTTATGAAGTGGGCCTATCCCGAGTACATTGACCTTTGCCTCCCTGAGGCTGCGGCCTGAGGGGGGGGCGTACAAAGTCACTCAATCTGTGGTAAGTGAATCGCATTGAAGGATGTGAATGGTAAGCAATAGGTTGCGCTGTTTTTGCGTCACCAGGATTCTTACCGCCAAATCTGGATCCACCCGAACTCGCTGTGTCCCAGGTCATGGATAGGGGAAATATTGCGAGACGGGACATTGCCGGGCTGTAGACAATCACAGGTCCTTTCTTTCCAATCTCTTTTCTGATGGTTGGTAAGGAGGAGAGGAGGCCAAAAAAACAGGGACTGTTTTTTAGTGTAGGAGGAGGTGAGTTGGCAAAATGGAGGTGCTACGAGAAGCTAGGAAATCATTTTGGAAGACATTAAGGATAGCAATAATAAGCATCATCGCGACAATCGCCACAGTCCTAGTAATCCTAAATGTTACATATCTCGATGAGGAACCTGAGCTTCTACATAAACTTCTTTTTGGTTTTGTTTTCATTCTATGGGTGGTTGCCGTAGTGCAACTAATCAGGTTGAGCTGGATTCTATTATTCGCACGGTCAAAGACAGAATTCCCCATTTGGAGCATCATAGTAGGCGCAGCAACAGCTTTGTTAACTCTCGCTTTCATCATACTCCCAATATTTATTCTCTTCGGCGTAGGCCAATTGAGTTACTCACCATCCAGAGAACAATATCAAAAGAACGCTAAAGAAGCTGCACGTGCGCCAGCCCCTGAAGCTAAGCCTGCACCTCCCGAAGCGCCTGCGGGTGAAGCGCCTGTAGCTATAGAAAAAGGGATTGTTATTGAAACAAAATCCGAAAATCAATTCTCACCAATCTGGAATGTTTGGGTGGAGGACGGGAGCGACGTCCAATACAAGCCTGTCACCAAGCTGAAGCCTGAACTAGCAGAGACTGAACCTGGATACAGCCTTTATGTTCACCTTTCCAACTGCAGGTATGAGATTGATAAGAGAGGCTTTTTCATCCAGAGCCCCAGGGAAGAACTAAGGAAGATAATTCAGGAACAACCATTAACTACAAAGACACTAATGCTAAAAGCCATCATGATCCCTGATTCCGACTATTTCGAGCCTCCAGCAAAACCTGTTGAGGATCTGGAAATTGACCTCGACAAGATTCGGGAGCAAATGAGATCAGGGTCCAAGCTGGAAGGTGATCCAGTGGATAAACTAATAAAGGAAAAACCTTTGCTTCCATTTTTTGTCTTTGGAGGCGCCAGATTTACAGGGATCAAAACGCGAGGGAAAGAAGGAACGGGGCACATTGGTGTTGCGATATGGCACAATGGAAAGCCGGTTGACGATTTTTCAGTGCCCTTCTGCATTTCGTCGTCGGAATGCGTGGGCTATACTCCTAAGTATACAAACCGCGAGAAGGAATCGCTGCCAATGAACTTGAGCTCCTCTCCTGATGCTGCCTTGCATTTCTTTGGGCTTGGATCTGGGAAGGACAAGGTCGTAGGTGTGTTTTGGAATAGGAAGACTGACAAGTTCACTATATGGGATACCGGCAGGTCTCAAGAAGGGTTTTATGACCAGCTTGAGAAAGATATAATTCCTAAATTGAACAAATCCGATACGCCGCAGAAATGGAAAAGCAATGGATCAGCCCTGTTCAACCTTCTTTTCCCTAATAGAACAAATGGGGGTGTGGACAGTGGATCGGAGTTCAAGGAATATTTCAAAGAACACTTGAGGAAACCGCAGATCGCAAGTGATAAAGAGCCGCCTTTTTTTAAACCTTTTGAGAATGATAAACCGCCACTTCTTTTTGTCCGATTTACTGAGCTCAAGGCGGACTTGCCCTTTATCATCCCCATCGGACTGGTGGCTGTTGACGTGGGGGACGGGAAAAAGGAGTTCATCGGATTCCATCAAAAAATCGAAGCGCCCCTTGCGAACGACACTGCCACGCTCAAGCCCGAGTGCATCAAGCGCTGGGTGGTGTCCCTGCCAACAAAAGACCAGGAAGAAAAACTGAAGACTGCATATGAGAATGTCGACCCGTCTTTCGTAACGAAATGGAAGACTTACGCATCAAAGGAGTTTTTCGACAGAATCAGTCAGCCGGAACAGGAAAGCGGGATCACTTCCTTCGGGGTTTGGATTGAAAATGAAGAGGAAGATAAAGAGCCCGCTGCAATCATTGTCATGAGCCATCACGAAAAAGGTGCCCTCTCTGACAGTTCGGGAGAGGTATTGGCACTTAATGTAAAAAGGCGGTTCAGCCAACCATCTATCGCCATTCTCAACGGATGCGGAACCGGGGAGCCGGGTGCAACTGAATTTATAAAAGAGCTCAACGATAGAGGCGTCATGACGGTAATTGCAACCAGCACGAGCGTGGAATCACCAATGGCCGGGCATTTTGTTACTTGTTTTGGTCAAGAAATAGAAGCGGCAAGAAAAAGAGGGCAGAAGGAGATTGCCGTGTCAGATGCCTTTACCGGGACGCTCAAATGCCTGCATAAAAAGCCTAATAAGTACGACATGAAAGTCCTAAAATATTCGCTTTTGGGAGACGGCAACCTGTGCCTGTGCATTCCCGAAGTGCCATGAAAGGAGGAAGGAAAATGACTGATAAAGGCCGCTGTATGAATAAACTGTTGTCTGCATGCTTAGTTGGTTTAATAGTTCTGGTCTCTTCACCCGCATCCGGTGAGCAAAATTGTGGTTGCTCCCCCACCGAACCCTCTGCGAAGCGCCTCACGCTATTCATCAGCGACCTCCACATGGGTGTGGGCAACGATCCGAATACACAAAAATGGAATGCGATGGAAGACTTCCGCTGGGGAGAGGAGTTCGGTCTCTTTCTCCAAAAGATCCACGCATTGGGTGGCGGTAAAACGGACCTTGTCATCCTCGGCGATCTTTTTGAACTGTGGCAATTCGTGAAAGATGATTGCGATTACAATGATCCGAATCTGGGCTGCACAGAGGAGGACGCCTTGAAGAGAGTTGGGGGCGTCCTGGAATCGCATGGCCCGGAAATGGAAATGCTCAAGAAGTTTGCCGATAGTTCCCCGGGTGACAATCGCGTTTACATCGTGCCGGGCAACCATGATGTCGCACTTTTATACAGCAAGGTGGCGCAGGAAGTATTAAGGAAGATCAATGCAGCTCCTGGAAAAGTGTGCATTTGCCATGATGGGTATTGGCGCTCCTCCGATGGCCTAATTTATGCCGATCACGGGCATCAGATAGAGGACGCTGATCCCAATTCCTATAAGGAGAAGTGGCCGAAGCCCTTTTCCGATGAAATAGGTGGGAAGAAATACCTAATTCGTGTGTGGGGGGAGAGGTTCGTACAGAAGTACTACAATCCTATCGAAGAAGACTTTCCGATTATCGATAACCTCTCCGCGGAAAGCTTGGGAATCAAGTACGGTGTCGCCGCACGAGGATTTTTGCTCCCGGCTGATATCGTCAACCTGTGTAAATTTGTCTTTCTCCAGGTATCAGAGGATCAGCTCATAGCTCTCATTCGCGGGTTGTATCTAAAGCCTGGCGAGCAGACCGGAAGTGCGAAGTGGAATATCAAAGAAATAAGACGCATCAACGATCAGCAATTTGTCTCAGATCTATCAGCCATGATGGAGAAACTCGCGCTCCGCAGTAATATCAACAAAATTGCCCTGAAGAAGCTTACGGGGGAAGGGAAGCCTGACGTTAAGCCGAGCGATCTTTCGGATGATGAAATCATTGGCCTCTGTAATTTGCGGGCTGCTCTACTGGACGGCATGTCAAAGAACAATCTGGCCGTATCCGTTCAAAATTGTCCCACTACCGAACCGGGCACACTTGGCATACAAAAACTGCTGTTTGGGGAAGATGTGGTCTTCAGGAAACACCTGCAGGAGTACTTGAAGAAGACAAGAGAAGCCCTCCCTTCCATAGGAGGGGATAAGCCGATGTTTAATATCTACATCTATGGCCATACTCATGGGGCCCATGACGGAACCAAATACAAGGTGGAAATCCCCGGATACTGGCCACCGCAAGTATTTAACAGCGGGACCTGGCTTCGTGTCATTGATGAAGAGGGACTGAACAGATTGGCGAAAGATCTGAATTTAAGCGAAAGTGAGATTTTGCCAAAAATTCCCGTTGAAAAGTTGCCCGCACGCTACAGTTTTGTCATGATTAAACCCTATGAAGAAACCCCAATTGCAGAACTCAAGTATTGGCTTCTTGACTCAACAAATGCATGGAGAATTTCGAAGACCCCTGAAGCAGATTAGTAACCAAGGCCTTCGTATGAGGCGAAGCAAGAGGCTCTAGGGTGATTCGAGAACGAATTGGTTCCTGGTGCAATGCACATTTATGTTGGCATGTCGCTTCTCGATTATTCGTGACAGGTTTCCTAGAAGTCCAAGACAATTGCGGAAATGATTCGGGTGTATATGCACAATTCGCAAGACAAGACTTCTTACATCTCTGCAAACCGGTTTTATTGAGGACAAGCAAAAGGGAAAGCTAAGCTTCGCACTCTGACAGTAACGTCTGCATACCTGCTTTTGGGGAAAGTTGGCAAGCACTTACTGCGTTAGTTCAGCTTGATATGCCTCCTTTGGTTTTATCGCCAGCATCCTTGGCAAAGATAGAGGATGAGCTGAGGTTAGGAGGCAGGGTGGGTCGTTAGTATCTCGTTTACCTAAGAAGGGGGGGAGCCTTATGAATATCTGTGTTGTGAGTGCATCTGCTTTATTGCTCCTGAGTCTGGTTGGAGGGTGTGCCAGTCCAATTGAGCGGCCAGTGTTACGTGATCAAATTGCGAACGTGGGGACGCTCAGTACCGTGGCCGGCCGTCGCGTAGTAGTCGTTAATACCAGCTTTAAAGATCATGCACCATACATCGAGTCTGCGTTTTGTGCAGAACCGCCACCAGACGTGTCAGAAAACTTGATTGCCAATCTGACCGCGAAAGGCGATCTCAGCGGAAAAGCAGACACAACTGGCGAGATTGCCAAGATTGAAGCCCAGGCGAAATTGGAATTGGCCAAGAGTCTTCAGACGAGCGGCATCGTCTTATTCCGCCGCACACAGGGGGCACAGGTGATGCGAGATGGCTCGTTCAGTCTGTGCCAGTCATACATAAACGGTGCCATTAGTAAGTCTCAATTCGTAGCCATGTACGACGAGTTACTCAAAATGAGCATCGACCTCATCAAGCAGGAGCTTCCATTGCTTTACAAGCAATCAGGCAATATCCCAGGTGAAGGCAAATAAGTTCTAAGGAAGTTGCTGCCTGGGTTGGACCAAGTTAGATAAGTCAGGGGGAATATCAGGAAAGAGGAGAAAAATATGAGGATAGATTTGCCGCTGCGTTGTGCTAGGGAAAGATCGCATACGCAATATAGCGAGAAGGATCCAATCCGTCGGCAGGACGGGCTTTCTTTATGTTCGCCTTTCTGGTCTGGATGTGCATGAGGTCATGCCCGTGTATGGCCGACGACCAAGCGTTCGAATATCTCCTCATTGGGTTAGACCAGCAGGAACCATCGCCGTCAAGTTCAAGACGCCCGTCACCGAGGGCCGCAAGATATTTCTGCGCCTGGCCGGACCCACAATCAAGGATCTTGTCTTTCAAGATGTGCGTGGGAAGGTGGGGTGGGTCACGGTTCCCGCAATGCGCCGGGGTATCTACGAGGCGGAGCTGATCGATGAGACCGGCAAGAGCATCGGATCCGGCGAGAGGTTGAAGATCGCATCTTCGGAGCCACCTTCTGTCAGTGAGATCCTGCCCCGCGTAAGCTATGCCAGAGATGGGAAATATGACTTCGAGATCAGAGGAGGAAACCTAGGAAGCAAGGATGATGTTATTGTCAGGATCAACGGCATTCCCATAGATTTCAAGAGACGGCTCACCGAAGATCAAACTAGGGTGCCGGATGGCGGGGACGCGCCCTATCTGATTTGGAACTGGAGGAATCTGCGAGTGTGCGGATTCTCCCTCGATACCCGGACTCTCGATCGGCCCTTGAGCATCAGTATTGAAGTGGACCAACTCTCGTCCAAAGAAAATCCTAAACTCACGCTCTCCTGTGTGCAGCGCTACACGCCCATTCTCATCGCCATCGGAGTGTTGGGTTTCTTCATCGTCTTGGTTTACCTCTTCTCTCGGCAGAAGGTCACTAGGCGCAAAGCTGATCATCGGACCTACCCTACCCTGGCTTACCTGATCATCGACTCAAAGACGAACACCTATAGCCTGTGCATGTTCCAGTTGATCCTGTGGAGCGCGGCCACTGTCCTGGCCTATGCATACTTGGCCGTCTCGCAATTTCTCGTTCAGTGGACTTGGGTGCTTCCGAACGTTCCTGAAGGTTTGCCGACGATGCTTGGAATTAGCGCCGGCACAGTCGCTGTTGCGGTAGGCACATCTGGCGCTAAAGGCAGTAAAGGAGCTGGGCCGCTCAAGCCAGGGTTCGCAGATCTAATTACGACGGAAGGTGTGTTCGCGCTGGAGCGGCTTCAATTCTTTCTCTGGACTGTTCTTGGCGTCAGCGGTTTCGTCAGTGCCACGCTCAGCCAAGATCCGGCCTCGGTCAATGAAATGGCCAAAATCCCGGATAATTTCCTTCCCCTGATGGGACTGAGTTCCCTCGGCTATCTGGCAGGAAAGGCCGTGCGCAAGCCGGGACCAGTGATTAAAGAGCTGGATCCCCAGATTCCTTCCACCTCTCCTCCCCCCGGCAGCATGCCGACAACCATCCGGATAATCGGTGAGCATCTATCACCTCAAGCCCAGATGAGACTTTATGGAGAACTGCCTCCTTCTGAGCAGGTCAAACCCGCGCCCCAGGAGCTACAAGACGCGGAGTTTGTGAGCGCCTTGATACTGACACCCAAAACGGTCAAAGGGAATGTTCCCGGAGTCGTACGCGTGAAGCTGACCAACCCTGACGGACAGAGCGCCGAATGGTAAGCGCCAATGTTTAAGCGTGTTGAATGAGAGTAAGGCGAATGAGGTTCCAGAGGATGAGACAAAACAGGATGCTGCTGCTTTTCACGGCTTCACAGTTTTGCACGAAGTGCTGCTGGAGCACTGCATGATTTGCGGATAAGGACGGGGACAGGGAAAACCCAATGAGCTGACAAGGTTCCCTGAAAGTGAATAGAGTTCTGATCTAGGAAAGCGAGGAGTCCTATGAAAATAGACATGCACTTTCATGTGGTCGGGAGGGGGAGAGATATCAATCAAGTGGATGAGAACGTATTCTTCTACCCCGAAGACAACAATACGTTTCTCACGAAAGTTCTCTACAGGCTCGTGGAGAAGACTCTTGGGGAGGCCGGGACGGACTTTGACCAGAGCGGGACAATCGATACGGATGAGTACTTGGCCCTGATTTACAAAAACCTGAGCACCTCCAAAGAGATCGACGGAGTGGTTTTGCTCGGGCTGGATGCCCTGTACGGCCCAAGGTCGGGCAAACTCGACAAGCAGAAAACTGACCTCTGGGTTTCGAACAAGTTCCTTGCCAAGAAAGTGAAAGAGCTGAATGACCGGCTGATGGGGGAAGATGACCCCGCGAAAAGAGAAAAGAGATTCTTTTGGGGCGCATCTGTGAGTCCTAATCGAAAAGACTGGGAAGAGGAGATCGAGTTTGCCGTCAGCGACCCGTACGCCGTGCTCATGAAACTGATCCCCTCTGTGCAGCACATCAACCTTCGCGATTCCAAACACAAAGACTATTACGAATCCCTGGCCCGGAACAGCATGCCTCTGCTCTGCCATGTGGGTCCCGAGTACTCCTTTCCTGAGGGGATCCGCGAAAAGGACCGAGACGATTTCAGACTCCTGGACAAAGCCCTTGAATGCGGCGTCACGGTCATAGCAGCGCACTGTGCCAGTCCCGTATTCCCGATCGATAAGAACGAAACCGCGGAATTCGGCTCTTTCCTGAGAAGCGCAAACTCGGGAGGCAAGACTCGGCTCTGGGGAGATACCTCTGCCTTTTCCTTAATGACCCGAATCCCCATTCTCGATGAAATCCTCGAGACCTTTCCTCCTGAATGGCTCGTCCATGGTTCCGACTTTCCCATTCCTATTGAAGGGTGGGTACATCTGCCGGGGTTTACCCATGATGTGACGTGGGAGGAGTACAAGCAGATCAAGAATACGGAGAACCTCCTGGACAGGGACGTCATGATCAAGAGGGCGCACGGGTTCTCGGATTCCATCCTGGAGAATGCCGAGAAAGTGCTTCGCCTGCCTTAGGCTTTTTCTTGACTTGGCAGGCCTTTTGCTCTTAAATGATTGAGGTGTTCCCTTCCACCCTTTAGCCTCCATCTCGGAGGTTATACATGGAGAGATCCTCAAATGCTGCCCACCTCGCTCCCACCGGAATGCACCTCTTCTGTCGGGAGGCAGCACCAGCTTTTCTAGAATTGAACCACTCCTTGAATCACAACTCGCGATTAAGAGGCGAGGAATGAAATGCCCTAACTGCCATACGACTGGGCGGAGGTGGTGACCTTTTGAGACCGGTCTCCTAACTGCACATTGAACGGTGCATGGCCGCACAATTTTAAGTGCATTTTTCTAGCTTTGTATTTCATGTAATGGCCTGGGAATGGCACCCACTTCGCTTCTCATGAGGCGCAACCCCAGGATCCCCTTAGAAAAAAAGGGGCGGAACTTTTTCCTTTATGGCTGTCCCGATGAACCACAGCGGCTTGCGTGCAAGTTGCAGAATATTTGGACTAAACCCTTCGTGTAACCTACGGTCGGAAAGGAACAGCCGAATGACTCATTTCACGGGAAGAGGAGGATTCATCATGGCGAGAGGAATGGCACTGACAATTGGACTTAATTCGGTGAACCCAAAACACTATGGCGGGTGGTCTGGAGACCTGAATGCTTGCGAGGCGGATGCGGAGGATATGGCCAGCATCGCCAAAGCTAATGAATTCAAAGTAACCACCCTAATGACCAAAGCCGGGACTCGTACTCGGGTGGTCGCCCAGATCAACAAAGCAGCCCGCACCCTGAAATCCGGGGACATCTTCATGCTCAGTTATTCGGGGCATGGGGGCCAGCTGCCGGACATCAACGATGACGAGCCTGATGCGGAAGACGAGACCTGGTGCCTCTATGACGGGGAATTGGTGGACGACGAACTCTATGTGCTTTGGAAAAAATTTGCTCCTGGTGTCCGGATCCTGGTCTTCTCCGACAGTTGCCACAGCGGTACGGTTGCCAAACTCGCCTATTACCAAGGGACTGTCGGTCAGCGCGGCGGCGCCGTGGGGTCGAAGGAAGTTAAGTACAGAGCGATGCCCCCGGACGTGGCCCTCCGCACCTACCGGACGAACAAAGCCTTTTACGACCGGATTTTAAAGGCCAAAGTCCCCAAGGAAAAACAGCCCACGATCAAAGCCAGT
>Ga0316603_10001931_pt1 | contig 11254 bp, 13 predicted proteins | sample OWC_soil_day10_n_FD_207649 | JGI IMG/M metagenome (GOLD analysis project Ga0316603, IMG submission 207649) | Wetland soil microbial communities from Old Woman Creek delta, Ohio, United States - OWC_soil_day10_noCT | ecosystem: Environmental > Terrestrial > Soil > Wetlands | place: USA: Ohio...
CGGTTCAGGGTCAAGGAGGTTGACTGCTGGTGCACAGGGGACAGAACCTGCCGTTTTTCTGCCGAAGTTGTGGAATAGTATGTCCCTACCTGATTCTGGCCCCCCCTCTGCATCTCCTGATGATCTTGCTTCTGAGATTGTGGAGGCGCTGCATGCGTGCGTACAGTCACGGATAACTGACGAGAAGCTTCCTGAACATCTGACGCGAATTGCTGGCCTTCCCGAGCTTTATTCTGAACTGCTGCTCATTCGTAAATTTTTGCTCGCGGTGGCGGGTGGCGACCTTTCCACTGAGCTGAAAATCAAGGGATATCTCGGCGGAGCCTTGAAAACACTCCAATCCCACCTCAAGCATCTCAGCTGGCAGACCCAGATGATCGCGGGAGGCGATTTTACCCAGCGTGTCGATTTTATGGGAGATTTCTCCATTGCCTTTAATTCAATGGTGGAACGTCTTGATTCAACACTAAGGAGCTTGAAGGAAAAGGAGGAGGAGCTTACAAGAATCAACAATGAATTGTTGCACGAGATCGGTGTGAGAAAAAAAGTTGAGGAGGCACTCCGGAAAAGTGAGGAATCCTTCCGCCAGCTGGCGATCACCGACTCTCTCACCGGCATCTATAACCGGAGGCATTTCTTTCAAATGGCGGATCATGAGATTAAGAGAGCTTCCCGCAATGGAAGTTCCCTGGCGGTGATAATGTTCGACATCGATTTTTTCAAGCGGGTGAACGATGAATATGGTCATGCGAGCGGTGATCTGGTTCTCCAAAAAGTTGTTTCAATGGCCAGGGAAGAGTTCAGGTCCAATGATATACTTGCCCGCTACGGCGGGGAAGAATTTGTGGTCCTGCTGCCTGACAGTGATTTGGAGGACGCGAGAATGCCTGCTGAACGTCTCAGAGAGAGGATAGAAGGAACGCCCATTGTTGGAGGAAAAGGCTCTATTCTTGTCACAACAAGTTTTGGTGTGAGCGCATGCAGACCTGAAAGCGGGGAGATTCATATTCTTGGCAGACTCGTAAGGGATGCGGATCAGGCCCTCTATGAAGCAAAAAGGTCCGGCCGGAATCGGGTAGTGCTGGCAGGTTCTTGATGAAAGGCGGGTTACCATGACAGTGAGAAATATTATTCAGATCGATGAGAAAAAGTGTGACGGATGCGGCCAGTGTGTCATTGACTGTGCCGAGGGAGCGCTCCGGATTGTTGAGGGAAAGGCGAAGCTTGTGAAGGAGATTTATTGCGACGGCCTGGGAGCATGTATAGGGGCATGTCCTACAGGTGCCCTTACCATTATTCAAAGGGAGGCGGATCCCTTTGACGAAGAGGCAACAGAAAGATACCTGCATGAAACAGGGAAAAAGAGGGAGGCCGTGCAGGAGTGCCCGGGCTCAAGGAATGTCGAATTTTCTCAGGAAAGAGAAGCGGTGCAGAGTGCGGCTGAGACAATGCCTGAACTCTCAAACTGGCCTGTCCAGCTTACGCTCGTTGCGTCCAATGCCCCGTTTCTGAATGGTGCGGACCTCCTTTTCGCTGCTGATTGCACCGCGTTTTCGACGCCTAATTTTCAGAGCCGGTTTATCAAGGGGAAAAAGGTCCTCATCGCATGCCCCAAGCTTGATAATGCGCAGTACTACCTTGAAAAACTCAAGGAGATCTTTCACGGGAATTCAGTGCAAGGCATAACCGTGGTGAGGATGGAGGTTCCGTGCTGCGGCGGCCTGTCTTTTATCGTGAAGCAGGCAATCAGGGACTCGGGCAAGAATATCCCTTACCGTGAAGTGGTTATTGGGGTGAAGGGCGCGCTGCTAAGTGAAACCTCACAGGAGTGAGAGCCACGCAGTATACGATTTATGGGTAATGCTTTGCCAGTTTCTCAGGCGGGAACCCCATGTAGTAAAGGGTAATAAGCGCCCAATTTCTCAATGTGCACCGGACAATACCCTCCTCCTCCCATCTCCTGGGAGAGGTCTTCACCTTCAGCGGAAGGATGCAGATCTTATCCCCCGCTTTCTTAATGCGTCGCATAAGATCCACATCTTCCATTAAGGGTATTTCCTTGAACCCCCCAATGGCATGAAAATAGTCTTTCCGTATGAATATCCCCTGGTCCCCGTAGGGGATCCTGGTGATCCTTGAGCGGAGAGAAGCCGCTGTCTCTATCACCCTGAATATGCGACGTGGAGAATCAATACCCAGGTCAAAGGCTCCGCCCACAAATTCCCTCTTCCGCATTATGGAGGAAATAGCCATTAACGCGTCCTTGGACAGGAGTGTGTCGGCATGCAAAAAGAAGAGAATCCCTCCACAGGCGATTGTGGCCCCTGTATTCATCTGCCATGAACGACCTTTTTCTGAGACGACTTTTTTCACCTTCTTATTTTGTACCGCGTGTATGGTCTCCCCTTCGGCACTGCAGTCCACCACGATAATCTCCACATCCCCCCTGTACTCCGAAGAGAGGATATTGCCGATGGTGTGATTAATGATGGATGCCTCTTTCCACACAGGCAGGATTACTGAAATTGTGTCACTCATCGAGGATTCCATGAAAAATCTTCCTGCAGAGAGACATGGAGCGGGACGCTCGGAAATCCGTATCCTGGTTTCTGGTAACGAGGGCGCGCAGGTCGTCCATCGTATCCACATCATTCCATTGACGAAGGATATGGACACGGTATTTGGAGCGGCGAAAAAGCTCCGTTGTTTCCCGATAGACAGAGGGAGTGCTCCAGGGAATACCATGAAATACATCGGGAAGGAAGGAGGCCTTCTTAAACCCTATCAGGTAATACCCTCCGTCAGATGCGGGTCCGAGTACCGCATCACTCTTGTCCAATGATGAGAATGCCCTATGGATTATGGAGTTCGGGAGGTCCGGAATATCACTGCCGATGAGCACCGCCCGTTCTGAGCCTTCGGAGAATGACTGAACAAAGGCATTTTCCATCTTTTTCCCAATATCCGATCCCCTTTGTGGTGAATACATAAAATCCTTCCCCAGCCAGTTTGTCATCTTCTCCTTTGAATTTCCGGGATAAAAGAATATTCTGAAGGGATAACGACCCCCTTTAAGCGTTTCCAATATATCCAAAACGAATCCCTTATAGATCTCCAGGGCCATCTTTCCGCCGACGGCTGCTGCCAGGCGGGATTTTACCTTCCCTCTTTCGGGTGATCTCACGAACAGAATAACAGACGAACCCTCTGACATTGATCTTCGTGCCTTCATGTTGTTTCTCAGCTTTCTTGCGAAAAAGGTCTTGTTTCCCGATCCCAGATTCCCATTTTATCATGTGCTCTTTTTCCTGTCTTGTTGAAAAGAGGCCGCGTGCTTTCGGTGGAAAATGAGTCAGGTTCTCATTAAGGGTAGACCATCCAGAAGATGCTGACTTCTTCCTCATATCTCTAGCTCCTGCAAGAAATGCCTAAAAAAAAGCAAGAAATGTATAGAAATCCCCTGAACAAAGACCGTAGACTTGTAATATGAGGCCAATTTCTACTGACATATCCAGATCATTGATGCTCACGACTGTCGGAGCCTCCTGTACGAAGCTGTCCTGAGCTCATTTTTTCCTTACCCAGCGCTCTTAGGCAATATAATTTCTTGAAGGCATGAAGGAGGTTGTCGTGAAGATTGTGCATGTCATATTACTCACCTTTTTGCTGTTCCTCGTAGCTCACACTGCGCACGCAGCGTGGTATTTTGACGTGATCACAGAAGGTCAGATTCCGAATGCCTACTTTGCCGGCTGGAATGGTTCTGACTGTTCACGAGTCCGTACGAGTGCCTCTAAACTCGTTAAGGTTCCTCAAGATTATCGTGACTCGTATGCGGAATTCATGGAGCAGGCCTGTATCAAAGGGAGGAACGATAATAAGGAACTCAAGGCTAACAAGGAGATGGCGGAAAAGGAAACGCACTATCTTGAGAAGTTATTCGTTGAGCGAATTCCGATGCTGAAGGCAAAATAGACTTCACATCTTCTGATGAGGAGTGAAGCAGTGGGGTAAGGGTTAAGGATAGGGTCAAAGTCGTAGCAAAGTGAAGATGTGCCTAAAGGGAAAAAGATGACGTAACGATCTTATTGAAGCAGGCAGCCGACAATCTCTTGAGTTCGAAACAAGAGATGTCGACTGCCCATGATTTTGAAAGACCTGACCGGTCCTAGCAACCGTAGGGGTTTCAGCCACCGCCGCCGAACATACTGCGAAGCTCGTTAAGACCCACTGGTCCTGAAAGTTTCAGCTCTTTTTCCCCGCACTTGGGACAGGGCTCATTCTGCAATTCTGCATCATTGTTCAGCATGGTTGCATACTGGGTTCCGCACTTCCGGCATATGCATTTGTTGTATGACATGGTATTCAACTCCATCACTAACCTCCGCTGTTGTTTATTGTTGCACTGTTTCTTAATTATAACACACTAAGCCCGGCAAGGCAATCCCCGGTGCTTCTTGGATGCTGAGGGGCTTTTTCCCCGCCATTAGGCGGCGGCAGGAAGGGCAAGACCGCAAGGGTTTCATCATTTCTTTGTCCGCTGTTTTTCCATGAATGAGAGGAATGTCTTCATGTCGCATCTTCCTGTCTTTATCTGGAACTCATGGCAGTCAGTCAGAGAGCGTAAGTCCTCTCTTAACCTTGCGGTATCTTTCAGTTCAGTTCTTAATAGTTCCAGAATTTTCCGCGCCATCGGGGCGGTGGTTTTCTTCACTGAGTAGAAGACCAGCTTTCCCTCCCTCCGCTCATTAAGGAGCCCTGCACTGCTGAGGAGGGAGAGGTTTCTTGAAATCAGGGGCTGGGATACTCCCAGGATCCCCATGAGCTGGCAGACACAGAGCTCCTTGTGGGCAAGGAGCATAAGGATCCTCATCCTTGTTTCATCAGACAACAGTTTAAAAAGCTGCGTGGCATCTCTCATATACATATATTTATATATGATTATCTACAATTTGTCAAGAAAAAAACGGGCAAGGAGAGAAAGCGATGGTGCGTCAGGACATGTGGAGCATGGTCGCATGTCTGAGTACTTCACTTGCAGCATCCCTGAGGTGCGAGAAGTTCTTTGCATTTTGAATCGCGATGGACGCATAGAGTGCAAGGGCATCCAGCATCTTCAAGTTATCAAGGGTGAAGGGTTTGTCGGAACGGTTACTCATGTTGATCACACCGAAATTGTAATTCCTGCACCTGAGGGGAGCACAGAGCATGGAGGTGATGTGGGAGCCGCCGGGAACAAAACGTGAGTCAAGGGAGACATTGTTTACCAACTCTGCCTTGCCTGTTCTCAGCACATCACCGGCGATTCCTTCACCCACAGAGAGAATTACCTTAGGGTCTGCCTCCTCACCAAAGGCTGCGGTAATGGCGAGGGATTTACCCTCATCATCAAGAAGCATGAGGGAACCGTTATCAGCAGGGATGACATTCTTCGCTTCCTTCAATATAAGCGTGGAGGTTTCATCAACATCAACACAGATACGCGATATCTCGGTATGCTCCTTCTTAAGCTTCGCAAGCTCCCCATCAAGGCTCCTTATCCTCTGGCTCATGGATTCCAGCATCTTGAATACAAGGGTAGGGTCCCTGTTGATGGTGGTGAAGAGCTTTTTCTTGTCCACGCTCAATACCCTCGCATCACCCAGTGCAACAGCGGTGGCAGAGCGGGGCAGACGGTCGAACACTGCCATCTCCCCGAAGATTTCCCCTTCCCCGAGGGTTGCGATAGTCACCTCTTCCGATTCGGTCTTTTTTGTGATCTTCACCTTACCCGACTGAATTACGTACATAACCTCACCTGTGCTGCCCTCGTTGAAAATAATCTCACCACTTGCGTACACCTTCCCCAGTTCGCCCTCTTTCATGATGTCCTCCTCGTGAGAACCTGCGAAAATTCCCTCAAGAGATTCCCATGCATCCTGATGTCAAGGGCCTTGGGGAATATATTCTTGTATCTCTCGTTCCCGGTAAACATATTCCAGAGGATTGAGCTGAGGATCCTGTGGTCAGCGGGACCCTGCTGTTCTCTCCTGATGACCCTGAGCATGCCCTCAGTGAGGATCTTGTTTTTCCGGTACACGTCGGTAACGGCAAAGAGGAACTGGCCATAACGATTGTCGATGATAATGCTGTGGTAGACCGGGTAATAATCCTCCTGAAAATGGCTGGCGCTCACCCCCTGAAACAGCGCGGTTTTGGCTGCAGCCTTTCCCATGAGATATGCGGCCCCAAGTCCGTCCTTGAAGAGCCTTGTGGAGCCCGCATCACCGCATGTGACCACCCTGTCGGTGAAGGGTTTCAGGGGTGCCCCCGCGTTCATCTTCGGCAAACAGCGGCATCCCACGGTGTACGTGATGTCCTTCAACACATTTCTTACCACCGGTTTTTCGAGGAACTCACTCACGGTGTTCGCGTGCATCTCCTTTCCCAGTACGCAGAGAGTGACATACGCCCCCTTGGGAATCATGGCAGCAAACTTCATCCCCTTGTCCGGGAGGAGGAAGAGATGGACCGAATTTCCAAAATGCTTTTCCACATTCTCTTCGCCCAGAAGCAGCTCTGCAATAGCTGTCGTAACCGTGGGAGGTTCCTTGTATCCAAAACCGATCTCTTCAAACATTTTAGGGGTGGTGCTGTTTACTCCAAATGCCCCCACCACCAGGTCAAATTGCCCGAGTTCCCGATCCTTTGAGAAGAGAACAGGCTTCCTGTCCCTGATCTCGATGCGGTCAACCCTGAGCGGATCAAGCGCAGCCCCCTCCTTGATCGCGTCCTTGAGCAGAAAATAATCAAAGCTCTCTTTTCCCTCCGGTATCATTCCCTTCGGCCCGCCGCCCCGGTACACTGTGGCGATGGTCCTTTCAAGGTCAGGAGTTGCGAAATACACGTCACCGTGATTTGTATGGAGATTGTAGGAATTAATGCCCTTTCTCACCACGGAGTCAGGGAGATTGATGCCCTCAACCGCAAGGGTTTGGACAAGGAGTTCTGATATTATCCCCCCGCAGCGGTTGCACCCCGCAGGGCCGTCTTTGGTGAAATCTTTGGGCTCGAAGATTGTGAGCTGGATCTGTTTTCCCATCATCCTTGCCATCTTGAGCGCAAAGATGCTGAAAAAGGACCCTGTGGGGCCGCCCCCTATCACCCCGATATGTGCGCCGTCTTCTAACGCATACGCATCAAGGTTATCGGTTGTTTCCGTCACTGGACCCCTCGTATGAGTAATAGTGGAATATGCGCACTGCTCTTACCTCCTAAGGCTATAACAGCCCCCTTTGCGTGTCAACACAAATCTTGTCTGCAGCCTGCGAAGTGAGCTTAGAGGAGTCTGTGGCGATGGTCCTCCATGATGCTCCCCCTGCTCCCCTTGTCATCAAACTCGATCAGTTCAACCTTGCCGTCCTTTCGCTCCAGATAGAGGCAATCGCTACGCTCCATTTTCGGGAAATACTTCCCCGATATGTCTTCATAGAGGTCAACACGGTAAAGGGGCTTTCCCGACGAGGGCACCTCTGATTCTTCTTCGGCAGCGATCCAGAGAATGCCGGATTTTTCATACACCACGTACCTTCCGTGCTTGTTCTTATATCCGACATAGTATCTCCCCGCCTCCTTGTGATACACATCCGCATTCATGGGATACGTCCTGTCCCCCACTACCTCGGAAAAAGTGTTCCCTTTGATCCTGAAGGTCTTTTCTGCCTTGCATAATACCCATTCTGAGGTTATCCTGTCAGGACTGTGGGTCAATACCACCGAATCCTTGCTGAGCGAAGTCTTATGCAGTGCCTCGTAGTTGGTATGGACCACGCTGTTTCCGAGAGAAATATCATGGATAACAAACGCATCACGAAAGGCATTGACCGCGTCCCTGTACCGCTCCTCGCTCCATATCCTTTCTATATAGTCATTGATGTCACCATGAATTACGGAAGAAGAGTCGAATTCCTTTCTTGAGACTGGCAGTCTCTGGGCCCTCTTTTCTTCATAGAGCAGCTTCCACAGCTCCCTGTTGTGGGCAGTATCAGAACTGAAGACGAGGGTCTCGGTTGCTGTCCTGATCCTTATCCCTATCCCTGTAATGCCATGCCATACCGGTGCCTTGAGAGCCTCTATGGTAAATCCTTCCTCATCCCTCAGGGTGTTGCGGTTTTCCTCGTAGAAGACGGGGGAGGAAAAGGGATAAAAACTCTCTGGCTCGATCCATTCCTTGTAGCAGGGGTCCCTGAAGAGAAGCCTTGGCCTTTTAGTCTTATGGTTCAACACAATCTTTGCCTTGTCAGGGCCCAGGACATTTCCGTTCCGGTCTGCAACAAAGAGGCTTGTCTTCCCGTTCCCTTCGTCCATGGAAACAATCCTGTATTTCGCACGTGGCCCCAGCATCTGATAATCCACATACTCGTCGTAGGGGATATCAATGATAGTCTTGGAATCCTTTGAGAGGCTTTTGTCCAGCGCAGGGGCGGATGCCCTCACGAGTTCCTCATGCACGTCCTCGGAGGTAAGGAGATAGACCCTGTTGGGGAAATCAGGGGCATACCTATTAAAAAGGGCGAGGTCAGTGAACCATCTCTTGTGGTCGTCGTGGCAGTGGGTGATGATGAGGCCCTTTATTCCTTTGAGTCCGTGGCCCCCTATCTGCTGGAAAAGCGGGGCCCCGCAATCAATGAGGTAACTGGATTGTCCTATGGTCACCTGGTACCCGATGCTTTTCCCCATCCTGGAAAACGGGCCGTAGTCACCAAGGATATGTAGGCTTATCCCATCAGCCATTTTGGCCTATTCTAGCATAAAGGATGAGCAGGATAAAGATGTTTTCATACGAACAGGGGAGAATGGGAAGGCCTGCATTGAGGTATAATGTACCGGTAGGCTGCGCCTTTCCCTTTTACCGGGAAGGAACAGGACAATTGCCGCACAGTAAAGCGATGCAGGACCTCAGGCACATAATCGTAGACATCTCAGAGGCAGGGAACCGGCTTGATACCTTTCTTGCCAGGAAAACCGGGATTACGCGCTCGCAGATACAGAAGCTCATTGGAAATGGTGATGTTCTGGTAAATGATGCTGCCGTGAGCCAGAACTACAGGACAAAGGGGAATGAGGTGATACGCCTGACCATCCCCCTTCAAGAAACAGAAAGCCTTGTCCCTGAACCGATACCCATCGAAATACTTTATAAGGATGACGCGGTTGTGGTGGTGAACAAACCCGCGGGTATGGTGGTGTATCCCGCAGCAGGCCACGGCCGCGGGACTCTCATGAATGCCCTTGCTTCCCGCTGTGGTAAGCTTGCCAATATTGGGGGGCCTTTGAGACCGGGCGTTGTGCACAGACTTGATAGGGACACTTCGGGTGTCATGGTGGTTGCCCTTGATGACAGGGCATATTATAATCTCGTGGATCAGTTCAGAAAACGGACGATCCACAGGAAATACGTGGCGATTGTATACGGGAATCCACGGAATGACTCAGGAGAAATCACGGCTCCCATTGGCCGTTCTGAATCTGACCGGAAGAAGATGACCACCAGGACAAGGAGGGGGAAAGAAGCGATCACGAGATGGAAGGTCCTCAAGCGCTTTGGCATGGCCACCTTAATAGAGGTGAAACTGGGGACAGGGAGGACGCACCAGATCAGGGTCCACCTCTCGTCCATCGGCTATCCGGTCCTTGGTGACAGGACATACGGCAAAAAGACCGAGCTGGAGATAAAGAAGAGAAAGGTCTTTATCCCGCGCCAGATGCTCCATGCAGAGATGCTCGGATTTATGCATCCTTTTTCAGGTAAATATATGGAGTTCTCCGGCCCCATGCCTGAGGATATGAGAGAAGTAATGGACGCATTAAGCGCGGGTGCGCGATGAGATGGGCTGACGCCTAAACTGTGCGGCGGCTCTTGGCCGTCCGCTGGAGTGATTCGTTCTGTGCCTTATTTGTATACATCTCGTCTGTGTCCAACTTTGACAACTATAATATGCAATTCCCTGTCGGAAACCGAATAGACAATTCTGTAAACTCCCTGACGAATTCTGTATCTATTTTCTCCGGTAAGCTTTTCACATCCCTGGGGTCGGGGGGTGTTTGCCAGTTTCTGAATCTTTTGAATTATCCGGAGGCGATCTTTTCGTGGAATGTTCTCAATTTCATTGACAGCCGACGGCTTGATAAGGATACTATATTTTGCCACGCCTCTTCAGGTCCTTGAGAACTTCCTCAAATGACAGGTTAGGCTCATGTGCCCTTTCTGCAAATGCAGCGATGTCTTCCGCATCTTCCGTGAAAACGATTCGGATTGCCTTATTGACGATATCAGAGACAGAGCTATCAGTTTCAGCGGCTTTTAGGCGAAGAGCCTTATGGATCTGGGGGTCAAAATAGATTGTTGATTTTTTGACTATTGTTTTCATGCTGTTAATATACCATTATGAAGGCAAAGCGTCAAGACGCCATATTATTGATTAGTGTGACTGGCGTGGCGGTCATGGTACCGCGTCCAAGTCCAAGCTGTGGCTGGCAGTTCAATGGCGGGAGTTGTGCTCTCCACCGCCGTGCTCGACTTGACTTGAGGATGCGTGATGCCCGTGGATAAGCGCATGCCCCTTGCCACGTGAAATCAGCCAGCGATTTGCTGGAAATGCGGCGATACCGGCAAGGATGAGCGAAATAATGAGACTGCCCCAAAAAAGTGGTTGATCAAGCCCCGCAGACATTGCACCAGGAATGACGAGCATTACTGCATTGTCAATAATCTCCATAATAGTGATTGAAAGCGTATCTGATGCTAAGGCGAGTGTCAGTGCCGTGCCGAACTCCAATTGTGCCCTCAGAAGTGGAATTAATGTCAGGAGATAACCGAAAGCAAAGGCGAGAACTACCGAGAGCATGACTGTCGACCAGTTCCCCCATCCAAGTGCCGTGCCGGTTATCATCCCAAGGACTTCACCAATTGAACAGCCAGTGAGACAATGCATGGTCGCACTGAGTGCGAGACGATTCAAAGGAGGGGCGCTGTCATCATGCTTTTCACGATTCATCTCGTATTCCTCCTTTATACGAATTCATTGAAGGGCTAACAGCGGGCATCAGAAGGCGGTTTTATTGGCAACCCGCTACATGCCCCGGTTAGGGAATCACACTCTCATACTCTCATTTCTATAGACCTTGTTCTCACCTTCAGTCCTTGCCTTTCCCTTTACCCTTTCCTTTACCTTTATCTTTGCCCTTACCTTTATCATTGTCATCATAAAGATCA
>Ga0316603_10001933_pt1 | contig 11249 bp, 14 predicted proteins | sample OWC_soil_day10_n_FD_207649 | JGI IMG/M metagenome (GOLD analysis project Ga0316603, IMG submission 207649) | Wetland soil microbial communities from Old Woman Creek delta, Ohio, United States - OWC_soil_day10_noCT | ecosystem: Environmental > Terrestrial > Soil > Wetlands | place: USA: Ohio...
TGCAAACGCGTGCTGAAGCAACTGCCGATGGAGTTCGCCGTGGAAGCGCAGAAGCTGCTCGGCGTGAGTCTCGAAGGAGCGGTTGGATGACGACACCGATGCTCGAAATCAGGGACCTGCATGCGATCGCAGGCGAGACGTTGATCCTCAAGGGCATCGACCTGGTGATCCAGCCGGGCGAAGTGCACGCGGTGATGGGGCCGAATGGCTCCGGCAAGAGCACGCTCGCGAACGTGCTGGCCGGCAAGCCGGGCTACGAGATCGTCTCGGGCTCGGTGCTCTTCGAGGGCCGCGACCTCTCGCTGCTCGCGCCCGAGCAGCGCGCGCGCGAGGGCATCTTCCTCGCCTTCCAGTATCCCGTCGAGATTCCGGGCGTCTCGAACATGTATTTCCTGAAGCAGGCGGTGAACGCGGTGCGCGCCCACCGCGGCATCGAGGAACTCGACGCGATGGAGTTCCTGCAGCTCGCGAGAGAGAAGATGAAGCTGGTCGAGATGAGCGACGCACTGATGAGCCGCTCGGTGAACGAGGGCTTCTCCGGCGGCGAGAAGAAGCGCAACGAAATCCTCCAGATGGCGCTGCTCGATCCGAAGCTCGCCGTGCTCGACGAGACCGACTCGGGCCTCGACATCGACGCGCTGCGCGTCATCGCGAACGGCGTGAACGCGCTGCGCGGCCCGACACGCGCGATGCTGGTCATCACGCACTACCAGCGCCTGCTCGATCACATCGTGCCTGATTTCGTCCACGTGCTCTCCGGCGGTCGCATCGTGAAGAGCGGCGCCAAGGAGCTGGCGCTCGAACTCGAAGAGAAGGGCTACGGCTGGATCCAGGCGGAGAGCGCGGCCGGATGAGCATTGCGGATCCCGAGCGCCACTGGAGCGAGTCGTTCGGCGCCACCGCTGCGGCGCGCGCCGGCGAACCCGCGTGGCTCGAGGCTGCGCGCAAGACGGCGATCGCGCGCTTCGTCGAGCTGGGCTTCCCGACGCGCCGCCACGAAGCGTGGAAGTACACGAACCCCGCGCCGATCGCGAATATCGCGTGGACGCCGGCTGCGGCCGCCTCCGTTTCGCGAGCCGCGCTCGACGCGCTCGGCCTGCCGCTCGCCGAAGGCCCGCATCTGGTCTTCGTGAACGGCCGCCTCGCGGCGGAGTTGTCGTCGCGCGCGGGCCTCGATCCCGCGCTGACACTCGCGAGCTACGGCCAACTGCTCGCGAGCGAGCCCGCGGCGCTCGAGTCCTTTTTGGTGCGCACGGAACCGTTCGACGATCGCGCCTTCGCCGCGCTGGCCCGCGCCTTCACCACCGACGGCGCCTTCGTGCGCATCCCGCGCGAGCACCACAGCGCACGCCCGATCTGGCTGGTCTTCCTGTCCGTTCCCGGCGCGGAGCCTGCCGCGGCGCATCCGCGCTTCACGGTCGTCGCCGAAGCATCGAGCCGCGCGACGATCTTCGAGGTACACGCGACGATCGGCGCGGGCGCCCACCTGAGCATTCCCCTCAGCGAGATCCGCGCCGGCGAGAACGCGCAGGTCGACCACGTGAAGCTGCAACTCGAGGGCGACGGTGCCATCCATCTCGGCCACGGCAGCTTCCACGTCGATCGCAACGCGCGCCTTTCGAGCACGCTCGTGAGTCTGGGCGCCAGCACCGCGCGTCACGACCTCGTCGCGCTGCTCGACGGGCCCGGCGCCGAGTGCGCCATCGACGGGCTCTACGTCGCTCGCGACGGCCAGCACGTCGACTGCCGCACGACGGTCGACCACCGTCAGCCGCACGGTACGAGCCGCGAGCTGTGGAAGGGCGTGCTGTCGGGCAAGTCGCGCGGGATCTTCAACGGCAGCGTGATCGTGCGGCAGGGCGCACAGAAGACCGATGCGCAGCAGAAGAACGAGAATCTGCTGCTCGGCCCCGGCGCTGAAATCGACTCGCAGCCGCAGCTCGAGATCGAGGCCGACGACGTCAAGTGCAGCCACGGCTCGACGATCGGCCAGCTCGACGAGGACGCGATCTTCTACCTGCGCTCGCGCGGCATCGGCGAGGCGGACGCGACGGCGATGCTGACGCGCGGCTTCGCGGCGCAGATCACCGAGCGGGTCGCGAGCGCGGCGTTCCGCGAGCGCATCGAGTCGCTGGTGCTGGCGCGCCTCTTCGCGCGGGAGCCGTCCGCATGAGCAGCCCCAACCAGATCACGCCCGAGCCGATCGCCCAGCGCCTGACCGATCTCGAAGTCGCGCAGCTGCGCGCCGACTTCCCGATCCTCGAGCAGAAGATGCACGGCAAGCCGCTCGCCTATCTCGACAACGCCAACAGCACGCAGAAGCCGCGCGCGGTGATCGACGCCGAGAGCCACTTCTACGCCGAAAGCTACGCCGGCGTACACCGCGCCGTCTACGAACTGGCCGAGCGCGCGACGCGCGCGTACGAGGGCGGCCGCGAAGCCGTGCGCCGGCTGCTGAATGCGCCCGACGTGAGCGAAGTGATCCTGCTGCGCGGCACCACCGAAGCGATCAACCTGGTCGCGTCGAGTTTCACCCGCGCGCGGGTCGGCGCCGGCGACGAGATCCTGATCACCGCGATGGAGCACCACTCGAACCTGGTGCCGTGGCAGATGGCGTGCGAGGCGAGCGGCGCGCGGCTCGTCGTCGCGCCGATCGACGACCGCGGTGAGTTGCTGCTGGGCGAACTCGAGCGCCGCATCGGTCCGCGCACGCGGATCGTCGCCGTCGCGCACGTCTCGAACGCGCTCGGCACCGTGAACCCCGTGCGCGAGATCGTCGAGATGGCGCACGCGCAAGGCGTACCGGTGTTGGTGGACGGCGCCCAGGGAGCGCCCCACATGCCCGTCGACGTGCAGGCGCTCGGCTGTGACTTCTACGCCTTTTCGGGTCACAAGCTCTACGGGCCGTCGGGCATCGGCGCGCTGTGGGGCCGTCGCGAGATCCTCGAGGCGATGCCGCCCTGGCAGGGCGGCGGTGCGATGATCGAGAGCGTCAGCTTCGAGAAGACCACCTACGCCAGGATCCCGGCTCGCTTCGAAGCCGGCACTCCGAACATCGCGGGCGCGGTCGGTCTCGCCGCGGCGATCGACTACGTACAGGCGATCGGCCTCGAACGCATCGCGGCGCACGAGCAGCAGCTGCTCGGCTACGCCACCGAACTGCTCGACGAGATCCCGGGGCTCACGATCGTCGGCACCGCGAGCGCGAAGGCGGGTGTCGTGTCGTTCGTGCTCGACGGCATGCACGCCCACGACGTCGCGACGATTCTCGACCGCGAGGGCGTCGCGGTGCGCGCCGGTCACCACTGCGCGCAGCCGGTGATGCAGCGCTTCGGCGTGCCAGCCACGGTTCGCGCCTCCTTCGGCCTCTACAACACGCGCGAGGAAGTGGACGCGCTGGCCAATGCTCTGCGCACCGCGATCGAGGTGTTCGGCTGATGTCCTCCGAGCTGCGCGATCTCTATCAGGCGGTGATCCTCGATCACTATAAGAAGCCGCGGAACTTCGGCGCGCTCGAAGGCGCCAACTGCGAGGCGGAAGGGCACAACCCGCTCTGCGGCGACGAGGTCAAGGTCTACGCGCGCGTCGAGGGCGACACCGTCGAGGCCGTCGGCTTCGAAGGTTCCGGTTGCGCGATCTCCACCGCCTCGGCGTCGCTGATGACGCAGATCGTCAGGGGCAAGAGCAAGGCGGAGATCGCCGCGATCTTCGAGCGCTTCCACACTCTCGTGACGGGCGGCACCGGCGCCGACCCCGGCGACCTCGCGTCGCTCGGCAAGCTCGCGGTGCTCGCGGGCGTTCGCGAGTTCCCGGCGCGCGTCAAGTGCGCGACGCTGGTCTGGCACGCCTTGCTCGCGGCGCTCGAACGGCGCGCCGAGCCGGTCAGCACCGAATGAAACGACGAGCGAGGAGCGCATCGTGAGCGACGAGCTTCGCCCCAAGGACGAGATCGAAAGGGACGTCGTCGAGACGTTGAAGTCCGTCTACGACCCCGAGATCCCCGTCAACATCTACGAACTCGGCCTGATCTACAACGTCGAGGTGCGCGACGACCGCAGCGTCGAAGTGCGGCTCACGCTCACCTCGCCGATGTGTCCGGTGGCCGGCTCGCTGCCGCCGGAAGTCGAAGTGAAGGTCGCGAAGGTCGCGGGCGTCACCGCTTCGATCGTCGAGCTCGTGTGGGACCCGCCGTGGCATCCGGGCATGATGTCGGAAGCGGCGAAGCTCGAACTCGGGATGATGTGAGCGGGCTGTACCTGCACGGGAGTTCCTACTGGTGGCCGACAACGTACTCGAGGCTCGCCGCGTAGCGCTGGAAGAATCCTTCTTCCGGAAGGAAAACGAGCGGCTGCGCGAACGGATGCGGATCGCGCGCGAACGCGAGGCGGCGCGCAAGGCGCTCGCGAGCGAACTCGGCCTGCGCGACGAAGCGCTGCTCGAGCGGCTGCTCGACCTCGGCATCCGCATCGACACCGTCGAGGCGCTCGCGCTCGCACCGCTCGCGTTCGTCGCATGGGCAGACGGAGAGATGGAGCCGCACGAACACGACGCGGTGATGAAGGGCGCCGAGGGCAGCGGGATCGCGCCGGGCTCTCCAGGCTACGCGCTGCTCGAAACCTGGACGAAGCAGCCGCCGCCCGAAGAGCTGATGGAATCGTGGAGCGCGTACATCCAGGCGCTCGTCCGCCAACTCTCGGCCGACCAGCGCGCTGCCCTCGAAGAGCGGATTCTCGGCCGCGCCAGAGCCGTCGCCGAAGCGGCCGGCGGCTTCCTCGGCCTGGCGAAGGTCTCGAAGGAAGAAGAGGCGCTGCTCACGGAACTCGAGCGCGCGTTCGGGGGTTGAACGCGCCGAGCACGCGCTGGTACACCGCCGAGTCGCGCGCGGAGAAGCAGCAGAACGTGACGGCGCGCGGCGCCTCGTTCGCGACGAGCCACGCCGCCACCGAGCGCACCGCCACGACCGTCGCGGCCTCGATCGGGTAGCCGTACACGCCCGTGCTGATCGCCGGGAAGGCGATCGTTTCGATCGCATTCTGCTTGGCGAGCCGCAGCGCATCGCTGTAGCAGGCGCCCAGCAGCCGCGACTCGTCCGCCGTGCCGCCGCGCCAGACGGGCCCCACGGTGTGGATCACGTAGCGCGCGGCCAGCTCGTAGCCGCCGGTGATGCGCGCCTCGCCGGTCGGGCAGCCGCCGATCTCGCGGCATTCATCGAGCAGCTTGGGACCCGCGGCGCGATGGATCGCCCCGTCCACCCCGCCCCCGCCCAGCAGCGACTCATTCGCCGCGTTCACGATCGCATCGACCGCGAGCACGGTGATGTCGCCCGTGACGACCGCGATCCGCCCGATGACCCCGCTCACCCCGCAATCCTAGCCGGTGCCGGGCGTCAAGTTATTTGGGTGTCAAGTTGTTTGCCTGTCGGGGCGTTGCGCCGATTCGTCGGGAGGAGGCATTTCGTCAGGGGGCCGGGCTAGGCTCGGCGGCGATGGCCGCACCCCATGCATTCGCCGGTCGCGTGCTCGTGACCGGCGCCAACGGAAGCCTCGGGTGTGCCCTCGTCGAGCACCTCGCCGCAGCCGGCGCGAGCGTGCGGGCGCTGGTGCGATCGGAGCGAGCCGCCGCGACGCTGCGGGCCCTCGCGCAGCCGACCGAGCTGGCGATCGTCGATTGGTCCGACGCGCCCGGCCTCGCACGCGCAGCCGAGGGCTGCGACGCCGCCGTGCACCTGGTCGGGGTGCTGAAGGAAACGCCGACCCAGCGCTACGCCGACGCGCACGAAGGCACCGCGCGCGCACTCGCGACCGCAGCGACGAGCGGCGCGCTGCGCCGGATCGTGTACCTGAGCATCCTCGGCGCCGACGCGAACTCTCCCAACGCCTGCCTCGCCTCGAAGGCGCGCGCCGAGGCGATCCTGCTCGAAGCGCCGCTCGCCACCACCGTTCTTCGTCTGCCGATGGTGCTGGGCGGTGACGACCCGGCGAGCTGGGCACTGCGCGCGCGGGCGCGCAGCCGCGTGGTTCCGCTGGTGCGCGGCGGCGCGGCGCTCGAACAGCCGATCGACGCGCGCGACGTGCTCGCCGCGATCACCGCCGCGCTCGCGCGACCCGCGCTCGCCGGCCGCGTGTTCGACGTCGCGGGACCCGAATCGCTTCCGCGCCGCGATCTCGTCCGGCGCGCCGCTGCAGTGCTCGGCAACGAGCCGCGCATCCTTCCGATCCCGCTCGCCCTCGTCCGGAGCTTTGCCGCGCTGGCGGAACGCGTCACCGCGAGCCCACCGCTCACCACGGCGATGCTCGAGGTGCTCGAGCACGACGACCGCGTCGACGCGAAACTCGCCTGCGACGCGCTCGGCATCACGCTGACGCCGCTCGACGACACCCTGCGGCGCCTCGTCGCGAGTGGCGGCGCCGCCGCGACAGGAGACTCCGCGTGAGTGACGCCCCCGCCGCCTCGTTGCCGCAGCGCAAGTCGACGCGCGCCGCGCGGCTGCTGCCGTGGGTCGTCACGATCGCGTGTTTCGCCTTCCTCTACACGCGCATCGACGGCGCCGCGCACCGCCAGGGCTCGTCGCTCGTGCCGTATCTCGCGCAGGTCTTCGAGAAAGTCGATTGGTGGCGCTGGCTCGCGCTGATGGTTCCCTACTCGCTGCTCTTCTTCCTGGTCGACTCGCTGGTGATCTGGCGCGTGGTGAACTGGTTCAACACGCGCGTCCCGTACGGCGACATCCTGCCCGTGCGCGCCAGCACCTACATCCTCTCGATCCTGAACGAGCAGGTCGGCAAGGGCGTGATGGCGTACTACCTGAACCGCCGCGACGGCGTGCCGGGCTGGCAGGTCGGCTCGAGCATGCTGTTCGTGATGTTCTGCGAGTTCTACTACCTGCTCAGCTGGGCGTGCGTCGGCGCGCTGCTGCGCTGGGACCGCGTTCCCGAGGCGTTCCGCATACTGCCGGGGGTGGCGCTCGGCGCGCTCGTGTTCTTCGCGCTGTGGGTGCTCTACTTCCGCGGCGTGATCGCGCCCGGCTCGAAGCTGCGCGAGCGCGACATGCTGCGCTCGTTCCGCCTCGCCAGTCCGTGGCAGTACGCGACCGTCATCGCGCTGCGCTCGCCGGCGCTGCTCACTGCCGCGTTCGTCTACTCGCGCGCGCTCGGGCTCTTCGGCATCGAGTCGAGCTTCCTCGCGATGCTCGGCGTGTTGCCGTTGATCTTCTTCGGCGCCGCGACGCCCGGCCCGATGCGCGCGGTGGCGATCACGATGTGGGTGGCGCTCTTCCCCGACCACCCCGCCGAGATGGCGGCTTTCGGGCTCGTGATGCACAACTTCTTCATCTTCTTCAACGCGGCGATCGGCCTGCTCTTCCTGCGCCGCGCGAACCGCGAGCTGTTCGCTCAGGCCTGAGGCGGGCGGACGAGCGCGAGTGCGCGATCGGCCATCGACACGAGCGTCGTGGCGACCAATGCGGCGGCGAGCCACCGCACCAGCGCGGCGCCCGGCCACGACCAGCCGAGCGTGTCGCGCACGATTGGCACGGCGACCGCCACGTAGTACGCGATGCCGTTCCAGCGCCCGAGCCGACTCGCGCGCAGCGGTCGTCCTGCGAGGCTCTTCGAATCCACGACGTACTGCGCGAACGCAGCAGCGACTAGAAACGGCAGCGACCACGGCACGACACCCGCAGCGGCGTGCGCAGCGAGGCCGAGCACGCAGAACGTCGCGTCGATCGCGTGATCGAGGAGGCCGCCGAGCGGCGACGACTCGCCGTAGCGACGCGCCACCGCGCCATCGGCGAAATCGGTCGCGACGGCGAGTGCAAAGAGTGCGGTTGCGAGTTCGGCGTGCGCCGCGATGATCGCCGCGGCGAGTGCCGGAGCCACGACGAGGCGCAGCAGCGAAAGCGCGTTGGCGCGCGTACGCCAGCGATCCGCCGCAACTGCGCTGCGCCCCTGCACGGTCACGATCGGCCACGATACCATCGGCGCCCCTTCGGGAGGTGAGACGCGATGCGGGTGCTGGTGACGGGCGGCGCGGGCTACATCGGCAGCGCGGTCGCCGAAGAGTTGCTGCACGGCGGGCACGAGGTGGTGGTCTACGACAACCTCGCAAAGGGGCATCGCGACGCCGTGCCGCCCGGCGCCAGCTTCGTGCACGGCGACCTCGGCGACGCGCAACTGCTGCGCGAGACGCTGCGCAGCAGCCGCGTCGAAGCGGTCGTCCACATGGCGGCTGATTCGCTGGTCGGCGAGTCGATCGTGAACCCGGCCAGGTACTACGCGAACAACGTGGGCAACGGACTCGCGCTGCTCAACGCGATGCGCGAACTCGGGATCGACCGGCTCGTCTTCTCGTCCACCGTCGCCGTACACGGCGAGCCGCGCCGCTTGCCGATCGAGGAGTCCGATCCGACCGACCCGATCAACCCGTACGGCGAGACCAAGCTCGCCTTCGAGCGAGCGCTGCGCTGGTACGACGAGGCCTACGGCCTGCACTCGGTGAGCCTGCGCTACTTCAACGCGGCCGGCGCCACCGAGCGCGCTGGCGAGCGACACGATCCGGAGACGCATCTGATTCCGCTGGTGCTGCAAGTCGCGAGCGGAACGCGCCGGGAGATCACCGTCTTCGGCGACGATTACGACACCCGCGACGGCACCTGCATCCGCGACTACATCCACGTGATCGACCTGGCGCGCGCGCACGTGCTCGCGATCGGCGCCTGCGACGCGGACAGCCGCGCCTACAACCTCGGCTGTGGCGGCGACGGCACGACGGTGTTGGAAGTGATCGCCGCGGCGCGCGCCGTGACGGGGCACGCGATCCCCGCGCAGCCGGGCGCGCGCCGTCCCGGCGATCCGGCCCGCCTCGTCGCCAGCTCCGCGCGCATCGAGCGCGATCTCGGTTGGCGCCCGGCACACGCCGACATCCGCGGCATCGTCGAATCCGCCTGGCGATTCGCCGAAAGCCGACGCTAGCTCCGACCATTCAGGAAACGCCTGCCCCCCGACGGACGCCAGGAATCACAACAACTTGACACGCAAACAACTTGACGCCCGGCACCTCGTTCTACTTCTACTTTGGGGCTGTTCGCCGGGAGGGCCGCCACTGTCGGAAGCGGCGGAGCGCGGAAAGACGACGTACTTCACGGTGTGCATCGTCTGCCACAACGCGAAGCCGACGCTCGACGCGCTCGGCCCCCCGATCGCCGGCGCGCCGCGCGATCTGATCGAAGCGCGCGTCGTGTACGCCTCGTATCCGCCCGGCTATCAGCCCAAGCGCCAGTCGCAGGCGATGCCGGCGATGCCGAGCCTCGCCGGCACCATCGACGACCTCGCGGCCTATCTCGCGGAGTGCTGCCCCGCGAACTGAAGCGGCGCGCCGCAACTACGAGTTGACGACCACCCCGATCACGTAGAGCACCAGCGTCAGGCCGAGGCCCGCGTGGATCGTGCCCTTGACGGTCCCGAGCATCTTCTGGCGTCCCTGGCCCGTGCCGATCAGCGCGTTCAGCTCGAAGGCGACGATGATCGCGAGCGCGAGGATCCAGTAGAGCACGTCGTTCCCGCCGTTGTGCAGCGTGAGTAGATGCCACGCCGAGCCCATGAAGAAGAGCAACGGGATCGAGAACAACACGTTGGTGCGCGACGCGAGGCCCGCGCGCGCCCCGCGCGCCGCCGCCTCGGGGAGCGCGGTGCCACCACCCGCCACCTGCTCGGCCGACTTGATCACCACCTGTTGGGCGGGCCAGATCACGAACCACACGTTGGCCCACATGAAGGTGCCGAGAATTCCGCCCGTGAGGATCTTGGTCATGTAGGGCTGACCCAGATCGATGCCCTGGTGCAGCTTCCACAGCACGATCGCCCAGCCCGTCAGGAACGTGAACATGGCGCCCCAGCGAAACCACCACAGCGCGTTGGGAACCAGGCCGCGGATCATCGGGCTGCGTGCGGTGCCGCCGAGTTCGCTGCCGAAGAACGGTGTCTGGACGAAGTTGAAGTAGTAGAGCATGCCGATCCAGGTGATGCCGGCCAGGAAATGGAACCAGCGCAGCAGGAACTGCCAGCCGTCTACCGTCGTGATGAGGTCCATCGACTTCCTCCTTCGTCAGGTCGGGTACGAACAGGGTCCGAGCGGGATCCGCGCCGGGGCACCCGCCCGCCGCGCGCCATTCTAACCGGACACGTCGCTTTTGGGCGATCGATTTGCAGCGAGCGTAGCGACCCTGCGCGCGATGCCCTGCCAGCCGAGACGATCGAAGAGTTCGCGCGAGCGCTCGCGATCCGGGCCACGCCAGACCAGCGCGTCGGCGCCCAGCGCCATGCCGGGCGTGTCGCGACGCAGCGTCGCGAGGCCGCGGATGCGCAGCGCGGCGTCGCGCGCTTTGACCAGTCGCGCCGCGAGCGACTCGGCGCCGCGCACTCCTGCGTCGCGCCAGGCACTCGCGTCGCCCGGAATGTGCTCGATGCGGCCGAAGTTCGCGAGCAGCAGGGCCGCCGTCCTGGGGCCGATTCCCGGCACGCCGGGCAGGTTGTCCACCGCGTCCCCGACCAACGCAAGGAAGTCGGGGATCTGCGCGGGCGCGACGCCGAAGCGCGCGCGCACGCCGGCCGCGTCGAAACTGCGGTCGCGCGCAAAATCGCAGCACACGACGCGGCCGTCCTCGCGCACGAGCTGGGTGAGGTCCTTGTCGGCGCTCACCACGACCACGCGCTCGCCGTCTGCGAGCACGCGCTCGGCGACCGTCGCGATCACGTCGTCGGCCTCGAAGTCGGGCGCCGAGAGCGCCGGTGCGCCGAGCGCCGCGGCGACTTCGGTGCACAGCGAGAACTGCGGCTCGAGGTCCGCAGGCGCCTCGGTGCGGCCCGCCTTGTAGCCGGGTTCGAGCGCATTGCGAAAGCTGGTCATCGCCGCGTCGAACGCGCAGGCGAAATGCGTCGGCTGCCACTGCGCCAGCATCCGCACCAGCGTCGACGCGAATCCGTACGCCGCGTGCACCGGCATCCCGTCTGGCGCGTGCATCGGGGGCAGCGCGTGATACGCGCGAAACACGTAGACGTGCGAATCGACCAGGTAGACCGTCATGACGGTCCCGAGACTAGAACAGCAACCTGGCGATGGTGTCGAGCTGGACGAAGGAGGTACCTTCATAGATCTTGCCGATCTTGGCGTCGCGCAGGAATTTCTCAGCGGGACACTCCTTGGTGAATCCGACACCGCCGTAGAGTTCCAGGCATTCGGAGGCGACGCGCTCGGCC
>Ga0316603_10001935_pt1 | contig 11248 bp, 8 predicted proteins | sample OWC_soil_day10_n_FD_207649 | JGI IMG/M metagenome (GOLD analysis project Ga0316603, IMG submission 207649) | Wetland soil microbial communities from Old Woman Creek delta, Ohio, United States - OWC_soil_day10_noCT | ecosystem: Environmental > Terrestrial > Soil > Wetlands | place: USA: Ohio...
GATGCCCTCTGTCTGGTACCTGGGTCTGGTTTATTTTTTCTACGGGTTCTCCTACATCATCTACATGACCTTCTTTGCCGCCTACCTTGTGAAAGAAATGGGGCATACCCAGGCTTACGCAGGCGGCTTGTGGGCCTTGGTCGGCGGTCTGAGCACCTTTTGCGGAATCATCTGGGGGCATATTTCGGATCGCCTCGGCCGGAGCCGCGGTGCAGCGCTTGCTTATCTCGTCCTGGGGTTGTCTTACATCGCCTATGCACTGATCAGGTCGGAATTCGGGTTCTATCTTTCAGCCGTGATGTTCGGCCTCACAGCCTGGAGCATCCCGACCATCATGGCTGCTGCTGCGGGCGATTTTGTGGGACCTCGGCTGGCGCCTGCAGGCCTCGGCTTCATCACGCTCTTTTTTGGAATCGGTCAAGCACTGGGACCGGCCCTCGGAGGATACCTGGCGGACATCAGCCGATCCTTTACTGTCCCTTTCCTCGTAGCCGGTGCGATCTCACTAGCAGGAATGGTGGCTTCGCTATACCTGAAAAAACCTACCAATTCCCTTTAGAAGATGGGAGCAGTGGTCGGGAATCAGCGAACAGCTAGAAGTGCACGTGACGAGTGGTTGACGGATAACGGTGAGTGGAAGCTGTCCCTGGTCACTCATAACCGGTGACTGCCCGCTGGGTTACGTGGGGAGACAAAAATGATCCAGATCATTCCCGCCGACAAACGGCATTTTTCCGATTTTGGTTGGCTCAAGACTTATTGGCTCTTTTCCTTTTCGAATTACTATGACCCTTCCAATATTCAGTTCGGAGCCCTCAGGGTTTTCAACGACGAGAAACTGGAGGCGAATGATCAGGCTCGGATCGATCTGGAAACCGACCTCGAACTCAGGTCCAGCGGGGACACTTCTTTCGTCCTCATCGATGTTCCGTCCTGCAAAGGATGGGGCTACGATGAGAAGACCCTGAGAGGCTCCAAAGCATGAGAATCCATGTCAACGGCATCACGATGCATTATGAGCTGGAGGGTCCTAAGTCAGCGCCCGTCGTGACTCTCAGCCATTCCCTGGCCACAGACATGTCCATGTGGGACCCCCAAGTGGCTGTTCTGAAGTCTACGTACCGGGTCCTTCGTTATGACACTCGGGGGCACGGAGGCACGGACGCACCGGAAGGGCCCTGCACCCTGGAACAATTGGCGGGTGATGTCAAAGCCCTTCTCCAGGTTCTAGGCATCCCCAATACCCATTTCATCGGTATTTCTATGGGCGGAATGATTGCGCAGACCTTGGCTCTCAAAGATCCCGGCATGCTTCGAAGCCTTATTCTTTGCGATACCTCCAGCCGCATCCCTGAAGAAGCCCTGCCGATCTGGGAGGAACGAATTGGACTTGCTCAAAAACAAGGGATGGATGCCCTTGTAGACTCCACTATGGAAAGGTGGTTCACAGCGCCCTTTCGCGGGAAACCGATTCCTGTGCTCGAAAAAATCCGGGGCATGATCCGCAATACTCCCCTGAAGGGATACGTTGGATGTTCACGAGCTATCATGAAGTTGAATCTCACGGAGCGTTTGAGTGAGATCGCGCTGCCCACCTTGATCATCGTAGGAGAGGAAGATCCTGGAACCCCGGTCACGGCTTCTCAGGCTATTCACAAGGAGATCAAAGGCTCTGAGCTCGTGATCCTCAAGTCTGCCGCACATCTTTCCAATATCGAACAGCAGGACGCGTTCAACGCCGCAGTCCTGGGTTTTCTCAGGCGCCGGGCATAGAAGACTGGAAGATTTCCACTTCCGCCCGTATTGATTTCCTTGGTCTTTCGTGGTATGCTTTTATTGAAATGTCATTGTGCTGCACTCCTTTTCTGGAGATTCCTTCTGTTTCGGTTTCGTTCCGTCTCTGCCCCTGGTTCAGAATCGGACAGGGCGGTTTGAATGAGATGAACTCGGGATCGAAGGGTAAACTATGAAAAAGCTTTTTTTCTACGCTTTGGTCATCGCGATTGTGATAGCCATTGGCAGCGCTGTTAGGCCTTATTGGGACAAGTATTGGATACAGAAGGAATTGGAAATAGCCGCTGTGTATGGCACAAAGAACACTGTGGAAAACACCAAGGCGTTCCTTCTGAACAAGTTTAAGGAAGAAGGATACCGCATCTATGAAGGAGACATCTACATCGATAAGGACTCAAAGAACACCGTCACCATAACGGCACGGTATTCCGACAAGATTTCTATTTTGGGGAAGGATCTCCAGAAGCTTCGCTTCACCGTGACAGCGACTGAAAGAGAAGTCAAAGAATATTATTAGTGCACTCGGGACTGTCCGCTCCGCTTTTCCGGAACCTCCCCTTCCGATCTTCGGCATCCCCTCTTAAGTTCCCAATGAAAAGGAATTCCTTCGGTACGACCCTCTTTGCCAGACCTCTTATTCCTCTTGCACGCTAGGGACAGCAAGTCTAAGATGGCATGCATAGCGGCCATTCTGAATTCCAGGAGGAACCATGCTGCCACCCATCCGAATCGATCTTTATAGCGACACGATCACCAAACCCACTCAGGGGATGCGGAAATTCATGGCCGAAGCTGAAGTGGGAGACGAGCAACAAAAGGAAGACCCTTCGGTCAACAGACTGGTGGAAATGGTCTGCGATCTTTTGGGCAAAGAGGATGCCCTTTACTTGCCTTCGGGGACCATGTGCAATCAAATCGCCTTCCGGGTCCACTGCCGGCCGGGCGACGAAATCATCATGGATGACACGGCCCACACCCGCCACTATGAAACAGGAGGCCCCGCGGCACTCACAGGGGCCATGACCTATCCTCTTGCCGGCAAGCGCGGAGTCTTCGCCGCAGAGCAGCTTGAAGCAGCTGTGCGGCCTGTCAGCAACCACTTGCCTCGTTCCAGAGTGGTTCTCGTGGAGCAAACTTCGAACCTGGGCGGTGGAACCGTCTGGCCTCTGGACGGGATTCAATCGGTGTGTGCCATGGCTCACAAGCACGGCATGCTCTGCCACATGGACGGTGCGAGGCTCCTGAACGCTGTCGCTGCCACGGGCATCAAGGCCAAGACCTATGCACAGCCCTTCGATTCCGTGTGGATCGATTTCAGCAAAGGCTTGGGCGCCCCGGTGGGTGCGGCCCTGGCCGGTTCAATGGGCTTCATTCAGGAAGCCTGGCGCTGGAAACATCAATTCGGAGGCGCCATGAGGCAGGCGGGAATCATCGCTGCAGGAGCTGCCTATGCTCTAAACCATCACGTGGAGCGTCTTGCAGAAGACAACGAAAATGCCCGGATCCTGGCTCGGGGTCTGGGGGAAATCCAAGGGATTGATGTTGAACCGGTCGAGACCAACCTCATCTTTTTCGATGTCTCGGGGATGGGAGTCACTGCCGAAGCTTTTGACGCATTTCTGAGAGAAAAAGGGCTCCGCATCTCTGTTCTTGGGCGGACCAGGGGAAGAGCAGTCACCCATCTTGACGTGTCACGGAAGCAAGTGAAGGAGGCGATCGAAATCATTCGACAGGTTGCAGAAGAGATCACGAAAAGGAAAACGCGGCCTTGAGCCCTGACGCCCTTGTGGTAACCTTCGCAGATCTCATGATCGCCGAGAGACCCGAGGGCCCTGTTCTTGACCTGGCCTCTGGAGACGGCCACAATGGTCTTTTCCTGGCGGCCAGAGGGCTTTCCGTGATTCTCGCCGATCGATCCGAAGAAGCCCTTAGCAAGGCGAAAGAGGCAGCCGCCGGGGTGGAGGGAAACGTCTCGATTTGGAAGGTCGATCTGGAGATACCCGGTGAAAACCCGCTCAAAGAGGAGGCCTACAGCGCCATCCTTGTCTTCAGATACCTTCACCGCCACCTGATGCCCTGCATCAAAAAGGCTTTGAGGCCTGGAGGCTTTCTTCTCTACTCCACCTACACCTTGGATCAGGCGCAGTTTGGAAAACCGCGCAACCCTGACTTCCTGCTCAAACCCGGGGAGTTGGTGGAATGGTTCAAGGACTGGCAGATCCTCCATCGCTTTGAAGGCTTTCAGGAGAATCCCCGGCGAGCCGTCGCAGAGATCGTTTGCCGGAAGCCATGAAGGAATTTTTGATTTGCGATTGCCGATTGGAAAATTTCGATTTTTGATTTCCGACTTCAATCAAAAATCGAAAATCTGAAGTTCAATCACGGAGTGAGCAGTGGCCATCAAAGAAATTTTTCTTCTTGGAAATCCCAGGCTCTATCAGGTATCCGAAGCCGTCAAGGAAGGCGATTGCAAACATCTGCCTCCTGTGGTTGCGGATCTCCACGACACCCTTTTGGAGTTCAGAAAGAAATACGGCGCCGGGAGGGCCATTGCCGCCTGCCAGATCGGTTTCGCGAAACGCCTGATCTACATGTTCATCGACAGACCGCTCGTTTTCATCAACCCTGTAGTGGAAAACAGAAGTGAAGAGATGATTGAAGTCTGGGATGATTGCATGTGCTTTCCGGATCTTCTCGTTAAAGTGATGAGGCACAAGAGATGTACGATCCGGTACAAAGACATGAACTTCCAAGAGCACACGATGAAACTGGAGGACCACCTGTCGGAACTTCTTCAGCATGAGTATGACCACTTGGACGGCATCCTGGCGGTCTCGAGAGCCATAGACGGCCGGTCCTTTGCTTTGCGCCGTCAGCTGAAGCCGACAGCTTGAAGGTGAAAGGGACCGATGAAGACAGGCACAAAGGCACAGAGGGCCAAAGGGACAGAGCGGAAGGGTTCTTCTGCTTAGTGCCTTTGCACCTTTGACCCTTTCTATCTTTGTGCCTATGTGCCTGTGTACCTTTGTCCCTGCATCGTGGATAAAGAAACCTAACTGAAGGAGGAAACAGGAGTCATGGGGAAGAATTATCGGCATATTGACACCAAACTCATCCATGCCGGAGAGCCGGACCCTCGCATACTAGGAGCAGTGAGCATGCCCATTTTCCAATCGGCGATGTTCGAATACGGAGGGGAAAAGAGCTACCACGACCTCAAATACATCCGGTTGAACAACACGCCCAATCACGCAGCCCTACACGCCAAGCTGGCAGCCCTCGAAAACGCAGAAGCGGCTGTGGTCACCGCCAGTGGTATGGCGGCTATCTCGACCGCTCTGCTCGCCGTCCTCTCTCAGGGAGATCATCTCCTGGCCCAGGATTGTCTTTACGGCGGCACTCACGATTTGATCACCAAGGATCTGCCGGCTCTGGGCATTTCCTTTGACTTCATCGACGGGAGTGATCCCGGATCATGGGAAAAGAAACTCAAGCCCCGGACCAAGGCCATTTACGTAGAGACCATGACCAACCCGCTCATCCAGGTCGCCGATCTCAAGGCTGTAGTGGAATTTGCGAAAGGGCACCATCTCGTTTCCATGATCGACAATACCTTTGCGAGCCCCATCAACTTCCGGCCGCCGGAATGGGGTTTTGACCTGTCTCTCCACAGCTGCACGAAGTACCTGAACGGCCATTCCGACATCGTCGCAGGAGCAGTTGTCGGCAAGACCGACCTCATTCAAAAGACCGTCCACAAACTCAATCACCTCGGCGGCTCCCTGGATCCTCACGCCTGCTTCCTTCTTCACCGGGGGATGAAGACGCTCGGGGTAAGGGTTCGCTACCAGAACGAGAGCACCCTCAAAATCGCCGGGTTTCTTGAGGAACACCCCTCGGTTCTCAGAGTCAATTACCCGGGACTGCCGAGCCACCCTGCTCACGAAAGGGCACGCACGTTGTTCGAGGGATTCAGCGGCATGCTGAGTTTCGAGGTGAAAGGAGGTTTGGAGGCGGCTGAACGCTTTATGAAGAAGACCACGCTTCCGGTTATCGCACCCAGCCTAGGAGGCATCGAGACGTTGCTTACCAGGCCGGCGACCACTTCCCACTCGGGCCTTTCCCCGGAAGAAAGGCGCCGATTGGGGATTTCGGACGCTCTCATCCGCATGTCCGTAGGCCTTGAATCCCCGGAAGATATTGTTGAAGATCTTGGGCAAGCGTTTGGAGGTTGATGGGAAAAGCCGGTGTGGGCGCCAGAATCCAGATGGCAGAATTATCCGATTTTGTCGATAAAGGACTTGGCAGCTTTCAAAGCATCTTTCACTACATCTCGGTCGTATAACAAGCCTCTGTAATACCCTGCGATGTGAAGCATGTCATAGAGCTTTTCAAATTCCCTCAGGACTTTGCCATTGCGGACGGCGACATACTTCTGCAGCAGCTTCCTGTAGCCTTCCACGGACTTCGGAAGGTCCTTCTTGGTGAATCCTTGCCTGATGAGATACTCATTGATGGCTTCAAGAACAGCCAAATAGGCCGTCCCCATAGCTTCCCTGACAGGCTTTACATCCGTGTAAGTGGAGTCTTCCACTGGAACGGTTTTCAGGATTTCCTTTGCATTGTTTAAGTAACGGAGCGATTCTTTCATCTTTTTCACTATAACACAGATTCCCTTGCGCAACAAAACTGTTTTAGGCATGCGGATTTTCAGTCTTCTGTGATTATAGTTTACAGTCTAAGAGTTTTTCCAACATCCAAGGGATTCAATTCATGAACAAAAAGGATTTACCCCAATCGGTCATCCGGATCAGGGGTGCCCGACAACATAATCTCAAGAACCTCGATCTCGATATCCCTCTCAACCGCATCACGGTCGTTACAGGCCTGAGCGGGTCCGGAAAATCCTCTCTGGCTTTCGATACCCTTTACGCGGAAGGTCAGCGCCGCTACGTAGAAACCTTCTCCCCCTATGCCCGGCAGTTCATGGAGCGCATGGACCGGCCCCAGGTGGACCGGATCGAGAACATCCCCCCTGCCATCGCCATTGACCGCAAAGATCCCGTGCGAACGTCCCGCTCCACTGTGGGGACCATGACGGAGCTCACCGATTACGTTAAACTCCTCTACGCCCGTGTCGGACAACTCCACTGCGGGAAGTGCGGCAGCCCTGTGGTGCCCGAAACTCCCGAGCACGTGTGGAAAGCCATTGAAGGGTCCGCCGAGGGGTCCGAACTGGTGATCACTTTTCCCACTTCCACAAAAGGCACTGATGCCGGCCAACTGAAAAAAGATCTGGGTCGAATGGGTTTCTCTCGCTTCTACGAACGCGGCGAGATCAAACCCATGGAGTCGTGGACCGGCAAAAACCAGATTCACGTTGTTGCAGACCGCATGATTTCCAAGCGATCGGGTCGAAAGCGGACCGTGGATTCTCTGGAGCAGGCCTTTCGATTCGGAGACGGCCGGGTCGATCTATGGATCCCGCCGGACCGGCACCTTGCCTTCACCAACAGGCTCGACTGCCCGACCTGCAACATCACTTACAGAAGCCCCTTTCCCAACCTCTTCTCCTTCAACAGCCCTGTGGGCGCATGCAAAACGTGCCGCGGATTCGGAAAAACCATTCAGGTCGATCTGAATCTCATTATTCCCAACCCCACCCTTTCGCTTGAACAGGGAGCGATCAAGCCCTTCGGAGGAATCAAGGAAGGTCGTTTTGAGTTCAAGGACCTCAATGCGTTTTGCAAAGCCAAGAAAATCCCCATGGATGTCCCCTTCAAAAACCTGGCCGAATCGCAACAAAAAGCCATCTTTGAAGGAAGCAGCGACTACTACGGAATCAGAGGCTTCTTCAACTGGCTGGAGGGCAGAACTTACAAGATGCACGTGCGGGTGTACCTCTCGCGCTACAGGAGCACCGTGACCTGTCCCGACTGTCATGGCACCCGCTTTAAGCCGGAGACCCTCCTTTATCGAGTGGGCGGGATCACCATCGGTGAGCTATACGCCATGAGCGTCGGACGCGCCGCAGCCTTTTTCAGTTCTCTTCACGTTTCTTCAGAGGACAAAGCCTCTCTTCTCATCCTGGATGAGATCCGCGGCAGGCTGCGCTATCTCCAGGAAGTCGGACTGGACTACCTGACCCTCGATCGCCAGTCCCGCACCCTGTCCGGAGGGGAAGTTCAGCGCGTAGCCCTCACCTCCGCACTCGGTTCCTCTCTGGTCAACACCCTCTATGTCCTCGATGAACCGAGCATCGGCCTTCACCCCAGAGACAATCACCGTCTGATCCGGATTCTGAAAGGCCTGAGGGATCTGGAGAACACGGTCCTTGTGGTGGAGCACGATCCGGAGATCATCAGCCAGAGCGATTTCATGCTAGACCTCGGGCCCGGTGCCGGGGAAGCAGGCGGACAAGTCATGTATTTCGGTCCCACTTCCGGGGTGACCGGCTCCCTGACCGGCCAGTACCTGAGAGGCAAGAAATCCATTTCTGTGCCGGAAAAGCGGCGAAAAGCGAGTCGATGGATCGCGGTGAAAGGCGCCTCTGAACACAACCTCAAAAACCTGGACATAAAGATTCCGCTCGGCCTGTTCGTTTGCCTTACCGGAGTCTCCGGATCAGGGAAATCCACTCTTGCCGAGGAAATCCTTTACAAGGGAATCAAGAGAATCACGGGAGATCCCCAAGGCGAACCGGGTCGTCACTCATCGATCAGCGGCACCGAGGGGATTGAGGATGTCCTTCTTGTGGATCAGAAACCCATCGGCCGCTCGCCCAGAGCCAATCCCTTGACCTATCTTAAGGCCATGGACCCCATCCGCCAATTGCTGGCCGGCACGGAAGCCGCAAGGGACAAGGGTATGGGGCCGAGGTACTTCTCCTTCAATGTCGCCGATGGCCGCTGCCCTGCATGCCAAGGCGCAGGTTTTGAAAAAGTGGAGATGCAGTTTCTCTCGGATGTGTTCATCACCTGCCCTGAATGCGGCGGGAAACGTTTCACAGAGGAAGTGCTCGAAGTTCGTTACAAGGACAAGAACGTTGATGACATCCTGTCCATGACCGTGACCGAGGCCATCGCCTTTTTTCAGAAACACAGTGGTGTGGTAGAAGCGCTTCAGCCCCTGGTGGATGTCGGCCTCGGATACATGCGCCTGGGCCAGCCGGTCAACACCCTTTCCGGAGGCGAAGCTCAGCGGCTGAAGCTTTGCTCTTACCTCAAAGCGACATGGCTGAAGCCGCGGCTTTTCATCTTTGACGAACCCACCACCGGCCTTCATTTTGAAGACATCAGGAAACTTCTCTCCGCTCTTCAGAGGCTGGTCGATCAAGGGCACACGGTGCTCGTCATCGAGCATAACATGGACGTCGTCAAAACAGCGGACTGGGTGATCGACCTCGGCCCTGAAGGAGGGGAACAAGGGGGTGAGCTTCTGGTTTCAGGGCCGCCGGAGAAAGTGGCGGATCACAAACGGTCTCACACAGCCCGGTTCCTCAAGAATTATCTTTCCCAGGCCTCTCGGGTGAAGGCTTTCGTGCCCGCCGGAATTCCCCCTGCATCCCCTCAGGTCCCATCCGTTCTTGTGCGAGGAGCGAGAGAGCACAATCTCAAAGACCTCACCGTGTCCATTCCAAGGCAGGAGCTTGTCGTGGTGACGGGGATTTCGGGATCAGGCAAATCCACGCTCCTCTTCGACATTCTCTTTGCCGAAGGCCAGCGCCGCTATCTCGAAAGCCTGGCGCCCTATGTGCGGCAGTACGTGAGAGTTCTCGAACGTCCTGATGTGGATTCCGTGTCAGGACTCTCGCCGACCGTAGCCATCCAGCAGCGCATCAGTCATGCCAGCGCCCGTTCCACCGTTGCCACGCTGACGGAGATCTACCATTTCCTCAGGCTCCTCTACAGCAAGCTGGGATCGCAGCACTGCCCCGGATGCGGCAGGGAGCTCAGCGCCCAGAGTCTTGAAAGCATCATCGCTCAGATCAGGAATCGCTACCGAAGAGGGAGAGGGCTGGTCTTGGCGCCCAAGGTGACCGGCCGCAAAGGCTTTCACAAAGAGGTGATGGCCCGTGCCCTTCGCAAAGGGTTCAAAGAGGCGCGCATTGACGGCCGGCTGACCAAACTTGAAGAGAACATGGCTCTCAGCCGCTACTATGAGCACACCATTGATCTTGTCATCGGAAGGCTCCCGGCGAAGGACGTGGAGGAGTTGGTGCGTGTGGCGCTGGATGAGGGGGCAGGAAACCTCATGGTTCTGAGACAAGGCGGCAATGAAGAGATCTTCAGCCGGAAAGGAATCTGCCCTGCCTGCGGCATTGGGCTTCAAAGCCTTGATCCACGGCTCTTCTCCTTCAACAGCAAGCTGGGAGCCTGCAGACGCTGTGAAGGCCTGGGCACGATCGGGGAGTTCGGCAAAAAGGTTTGCCCCAAATGCGGGGGAAGCCGCCTCAAACCCGAAGCCCTGAGCGTCAAAATCCAGGGATACTCCATCTGGGATCTGGTGCGCCAGCCGGCAAGCCGGCTGTACGAAACCTTGAAAGGGTTTTCTTTCTCCCCTCGCGAAGCACCCATTGCCGGTCCGGCCATGGCTGAAATTCTCATGCGCCTCGCTTTTGTGAACCGTCTTGGCCTTTCCTATCTTTCCCTGGACCGGAGCGGCGACACGCTCTCTGGAGGAGAAGGCCAGCGCATCCGTTTGGCCGCGCAACTCGGCTCAAACCTCACAGGCGTCTCTTACATCCTGGATGAGCCGACCATCGGTCTCCATGCCAGGGACAACCGGGTTCTCCTGGACGGCCTCAAGGAACTCAAGGATCGAGGAAACTCCATTTTCGTCGTGGAACACGACGAAGAAACGATCCGTGAAGCCGACCACATCATTGACCTTGGACCCGGTGCCGGCAGGGAGGGAGGGCAGGTCGTGGCCAGCGGCAGGCTCGCGGACCTGAAAAAGAACCCCGCCTCCATCACGGGGATCTCTTTTAACGGAAAGCCTCACGAAATCACCTCGCTCTTGAGACCCTACAGGGAAAAGCCGGCATTGAAAGTGATTTCGGCGACCGAGCACAATCTCAAGGGTGTTGACGCAGCCTTTCCTCTCGGCACCCTCATTTGTGTCACCGGCGTCTCAGGGTCGGGCAAGTCAACGCTTCTCAAGGAAACCCTCTATAAGGGTCTGCAAAACCTCCTCCTGGAGCGGCAGGATCCGGCCGGAGCCTGCAGTCGAATACACGGATGGGAGGCCCTCGACCGGGTGCTGGAAGTCGACCACAGCCCCATTGGATACACTCCTCGATCCGTGCCCTCCTCCTATGTTGGGTTCCTTCCTGAAATCCGGCATCTCCTCTCCATGACCCCTGAAGCACGGGCCAGGGGATACAGAGCCGGCCGTTTCTCTTTCAACCTCGCAGGAGGGAGGTGTGAGGCGTGCAAGGGGCACGGGGCCGTGA
>Ga0316603_10001941_pt1 | contig 11234 bp, 9 predicted proteins | sample OWC_soil_day10_n_FD_207649 | JGI IMG/M metagenome (GOLD analysis project Ga0316603, IMG submission 207649) | Wetland soil microbial communities from Old Woman Creek delta, Ohio, United States - OWC_soil_day10_noCT | ecosystem: Environmental > Terrestrial > Soil > Wetlands | place: USA: Ohio...
GTAGCTTGCCGCGAAGGGCCGGGATCGCTGTTCGTCCGTCAATCCGGAGGCGACGTCGAGGACCTGTGCGTTAGCCCAACGGTCGTAGTCGAACAGCTCCCGCACGTCGTTCGCCTTCATGCTCTCTTCCTTCGGGTGCCCTCGCGAACGGCCCCCGGGGGATTCCGGTCATTTCGGCTTCGGCTTGATGGTGGTCACTTTGAAGACTGCCCCGCTCCTGTCGTACGTCGTCCATTCACCGACCTGCTCGCCGTGCTCGAAGTGGCCCGAGCGCATCCGGACTCCGTCCTTGCGGAACCACTCCCAGTAGCCGGTGGGGACTCCGTCGATGGTCTGGCCCCGTGCCCAGACGGTGCCGTCCTTGTGGTGCTTCACGTACTTACGAGCCACAGGCTTCTTCGAAGGCATCTCGATCGCCGCTTTCGGATCAGGGAGCCCGGTTCAGGCTCCGCGGCCCGCCGTCACACGCCGCTCGTTTGGCGGTCATGCGGGAGGCAGGGACTCGGTGGGAAGGGAGGCATTGGAGAGGAGCATGCTTCGCCTCGTCAAGGCAGTTCCGCGAGCAGCGCGCGCGGGCCGGCCATGTGGCCTCCCCGCGGATCGAGCCGATAGACCAATTCCCAGGGCCCTTTGTACAGGCTGGCCGGATTTTTCGGCGCACCAAGCACGACGATCAATCGAAGGCGGGCGCGATCGGAGTGCGCGAGCGCGTTGATGATGTGCCGCACGTTGTAGCCGCCGCCCGAGAATCCATAGAGCGCGGCAACGGTCTGGTCGCGATGAAACTCAGCCAGGGCCATTTTGGTCTGCGCACTGTTCGCGCCGGTCGCGCCCGCCACATCCAGCACTTGCCCGACATAGCCTCGGCGGCGGGCGTATTCCAGCGCGGGAGGTTCGTCCAGCGCTCCGCGCGGCCAATCACGCCCGGAATAGTGCCCGGCAATGCCGCGCAGGATCAGCATCCTCATCTCGGGCATTTCAATCACATCCTTTCAGACATGGCGGTGGCGCGTCAACACGGAGTTCGCAGCGGTCCTCGGGCCGACTTCGCGTCCTACTTGAGCCGCCCCAGGCACTTGGCCGCGGCCAGCTCGCCAATCTGTTTGCCCATGGCCGTGCCGACTTCCGTGGAGGTGCGGTAGTGCACGCCTTCGTAGATGCGCGCATTAGCCACCTCCTGCATGAAGACGTCGATCTTCGTCCAGCTCCGAGCCGCGCCGTTGGCAGTGACGCTCGTCGTCGTCAACGTCGGCAGGGTGCCTTCACCGATCTCCGCTTGCAGCACCGTGCCGACGGCACCGGAGAGGATGCAGTGCGCGCACGGATACTCGGGGTGCATGGGCGTGTCGATGAACGGCGTCCAGGACGGATCCCGTTCCGTTGCGTCGTTGCCGTCGATGTCGCCGTTGCGGATCGCGGTGACTGGCCGCCAGGAATTGTAGTGGTACTTGGCATCCATCACGGCGATCAACGCGTCGTCCATGGCCTGCGCCACCGCCGCAAACAACCGGGCGTTCTGCGTGACTTCCCGTCCGGGCAGGTTGGTGACCGAGCGCACCACCCCGTGATAGATCGGGGGCAGGGTGGCTTCCCAGAAGCGGGCGATTTCGGTCTGTTCGGCGGTGCGGCGCGTGCTGCTCTTGCCGCCGAGTGCCTTGATCTCGTCGTAGTCGCGCGCCCACGACGCACTCGTGAGCGCGGGCGGTGGTCCGGGACGGAACTGGGCGGGGCTCGTCATCAGCCATGGCTTGCGCTGCGGCCACTGAGGGACGGCCGGCATGGCCGTGGGCACGTAGACCCCCGCGGTGGTGTATGGCCGGTACGTCTCCCCCGTGGCGGCGCCGTCATCGATGCGTGATGCCAGGATCGCCGCCGCGGCTCTTTCACCCGCCTCGATGCCCGCGGTCTTCGCGGGGCCGTCGGCGATCAGCGCTAACGCCGCGTGATAGGCGGTTTCGACGGCGGCCTGTTTCGCCGGCAGGAGCCTGGCGAGCGTGGCACGGTTTGCCGCCGCGATCGCGGCATCGACTGCGGCTCCAGGTGCGACGTCCAGCTGCAGTCCACCGGCTGGATAGCGCCTGGTGATCGCGTTCGCGGCTTCGTAAGCTGCCGTCTGGACGATTGCGAGCACCCGGTTGGCGTGCGGTGCACCCAACTTGGCATCGACGACGATCTCGCCGGCCCTGACGTTCCAGTCGGCGACCACATCCGACTTCGCCCTGGGACCGGCGAGCGAAGAGGCAACGACAACCACCAACGCCATCCGTCGGTGCTTCCGGGTCTCGTTCATGCTCGTCTCTCCTTTTCCATGCTCGTTTTCCAAGTGTGCGACATGGATGATCTGCAAGAGCCTACGTCGTTTGAGACGGACTTTGACCGGGGTTCACAGGCCGAAGAGTCTCCCACGGGGTACGGCGCCCCGGATCCAGGTCGGCCGCCCAGAAGTCTCCGCCCGGTTGCGCCTTCAGACTGGCGACAGGCCTCTGGCGACGAGACGTCAAGCCGACGTTCGGATTCTCCGCGGGCGCGAGATGCTCCCACTCGTCCCCCGCCTCCTCGCCGAGATAACCCCATCCGCCGGCGGCGTACGCGGGGCGTCTTACGATCAGGATCATGGTGTTCTCCTCCGGACCGGGGGCGGGCTCCTGAGGCCCGCTCCGTGGCCGCGTTTGACGATTCAGTGCCCCACGGCGCTTCTCAGCGCCGGGTGGCGACGACTTCGAGGTACTCGGCGTCGACTTCCGTCGCTTCCGCCGAAGGGCGCTGGTGCTTCGTCCAGTGGGAGGTGAGGTCCGCCGCCAGCGACGCGCGGGCGTCCTCGTCGATCGCCTCGAAGGTGCGGACGGTGGGGCCGTACGAGGAGCGGAAGAGCTCGCCGATGCCGGCCGGCGTGTACGGATAGCGGAACGTCAGCGTTCGCTCGGCCGTGGTGACGTCCCAGAGGCGGGCGTCGAAGCGCTGCCGGACCTTCTCCGGGTCGCCCCAGAGGAGCGGACTCGGGACCCCCGGCGGAGGCGGGACGCGCGCGACGTGCATCGCCAGCATCCGGCCGACGAAACCTCCGCGCGTCCAGTTTGCGAGGGCGACCTGGCCTCCAGAGCGCGTCACGCGGGCAAGCTCGGAGAGCACCCGTTCGGGGCGCGCGGCGAACATCAGCCCGAACATCGAGAGCACCACGTCGAACTGCGCGTCGTCGAACGGCAGCTCCTCCACGTTCCCTTCCTTGACGGTGACCGCGACGTGCTCGAGCCGGGCCCTGCCGGCGGCGGCCGCGAGCAGCTCCGGGACGAGGTCGAGGCCGGTCACCTGCGCACCGGTGTGCGCGGCGGGGATCGTGAGGTTGCCGGAGCCGCACGCCGCGTCGAGCACCTGCTGCCCGGGGGCCAACCCCCGGCGCCCGACGAACGCCTCCGCCTCGTGGCGGAAGCCGGCCGAGATCCGGTCGTAGTCGCCCGCGCTCCAGACGCGGCGCGCGCGCTCGGTGAGTGCGTCGCCCGCCGGCGTTGCGCGACGGAGGGGCGCGAAGTAGGCAACGACGTTTCCGGTCGGCGTCCCGCAATCGAGTTCTCGTGTCGAGGAGATCTGCTGTCCGTTGCTCATGAGGTCCTCCTGTTCCGTTTCGGCAGGCTGCGCTGCTCGTGGACGCAAGGTAGGGCCTCAAGTGGCGCGAGGGAATGACGCGACGTCCGCGTCTCTTCGCAGTGCGTCCGCATCTGTCCCGGGCCTTGTGCGGGCGTCCGGCCTCCATGACCGCGCGTCCGGAGCCGTTGCCGCCACCCGATTCCCGTGGAGAATAGCGAGTCCCATGGATCCGCTTTCCGACGTGCTGCGGGCAGTGAGGCTCAACGGCGCCTACTTCTACCTCGTGGAGGCGGCCGCTCCCTGGTCGGTCTCGGCCGTCGCGGCACGCGAGCTCGTTCCCCGCGTCCTGCCCGAAGCCGAGCACCTCATCCCGTACCACATCCTGACGTCCGGGAGATGCTGGGCCGGACTCGCCGGCGAGGGCCAGGTGCTCATGCAGCCGGGCGACGTCGTCGTCTTTCCGCAGGGCGACCCGCACTTCATGTCGAGCGCCGAGGGACGTCGCGTCGAACCGGATGTGCTCGGCACTTCTCCGGAGCGCTATCCCGGCACCGTCACCCTCGGCCCGGGCCCGGCGCGCGACACCAGCTTCGTCTGCGGATTCCTCGGCTGCGACGTGCGCCCGTACAACCCGCTCCTCCTGTCGCTGCCGCGGCAGATGCACGTCCCCGGGGTCGCCGGCGGTTGGCTCTCCGAATTCCCGCGGCAGGTCGTCGCCGAGTCACGGGACGGGCGCGCGGGGAGCGAAACGATGCTCACGCGAATGGCGGAGCTCATGTTCGTCGAGGTCGTGCGCCGCCACGTCGAGCAGCTCCCTCCGCAGCGGACCGGGTGGCTCGCGGGGCTGAGGGATCCGGTGGTCGGGCCGGCGCTCTCGCAGCTGCACGAGCGCCCCGCGGACCCGTGGACGCTTCCCGACCTGGCGCGCGCCGTCGGATCCTCGCGGACGGTGCTCGCCGAGCGCTTCTCGGGCATCGTCGGGGTGCCGCCGATGCAGTACCTCACGCAGTGGCGCCTGCAGCTGGCGGCCGAAAAGCTGGCGCGCGGCTCGGCCAAGGTGGCGGCGGTGGGGGCCCAGGTCGGCTACGAGTCGGAGGCGGCCTTCAGCCGCGCGTTCAAGCGGGCGACCGGGCAGTCCCCCGCGTCCTGGAGACGGGCGCGGCCGGGAGCCTGACCCGCCCGTCGAGAGATACCCGCGGTCAAGGCCCTTTCTTCAGGAATCTCCGCGCCTCGGCATGCGCCGGATCGGCCACGAGAGCGCGCCGCGCTTCTTTCCTCGCGGCCTCGCCGTCCCCGGGACCTCCCCGCCGGGCGAGCGCCTCGGCGAGCCCGAGGTGCGCGTCCGCCGTGCCGTCCCCCGCCAGGACCGCTCGGTGCCATTCGGCCACGGCCTCGTCCACGCGGCCCCGGGAGTCGAAGAACGCCGCGCGGTGATAGGCGACGGGATAGGAATCGGGAGCGAGCCGGGCGGCCTCGTCCCAGGCGCGCTCGGCCTCCTGCGCCCGTCCTGATTCCGCCAGGACCTTCGCGAGCCCCCAGAGGCCGTTTTCGTACGTCGGGTGGACGTCAACCGCTCGGCGGTATCCGGCGAGCGCGTCGTCCCACCGCTTCTCGTTCCACGCGATCCGCCCCAGGAAGGCCCAGGCGTCGTAGTAACGCGGGAAGAGCGAGACGGCGGTCTCGAGGTGGCGCCGTTGCTCGGCCGTTTCGCCGCGCCGTCCGGCGTCATACGCAAGGTTGTAGTGCGCCTTGGCCGACCGGGGGCACTTCGCGACCATGTCGTGGAAGAGGGCGTGGTCGTCGCGCCAGACGAGATTCCGGGCCACGGTGGCGCTCCCCCACGCCACGACAAGGGCGGCGAGCAGAGCCTCCCGCCATGGCCATCGCGAGGGGCGCGGCACCTCGCGCACCGGCGGCGCGACCAGCCCGACCGCCGCGAGGAGCAGGCCGGCCGACGGCAGGTACATCAGGCGCTCGGCCCAGATCGTCCCGATGACGAACGGGACGTTCGAGGCCGGGAAGAGCGCTCCAAGAAAGAAGAGGACGCCGAAGGGGACGATGGGCCGCGACTTCCCAAGCGCCCAGGCGAGGACGAGTATCGCCGCGAGGACGGCGAACCCCACCCACGCGCGGGCGTCGCCGAAGCGGGCGGCGATGGGGAGCGCGTGCGCCGAATGGTCCGCCGAGAGGCCGACCGGCACGAAGGTTTTCGCTGCGTAGCGGACGACGAGCGTCAGCGCGTTCGCGATCCGGAGCGGGACGGACAGGGAGACGAGGGGGTTCTCGAGGTCCCAGATGCCCGCTTCGCGCGAGATGAGGAAGCCCTTCAGGACAACCCAGCGAACGGCGAAGAGGACGCCGAGAGGCACGAGGAATCCGGCGAAGCCGACTCGGACTCCGGTCGAAGTGGCCGCCCACGACTCCCTCGGGCTCCGCGCGCGCCCTCCCCGGAAGACCTCGCCGAGCGCCACGAGGCCGGGCAGGATGACGGCGCTTTCCTTCACGAAGACGGCGGCGAGGAAGAGCCCCAGGCAGCCGGCATAGGGTGCCGGCCTCAGCGATCCGCCGCCGGTCGCCCGCGACCAGAGGAGCGCCGCGCCGAGCGTCAGGAGCGCCGCCAGGAGCTCGGCACGGCCGACGAGGCTCGTCACCGCCTCGACGTGGATCGTCACGACGGCGAAAAGCGCCGCGGCCGCGAGGGTGGGTCCCCGCGGAAAGCCGACGGCGAGGAGCCACGCCGCGAGGACCACCGTGACCCCCGCGTGAAGCGCGATGTTGACGGCGCGGAAGAGCGGCGCCTCGTTGCCGTGGATCCAGCGCTGGACCGCGTACGTCAGAAGGAGGAAGGGCCGATAGTTCTGGGCGCTCTGGAGGGAGCCGCCGAAGTACTGCGTCGTGAAGATCTCGTCGACCGTGTCCGGCTCGGCGATCCGCTCGTTGTCCCGGATGATGAGCTTGTCGTCGTACGTGAAGTCCGCGGGCAGGCCGTTCAGGAACGGGAGGACGGCCACGAGGGCCAGAGCGGCCGTTTCCAGGCGCGAGAGCCTCGGGAAGGGCGGCGCGCTCACGCCGAGCGGATCCGCCGGGCCGGGTCGAGCCGGTCGACGAGGGCGTCGCCGAGGACATTCGTCGCGAGGACCACGGCGAGGATCGCGGCGGCCGGCGCCAGGACCGCGTGGGGAGCGTCCAGAACGTGGGTCCGCGCCCCCGCCAGCATGCTCCCCCACGACGGCGCCGGCGGCGGCACGCCGAGGCCGAGGAACGAGAGCGCCGACTCCGCGAGGATCGCGCCGGCCAGATGCAGCGTCGCCTGAACGACGAGCGGGGCGGCGACGTTCGGAAGGAGGTGCCGGACGACGAGGCGCGGCCGCGCCGCGCCCGCGGCCCGGGCCGCGGCCACGAAGTCGAGCGACGACACCCGCCGCGCCTCGGTCCGCGCGAGGCGCGCGTACGGGACCCACCCCGCAGCCGAGAGGGCAAGCACCGTGTTCAGGGCCGAGGGGCCGAGCACCGCCGCGAGGGCGACGGCGAGAAGGAGGCCGGGGAAGGCGAGCACGAGGTCCGCGAGCCGCCCGACGCCCGCATCGAGAAGGCCGCCCCGCTCCCCCGCGAGAAGGCCGAGCGTGGAACCGAAGACCGAAGAGACGGAGACCGCGGCGGCGGCGACGCCGAGCGAGACGCTCGCTCCCGCGAGGAGGCGTGCGAGGATGCTCCTTCCGAGCTCGTCGGTGCCGAGGGGCGGCGACGCCGCGGGAGAGGCGAGCCGCGAGGCCAGATCGATGTGCGTCGGGCGGTCCCCGAGAGCGAAGGGCGATAGCACCGCCGCCGCGAAGGCCAGGGCGAGGATCCCGGCCGCGATCCGCGTGCCCGCCGTCACCCGGCCCTCCGGGCCGACGCACGCGGGTCGAGCCGGAGCGCCAGGGCGTCCACGGCCGCGTTCACGAGGACGTAGACGGACGCGATGAAGAGAACGCATCCCTGCACCGTCGGGTAATCGCGCCGCTGGATCGACTGGACGAGGAGCCGGCCGACGCCCGGCCACGAGAAGATCGTCTCGGTCACGACGGCTCCCGTCAGGAGCGACCCAAACTGCAGGCCGGCCACGACGAGAACGGGCGGCAGCGCGTTGCGCGCCGCGTGCGTCAGGACCGAGGCGGCCTTCCCCTCGCCGCGCGCCGCGGCTGCGAGCATGTACGGCTTTCCGAGCTCCTCGACGAGCGACACACGGATCATCCGCGAGAGGAGCGCCGCCAGCGCGAGGCCCATCGTGGCGGCCGGGAGGACGAGGGCGCCGGGGGCGTCGCGCCCGGAGACGGGGAGGAGGCCGAGTCCCACCGAGAAGACGAGGACGAGAAGCGGCCCCGAGACGTAGTTCGGGGTCGAGACGCCGGCGAGCGACAGGAGACGAAGCAGTCGGTCGGGCGCCCGGCCGCGCGCGAGCGCTCCGGCCACCCCCGCCGGTACCGCTACCGCGAGCGCCCAGAGGAACGCCGCGAGCGCGAGCGAGGCCGTCGCCGGAAGCGCGCGAAGGATCTCGCCGGAGACCTTCCTCCGGGTCTGGATCGACGTGCCGAGGTCCCCGCGGACGGCGCCCGACAGCCAGGACCTGTACTGAGAAAGAAGCGGCTGGTCGAGTCCCAGGGCATGACGCAGGGCGTCGACGTCGGCCGGCGCCGCCCCCTCTCCCAGCATCGCCGCCGCGGGGTCTCCGGGGACGAGGTGGATCAGGAGGAAGACGAGGGTGGCCGCGCCCCAGAGGAGGGCCACGAGGCCCGCGAGACGCCGGAGAAACGCCACGGCGCCGAGTCTACGGGACGCGCTTCCGGCCGCTCCGGCCCCCCGGCCTCGGCCCGCCGAGGCCGAGCACTTTCATCCCGTGGAGGAGCGACTGACGCGAAATCCCGAGCCGTTTCGCGGCCCGGGTCCTGTTGCCGCCCGTCTCGTCGAGTGCACCCTGGATGGACGCGAGCCTGGCCTCGGCGACGGCCATTCGGTAGCTCGCCGGTTGCGGCACCTTCCCTCTCGGGCTTCGCACGGGCGCCGGCAGATGCTCGAACTCGACGACGCGACCCGGCGCCGCAAGGGCCCGCGCCGATTCGAGCGCCGACAGGAGCTCGCGGACGTTTCCGGGCCAGGCGTGGCGACGAACGGCGGCCCAGGCTTCGGCCGAAAGGGTGGCGTCGTCAAGCGCGATCTCGACGATCCGGGCGAGGTCCTTCGGCCGGTTCCGGAGAGGTCCGAGCGCGACCTCGAGGCCGCGCAGCCTGTAGAGCAGGTCGGCCCGGAAGGTCCCCGCCTCGGCCATCGACGCGAGGTTGCGATGGGTCGCCGCCACGACGCGGAGGTCGACGCGCCGCGTCTTCGTCTCGCCCACGCGGCGAACCTCGCGCTCCTGAAGGACGCGGAGGAGCTTTCCCTGGAGCGGAAGCGGCAGGTCGCCGATCTCGTCGAGGAAGAGGGTTCCACCTGATGCCTCCTCGACGAGGCCCGGCCGGTCGCGGTCGGCGCCCGTGAAGGCGCCTCGCGCATGGCCGAAGAGCTCGGACTCGATCAGCGAACCCGTCAGCGCCGCGACGTTGACGGCGACGAACCTCCCGGGCCGGCCCGAAAGCCGGTGGAGGGTGCGCGCGACGATCTCCTTTCCGGTGCCGGTCTCTCCGAGGATGAGGACCGGAATCGTCGTGGGCGCTATCCGCCGCACCTGCGCGAAGACCGCCCTCGTCGAGGCGTCCTCGGCGACGGCGCCGGGAGCGCCGGGATCCGAGTCCATCGGCGCGGGCCCGGCGGATCGTGGCGCAAGGGACGCCGCCCGACGCGAAGCCGCGAGACGGCGGGCCGCCTCGGGAAGCCCCGCCCGAAGCGCCGCGCGCTCCCCCAGGGCAAGCCATTCGGCCGCCGCCGGCAGCGAGAACCAGCGGGGAAACCTCCCCTTCCACTCGAGAAGTCGCGCCGCGACGCTCGCCGCCGCCCGACCGTCCCCGACCCGCCGCTCCAGCTCGAGGAGGGCCGCGGACGGGGGCTCCTTCCCCGCTGCGAGCGCCAGCTCGGCCGAGAGAAACGGACGCTCGTCCGTCGGCCAGCTGCTGACGTCGCCGGCCGACTCGCCGAGGTCGATCCGCGCCGAGAGGGCGAGGCGCCGCCGACGCGGCTCGCTCTGCTCCCGGTTGTCGGGAAGAGCCTTCGCACGAGACAGGAGCTCGAGGGCCTTCTTCGGCTTCCGGTCGGCGAGGAGCCGCTCCGCCTCGAGGATGAGGATCTCGCGGAGGGCCGGATGGCCGCGGGCCGCATTCAAGCGGGTGTCCGCCTCGCAGTACGCCTCCGCGGCCGCCGCGTCGTCCCCCGCAAGGAGAGCCAGCTCCTGGAGCGCCGGCACGCAGAAGAGAAACTGGTGCTCCCGGCCCGGGCGCCTTTCGTGGGGAAGGACGGTGGCCAGGGTCTCGCGGGCGGCGGCGAACCGCCCCGTCCGCATCTCGAGGTCGATCCTGTTCCCCAGCGCCGAGAGGTACCGCTCCTCGTCGCCGGCCTCCGCGTAACGGGCGAGGGCCTCGGACAGCTCCGTTTCCGCTTCGGCGAATCGCCCGTCGAGGAGAGAGGCGACCGAGAGGTTCAGCGTGGCGTCGGCGACGAAGCGGGGTTCGACGGCCGCGTCCCGGGCCCTTCGAAACCAGGTCCGGGCCTCGCCGTGGCGCGCCCGGTCCACCGCGAGATGTCCGGCGGTCATCGCCGTCTCGAAGGCCTCCGAAGAGTCGGCGGACGACGCGAGGAGATCTGCGACCGGCTCGAGCCTCGCCAGCGCCTCCTCGAGGTCTTCCCTCCGCGAGGAGATCTCGGCACCGAGCCGCGCCGCAGCGAGCCGCTCGTCCGCCGACATCGTCTCCGGAAGCCGCGCCAGGAGCGCCTCGGCCTCGTCGTTGCGACGGAGGTCGAGGAGGATCTGTGCACGCGCCAGCTGCTCCGCTCCCGACGCGTCGGAGCCGACGATCGCGAGAGCGGGCGCGGCCTCGCCCAGCCGCGCGAGACGCCGCGCGAGCGCCCGGCGCCTCGGAAGAGGCGCCATTCCGAGGTCCGTTCCCGCCATCCTGCGGGCGGATCGCCGCGCCTCCTCGAGCCGGCCCCGGGCGAGGAAGACCTCGACCGCGAGGTCGGGGCGGCCGAGATCGGGATCGCTTTCGGGCGCGCGGACGAGGAGGTCGGCAACGAGCTCCTGGTCATCACGCTCGGCCGCGACGCCGAGAAGGACCCGCGCGGCGGCGAGGTCCGCCTCGTCTCCTCGGGAAAGCGAGGCGGCGACGAGCCGCTCCCCCTCGAAGCCCGCGGCTTCGAGCCGCCCTACGATGCTCCGCCGCGCACGGGCCGGGAGGCGGCGCAGGCGCCGGACCCTCTCGGGCTCCTCGACGAAGCGATGGAGCCCCGGCCGCTGTTCCGCGAGGACGCCGACCGCGACGGCCTCGCGGAGCGCGGAGGCGGCGTGTTCCTCGGTGACGCCGGCGGCGCGGGCCGCCTCGGCCGTTCCGAACCCGGCCGCTAGAACGGATGCGGCGTCGAGGACCGGATCGGCGTCGCGTCTCGCCGTCACGAACCGGATGGCCGAGGCGGGCGTCCTTGCAGCCGGGTCGAACGCCGCCGCGAGGCTCCGCGCCGCACGGAGGAAG
>Ga0316603_10001944_pt1 | contig 11219 bp, 9 predicted proteins | sample OWC_soil_day10_n_FD_207649 | JGI IMG/M metagenome (GOLD analysis project Ga0316603, IMG submission 207649) | Wetland soil microbial communities from Old Woman Creek delta, Ohio, United States - OWC_soil_day10_noCT | ecosystem: Environmental > Terrestrial > Soil > Wetlands | place: USA: Ohio...
GACATCGTATTCCTGGCCCTGGCGGAAACGGGGGAAGGTCCGAACGAGGAGAAGCGGTACCTGGCTTCCCTTGAAAAACTCAACGTTACGGCATTCGTCAGGGACTATTCTCTGGTAAAAGTCCTGCGCGATAATGAATTCCTGGCGGCGATCATCGAGTTCTACTACACCGCCGAACATCACATCCCCCGGATCCGGATGCTGCAGCCGAAGTGCCGGGTGATCGTCGACACCGTCGATATCCACTACCGCAGGGCATATTCGAAATACGGCGTAACAAAAAACCCGAAGGATCTCGCGATTGCGGAGAAAACGAAGCGAGAGGAAACAGACTTGTACAGGCAAGCCGACGTGATCGTGGCGGTTACGGATGAGGATGCGGAGGTCCTGAGCAGGGATTGTCCGGGTCTTACCGTCCGGATCCTCCCGACGATCCACGATCCCTCCCCGGCTTTTGAGGAAAACGGGAACCGGAATCTCCTGTTCGTCGGCGGTTTCAATCACGATCCCAACGTGGACGCAGTCCTCTATTTTTGCGAGCGGATTTTCCCGGAAGTCCGAAGGTCGGTTCCCGAGGTTCGTCTTACGGTCGTCGGGAGCAACCCACCGGAGCAGATCCGGCGACTGAACAGCGACTGCATCCGGATCGCCGGGTTCGTTCCTTCCCTCGCCCCCATTTCCAGCAACAGCTACATTTCCGTCGCGCCGCTGAGGTTCGGCGCTGGCATGAAGGGAAAGGTAGGGGAGGCAATGTCGGGGGGACTTCCCGTCGTCACCACCTCGATCGGCGCGCAGGGCATGGGCCTCGTGCATCGTCACAACGCAATGATTTGCGATACCCCGGCGGAGTTCGCAGATTCCGTGGTGGAGTTGATCCGCAACAGGAAGTTGTACGAGGAAATCCGGAGGAATGCGCTCGAACATATCGTGAACAGGAACGGCACGGCTGCCGTGCGAAAACGGGTAGGGGAGATGATGGAACAACTCGAAAACATCAAGCCCAAACGAATCCGATTCCTGGAAAAAGCCGGGATCGCTGCCCGATTCTTGAGGAAGGCGCTCTCGTAGCCAGGGACATGCCGGAGAACATCCTGCCTCCCCGTGTAACAACGATCATCCTGAACTGGAACGGGATCGGAGACACCCTGGAATGTATCGAATCCGTCAGGAACCTCGACTACCCCGATATGAGGATCGTGGTGGTCGACAACGGGTCCACCGACGATTCAACCGTCGTCCTACGGCAACGGTACCCGTCGATCACTCTCCTTGAAAGCAAGCGGAACCTCGGCTTCACGGGAGGAAACAACCTCGGGATCGTCAAGGCGCTGGAGATGGGCACGGACTTCGTCTGGCTGCTCAACAACGATACCTTGGTGGAACGAGATGCGTTGAAGAAAATGGTGCAGACGATCGGGAACTCGCCCGCTGTCGGAATCGCCAGTCCGGTCATCTATTTCCAGGACACGCCCGGACAGGTCCAGTTCTGCGGCAGTTACATCGACTGGAAAAGGAAGCGCATCGTGAAGCTGGGAGTCGGGGAACCGTATCCATCCAACGGCGTGGACGTATCCCTTTGGGGCACGGCACTTCTCATCCGCCACGATGTAGTGGAAAGGGTGGGATTCCTGAACGACAAGTATTTCGCTTACCACGAGGATGAGGATTACTCCATGAGGGTGGCCCGTGCGGGATATCGGGCCGTCGTCGTTCCGGAAGCCCGCGTGTTCCACAAGAACTCCCGCTCCACCGGGAGCAACGATGCGCCATTCCAGGTGTTCCTGAGGTCCCGGAACATCTACTTCCTCTGGATGGACGCCCTGAAGGGGATGGAACGGGTATTCCATATCCCGAGGTACCTGGCCCATATCATTTCCTACGGCGGGGCCTTGAGGGATAAGAACCTCCCCGATTCGGTGGAGGCATGCCTGGACGGGGTATGGCATGCGTTCCGCGGGGCGGGGGGACCGAGGAATCCTGAAATCACGATGCCCATGCCCTTGCGAAGTATGTTCCGTTTCCTGTTCTCCTGGCATCCCTACTTCTGGGCGAGCCTTTTCCGTGGGAATTTTTCCCGGATTGCCACGAATGCAAGGGAACGAACGAGAGTCATGAAAGCAGGGAAGTAAGTGGATTCCCTCGAAATAAGTTCCGGGAAAAAGATCATCATTTTTTTCCCGAAGGTTCCCTATCCCTTGCGCGAACACGGGATCTCCGTCCGTTACTTTCCGATCATCGAGCACTTGTCGAAGTCCCACACCCTGGACCTGGTCATCTTTCGCGCAAGGCCCGACAAGAAAGATAGCTACGAGGTTCTGCGGCGATATTGCAGGAACGTGTCCTACGTCCAGAATCCGAAGTATCAGGCCGACGGGATTTTCTCGAAATTGAAGACGTATTGCAGATTCGCCGTCCCGTGGTCTCCGCCGCTTTCCCCCGTTGCCCATGGGGCGGGGAAGCTTCAGCGGGTCATTGCGGAGCAGGCAGGAAAGGACAGGTACGATGTCCTTCTCTGGGTCGGGGCCATGTTCCTTCCCCATCTCCTGTCCGCCATGCCGCTGAAGAACGTGGGAAGGTACATCGTGGATTTCATCGATTCCCCGTCCCTGATCAAGGAGCGGTGGAAAAACGATTTGTTCCGGTTCGAATCCCTCGAGCGATACGAGCTTTGGAAAACGATCCGCTGGGAAGGCGAGGTCATCCGGAAGATGGATGAAACGATCTATATATCCGCGGTCGATTCCCGGACGGTTCCCGAAAAATTCACCGCCGGAAGGAGAAGGAACGTAGTCCCCAACGGGGTGGAACTCGGATCCTATACTGCCGGAAAAGTCGATGGGATCGTATCCCCGAGCATCGGGTTTCTCGGGAACATGGGGTACCCTCCCAACATCGAGGCGGTCCACTGGCTCTACGAGAAGGTCTTCCTCCCGATCCGAAGGGAGCTCCCCGGCCTGTCCCTGATCGTCATCGGGAAAGACCCCGTCGGTTCCATCAAAAAGCTCGGTGCGGAACCGGGGGTCGTGGTAACCGGCACCGTCGAGACTATCTGGCCGTACATCAATTCGGTAGACGTGTTCGTGTTCCCACTACTGAGAGGCGCCGGCCTCAAGAACAAGATCCTCGAGGCCATGGCCGCGGGGCGTCCCGTCATCACGACGGCGATCGGCAACGAAGGGATCGATGCGGCCGATGGGAAAGAAATCGCGATCCGGGACACCCCGGAGGAGTTCCGGATGGAAGCGATCCGGCTCCTGCGCTCCGCGGACGCGCAACGGGCGATGGGGGATTCGGCACGCCGTTTCGTGAGAGAACGGTTCTCCTGGGAACGGATCCTCACTCGATATGAGGAGATCGTCGTCGGGGCCGGGAACCGGAAGCAGGCCGATCCGGTTTCAACATGCGCGGCGCGGTCTGCCTCATGACATCCCATCGGCCCGTCGAGGTCGTGTTCCTGACCGACGATCTCGGCGGGGGGACGGGGAACCACCTGCTCTCCATGCTCAGGCATTGGGACAAGGAGACATGGCGGGTGAGGATCGTCAGCAAGAAACCTGCCATCGATCGCGTGTTACCGGATGTGCCCGTCGAGCTCATGTCGGCTCCCCGGCGGCTGAACCGGTTCCCTATTGCACAGGTCAAGGCGTTCGCCGGACTCTTCGCGGCGTTCAACGGACAACCTCCCGACCTGCTCCACGCATACTTTTTCTGGCCGATCCTGTACGGAAGGCTGCTTAAACTCTTCGGCAAGGCCAGGGTGTTGATCGAAAATCGCGAGGACCAGGGATTTTCCTGGGGGCCGCACGAATACGCATGGCTTCGGGCCACCCGTTCGGCCCCCGATCGGGTGGTGTGCGTGTCGGAGGCGGTCCGGGAAGTGGTCCTGCAACGCGAGAGGCTGGATGAACGCCGCGTTGTCGTCATAAAGAACGGCGTCGATCCGATCGAAGGAGGAAGCCCGGACGACGCGTCGGCCCGCCGGGAGCTGGGAATCCCGGAAGACCATCTCGTCGTGGGGATGGTCGCCAACTACAACAGGCCCGTGAAGGGGGTTTCCTACCTGCTGGATGCCATCCCCACGATCGTTTCGGAGGTTCCTTCCGCCAGGTTCCTGTTTCTGGGGGGCGGAGCCAAGGAGAGACCGGCGTTGCGGGAGAAGGCAAGAACGCTGGGGATCGAGCGCTGCGTGAACTTCATGGGGAATCGGAAGGATATCCATCGCTATTACGAGATGATGGATATCTCGGTGCTGACGTCGCTGTCGGAAGGGCTGTCGATCACGTTGCTGGAATCCATGAGTCACGGGCTTCCCGTGGTAGCCACGAATGTAGGGGGCAACCCGGAGGTGGTCCTTGACGGGCGGACGGGTTACCTCGTCCCTCCGAAAAATGCCCATTCCCTTGCCGATCGGATCGTCCAACTGCTCCGCGACCCGGACCTTCGCCTTCGCATGGGGGAAGAGGGCCGGCGGCGCGTGGAGCGAGACTTCCAGTTACGGGATGTGGCGAATCGATACCTCGACCTTTACAGGAGCATGCTCCACCGGTAGCTCCGCTCCCGGTGCGGGCTGCTCTCCTGACCCTTATGGAAGCCATCGTCCTGGACGGCGATCAGCGGCCGGCGCTGGCGATCACCCGATCGCTCGGGAAGCGGGGGATCCGGGTCACGGTCGGCGCCGAAACGAGGCCTTCCCTTGCGTCCTGCTCCCGCTTCTGCGCGGGGTCATTCGAGTACCCCTCCCCGTATCAGGATCCGGAGGGATTCTTCCAGGCGGTTCTGGCACGGACCCGGGGGATTCGCCAGGCAGTCCTTCTTCCCGTCACCGACGTGGCCGTCAGCGAGATCCTGAAACGGAGGGGAGAGTTCGCGGAAGGGATCGCGATCCCCTTCGACGGTTTCGACAAGTACAGCCTCGTCTCGGACAAGGCGTGGCTGGTTTCGCAATGCAGGACGCTGGGACTTCCCGTGCCCGGGAGCGTCCTGTCGACCGATTACGAAAACAGGGAGGACGTGATCGTTGCCGCGGAAGCACTCGGCTTCCCCCTGGTAGTCAAGCCAAACCTTTCCCGGATACGGACGGAGACGGGCTGGATCGGCACGCGCGTCCGGTATGCGCGGGACGAAGGAGAACTTCGGGACATCCTGTCGAGCGAGCTGTTTTCGAAGGTCCCGTTCGTTCTCCAGGAACGGGTCCAGGGACCGGGGGTGGGAATCTTTCTCCTGATGAAGGATGGGGTCGTCCTGGCGTGCTTCGCGCACAGGAGGTTACGGGAAAAGCCGCCGTCGGGAGGGGTCAGCGTTCTCAGCGAAAGCATCGAGCCCCCCGCGGCGGCCCTGGATGCCGCAACGCGGCTTCTTGCAGGAGTCCGATGGAACGGCGTCGCCATGGTCGAGTTCAAGATCGACGAGCGGGGAGGCGTCCCCCGGATCCTGGAGGTCAACGCCAGGTTCTGGGGTTCCCTGGAGCTTGCCGTCTCCGCGGGAGTGGATTTTCCGTACCTGCTCTTCCGGATGGCGAACGGGGAGCGGGTCGGAGAATCGACCGGGTACAGGGTCGGGATGAAGGTTCGGTGGGAGCTCGGGGATCTCGATCACCTCTGGATCCGTCTCTTCCGAAACCCCGCCGGTCAGTCCCTTCCGGCCGGGTCCCCCTCCCGCCCGAGCGTTCTCGTGAATTTCGTGGCCGACTCGTTCCGCCGCTCCGTGCGAAACGAGGTCCTCCGGTTTCAAGACCCAAGACCTTTCCTGCACGAGTTGGGACGGTATGTCCGGGATGTAGTGACTCCGCATCCAGGGAGCAATCCGTGAACGGGATCGATCCGGTCATCGGCCGGGCCCTCGGAGGCCTCAAGAGAACTGCAAAGAATCTCTATTGGCGGACCTACGGGCTCTTCCTGACCCACCCACCCGTCCCTCCGTCCCCGAGATCGCTCCTTTTCATCTGCAAGGGGAACATCTGCCGGAGCCCCTTCGCGGAGGCGATGGCACGGAGGCACATTCCCGATGGGGTGCGGATGACCTGTCGCTCGGCGGGGATCGTCGTCGGAGAGCCGGAGGGCTGTCCCAGGGAAACCCTTGCCGCCGCCGAACGGTTCGGGATCGACCTCTCCGGCCACCGGTCGCGGCGGGTCGATCAGGACTTCGTCGTCGAGGCCGATATGATTTTCGCCATGGAGGCGTGGCAGTTCACACGGCTTCGCAAGCTCTTTCCGCAGCACAAGGAGAAGATGTTCCTTCTGTCGCTCTTCGAGGAAAATCCTCCAAAGCGGTCCGAAACCTTCAGTCTTCTGAACATCCGCGACCCGTTCGGCAGAGCTGTCGAGGACTTCATCGAGTGCTTCGAACGGATCGACGTTTGTCTCGAAGGGCTCTTTTCCGTGATCTGCGACGCCGGCAACCGACCTCCGGGCGAAGAAACCCGAACGGCCGAAGGGGCCATGAGGCGATGAGAACCGGGACCACGGCCGCAAAGAGCACGCAGGGAATGCCGGAGCGGTCGTCGAAGAGCCGTAACCGACTCGCGTTCTTCCTGATCCTATTCTACGTGTTCCTGGAATACGGACGGCCGCAGGCCCTCCTTCCTCCGCTTCGCTTCCTTCACCTGTCGGCCCTGACGGGCGTCATGCTTGCGGCGCTCCTGTTTGTTCGGGGAAAGGTGCGTTCGAAGGATCGGCAGACGCTGCTCTTCGTCCTCCTGCTCGCTCTCATGGTCGTCCACGGGCCCATCGCAGTGAACAACTACTGGGCGCTGATGACCTTCATAGCGATGTGCTACAACTTCATCGCCTACCTGTCGCTCGTGCACTTCGTGGACGACGAGGAACGATTCGGGAAGTTGGTCGATGTGTGGATCAAGGTGCACGTGATGGTCGCCGTCGTAGGGATCGTTTACAAAGGACGTGGAGCGGGAGGTTTCCTCGGGGACGAGAACGACCTGTGTCTGACCCTGAACATGGTGCTGCCCTTCGGGTTCTTCCTGGCGATGTCGGCGCCGAAAAACTCCAAAAGGATATACTACATCGCACTGACCTGCATCTTCCTGTTCGTCATCATCCTTACGAAGTCGCGCGGAGGGTTCGTCGGTCTGGCCGCGACGGGCGCCTACTGTTGGTGGAAGTCGAAGAGGAAGGTCCTGTCGGGGGCTGTCGTGGTGGTCTTGGCCCTGTTCATGATGCTCGTCGCCCCGTCGACCTACTGGGACGAGGTCCGCTCCATCTCCGACGATACAGAGGCCAGCCCCTATGGAACAGGGTCCGCGCGGTTCTACCAGTGGAAGGTTGCTCGGGAGATGTTCCTCGACCATCCGATCATGGGCGTCGGGCAGGGAAACTTCCCGTGGAATGTGTATACTATCGAACAGGAACTGGGCCTTTCCTTCCACCAGCGGTCCATGGCCGGCAGGGAGGCCCATTCCCTGTATTTCACTTTGATACCCGAGCTCGGCCTCATCGGGATCGTCCTGTTCGGTTGGATGCTCCTGCTGACGGTCAAGAACCTATGGTATATTCAAAGGTTAGCCGCAATCGATAAATCGCCGGTAGACGGTTCGCTGCAATTCGCAAGCCTTGCAATGTCCCTGGAGGCCGGCCTCGTGGGCTACCTGGCCAGCGGCGCCTTTCTCTCCGTTCTCTACTACCCGAACTTCTGGCTGCTGATGGGGTTCACCCTTTCGTTGAGGAAGATCCTGGAGAGGAGGCAGGGCCTTGGGATACCGGCCTTCAACGCCGGGAGATCTGGTTCCCAGTGAAGGCGTCGCTTCTTGGGAAACGGGCCCTGTCTTCCGTGCTTCACTCCTCGGGATTCCTGGCGAAGAAGCTGAAGGATGCTGCGGCGGGCAGAGTCCTTATCCTGATGTACCATCGGATCGTCGATGGGGTCGTGGCGCGCGGCCTGGGCCATGAAGGGATGTACGTCGATCCGGAAACCTTCGAAAATCACCTTCGGTTCATGAAGCGTCATTTCCTTGTCGTGTCGCTGGCGGAGGCGCTCGATCTCTTGGAGCAGCGGAGCGGGAAAAACGACCCGGGAGAGAGCCCGCTTTGCGCAATCACCTTCGATGACGGATGGCGGGACGTCTACGAGAACGCTTATCCCTTGCTCCGATCTCACGGGATGGCCGCGACCGTGTTTCTTCCGACCGGGTTCATCGGAACGCGAAACTGGTTATGGATGGACCGGCTGGCGCGCCTTCTGAACACGTGGAACCTGGGGAAGGAGAAGCGTGGCATCCGAACGTCGGTGGGATCCTTCCTCCGGAGACAGGGGGTTACCGGAGTGGCGGACGATATGGAGCTCCACGGGATCATCGGGGCCATGAAACGGCTCCGGCAGGAAGAGATCGAGCGGATTCTACGTGCGCTGTCCGAAGAGGGTGGAGCGGCCCCCATCTCGGAGGAAAGGGTTTTCCTCGCATGGGAGGAGGTGGGCGAGATGTACCAATCGGGTCTGGTCCGGTTCGGCTCCCATACAGAGAGCCACAGGATCCTCACGACCCTTTCGGACGATGAGGTGGCGTGGGAGCTTCGCCGCTCGAAAGAGCGGCTCGTCGCAGAGGGGGTGGTCGACCCAACCTTCATCCCCTTTGCCTACCCGAACGGGAATCACACGGATCGGATCGCGGCCATGGTGCACGAAGCCGGATACGGCCTTGCGGTCACCACGGAAAAGGGATGGAACCGCGCAAAACCTGTCCCCGATGCCTACCGGCTGAAGAGGATCGGAGTCCACCAGGACATCGCATCGACCGACGCCATGTTCTGCTGCCGCCTCGCGGGAATCTTTTAGGATCGCATCCACCGGCGCCACTCCATGACCGTCCCAGAATATCTCTTCTTCGCATCCTTGTTCCTGGTGCTTTACTCCTACGCGGGATATCCCGCCTCCCTGTACCTGATCGCCCTGTTCAGGAAAGATCGTGTGGTGAGGGGAGGCGACCTGCCTTTTGTCACGCTGGTCATCACAGCACACAACGAGGAGAAGCGGATCTCGTCGAAAATCGAGAACACCCTTGCCCTTACATACCCAAGAGAAAGGCTTCAGATCATCGTCGCCTCGGATGGATCGACGGACGGGACCAACGCGATCGTCGCGGGGCGCCGCGAGGAAGGCATCGAACTTCTGGCCCTCCGGGCGCGCGGTGGAAAGGAAAGCGCCCAGAAGGAGGCCGTGGCGGCGGCAAGGGGAGACATCATCGTCTTCTCGGACGTAGCGACGATTCTCGACCCGTGGGGCCTTGAACGGATTGTCTCCGGATTCACCGATCCAACCGTCGGCTGCGTGAGCAGCGAGGATCGGCTGATCGGGAAGGACGGACGGCCGAGCGGGGAAGGGATGTACGTGCGATACGAGATGTGGCTGAGGCGCCTCGAGTCGCGGGTCAACTCCCTCGTCGGACTGAGCGGGTCGTTCTTCGCGGCGCGTAAAACAGTGTGCCTCGATTTCTCCGAAAACATGCAAAGCGACTTTCGTACGCTGTTGAACAGCGTGAAGATTGGTCTCCGGGGAATCAGCGAGCCGGAGGCCGTCGGCTATTATCCCGATATTGCGGATCGGAGCCGCGAGTTCGACAGGAAGGTCAGGACGGTCGTTCGTGGCCTCACGGTCTTCTTCCGGCACTTGGAGCTGCTGAACGTCTTCAAGTACGGCATTTTCTCGTATCAACTCTTCTGCCACAAACTTCTACGGTGGCTCGTTCCCGTCTTCCTCGCCGTCTTCCTTGCCTCCAGCGCCTCTCTGGCGCCGAAGTCCCAGCTGTTTCGCGTCCTGCTACTTGGACAACTGGTTTTTTACGGCCTGGCCGCATGGGGATTGAAGGGGAGCCGAGGGGGCGGCGGGACGATCACGAGAGTCCCGGCCTACTTCCTGACCGTCAACGCGTCGATCTTCGTGGCCTGGTGGCGATACCTGAGGCACGAGCGGATCGTCATGTGGAACCCCTCTGAACGATGACGGAAAAGCCGGTGGTCAAGGTGTGCCACCTCGTATCCGGGGACCTGTGGGCAGGCGCGGAGGTAATGGATTATTGCCTCCTGAAGGGGCTGAAGGCGTTTCCGGATGTAGACCTATCGGCGATCATCCTCAACCACGGACGATTCGCGGATGAAGTCCAAAATCTCGGAATCCCAGTGAATGTCGTCGACGAGACGCGGCTTCGCTTTCCGCAGATCCTGAGACGGGTGAGCGAGATCCTGCAGGCAGCCGAGCCCGATGTCGTACATTGCCACTGGTACAAGGCGAACCTGCTCGCGTATCTGGCCTCGCGCAGAGGGAAGAGGATCTCACTTGTGAGCACGCAGCACGGAATGCCGGAGTATCTCGGGAGGAGGGTCGATATAAAGTATTCGGCGCTCCACCGCATCAACTTCTTTCTTCTTTCCAGATATTTCCAGGGCACCGTGGCGGTTTCGAACGACGTCCGAAAAACCCTCACGGAACGGCATGGCTTCGACGAAAGCAGGACGTTCGTCATCTACAACGGAACGGAACCCTGCGATGGAGCCCTCCCGGATCGTTCCGGAGGACGCTTCACGATCGGATCGTCGGGCAGGTTCTTCCCCGTCAAGGATTTCCCCCTTATGGTGGATATTGCTCGGGAGATCACAAAGCACGAAGCCGGGATACGATTCGAGCTTGCCGGCACCGGGCCTGATAAAGAGAAGATAGCCGAGAGGGTTCACCTGCACCGGCTCGACAGAACTTTTCTGTTTCGCGGATTCTTGAGCGATGTATCGACGTTCTACCAGGGGCTACACCTTTATCTGAACACATCGCACCACGAGGGCATTCCCATGAGCGTCCTGGAAGCCATGGCCCACGGCTTGCCGGTTGTGGCGCCGGATGTCGGGGGATTTAGGGAAATCCTCGTCGACGGTGTCCACGGCTTCCTCGTAAAGGGGCGCGACCCGCGGTCCTTCGCTGAACGATGCATGCTAATCTACCGGAACGACGCGTTGCGGCAGCGGATGGGCCTGGCCGCAAAGGACCGGATCAAAGCCGTGTTCTCGAATCGCCGTATGGCCCGGGACTATCATGAACTGTACCGTTCCGTTGTAGGAGCGAGGATGAGGTGACGAAGATGCCTGAAGACATCCAACGGTCAGGGAGACGGCTTCGCGTAGCGATATTCGGCGCGGGAAAGATGGGGCTGCACCATGCGAAGGCCGTTAGCCTGCTCCCAAATGCCGAACTTGTCGCGATGGCGGATTCGGATGCGGATCCGG
>Ga0316603_10001946_pt1 | contig 11218 bp, 13 predicted proteins | sample OWC_soil_day10_n_FD_207649 | JGI IMG/M metagenome (GOLD analysis project Ga0316603, IMG submission 207649) | Wetland soil microbial communities from Old Woman Creek delta, Ohio, United States - OWC_soil_day10_noCT | ecosystem: Environmental > Terrestrial > Soil > Wetlands | place: USA: Ohio...
ACAGGTCGGTGTGGCAGATGCCGGTGGCCTTGACTTCCACCAGCACCTCGCCGGCACGCGGGCCTTCCAGTTCCACCTCTTCGATGCTCAGCGGCTGATTCACTTTCCAGGCCACGGCGGCGCGGGTCTTCATGCTTCGGATCCTCGGTGTTGACATCGGCGCACAGCATAGCCGCGATGCCATACTTTGCGGCTTCGCATTCAAGGAGACGGCATGTACCAGGCCCTGGTGATCGACAAGGACGAAACCGGCTACCGCGCCAGCATCAAGCAGCTCGACGACGACAACCTGCCCGAGGGCGACGTCACGGTGCGCGTCGACTACTCCACCATCAACTACAAGGACGGCCTGGCCATCACCGGCAAGTCGCCGGTGGTGCGCAAGTTCCCGCTGGTCGCGGGCATCGACTTCGCCGGCACGGTGGAATCCAGCAGCCACGCCGCCTGGAAGCCTGGCGACAAGGTGGTCCTCAACGGCTGGGGCGTGGGCGAGACGCACTCGGGCGGGCTGGCGCAGCGCGCGCGCGTGCGTGGCGACTGGCTGGTGGCGCTGCCGTCGCGCCTGACGACGCGCCAGGCGATGGCCGTCGGCACGGCCGGGTACACCGCGATGCTGTGCGTGATGGCGCTGCAAGGGCACGGCCTGACGCCGGCTTCCGGCGACATCCTGGTCACCGGCGCCAACGGTGGCGTGGGCAGCGTGGCCGTGGCGCTGCTGTCCAAGCTGGGCTTTCGCGTGATCGCCTCCACCGGTCGCACCCATGAAGCCGAGGCCTTGAAGGCGCTGGGTGCGGCCGAGGTCATCGACCGCGCCGAGCTGTCCGCCCCCGGCAAGCCGCTGGCCAAGGAGCGCTGGGCCGGCGTGGTCGATTCGGTGGGCAGCCACACGCTGGCCAATGCCTGCGCCGGCACCAAGTACCGCGGCGCGGTGGCGGCCTGCGGGCTGGCGCAGGGCATGGATTTCCCGGGCAGCGTGGCACCCTTCATCCTGCGCGGCGTCACCCTCTACGGCATCGACAGCGTGATGGCACCGAAGGCGCTGCGCGAGCAGGCCTGGGCACGGCTGGCGCAGGACCTGGACCTGGCCAAGCTCGACAGCCTGGTGCACGAAATCCCGCTGGCCGGCGCCATCGCCGCCGGTGCCGACATCCTGGCCGGCAAGGTCCGCGGCCGGCTGGTCGTGAACGTCAACGCATGACCGCGCTGCGCAGCATCACCGCTACTGGCGCGGCGCCGGCCAAGGGCCCGTACAGCCCCGGCATCCGCGCCGGCAACCTGTTGTTCGTGTCGGGCCAGATCGCCATCGCGCCGGATGGCAGCTCGCTGGCCCATGCCGACCTGGAAACGCAGACGCGCCAGTGCCTGGCCAACCTGCGCGCCGTGCTCGAAGCCGGCGGCGCCACGCTGCAGCAGGTGGCCAAGGTCACGGTCTACCTGGCCGAGCCCGACGGCTGGCCGGTGTTCAACCCGATCTATGCCGAGTTCTTCGGCGCGCACAAGCCGGCGCGCGCCATCGTGCCGGTGGCCGCCTTTCCCGGCGGATTCAAGGTCGAGGTCGACGCGGTGGCGGTACTGGCGGACTGACTTTCAACGGCCGAAGGGCGTCACGCCGAACAGCCAGCCGTGTGCCCAGAAGGCGAACACGGCCCAGGCCACGAGGCCGCCGACCACCGCGCCGAGCGTGCCGCCCAATGTGCCCGCCGGGTAGCTCACCTGGCCCGCGCGGTCGCGCTGCCGCGCGGCGCGAAAATCCAGCACCGCCCACACCAGGAAGCTGCCGAACAGCAGCAGGTCGGCCAGCGTGTGGTTGGCCAGCAGGTGGGCCAGCGCCCAGACCTTGACGCCCAGCACCATCGGGTGGTGCACCCAGGCCTTGATGCCGTTCTTCGGCACGTAGGCCGCGGCCAGCAGGATGAAGGCCGCCAGCATCAGCAGAGAAGCCAGGTGCCGGGCCCACAGCTGCGGCGGCCACAGCACGGTCGGCTGCTCGCGCGCCAGGCCGTAGCCCCAGATGATGAGCCCGAAGCCGACGATCGAGGCCACCGAATACAGGCCCTTCCATGCGCCCTCGCCGCGCTGCGCGATCTGCGCCGTGCGCCAGCCCTCGGCAAAGATGCGCACCGAATGCACGCCCAGGAAGAGGATCAGGCCGAGGATGAGGAAGGTCATGGTGGATCGAGGCTCGACGAAATGAGGTGCGCATTCTCGCGCGTCGCGGCGGCTGCGCCGGCGACGGGGCGGCCGGCGGGCCCGCGATATGCTGGCCGCCGCCACTGGAGGAACTGCGCCCATGTCCAAACCCCCCGAGCCTGCCCCGCAGCGCACGATCCGCTACCACTGGGAAGATTTCGTCGTCGGCTCGGTGCGCGATTTCGGCGCCATGCCGGTCACGCGCGAGGCCATGCTGGCATTCGCGCGCGACTTCGACCCGCAGCCCTTTCACCTGGACGACGCGGCCGCCGCGCAGTCGCTGTTCGGCCGGCTGGCAGCCAGCGGCTGGCACACCTGCGCGATGGCCATGCGCATGATGTGCGACGAGTACGTGCTCGATTCGTCCAGCCTGGGCTCGCCCGGCATCGACAACCTGCGCTGGCTGAAACCGGTCTTCGCCAGCGACACATTGAGCATGCGCCTGACGGTGCTGGCCGCGCGGCCGATGAACAGCCGCCCCGGCGTGGGCCTGGTGCAGTCGCGCTGGGAGGTCTTCAACCAGCAGCACGAGGCGGTGCTGTCGATGGAGGGCTGGGGCATGTACCGGATGAGAACGGCCACGCCCTGAGCGCACTGCGGCGGGCTACTTGTAGCCCACGCGGTCGAGCATCTGCTGCACCTGCGCCTGGTTCTTGCCCGCCTGGGCGATCGGCAGGTTGTCCACCTTGAAGCTGCCCAGGGCTTCCAGCGCCGGGTTGCCGCTGATCTTCACCGTCGGCACCGCCGGCCATTCGTTGTTGCCGTTGGCGAAGTAGCCCTGCGCCTCGTCGCCGGCCAGGTATTCCAGGAAGGCCACCGCCTCGGCGCGGTGCTTGGCATGCTTGGCCACTGCACCCCCGGCCACATTGACATGCGCGCCCCAGCTCTGCTGGTTGGGGAACACCACCGCCACCTTGGACATGGCCTCCACGTCCTCGGGCTTGGTCGAACGCATCATGCGCGCCAGGTAGTAGCTGTTGGTCAGCGCGATCGCGCACTCGCCCGAGGCCACGGCCCTGATCTGGTCGGTGTCGCCCCCCTTCGGCGCTCGCGCCATGTTGGCCACCACGCCCTTCAGCCAGTCCTCGGTGGCAGCCGGCCCCAGGTGCGCCAGCATTGCGCCAAAGAGCGTGAGGTTGTAAGGGTGAGAACCGGAGCGAGTGCACACCTTCCCCTTGTTCTTCGGGTCGGCCAGCTCTTCATAGGTGTCGACATCGGCGCGCTGCACCGCGGCCTTGTTGTAGACGATGAGCCGGGCACGGGTGGAGAAACCGAACCACTGCGCGCCGCCGCCGTCGTTGGCATCGCGCAGGTTGGCCGGGATGCGCGATTGCAGCACGGCAGAGTTGACCGGCTGGAACAGGCCGTCGGCCTCGGCCTTGGTCAGCCGCGCGGCATCGACCAGCAGCACCACGTCGGCCGGGCTGGAGGCGCCCTCGGCCTGCAGCCGCGTCACCACGCCGGCGTCGTCGGCATCGATGCGGTTGATCTTGATGCCGGTGGCCTTGGTGAAGTTGGCGTACAGCGCCTCGTCGGTCTGGTAGTGGCGCGCCGAATACAGGTTCAGCACCTTGTCCTGCGCGCTCGAGCCCAAGGCGGCGCCGGCAAGCAGTGCAGCCAGGATCAGGCGTTTGGATGGGAGGGTCAGGGCCATGGCAGCGGTTCCAGAGTTCAGTTCAGCGGAGATTTTAATCACAATGCGAACCATTCTTATTGCGTTTTATCAAGGCGGGGCCATTTGCACCTTCAGCTCAGGCGATGATCGTGGTCATGTCCACGCGTGAACTCCTCGCCTGCCGCGACTTCATGCGCCTGTGGTGGGCGCGGCTGGCCGGTGTAGCGGCAAGCCAGATGATGCTGGTGGCCATCGGCTGGCAGATGTACGACTTGACCGGCTCGGCCTGGGACCTGGGGCTGGTGGGTCTGCTGCAGTTTCTGCCGGCTCTGGCCCTGGTGCTGGTGGCCGGCCATGTGGTCGACCGGCACCACCGCGCGCGCATCGTTGCGCTGTGCGTCGCGGCGCAGGGCCTGGTGGCGCTGGCGCTGGCCGCGGCGCCCTTCGACGCGCTGTCGCAGCGCACGCTGCTGCTGGCGCTGTCGGTGGTGCTGGGCGCGGTGCGCGCCTTCCAGATGCCGGCGCAGCAGGCGCTGGTGCCATTGCTGGTGCCGCCTGTGCTGCTGCCGCGGGCCATGGCCTTCTCGTCCGCCGGCCTGCAGGGCGCGATCATCGCCGGGCCGGCGCTGGGCGGTTTCGTCTATGTGGCCGGCGCTTCGGCGGTCTATGGCCTGTGTGCGGCGTTGTTCGGCGTGGCGGCTTTGCTGTGCCTGGGAATTCGCCATGCCGACCCTCCGCCAGGGCAGCCAGTCAGCCTGGACACGCTGCTGGCCGGCGTACGCTACGTGCAGCAGAACAAGGTGGTGCTGGGCGCGATCTCGCTGGACCTGTTCGCGGTGCTGTTCGGCGGCGCGGTGGCGCTGCTACCGATGTTCGCCAAGGACATCCTGCAGGTGGGCCCCTGGGGCCTGGGCCTGCTGCGCAGCGCGCCGGCACTCGGCGCACTGGCCATGTCGATGGCGCTGACGCGCTGGCCGATCGCCCACCATGCCGGACCCAAGCTGTTCGCCGCCATCGCTGTGTTCGGCCTGGCCACGCTGATCTTCGGGCTGTCCACCCATTTCCTGCTGTCGATGGCGGCCCTGTGCGTCACCGGCGCGGCCGACATGGTCAGCATCGTCGTGCGCCAGACGATGATCCAGCTGGAGACGCCCGACGACATGCGCGGCCGGGTCAGCGCCGTGGCCTCGGTGTTCATCGGTGCGTCCAACCAGCTGGGCGAGTTCGAGTCCGGCGCCACCGCCGCCTGGCTCGGCCCGGTGGGCTCGGTGGTGCTGGGCGGCGCCGGCACGCTGCTGGTGGCCGCGCTGTGGTGGCGCTGGTTCCCGGCGCTGGCGCGGCGCGATGCGCTGGTGCAGGACGGCCGTTGACTACAGCAGCGCGTCGGCTTTGAGCAGCGTCTCCAGGCACTGCTCGCGGACGCCGTAGAAGGCCTTCACGGCGCGCACCTGCTCCAGCAGCTGGTCCTTCGCCGCCGGCTGCGCACGCTTGACCGCCAGGATCATCTTGTTCTTGGCGGTGTGCTCCAGCGACACGAACTCGAAGACCTGCGTGTCGTAGCCGCAGGCGTCGAGCAGCAGCGCGCGCAGCCCGTCGGTCAGCATCTCGGCCTCCTGGCCCAGGTGCACGCCGTGCTGCAGGATCGGCCTCAAGGGATGCGGCTGCAGCAGCTGCGGGCGCAGCTGCTTGTGGCAGCAGGGCGCGCAGCAGATGATCGACGCGCCGCCGCGGATGCCCATGTGGATGGCGTGATCGGTGGCGGTGTCGCAGGCATGCAGCGCGATCATCATGTCCACGGATCGCGGCGCGTAGCTGCCGACATCGCCCAGCTCGAAGCGCAGGCCCTGCAGGCCGAGCCGTTCGACGATGCCGTTGCAAAGCGCCACCATGTCCGGCCGGATCTCCACGCCGGTGACCTGCGCGTCGCGCCCCAACGCATGGCGCAGGTGGTCGTGCAGCGCGAAGGTCAGGTAGCCCTTGCCGGCGCCGAAGTCCAGCACCTCGATGTGGGGCTGCGCCGCCAGCGGCGAGGCCGCCAGCGCCGTGCCGATCACCTCGAGGAACTTGTTGATCTGCTTCCACTTGCGCGCCATCGCCGGCACCAGCCGGTGCTGTGCATCGGCCACGCCCAGCTCGCCCAGGAAGGGCCGGTCCAGCGTCAGCAGCCGCTGCTTCTGGCGGTTGTGCTCCGGCGCGGCCGCGGGCGCGGCGGCCGTGCGCCGGCCGGTGCGCAGGCTCCAGCGGCCCTTGCGGCTGAAGGCCAGCTGCAGCTCCTCGCCATGCGTGTGCAGGTGCGCATTGGCAAATCCCTGCGGCCCGAGCAGCGCGCGCAGCTCGCGCAGGCCCTCGGCCGGCGGCAGGTTCTTCGTCACGTCGCGCCGCTCATGGCTGTAGACCAGGCTCAGCTGCGGTCCGGCCTGCAGCACGACGGGGCGCGCCTGCACACGCTGCAAGTCCTGCAGCGCGGGGCGCGGGCCGGCCAGCACCAGGCGCTCGAAATCGCCTTCGCGCAGGCTGCGCTCGCAGGCCGCGAAGAACTGGTCGAGCGCGACCGAATGAGTGGCATCGCCAGGGCTGGACATGCCGCCGATGGTGCCAGACTCACCCCCAGGGCCGCCGCCGCGTGGCAACATCACGCCGGCAACGACACCCGTCTGCGATGCACAACCCCACCTACACCGCCACCGACCCGGTGCTCGGCCGTGTCAGCTTCCGTGACCGCAAGCGCTGGCTCTGGGCGTCGTCGGTGATCTACCCGCTGGTGCCCTTTTCCGGCATCGGCCTGCATGCCTGGACCGGCCAGCCTCTGTGGCTGCTGCTGCCACTGGTCATTGGCTACATCGGCGGCCCGCTGCTCGATGCCTGGCTGGGCGAGGACGAAAACAACCCGCCCGAGGCGGTGGTGCCGCAGCTCGAGGCCGACCGCTACTACCGCTGGCTGACCTATGCGGTGGTGCCGCTGCACTTCCTGGCGTTGATCGGCTGCGCCGTCTGGGCCGGCACGCAGGAGCTGCCGTGGTGGGCCTTCCTGGCACTGGCCTACATCGCCGGCACCACTTCGGGGCTGGGCATCAACACCGGCCACGAACTCGGCCACAAGCACACTGCACTCGAGGTCTGGCTGGCCAAGCTGGTGCTCGCCGTGCCGGCCTACGGCCACTTCCGCATCGAGCACAACCGCGGCCACCACCGCTTCGTCGCCACGCCCGAAGACCATGCCAGTTCGCGCATGGGCGAAAGCATCTACCGCTTCGCGCTGCGCGAGCTGCCCGGCGGCATGAAGCGCGCCTGGGCCCTGGAGGGCGAGCGCCTGCGGCGTGAAGGCCGCAGCGCCTGGAGCCCACACAACGAGATGCTGCAGAGCTATGCCATCACGCTGGCGCTGCAGGGCACGCTGATCGCGCTGTTCGGTTGGAAGATGCTGCTGTTTCTGGCCATTCACAACGTCGTCGCCTGGTGGCAGCTGACCAGTGCCAACTATGTCGAGCATTACGGGTTGCTGCGGCTGAACGGCGCGGATGGCCAGGTCGAGCGCTGCCAGCCGCATCACTCCTGGAACGCCAACCACACCTACACCAACCTGGTGCTGTTCCAGCTCGAGCGGCACAGCGACCACCATGCCAACGCCGCGCGCCGCTACCAGAGCCTGCGCCACTTCCCCGACCTGCCGCAACTGCCCAGCGGCTACTTCGGCATGTTCCCGCTGGCCTACGTGCCGCCGCTGTGGTTCAAGGTGATGGACCCGCGGCTGCTGGCGCTTCCGCACATCCAGGGCGACTTCAGCCGCATCAACCTCGACCCGGCGCGCCGCGACGTGCTGCTGGCGCGTTACGGCGCGGTGGCCTCGGCGCGCTCATAGCGCGCGACGCAGCGCTGCAGGGCACGCGCGTCGCTGCGCTGCAGCGCCAAGAGCAGGCCATGGTCCACCGCGCGCCGGCAAAGCTCATCGGCAAAGCGGTCACTCACGTCGCGCTGGATCTGCAGCAGCAGGTGGGCCGTCACCTCGGCATCGGCCAGCGCACGGTGGGCGCGCCCGGCGCTGGGCAGGTGGTGCAGCGCGGCCAGCGTGCCCAGCCGGTGGTTGGCGGAGTGCGGGTACAGCCGGCGCGACAGCAGCACGGTGCAGGCGAACTCGTGGGCCGGGTCCTCGTCCAGCCCGGCGCGCTGCGCCTCGGCGCGCCAGAAGCCGCGGTCGAAAGCCGCGTTGTGGGCCACCAGCGGAACACCACGGGTGAAGCGGCAGACCTCGCGCATCACCTGCTCGGCCGGCGGCGCGTCGCGCAGCATGGCGTTGCTGATGCCGGTGAGCTGCTCGATGAAGGGGCTGACCCGCTCGCCGCTGTGCATCAGGCTGGCATAGCGGTCGACGATGCGCCCGCCGCTGACCAGCACCGCGGCGATTTCAGTGGCGCGCGCACCCTGGCCCGGCGAGATGCCGGTGGTCTCGAAGTCGATGACGGCAATGATCTGGGCGGCACTCGGCATGCGCCGATTGTGGCCGGGCGCCGGTGCGAGTCAGGCCGCCAGGGCCACCCGCGGCATGGCCGCCAACTCGTCCAGCACGCGCTGCAGATTCAGCCGGCCGTGCAGCACGGCCGTCATCTTGGGTGTGCACCGCTCGCCGACGCGCTCGAAGCGCACCCAGTCGTAGCCGTCCATCTCGGGCAGCCGCTGGCCGGTGGCGTACTGCGAGAACTGGCTCTCGCAACGCAGCAGCGCCACGTCGAAGCGCGGCATCAGCGTGGCAAACAGGTGCAGGTCCTTCTTCGGTCGGTAGTCGAATCGGCCCAACTCGCGTAGTGCGTGCGCTGCCAGGTCCAGGCCGGTTTCCTCGCGGGTTTCGCGCAGCGCCGCCTGCAGCGGGCTTTCGTCCTCGTGCGCGCCGCCCTTGGGCAGATCCCAGTGGTCCTGGCCGGTGACGTGGCACAGCAACAGCTCCTGCTGCTCGGTCAGGATCAGGATGCCGCAACTCAGGCGGCGTGGGGCGAACAGGTCCATGTCGTGCAGAGAGTTCATCTACCCCAGATGCGGCGAGTCGGTCTGGGTTCAACGGCAAGCGGCCGCCTTCGGTTGATGCAAGAGTGTGGCCAGCGCCCGTGACAAGCGGACGAAATGCACACGCCGGCCCAGCATGCCAGCGCCGGCAAGCATCGATGGAGGGAGAAGCGGCGCCTTTCGCCGCCGTTTCAGGCAGCCTTCTTCGCCGCGGGCCGGCGCCTCGGCGGCGCGCTCGGCTGCAGCTTGGCGGCGTAGTGGCCCAGCGCCCAACGCGTCTTGGTCTGCTCGCTGTCGTCGCGCTCGGCCCCCACTTCGGCCAGATAGGCCATGAAGCCACCGATGGCGGCGGCCGCCTGCACGATGGGCGCCTTGATCGACACCTCCATCAGCTGCTGGCCGTCCTCGCGCCGCCACAGCTCGGCCGTCATCGGCCAGGGGCAGGCCGGGTCCTCGAAGCGCCAGCGCTGAGCCACCAGCGGCCCCAGCACCACCAGTGTGGTGAAGTCGATGTGGCGCTGGGCCACCGTCATCAGGAACTCTTCCTGCTCGGCCGTGAACACTGCCTCGATCGGCTTGCTGCCCTCGGCCACGCGCTTGATCAGGCCCTTGCCCACCGGCATCGAGAACGACGCGGACTTGACCATCGCCCTCTCACTGGCATCGACCTCGATCTTGAAATCACGGTACTTGCGCCACTGCGCGCCGATCTGCGCCGGGTCCACCGGGCGGAACTTCACCGTGCTGTCGTGCTCGTCGCCGACGATCCGTCGGGCGCGGGCGATGATGCCGCCGGCCAGCAGCTCGAGCTTCGGCGTGTCGAAGAAGTAGATGTAACGCTCCTCGTCGTTGCGCGTCGTCAGGCCGAAGCGCGCCAGCGCGCCCTGCACCTGGTGGTCGGGCACCGTGGCCTTGATCTCGATCGCCTCGGCGCCGGCCACCGCCCGCGCCACCTTGTCCTGCGTAGCCCTGCCCCTTGCCTGCATGTCTGGCTCTCCCGGGCCGCCCCTGCGGCCACTGCAGGAGCTTAGCGCAGCGGGATCTTCAGGGCCGCGTCCACCGGCACCACGCCCACACTGTTCTGCGGCGAGCCCTCGATCACCCGGTCCGAGTAGGTCAGGTAGACCAACGCGTTGCGCTTGGGATCGACCATGCGCACCACGCGCAGCTTCTTGAAGACCAGCGAAATGCGCTCGGTGAACATGTCCTCCTGCTTCGGCAGCGGCTTGGTGATGCCGATCGGGCCCACCTGGGCGCAGGCGATCGAGGCCTCGGCCTTGTCCTCCGCCAGGCCCAAGCCGCCCTTGATGCCGCCGGTCTTGGCGCGCGACACGTAGCAGGTGACGCCGGCGACCTTGGGGTCGTCGTAGGCCTCGACCACGATCTTGTGGTCCGGCCCGATCCACTTGAACACCGTGTCCACCTCGCCGATGGCCTCGGCGCGCGCCAGGCCCGCAGCCCCGGCCAGGCAGGCCAGTGCGATCCGTCGTTTGTTCATGACAGTCCTTTGCTGGGCGCGTAGCCTAGCGCCATTGCCCATTCCGAGGAGAACCGATGCCCGACTTCCGCACCGACTGGCCCGCCCTGGTCGACGAACTGAATCGCCTGCTGCGCCTGAAGACCACACCGATCGGCATGAAGCTGTTCGAGCGCGTCGAGGACATGCTGGCCATCCCCAAGTTGCGCCGCCCGAGCTCCATCCACACCACCGACCAGATCGTCGCGCAGGCCGCGCGCCTGGGCTTCACGCTCGGTATCACCCGCGAAGACCTGGTCGGCGCGCAATGCGGCGCGGTCATCGGGTTGCACCCGCAGGATGACGATTGGCTGTCCGGCAAGGCCATGGCCGGCGTGTGGTTCGCCACGGTGGAGGACTCGGCCGCGCACCAGCGGGCGATGAGCGTGGTGCCTCACGGCAAGTACCGTGCGATGGCGGTGTCGCCGCTGGCCAGCGGCCGGCTCGACCCGCCGGACATCTGCCTGGTCTATGCCACGCCGGGACAGATGATCCTGCTGATCAACGGCCTGCAGTGGGCCGGCTACGAACGCTTCGACTGGAGCGTGGTCGGCGAATCGTCCTGCGCCGACAGCTGGGGCCGCGCGCTGGCCACCGGCAAGGCCAGCCTGTCGATCCCCTGCTTTGCCGAGCGCCGCTACGGCGGCGTGCTCGACGACGAGCTGCTGATGGCGCTGCCGCCGGCCGACCTGCCCAAGGCCATCGCCGGCATGCAGGCGCTGGCGAAGAACGGCCTGCGCTACCCGATCCCGCAGTACGGCATCCAGGCCGATGCGCGCGCGGGCCTTGGGGCCAGCTATCCAGCCAAAACCGGCTGAAGCGCAGCGGGCGCCACGCCACGGGGCGGCGCTCGCCAATCGACGAAAATCCGCGATCCACCCCCGCGACCCGCCCACCGTGCC
>Ga0316603_10001947_pt1 | contig 11216 bp, 12 predicted proteins | sample OWC_soil_day10_n_FD_207649 | JGI IMG/M metagenome (GOLD analysis project Ga0316603, IMG submission 207649) | Wetland soil microbial communities from Old Woman Creek delta, Ohio, United States - OWC_soil_day10_noCT | ecosystem: Environmental > Terrestrial > Soil > Wetlands | place: USA: Ohio...
CAAAAAACGAAGCTTTTGACCAGGCAAGAGGAATAAACAACAAACCCAGAATTGTACAAGTATTCAACTAATGTGAGTTCTTTACCGACTATATTCAAGTCCCTTATATTTGTGGTGAGTTTACATCATGAAATCGCAAAATATCTTTCTCCTGAAAAATATTTCTTTGGTTTTCCTTTTATGGTCGGTGGAGGAAGAAATGAAGATATTATTTATAGTGCTATTTCCGGCATTAAACAATCACGTACCCCTCTGGGTGAATTAAATGGAGAAACCACAGATCGTGTCAAAAAAATTGCTAAAGCATTTGCTGATGCGAACCTAAAACCAGTTATTTCAAATCAAATAAAAACCTGGCTTATTACTCATTACGCAATAGCAGCAGGTTTGTCTGCATGTATAATTAAAGCAGGAAATGCAATGTCTTTCGTCAATAATCCCAAAATAGTAAAAGAGGCAATAGTCGCTATCCGAGAAGGTTTGCAAGTCTGCATAGATTTAGGAATAAATCCTAAATTAGAGAAAGCAAACAAGTTATACTATTTACCCATGTTTATCAGTGTTCCTATTGCCAGAAAAGTATACAGTAATGAGGCTCTATCTTTAATGTTCGATGGTCATGCTAAACATTCCCCAGATGAAATGAAAAAAATGCTTGAAGATATTGTTAGATATGGAGAAAAACAGAATACACCAACCCCAAATTTAATAAAACTCGAAAGAGAAATTATCGAACTTTCAAATACCCTATTATAATCAAATGCAATTGTAAACTCATAATAACCGGAAAATTTCAGTAGAATTCTTCACGACTATTCAGATACCAAAAAAGGGATTTGTAATTTGGAAAGATTTGTTAGAGGAACAAATAGACTAAATTTGTTTTTAATTTAAATTTCTTATTTTTAGTGCTTTATATTTGGGGGTAGTTCGCAGAACATTCAATACAAAATGATTAGACCCGAAATGCTTTTGCTTTCCGTTCTATTTCAGAAGGAGATATTTTGTACTTTACTGCAACCTTTCTCCAGGAAGCGACTGCTTTAGTGACTTCCTCTTTTATTTCTTCAGCACGTTTGTCGGATAGCAAATAGTAAGGAGCGGTATTCATAACTAAATCAATATCTAATGAGTTATCCACTTCATCAATATTCAGTTTAAGCCCTGTTCCGGTTTCGTTTGCATTAATGTCAAATGCTGGTGATAGAGTCCAACCGTCTTCAGTGTATAGAAATCCATGATTTCGCAAATGATCATCCGTATTGGAAACGCAAACGGAAAATAGAACTCTTCGAAAAAGCTCTTCCAGGTTGCCGGTAACATCCGCACATTCCGACTTAATAAATCCGACTAAATCCAAATAACTTACACCACTATCCGCATCGTCACCATCTGTGCGTTGCAGCAGTGTCATAGCCGAAGCATAATGAATTCGTTTATTGTCGGCTGTCCTGTCAAAGCGTTGTGATAAATAGGTATGACAGGGAGAAGCCAGCTTTTTCACAAAAGTATTTGGAACCGTAATGTTGGCTTGAATGGCCAATTCATGAACAACCATTTCCCAAAGCCCAACATCTGAATCATCCTTTTTACTTGGAAATTTTGCAATCCATTGATTTCCGCGCGTATCAACAACATCCGCTTTGGGACGAGCTCCTCCCAGTGAAGATCCCGGAGCAATGAGTTGATTAATCCATTTCAGGGAAGCTTCATCTAATTCATCGGCTTTTTTTTCATATTGCTCCACTGCATATTCAAGGTCTCTTAATGAAGTCCAGGGCGGAGCTGCCAGTCGCTGGTCATTACTCATAAATTCACCCTGTTCAGTTTCTTTAAAGCGCAATCCTCCCATGCGATGGCTATCGTGTACACCTAATAAAAAATCAATTCCAAATAAAGTGCGAGGTTCAGTTTTCTCAATTTTGGCCAAAAGAACTTCCCTGCGCTTCATCAATAACTGCCCCCATCGGTCAGGTGATGAATCTTTGAAAATTCCAAAATTATCATTCGAAGATGCATAGTGTAGCCCAGAGAAAAGTGGCAGCTCCGGATCAATAGAAATACCGGTTTTTATCCACTTATTGTCATATTCAAAAGAATACACGGCTTTACCCCGAAGAGAAGTAAAATACAATTTCCCTATCAATTCAGGCGAACCGAGTATATACCAATCCGCATACACCAATATTTCTTTTTCTTTATTCTGCTTCATAACAAACTATTCAAATTCCGGTTTTTCAGAATCACCTTTGTCTATAACATGCTCAATAGCCGATAGTGTCTTTTTCTTTTTCGGGGCTCTCTTTTTTACAATCAATCCGGCATCCTGAATTTGTCTTCCTACAGGGTCTTTGTCAGCTATCAATAGTAAATCATCTTCAAGACGTAAAACAGATAACACCTGCAAATAACTACCAAGTGAAACCGATGGTGAACCATCTTCAATATTGCCTAATGTAGATGCAGCAATACCGGCACGTTCGGCCATAGAACGAATGGATAATTTCCGGCGCAAACGGGCTAATTTAATATTCTCACCCAATGTGGCAAGCACATTCTTCTGTTTCTGAGTGTAATTTGTTCCTTTTGATTTCATAACAACTGATATTTCAGTACAAATATATATATAATAATTGATATATCATGCATTATAAATAAAAATAATAGAACAAACAAAAACTATCAATCTTCTCAGATTATCTCAAACCACACTAAAAAATAGCTCTCATTCCTTTGTAATCTCATCCAAATTAGCTATTTTTGTATACACGATTTTTCAATTTAAAAGCTACTTTTATTAGTGAAAATTTTTCGGGTGAAAAATCGGGTACCCAAGCATTTTACGAGCATAACTCACTGACATACATAATGAAATTTAGCGGATACAAGAGCCTCTCTCTCCGCAAAATGATATTATGATTTTGTTATTTCAGACCTGAAAAAACCGAACAGGCACTTTCTGTAGTCACTCGGTTTACCTCATCCTGTGAAACACTATAGATTTCGGCCAGTTTAGCTGTAACGTATCGGAGATAAGAACTTTCGTTTCGCTTTCCGCGAAACGGTACAGGTGTAAGATAGGGTGAGTCGGTTTCCAGCACCAGATTTTCGAGCGGAATATGCATCAGACTGGCAACCAGATCAGAGTTTTTAAACGTCACCACCCCACCGATACCCAGTTTGAATTCACCCAGACTTAAAATTTCTTCTGCTTCTGCCAAAGTACCACCAAAACAATGGAAAATTCCTTTCAGTCCGCTGCTTACATAGGGTTTTAATGTATCAATCGTTTCGCGGTGCGAATTTCTCACATGAATGATGACAGGAAGATTGAATTCCAGCGCCCATTCCACCTGAGCCTGAAATGCACGTATTTGTTCCGCCTGATAGGTTTTATCCCAGTACAGATCAATGCCTATTTCACCAATGGCAATATATTTCCGTCTTTGTAATTCAGACTTTACCACTGCCAATTCATTTTGAAAATCTTCCTTCACACTTTCGGGGTGCAAGCCTATGGCTGCATAACAATAGTCGGGGTATTTCGCTTCCAGTTGCAACATCCGGGGTAAAGTTTCGCTGTCCACATTGGGTAGGATGATTTTTTGCACTCCGGCATTTTGAGCACGTGCGATTACTTCATCGCGGTCAGCATCAAATTCTTCGGAATAGATATGTGAATGGGTGTCAATCATCAATTATTATTTGAACTTTAGAAAAAAACTTTGGCAAAATTACAAAAATTCATGACTACTTTTGCCACAAAATAGACATTAGTGTGTCTATTCATAAAAACGATACAAACGTCACAAATTATTAATGCAAAATTTCAGCGAATTATATCAACAATATTATTCATCGGTATTTTCACTATCAGGAAAAATATTGAACAACCGTGACGATACTGCCGATATAACACAAGAGGTTTTCATCAAGCTTTATCAGGAAATAAACAATAACAATATCATTTTATATCCCAAAACCTGGCTTTACAAAGTAACTGTGAATAAAGCCATTAATCATTTGAACCGCAAAAAAGAATTCGTTCAGTTAGAAGAAAACGATAACCTAAAAAAAGGAGCTGATGACTGCATACTTGATGAAATTGACCAGAGTACAAGAAGTAATATATTAAACAATGCACTGGATAAACTCAAACCAACTGAAAAAGTGGTGATTATCTTGTATTCGGATGGATTGAGTTACAAGGAAATAGCTGAGGTAAGCGGAATTAATCTGAACACGGTAGGTAAATTAATTTCACGAACATTTGAAAAATTAAAAATCATATTAAAAGACAATAAAGATGAACTGTTTGACTAATGAAGAACTGCAACTTTTCATTGATGATGAGTTGCAACAGTCAAAGAAAGAGGAATTTAACCTGCATCTACAAGAATGTAAATCATGCGCACAGCGATTAAAGGAACAAAAGGAGTTTATAGCACTTATAAGATCTCAGATAAATACTGATCATCCTGCAGTTGACATGGTTCCGCCATTTCTGGGAACTGAAATTAAACCTGTAAAGCGAAGAAAAATCAATGTCTGGCTGAAGGTTGCAGCAATAATATTACCGTTAATTGTATTTTACAGTATCTATTCAAACAGAGAGGAAACAACTGAAAACAAACAATTTACTATAACGGCAGAAGACATTATGCAGTACGAAGCATATAACACTAACATTGATGCAAATACTGCCTGCCAGCAAGGAATGGTGATAACCACCGTAATTGACCAGGAAAAAGAAAAAGTAGAAACCACAATAAATTAATAAAGAAATGAAAAAGCCAGGATTAATTCTAACAGTCATACTACTGTTTACGGTAAATGCTGTTTTTGCACAAAGTTTACAAACGGTGTACAAACAATCTGTGATCAATCTTAAACCGGTAACAGATTATGCCGCGAATGATTGGGATCAGGTTTTTCGCGACTGGAACAGCTCTTCCGGAAAATCGAAAGTAGTTGCAATAGCTCCGGATGGTTCGGTTTTCATGTCAAACAAATACCGGTATTCGATCTCAAAGTTTGATGCGAACGGAAAATATGTGAAAGATTTCGGGAAAAAAGGAGGAAAACTGGCTTCGGATTTTATTTACGATCCTACAATACAGGGAGTTCTGGATGGAAAATACATTTATACATCAGCTGTAGATGGAAGAATGCACTTTTTTGATCTGAACGGTAAGTGGGTTAAAACAATCCGGCTGGATTATATGCCGCTGGGAACACAACCGATGAAAAACGGGAAAATAGCCATTCTCGGTCATGTAACTATGGGCAATGGATCAAAACATATATTGAGCATTTTTGACACCAACACACGCAAACAAAAGACAATAAGTTCTTTTACTGAAAGTTACGCAAAAGAGAACGAGTCACGCATTGTTATCCAACCAATTGAATATACCGATAAAAATGGAATAAAACAAAAAGGGCCTACTATAGGCTGCTCATTACCGTATTCCGATCCTTTTACATCCCGCGAAAAACTTGGTACGGATAGCAAAGGCAACTTAATAGTCGGTTATCCGGTTACGGGAAAAATCGCAATTTATTCATCTGAAGGGATCAAAATCAAGGAATTTCAGGTAGATATGCCTCATCCCGCCATCAGTAAAGAAGAAATGGAAGGATTTTATCAGAATATGGAAAAACAGTTGCTTGAGGCATCGAAAAAAATCAATGCTGACGACGAATACCGGGAACAATACATTGCCCAATATCGCTCACAACTGGAAAAGTATAGAAATCCGGCTAATTATCCGGCTAACTATCCATATTTTGCAGAACTGATTGTAGATAGCGACGACAATATACTTCTGTTAAGATTTACAAAAGAAAAAGGAAGCAATAAATTCGATGTTTTTACTTATAACAACAACGGTAATAAAATCGGAACAACCAGTTTTTTATCAGACGATTACACTCTGAATTTCAATCCTAATGTATTCAAATTTCACAAAGGACAAATTATCGCATACCAGGAAATGAAAAACAAACAAGGTAATAATATGAGACTGGTCAAATTTAATTTAAAATAGCTCCCGCTAGTTACAAAAGAAAACGCAGCATTTGTCTTTTAATGAAGAATGCTGCGTTTTTTATTTTTATATAAGGAAAGCGACAATTTACTCCCACTCAATGGTTGCGGGTGGTTTGGAACTGATGTCATAAACTACGCGGTTAACACCTTTCACTTTGTTAATAATTTCGTTGGATACTTTTGCCAGAAAATCGTAAGGCAATTGCGCCCAGTCGGCTGTCATAGCGTCGGTGGAAGTCACTGCCCGAAGCGCCACAGCATTTTCATAGGTACGCTCATCGCCCATCACTCCTACAGATTGTACAGGAAGCAGTATTACTCCTGCCTGCCAAACTTTATCATACAAATTCCACTCGCGAAGTCCGCTGATGAAAATGTCATCAGCTTCCTGAAGTATCCTTACCTTTTCGGGGGTAATATCGCCCAGAATTCGTACTGCAAGTCCCGGTCCGGGGAACGGATGACGTTTGAGGAGATGACTCATCATGCCAAGCTGACTTCCCACCCGACGAACCTCATCTTTAAACAGCAACCGCAACGGTTCGCAAAGTTTCAAATCCATTTTTTCCGGAAGTCCTCCCACATTGTGATGCGACTTAATGACAGTACCTGTGATGGACAGCGACTCAATTACATCGGGATAAATAGTGCCCTGAGCCAGCCATTTCACATCCTTTACTTTGTGAGCTTCCTGATTGAAAACATCGATAAATGCTGAACCAATGATTTTACGTTTCCGTTCAGGCTCTTTCACATCCTTCAGCGCATTGTAGAAATAATCTTTAGCATCAACACCGATAACATTCAGACCGAGATGTTCATAATCTTTCAGTACATTCTCAAATTCGTCCTTGCGAAGCAAACCATTATCGACAAATATACAGGTAAGGTTTTTACCGATTGCTTTATTTAGTAAAACTGCGGCAACTGATGAATCAACACCTCCTGAAATACCGAGTACAACTTTATCTTTTCCCAACTGTTCTCTTAGTTCCTTCACCTTGCTCTCGATAAATGAAGTCGGCGACCATTCCTTTCGGCACTGACAGATATCCAGGAAGTTTTCGAGCAGGATCATACCATCGGAGGTATGGAACACTTCGGGATGAAACTGTACACCCCATGTTTTCTCGTTTTCTACGCGGTATGCAGCCATTTCAACATCACTGGTACTAGCTATTTTCCGGAACTTTTCGGGCATTTGAGTAATACTATCGCCATGCGACATCCAGATTTGCGAACCGGCAGAAATGCCTTTCAGCAGTTCGTCGGACGAATCAATTTCGGTTAGAAAAGCACGCCCGTATTCGCGGCTTCCGGCCGCTTCCACTTTTCCGCCATCGGAATAAGCCATAAACTGAGCGCCATAACAGATACCCAACACAGGAAAGATGCCTCTTATTCGACTCAAATCTGTTTTAAATGCAGTTGGATCATACACAGAATAGGGACTTCCTGAGAGGATTACTCCTTTAATATCATCCGTATTTTCCGGAAACTTATTATAAGGCAAAATTTCACAATATTCATTCAGTTCGCGCAGGCGACGTCCGATAAGCTGTGTGGTCTGTGAACCAAAATCAAGGATGATAATTTTTTCCATGATGATAATGTTTTTAATTTGAACGCAAAAATACAAAATAATGCTTATCTGTAAAAATATGTAGCAGCAGGATAAGTAAAAAAACGCCCCGAACAAACTATGTATCGGGGTGAATTTTTTTTTTTGGATAAATATTCAGGGAGATGGATGTTTACAAATTCATTAGCTGGATTGGGATAAAGTTCAGCCCATCAATTCCAGTCAACTCGTTATCTGTAAAAGTTATATATTCCCGCGTGCTTAATTCAGCAGGATTATCTACAGAACTTTTGGGAATAATTTTGAAACATTCTGTAAACTTGTTTCAGGCTTTTTTATCCTTTCAGCAACAGCGAACTGTCTCCATAACTCAGGAAGCGAAATCCGTTTGAAAGGGCGTAATCATAAATCGTGCGCCAGTTACCATCTACAAAGGCAGACACCAGCAGCAACAACGTGCTTTTAGGCTGATGGAAGTTGGTTATCATTCCGTTGATAACGCGAAATTGAAAGCCCGGCTGTATTAGGATTTGTGTTTCGGCATGCAGCGTGTCCAGTTCATGCTTTTCCAGATAATCAATAATATTCTGCAAAGATTTTTCAACCGGAATATCCTCGGTCGTTTCATAAGGCTCCCACTGATCAACTCTGAAGTCCGTAATGTTTTCATCGGGTAAATACAGGAGATTTTTTCCAATATAATACAAACTCTCAAGCGTACGCACTGAAGTAGTACCCACTGCAATGATGTTACCGATTTTGCTCTGAATATGTTTAATCGTATTCAGCGGTACTGCAATGGTTTCGGTATGCATGGTGTGCTGATTAATAGTAGCTGATTTCACCGGCTGGAAAGTTCCGGCTCCCACATGCAGGGTGAGTTCTTCTATTTCAATATTTTTTGACTTCAGACTGGAGAATACTTCAGGCGTGAAATGCAGTCCGGCAGTGGGTGCCGCCACCGAACCTTCAATTTTAGAATAAACAGTTTGATATGTTTTTTTGTCGGTTTCTTCGGTTTTCCGGTGCAAATAGGGAGGAATGGGAAGTTCGCCGATTTGCATCAGGATTTCAGAAAAACTGAGTTCGTCAGCATCCCAGCTGAACCGGATGCGATGAGTATTTTCTTCCGTTTCCAACAGTTCGGCAGAAAAAGTCACTTCCTTTTCATCAAACAGTATCTTCTGCTGTAAGGCTCCTTCTTTCCACTTTTTTAAGTTACCGATCAGGCACTTCCATTCGCACCCACCTGTAGCCGACAAGGACAACGCATAATCCGATGGAATGAGAGGTTCCAGGCAAAACACCTCAATGCGGGCTCCGGTCTGTTTGTGAAAAACGAGCCTTGCCTGAATGACCCTTGTGTTGTTGCACACAAGCAAACAATTCTGGGGCAGATATTGAGCCAAATTTGAAAAAACACTTTCAGATACCACCCCATCGCGGTAAAGGAGCAACCGGGACGAATCTCTCTTTGAAAGCGGATATTTGGCTATCCGTTCATCGGGTAATTCGTAGTTAAAATCATCAATATAAATAGCTTCTTTTTGTTCGGGATGGTTCACAAGGCAATAAAAGTTTGTAAATTTGCGCAAATTTAAAACAATTAAAACCAAGTGCCAAGTTAATAGGCAATAAAAATAAAGATTATGATAAAAACCGGTGATATTGTGCGTTTTCTGAACGCAGTAGGAGGTGGAAAAGTGACCCGTATTGACGAGAAAAAGAGTATGGTGTATGTAGAAGACGCCGACGGATTTGAAATTCCGGCACTTGCCCGTGAGTGTGTGGTCATTCAGGCGGTAAACGAAAAAACCAATTTTCCGGTGAAGGATTTCTCCGCGAAAAGCAACACTGCAACGGTAAGCCCGTCGAAAGAGGTGAAAATGGAAGAACCTAAAAAGTCGGAACCTGTCGTTGAAACCACAGAAGGTGAAATTCTGAATGCATTCCTGGCTTTTTTCCCGAAGGATATCAAACGGCTTGAAACAAGCGGTTACGAATGTTATCTGGTCAATGACAGCAACTACTACCTTTTTTACAACCTTGTAACAGGGGAAGACAACAACCGAAGAAGTATTGCAAACGGGACAATTGAACCTAACATGCAGGAATTTATTAATGATATAGAAAAATCACAACTGAACGATTGGGAGAAAGTGCGTGTGCAGATAATCCCGTTCAAAAAGGATAAAACGTACACCGAACAAAATGTACTCGATTTCACGCTCAGGCTGAATACCGTAAAATTCTACAAACTGCATAGTTTCACCGAAACCGATTATTTCGACGACCTGTGCATGCTCATCAGTCTGACCGAAGAAAGCCAGAAAAAACAGCTTGCAGAGATATCACCAGCCGAAATTAAACAAGCTTTACAGCAAAAAGCCCAGCCGCAGCTACGCCCGAGAATTATTCACAAGCAGCCGAAAAACGAAATTATCGAAGTGGACCTGCATATCAATGCTCTGATTGACAATACTGCCGGATTGTCAAACGCCGATATGATTGGCTATCAGATGGAGACCTTCCATCGCATATTGGAAGAAAATAAGAATAAGAAAGGTCAGAAAATTGTGTTTATACACGGAAAAGGAGAAGGAGTACTGAAAAACGAAATAGAAAAACAACTTAAAAGCCGGTATAAAAACTATCTGTATCAGGATGCATCATTCAGGGAATATGGTTTTGGCGCAACGATGGTGATAATTAAGCAATAAAAAGAAAAGGATGATCTGAAACGACCATCCTTTTTTATTTATTTAATCGAGCCTTATATAACTTAGTTTCATTTAAGTCGGGCGATGTCATTTAATATTTTCAGAAAATTCACAGCTTTGATTTCCGATTATGTTTTAACCTGAACTCAAAACAAAATAATCTATCGGGCAGCTATTGTTTCTATTTCTACGAATGCTCCCAGTGGCAGATCTTTCACAGCAAAAGCCGAACGGGCAGGACATGCAGAAGTATAGTATTTTTTATACACTTCGTTCATGCCAGCAAAATTCTGAATATCTGAAAGAAAAACGGTTGATTTTACCACATCCGAAAATTCATAACCGGCTTCCATGAGTATGGCAGCTATGTTTTTGAAAACCTGTTCAGTTTGTGATGTAATATCTTGTGTATCAATAATTCCCGCTTCAGGATTAATGGGGAGTTGACCTGATATATAAAGTGTGCCGTTAACTTCAACAGCCTGACTATACGGGCCAATCGCGGCGGGCGCTTTGAGGGTATTAATAATTTTTTTCATTTGTATTTGTAGATTAAGTTTCCTGATAGTTGAATTGATTGTGACAAAGATAATTTAAAAGATTATTATACAGGAAAATTTTAAGGAAAATTTAGTGTCAAAAGATTAATCATCATACACATATATCTATTAGTTTACACAATTCTTCCAATCACCCTTCCTCTGATATCTCAGAAACTGTTTAAAAATTAATATTAAAGTCTGTTAAGCATTAGTTTTATCATCGCTAAACGTATCATATTTTCGCTTGTGTCAGTAAGAAACTCGAAATTTTTAGAAAGCCTTCGGTAACTTTCAAACCAGGCAAAAGTTCTTTCAACCAC
>Ga0316603_10001948_pt1 | contig 11214 bp, 9 predicted proteins | sample OWC_soil_day10_n_FD_207649 | JGI IMG/M metagenome (GOLD analysis project Ga0316603, IMG submission 207649) | Wetland soil microbial communities from Old Woman Creek delta, Ohio, United States - OWC_soil_day10_noCT | ecosystem: Environmental > Terrestrial > Soil > Wetlands | place: USA: Ohio...
GGTATCAACTTTTTCAGTACCATAGGGCATGATAAAATCACCTCCGCAGTAAACCGATGCACCTTCGAACCGAAAATGATGCGATGAGCCAAGAATAAAAACCCGCCTGTAAGTAACCGAAGTATCAATCTGATTGAAAGAAGAAGCCGCTATCCTGCCAGAAAATACATAACCCGCATGCGGAGCAATAACAGCCCGCACCTGTTCATGTTTTTTGGGTGCAGCTTCATCGAATAGCCGAGACAACTCCATTTCAAGTTTGACGGCATCGGCAGGATAAAATTGTCCGGCTACCGCCGGATGTCTGTCAGAATTCGCAAAATCTGTTTTCATAACTCCATATTATTTATCATAAATAAAACAGTACGGATGGCAGATATGTTTGAAACGTGATGATATTCTATGACAACAGAACAGATCTGGTGAACAAATTTCAGAAATAAAAAAAATAATAACAGTTTTCTAAAAAAAGAATTAATTTTGCATTGATCAAAGCGGTATTAAATCGGTGCGTTCCTCTAACGGTTAGGAGATCGGTTTCTCAATCCGACAATGGCAGTTCGATTCTGCTACGCACTACTTTTAATTCTTATTCCCTAAAAGATAAAATCAGATACTTGCAAGAATATCGGCCAGATGAATGCCCTTCAGTGGTAGTTTGTGCCTCGTAATGTAACCGTTTATATTCATCAGGCAGGATGCCTCAGTGCTAACAATGTATTCTACACCCGTAGCCAGTGCATTAAGTACCTTCTTTTCGGCCATGGCCGATGATATATCCGGGTTTTTCACCGCGAAGGTTCCTCCAAATCCGCAACAAGTCTCGCACTCTTCCATTTCTATCAGTTCAAGGCCTTTCACCCTGCTGAGCAACTGGCGTGGCTCATTCTTGATGCCATATTCCCGAAGTGCCGAGCAGGAATCGTGATAGGTAACTTTATGCTGAAAACAGGCTTCAAAGTCTGTGAAATGAAGCACATTTACGAGAAAATCAGATAATTCATAGAAGTGTTGTTTCTGTTTATCGAGCTTGCCCATTAATTCCGGCTGATCTTTCAGTAGTTTATGATAATGATGAATGACAAAACTTGTGCAGGAGCCCGAAGGTGAAACAACCGGCAACGCGGGATCAAAATCATTCAGGAATTTGTGAGCAAGCGCAGTTGCTTCGTCCCAGTAGCCACTGTTAAAGGCAGGTTGACCACAACAGGTCTGATTAGGATTATAAATCACCTCACAACCGGCTTTTTCCAAGAGTTTGATAGTGTTGAAACCGGTTTGGGGATAAAGCTGATCGATAAAGCAGGGAATAAAAAGCTGTATTTTCATTAATATTCTTATTTCGACATTCTGAACGTAACTAACTATCTGAATTTTAATATATTCTTCATTTCTTTCAGTCTAAAGGCACTTAGTATGCTTTTAATACCACAAATCCAAAAAAACGGGTAAGTGATCGGCAAATCCGCCCTGATAGGTCATGCCGTTGTATGTTCGTTTGGGTTTCTTACCCAGATTAGCTTCATCATCTTCGAGCAGGAATTCAGCATCAAACACATGCATATCGTCCTGAGTGGTAACTATGCTTCCACCCGGACCAAGCAGGCTGCCGGACACAATTATCTGGTCAAGCATACCCCATTCGCTTCCGAATTTATGGGAACCTTTTCCTTTTTCCTGCAAGTTAAAAGCAAGGTTGTAAAGTCCTGTTCGGGTAATTGTTTCTGACAAAGGTCTGGCTTTGAGCACTTCCAGGATACTACTGTTGGAAGGATAATCATTAAAATCACCCATAATCACAATCTTCGGATTTGCCGCTGAAAGAAACAGACTGTCCACCTTCCTGCGCAATACCGAAGCTACAAATGCACGGCGGTCTTCCGATTCCAGTTCACCTCCCAGCCGCGACGGGAAATGACATACGAAAACATGCAGTGTGTCATCGTTTGGCAACAATCCGGAAGCAAATAAAATATCACGGGTTGTAGAAGTCGTTTCAGGAAAATTGATCCGTATGGCTTCATCGTGAAAGGGAACAAACATATCCGGCTGATACATCAGCGCAACATCCACTCCACGCGCATCGGGTGATTCATGATGCAGATATTTATATCCCAGGTTTTTCAATGGAGAAAACCTGGTGAGTTCCCGCATACATTTTTCGGACTCAATTTCACAGAGAGCCACCAGAGCCGGGGCATTCCACCCGCCAATGGCAGCAATTACCTTTGAGATATTGTTCTGTTTGGCCTGATACTTGGTAATGTTCCAGGCACGCAAACCTTCGGGGAGGTACTCTTCATCACTGGTCAGCGAGTCATCCACCACATCAAAATAGTTCTCCACATTGTAACTTACAATTCTGAAATTCTGTTTTTCGTGTCCCTGAGCTTTCGCCGAAAGACAAACAACAAAAGAGAATAGGATGACACCAAGCTGTTTCATGTTCAATTCTTTGAATTTCAGACTACTTTCCTGCTTTTTTGACTGATTGCCATTCGCAGGCTCCAGCGTCGGGCTTATTATCTTCGAGCCGGCTGTTTCCATTGATATCAAACGGATATTTTAAGGCTGCATCCATACTGCCAATGTTTCGTGCTGGTGACACGGAGTCGGGCATGAAGTTGTAGTAAATCAGTTTTTCGTTGTCAAAATAAGTATTTACAAACACCGTGTCTCTTTTATTCTTGTCGTACCAGCTAATCTGTCTGAAAACAGGACTTTCAGTTGCCGGTTTGGTTTTCCGGATGTAACTGTTGCTGAATAATCCGTGATACTGTTCCGAGAACCGGGTCATGATATCCATCTCATCTGTCGAGGAGCCTGAAATGATGCAGTTTTCAAAAACAGTTTCCATGGGAATGATGCGGTTCAGTTCCATGATCATCACTGCAGCATAATTTTCGCGTGCTGATGGTTGTATGCGTACGTTGGTACTGTTGAAATAGTTAGCAATTGTAGTATGGATAAAAGTATGTTTGCCCCCGTTGAGATAAACAGAGTATGCTCCGGTATTTGAAATTTCGGTATTTGCCACGAGCACATCGGCGTTCTGTACCACCAGTCCATATTTCAGAAAGTTGTGAATCCGGCAGTTAGTCATTTCGAGCAAAGGGCGTTTGTTGCGGTTCTGATTGGAAAGGTAAACTCCGGCATAACCGCTGTTCATCGTCACATAGTTGAGTTTATGTTTCCCCTCTTCATTAAGCAGCAATACCCCTCCCCACTGGTTTGAAACATAATTATACGGAATGTCGGTAAAAATGCGATCCGTGCGGTCGCCACGCAGCAGTACCGGAAGTTCGCGGGTGCCATTGGCAATCAGATTGCCATAAACCACCAGGCTTACCTGATTATGAAAATACAGACGGCATCCCGGATTGAGTGTTAGTGTTTTCGCGGTATCGACCACCAGATCACCGTACACCAGGTATGGTTTTTCACCGGTGAGTGTGGTATCATTCCGGATGGTTCTGTTGCTGAGTATCTCCATATCCTGTCCGTAAGCAAGGAGTTTCACATCCTGACGGTTCGAGTTTGTGAGAAAAACGATAGAATCTTTTACGAATACAGCTGCATTTGTTCTAAGCGGATCGATGGTCACTTCTACAAAAACAAACAGACTGTCGCCGGCGCGAAGTTCTATGTCGGTAAACTGGTTAGTCTTACTGGTGCTACCATCCACATTAATCCGGTAGGGAGAGTTTGCACCCATACCCAGTCCGATAGCCGAAATCTTCAGGTTCTTTTTGTTCGGGTTATAAACCTTGATTTGCGAAGTGGAACTGCCAATGGTAGTAAAAACCGTATCGAACTGCAGTGTATCAACCGAAAAATCCAGTTTAAGACTTGTATCGGCCGAAATGCTCTCGTCAATACATGAAGGAATTAGCATCTGTACAACAAGTGCAACTATTACAAAAAACAGTATATGATGGATTTTATGGAAGAACATAGGATGCGGTTACGATGATTTATTCTTTGAAAACATAAACTGTTACAAATTATTTTCCGGCAAATTTACTTAAAAAAGACGCTATAATCATAATTATCAGTTATATTTGTAACAATTATTCACTCCTAAAACTGATAACATCATGGCAAGCCGCAGAAAACTGAAAAAAACAATGCAGTTCATTGCATCAGAGTTAATCACCGACGTTTTTTTCAAAACATTACTTTCAAAAAAAGATGTATCCGAAAAAGCAGACATTCTGGCAGTTGATATTTCGAAGATGGCCACCGAATTCAGGGCACGGGCCGATCATTACGACAGTAAAAACAACCCGAAACTGGTAAAAGATTATTACCGGAAAGTTTACTCCGACTGGAATGCGGCAGTGGAAAAAATGATAAAAGATATTGATGAGTTATAGCTGATTTTTTATATTCGATTGTATATCAAACATCTAACTCTGTAACAGAAAAAAGTGGAAAACCCGTAAGAGTTTTCTACTTTTTTTATTTCAACTGATTATTCAGGCCAGATTATATTCGCGTTTATAGGCCAGCATCACCAGCATGGTTACAATTGGTATGAGCATAAAGCCACCCAGCAGGTAATAAATGGGTATTCCGAGCAGGAAAGTAAATATCTCGCTGATTACTTCGCGCACATCCACCAGTGCAAATGTAACCAGACATCCCAATGCCGTAAACATAAGAATTATCCATCCTGTTTTTGGCTCTTTTTCAGGCAACCGGAGCATCACTTTTTGGGTAAACCCATTATCTGCTATTTCCGGTTTGTTTTGGCTGAAAAAAGATTTTAATAATTTATCATCGTTAGTTTCCATAGCCTTCTTGTCTTAAAAATTTTCCCATCTTTTCTTTTCCCTTCAGAATGTTTGTTTTCACAGTACCCAGCGGGATGTTCATGATTTTTGAAATTTCCCTGTGAGTTTTATCTTCCATATAACAAAGAAGAATTGCGGCCTGTTCATCTTTACGCAACAATTTCAATGCTGCAAAAATATCATTTTTTTCGGCAGAATATTCTGTTTCGGTGCTGTATTTTTTGTCCAGCTCAGCAATATTCAGATCGTCGTATCCCCGTTTTACGCGCACCGAGTCGTAAAATGTATTGTAAGCAATGCGATACAGCCAGGTTGAAAATGCCGAAATACCCTGAAAAGAGCGAATGTTGAGATATGCTTTGATAAATGTTTCCTGCGCCAGATCATCGCTTAACATGGTATCGCCCATGGTGAGATTAATCAAAAATCTGCGTATGGGCGATTGATACTTCTGAACCAGGCGGTCGAACGCACGGTGGTCATCAGCGATAACCACCTGCGATACCAAAAGCATATCTTCAGCTTTATTCATTCGTTGTCGGAGTAGTATTGGCGTTCTCGTCTTTCGGTCTTTCAACCAGATAGGCAATCAGTATTCCAAGTCCGACAAATGCCGGTATAATTCCGAACAAAAATAGATTTTCTTCTCTTACAACAAAGGAACCAATTACGATTGCAATGCCCACCCCGAGCCATACCAGACCACTTTGCAAGCGTGAAGTTCTCTTTTTGGGCTCTTCGAAAAAGCTTTGAGGCAGAGGTTGTCCGAGTTCAAGCGCTTTCATGGAGATATCGTAACGCTGTTTGGCTTTTTTCGCACTCTCACTGGATGCAAAATAGACAATTAAAATTACCATGATAAATGGCGCCAGACAAATAAGTACCAGTCCTAATCCAGAAAACGGCATATTGTTTTTACCCTGCTCGTTCAGTCGCATTGTTTCGAGATCCATCAGCTGCTTTGCATCCAGCTTTTTCAGCAGGATTGCTTCTCTGGCGTCCAGATCTTCATTCATATAGAGCTGTTCGAGACTATCTGTCGTAACAGCTTTTGCTGTATCCTGTTTCGCCTGGTCCTGAGCTGCCATGCTGCCCACCAGCAGAAATACTCCTAATAAAAAAATACCTAATCGTTTCATTTTTAGTCTTTCAGTTTAATTTGGTTTGTAAATATAATCGTTGTTTATGAATTAGACGAATGAAAACATGTTTTGGATTTAAAAACAATAAAAATTTTCTCCATTCTGCTTCGTTCCTCACATTTATATTTATTTACCAATTGAATAACAACAAATTACACTATCAAAGAAATAACAGAATAATTTTATTAATTCAAAAAGAAATCCGCTCACTATTCACATGGTAAGCGGATTGTTAAACAAAATGCAAAACTAAATATGGGATAAACAATTTATTTCTTTAAGATGAATCCTGTTCAAATTTATTGACGAATAAAACAGGGAAATATTACGTTGTTTTATAGTTTTTAAATGCCATAACTATATATCAGACGATTCTGATAACCTTTACGGATTTAAACGGGCTGGAAAATATTTTATTAATTTTCCCTCCAAGAAAACTACAAAATATCATTTTGTCAGCAACAAAGACATAAAATGAATTGTTTTGAAAATATTTTACATTTTCCCTTTGATGTTTTCTTAATTTGCTTTACATTTGTAAAGCAAATACAGTATTAACCATAAAAACACATTAATATGGACTTTCAGAATTATCCTGCAGAACCTTTCCGCATAAAAAGTGTGGAATATGTAAAAATGAACACACGGGAAGAACGCGAAGCAGTCATCAAAAAAGCGGGATTCAATACCTTTTTAATAGATTCGGAAGATGTTTACATTGACCTGCTCACCGACAGCGGAACCAACGCCATGAGCGACCGGCAGTGGGCGGGCATGATGATGGGAGATGAAGCGTATGCCGGCAGCCGGAATTTTTACCACCTCTACCAGACCGTACAGGAATATTTCGGTTTTAAATACATGGTTCCCACCCATCAGGGACGGGCAGCCGAGAATATTCTGTCGCAAATAGCCATCAAGCCCGGGCAGTATGTTCCGGGCAACATGTATTTCACCACTACCCGATTCCATCAGGAAAAGAATGGAGGAATTTTTATGGATATTATCCGCGATGAAGCACATGATGCCAGTCTCAATGTTCCGTTTAAGGGAAATATTGATCTGAAAAAACTCGAAAAACTGATAATGGATAAAGGGGCTGATAAGATTGCATACGTTTGTCTGGCAGTAACTGTGAACCTGGCAGGTGGACAGCCCGTATCGATAAAAAACATGCGCGAAGTGCGCGAACTCACCCGTAAACACGGCATAAAAGTATTCTATGATGCCACCCGCTGCGTAGAAAATGCCTATTTTATCAAAGAACAGGAAGAGGAATTTAAAGATAAAAGCATAAAGGAAATCGTACATGAAATGTTCAGCTATGCCGACGGATGCACCATGAGCGGTAAAAAAGACTGTCTGGTAAATATCGGTGGATTTCTGTGTATGAACGACGAAAAGTTTTTTGAGGATGCTAAAGAACTCGTGGTGGTTTATGAAGGAATGCCTTCGTATGGCGGACTGGCGGGTCGTGACATGGAAGCGATGGCTATCGGACTGAAAGAATCAATGCAATACGAATACATCGAACACCGCATCAAACAGGTTCGTTACCTTGGCGACCGCTTGCTGGAAGCCGGAATTCCGATTATTGAACCAGTGGGTGGACATGCAGTATTTCTTGATGCCCGACGTTTTTGTCCACACCTCACTCAGGATCAGTTTCCAGCTCAAAGCCTGGCAGCCAATCTTTACCTCGAATCGGGTGTTCGGAGTATGGAACGTGGGATAGTATCGGCCGGACGCGACAAAATTACAGGTGAAAATCACCGCCCTAAACTTGAAACTGTACGTCTGACGATACCTAGACGTGTATATACTTATCGTCATATGGATCTGGTGGCTGATGCTGTTATCAAACTTTATCAAAACAAAGAGCAAATACGCGGTCTGCGATTTATTTATGAACCAAAACAACTGCGATTTTTCACAGCCAGATTTGAAGAAATCTGATACGCATAAATCAAGCACGTAATCTATTGAAATGAAATAAATAGAATTAAATACTCTTGAAAATTCCAAGAGTATTATTGATAATATAAATCAATTATATTGTCTATAGAACTAACTATATGTAACTACATAATAATAGGAAAATCAGACTAACCTTATTGTAAAACTTACATTAAGTTTTAATATATGTATTTAATTTTAAATATCATGTTAATATATGTTATTATTTGAATAAAATCAAGAGATTATCTTGTGTGGTAAAAAAACAATTTCTATCTTTGACTCGTGATTTTTTTCATAGTATTAGATTTAAGGTTAACAAAGATTGGTAGTCAGGCGTGGCTACCATCTTTAATTTTAAACCATCCCGTTCTAAAACATAACATTAGCCAGTCCCTCCCGATCCGATTTTCCTATTAGAAACTTAATCAAAATAAATAAATAGAGTTAAAAATTACGTATAGAACAATAATTATCGTTTTCTTTACATTTTTTTTGACTTAATATATACATTTATATTGATACTTCTTCATGTATTTGTGCGTGAAACCCCTATACAAACATATCATAATGCTATTCGTATTTCTTACAGGATTTATGAATACAGGATTAGCAGATGAGCCATATTGCACAAATATAGGATTTGAACTTCATAATTTTACCAACTGGAGAGCATATACCTGGGCAGATGGTCAATCGGGATATGTCACTTCGACACCAAAAGTAGAAGGAATTGTAAACGGCAGACATACCATCATCACATCAAACGGATACGATCCGATAGTGGGTGGAACACAACTGAAACTCATACCGGATGGTTACTCTACTTCCGTAAAACTTGGTTCTACCAGTCTGGGTAATGGAGGTTTGCGACAAAGCCTTACCTACCAGCTGGATGTTACCCCGCAAAACGCATTTATTGTATATAGTTTTGCGGTGGTTCTGCAAGATCCGCACGACAGCAGCCACTTTCCAGAGGATGAACCCCGTTTCAAAGTAAGTATTCTGGATAAAGATGGCAATGAAATTACCGGGGAAGCAAGTTGCGCCAACTACGATGTCAATGCGTCGAATGCCAGCGTGGAAGGATGGAACACAATTCAATATAATGGAAAACCATTATATTGGCGCGACTGGACTGCCGTAGGTATTAACCTGACAAAATACATCGGACAGACAGTAACACTTGAATTTATGTCAGCCAATTGCCGTCGAAAGGGGCATTTCGGTTATGCATACCTCACAGCACATTGTCAGCCATTATATATTACAGTTGATTATTGTGCCGACGACAAAATAGCCACACTCACAGCTCCTGTCGGATTTAAATCGTACCAATGGAAAGACAGCCTGAACAACCCCGTGTTTACCGGACAAACACTCCAGCTGTTGAGTACCGTAATATCCGAAGGCGACACCTATACCTGCGAAATGCAGTCGGCAACAGGATGCGATGCCACACTTTCGGCAACGATATTCAGATATTCGCCCAATGCCGATTTCACTCACAGTCGGGTAGATTGTAACAAAGTAAATAATACCATCATTTTCACCATTGCCAGTCCGCCGACACACGGAACACTCGATTACCACTGGGATTTTGGTGATGGCAGCACAACGACTGATCAAAACCCAACTCATGACTTCCACTCCGTTTCGGGAATGATTCCGGTTACGTTGGTTGTAAAAAATCCACCATCGACCTGTACGGATTCAGTGACCAAAATGGTTGAAACATTTTATCCGCCGTTGATTGGGATCGATGGCGACTCCACCTATTGTCCGGGCGAAACAACTCTGCTCAAAGCCCACGGAGCTCATCACTATGAATGGTTCGACGGTTCGACGGCCGACAGCATTACTGTAGGAAGAGACACTGAGGTGTGGATGATCGGATATTCAAGCAACAACTGCCATACGGATACTATCAGGGTTAATGTAAAACAGGAGCCCGACTGGGTATTTACAACCAGCGGATCAGAGCTTTTCTGCTCCGGAGGCAGCACCGTTCTTTCGGCTTCGGGAGCAGCCACATATAGCTGGAGCACGGGCGAAACTTCCGATTCCACCCGGGTCAATAAACCCGGCACTTATACCGTAACAGGTAAAAACCGTCGCGGCTGCGAAAAACAATTCACATTTACAGTAAATGAAGATCCACTTCCAGATGCCGGTTTTAATATGTCTGTAAACAAAATTGATTTACATAATAATGAACTCAGTTGCAGCGTTACAGCTCAGAACGGAGTAAGCTACCATTGGGATATGGGCGACGGCAAAATAGAACTGGGAACCAGAATTACACATAAATACGATGTAGACCCTAATCTAACGAACTACAAAATAACCCTCACCGCAGTCAATGCCAATGGTTGCAGGAATTCAGCCTCAAAGATGGTCAATGTTGTGCTTTTCATCCCCAATGTTTTTACCCCGAATGGTGATGGCATCAACGACAAATTTATGGAAGGCAAGGAAATCATTATATATGACAGAAACGGGAACATCCTTTATAAGGGCGACAACGGATGGGATGGCAATTACAAGGGGGAAAAAGCAGACAATGACACCTATTTTTACTATATAAAATATATAGATACGGACGGCTCGGAAAAAACGGCAAAAGGATTTATCCAGCTAAAAAGATAAACCTTTAAAATTATGAAACAGAAAATAATTATATTACTTATCGGTGCATTTGTTTTTTTATGTCCGACAATCTCGTCAAGGGCACAAACAACGACTTATGGTGATACAATCATTTTTGAAAATTTCGGAGAACATATTCATCGTGTTGAATGTCAGTATGTGCCTGCCGGGAGTTACACATTTGCCAGTGAGACAGGAGACAACAAACAGAGAACCATTGAAGATAATTATTACACAGTGGTAGATCCCGCGCATATTAAAGATGCTATTTTGACAGGCGATTCTTACTTCTGGACAGCACCTTCACTTTCATCGGTAACACCGACCGGTTCAACGCGATATTTTACCGAAGATCACACAGTAGATGATATTAATGGTGCTGTTATGGTGATCAATGCCGGCTTAACATCAAATCATATTTATAAACGTGATCTGAGATTAAAAACCGGATTTCGTTATCTCTTTTCGTTCTGGATTTATGTAGTTGCTAAAAGTTCGCAGTTTTCGATGGAAGCTATTAACAACACGAACGGGAAAAAATACACATATAGTGGACCATTACTGACTGATGAAGGTAAATGGATCAAATACAACTTAAATTTTTCGGTACCCACATCAGCAACCTTGGCCACAAACGATGTGACAATTGGTTTGTTAAACACTTATAAACT
>Ga0316603_10001951_pt1 | contig 11210 bp, 10 predicted proteins | sample OWC_soil_day10_n_FD_207649 | JGI IMG/M metagenome (GOLD analysis project Ga0316603, IMG submission 207649) | Wetland soil microbial communities from Old Woman Creek delta, Ohio, United States - OWC_soil_day10_noCT | ecosystem: Environmental > Terrestrial > Soil > Wetlands | place: USA: Ohio...
GGCCCCCGTTTCCGGCGGCTTCTTGCCGGCGCGGCTGCACGCCGGGGGGGCGGTGGGGCCCCCACGCCCCCCCCACGGCTCTTTCGTTCACGGCGAAGGAGCCTCCGGAACCAGCCACTCGACGCGGGTGCCACCGGCCCCGTCCGGGGCGAGCGCGCGGTGCACGGCGGGCAGCGTCGCGGCGAGTTCGGTGTCGAGCTGCCACGGCGGGCTCAGCAACACCATCCCTGAGCCATTCAGCCCGATCGTGGTGTCGGCGGGATGCACTGTCATCTCCGCGACCAGCATCCGGGTGACGCCGCGTGAGGCCAGCGAGGCGAGGAAGGCATTGGTGACGGCGGATCGCTTGATCGGGTACCAGGCCGCGAACACGCCCTGCGGCCAGCGGCGCTGCGCGGCGACCAGGGCGTCCGCGACGGCCGCGAGTTCCTGCTCCTGCGCCTCGTAGGGCGGGTCGATGAGCACCAGCCCGCGGCGCTCCCTCGGCGGCAGCAGCGCCCGGAGCGACTCATAGCCGTCGCGCAGGTGCACGGCGAAACGCGGGTCCCGGGCAAACTCCTGGCGCAGCTCGCCCGCCTCGCGCGGCGCCAGCTCGCACAACGCCGCCCGGTCGTCCGGGCGCATCACCAGCGCGGCGAGGCACGGCGACCCCGGGTAGCAGCGAATCGCCGCGGCGTTCGCCGGGTCGAATCGGCGCACGAGCTCGACGTAGCGGGCGGCCAGCGGCGGCAGCCCGGCCGCAGCGGCGAGCCTGTGGATGCCCGCCTTCGCCTCACCGCTCTTCCGCGCGGACTCGCCCTCGAGGTCGTAGCGGCCCCGGCCGGCGTGCGTGTCGAGGAAGAAGTACGGCTTGTCCTTCTGGGCCAGCTTGTCGAGCAGGCCGAGCAGCACGACGTGCTTGAGCACGTCGCCGAAGTTGCCGGCATGGAATGCGTGGCGGTAGTTCAACCCGGGTCCTCCGTCAGGCGCGCCAAGGTTACGGCAACGCGGCGCGCTTCGCTCGATCGCGGTCACGGGCGCCCGTCAGTCGCCCGATCCCGGAAGTTCGCACGGGCGCTGGTCGACACCTTACGGCGCGGCTTTCAGTCGGCCGGTCGTGGCTACCGCGGGTCGGCGAGCTCGTTGAGCCAGTCGCGCGGGCGAAGGAAGTCGGCGTACAGCCGCGCCTCGGGCGAGCCGGGCTCCGGGTGCCAGTCGTACTCCCACCGCACCAGCGGCGGCAGGGACATCAGGATCGACTCGGTCCGCCCGCCGGACTGCAGTCCGAACAGCGTGCCGCGGTCGTAGACGAGGTTGAACTCGACGTAGCGGCCGCGGCGATAGAGCTGGAACTGGCGCTCGCGCTCGCCGAAGGGCATGGACCTCCGCCGCCCGACGATCGGCAGGTAACCCCGCAGGAAGGCGTCGCCCACGCTCCGCTGGTAGGCGAAGCAGGGGTCGAATCCCCAGGCGTTCAGGTCATCGAAGAAGAGCCCGCCGACGCCGCGGGTCTCGCCGCGATGCCTGAGGTAGAAGTACTCGTCGCACCACTTCTTGTGCGCGGCGTAGGTCGCCGCGTCCGGGCAGGCCGCGCGCGCGTTGCGGTGCCACGCCAGCACGTCCTCATCGAAGGGGTAGCAGGGCGTCAGGTCGAAGCCGCCGCCGAACCACCACACCGCGTCGCCGCCGGGCGGGTCGGCCACGAAGAAACGCACGTTCATGTGCGTCGTCGGTACGTACGGGTTCCTCGGGTGCAGGACCAGCGACAGGCCCATGGCCTCGAACGAGGCGCCGGCCAGCTCGGGGCGGTGCTGCGTGGCGGAGGGCGGCATGCGCTCGCCCATCACGTGCGAGAAGTTGACGCCGCCCTGCTCGAGCAGCGCGCCGTCGCGCAGCACGCGGCTCTCGCCGCCCCCGCCCTCGGCTCGCCGCCAGCCGTCGCGGCGGAAGCGGCCGCTGCCGTCGGCCTGCTCGAGTTCGCTGCAGATGCGGTCCTGCAGGCCGAGCAGGTAGGCCTTCACGGCCTCCCGGTCGACCGCGCCGCTCATGTCGTGGCGGCCTTCTTGCGCGGCGCGACCGCGGACTTCTTCTTGCGCGGCGCGGCCTTCTTCTTGGCGGCGGTCTTCGCCTTCGCGGGCGGGCTCGCGGCCTTCGCGCCCTTGCGCGCGCCACGCCGCCCGAAGCGGCCCCGGGCCTCCGGCGCGGCCGCGATCAGCTCGCGGCACTCGTCGAGCGTCAGCCTGGCGGCGGCGGCGCGCCACAGGCGCGCCTTGGTGTCGGCGTCGGTGTCGCGGGTGATCGTGGCCGGCTTCGGCACCTTTGCGTTCTTCCGGCCGTCGGTGACGTAGGGGCCGAAGCGCCCGTCGAGCACGGAGATGCCGGCCTCCTCGAACACGAGGATGTTGCGCAGGGCGTCGGCCTTCTCCTTCGCCGCCACGATCTCCAGCGCGCGCTCGAGCGTGAGGGTGAAGGGGTCGTCCTCCTTGATCGAGGCGTACTTTGCCCCGTACTTCACGTAGGGACCGAACTGCCCGCGCCCGACCGACACCGGCTTGCCGTCGGCGGTTGGGCCGAGGTCGCGGGGCAGCGACAGCAGCCTGAGCGCATCCTCGAGCGTCACGTCGTCCATCCGCTGCCCGGGCAGCAGGCTCGCGAAGCGCGGCTTCTCCTCGTCGTCGCGCGTGCCGAGCTGCACGAAGGGCCCGTACTGGCCCATGCGCACGCTGACCGGCTTGCCGGTCGCCGGGTCGGTGCCGATGAGGCGGGACTCGGCGACTTCCTCGCGGCTGACGCTGGTGCCGATCTCCTCGACGCGTTCCCGGAAGGGCTTCCAGAACCGCGCGAGCTCGGGGCGCCACTGGCGCTCGCCGGTGCTGATCTCGTCGAGGATGTCCTCCATCCTCGCCGTGAAGCCGTAGTCCACGTAGTTCTTGAAGTAGCGGACCAGGAACCGGCTGACGATCTTGCCGATGTCGGTCGGCACGAAGGCGCGCCCGCTCATCTCGACGTAGGCGCGGTAGCGCAGCGTCTCGATGATCGAGGCGTAGGTGGACGGGCGGCCGATCCCGAAGTTCTCGAGCGCCTTGACCAGGCTCGCCTCGGTGTAGCGGGGCGGCGGCTGGGTGAAGTGCTGCTCGGGCCGGAGCTCGGCGAGGTCCACGACGTCGCCCTCGGCGAGCGGCGGCAGGCGCTGCTCGTCCTCGCTCTCGTACACCTCGTCCTCGTCGTGGTCCTCGTGGTACACGGCGAGGAACCCCGGCTCCAGCAGGGTCTGGCCGGTGGCGCGGAAGGCATGGCGCGCCGCGCCGCGCACGGCAGCGTCGGTGCCCGCCAGCAGGTCCACGGCCACCGTGTCGAACACCGCCGGCGCCATCTGGCAGGCGACGGCGCGCTTCCAGACGAGCGCGTACAGGCGCCGCTGGTCGGCATCCTCGATCTCCGACTCGGAACCCTGCGGCGTCAGCGCCGTCGTCGTCGGGCGGATCGCCTCGTGGGCCTCCTGCGCGTTCTTCGACTTGGTGCGGTAGACGTTGACGGCGGGCGAGAGCGACTTGTCGCCGTAGACCTGCCGGATGGTGTCGCGGATCTCGGCCACCGCATCGTTCGACAGCGACACCGAGTCGGTACGCATGTAGGTGATGAAGCCCGCCTCGTACAGGCGTTGCGCCGACTGCATGGTGCGACGCGCGGTGAAGCCGAGCTTGCGCGCGGCCTCCTGCTGCAGCGTGGAGGTCGTGAACGGGGCAGCCGGGTTGCGGCGCTTGGGCTTGCGGTCCACGGCGGCGACGATGAGCTTGCCGCGCGCGGCCGCGACGAGGGTGCGCTCGACCTCGCGGGCCTGGGCCTCGCTGGTGATGGTGAAGCGCTCCTTCTGCGTGTCGGCCTCGACCTTCTCGCCGCGGTACTCGGTCAGGCGCGCCGGGAACGCGGTCCGGTCCTGCTGCCCGCGGGCCTCGACGGTCCAGTATTCCCGGCGGACGAAGGCCGCAATCTCGTCCTCGCGCTCGCAGATCAGCCTGAGCGCCACGCTCTGCACGCGGCCGGCCGACAGGCCCGGCTTGATCTTGCGCCACAGGAGCGGCGAGAGGTTGAAGCCGACGAGGTAGTCGAGCGCGCGCCGCGCCTGCTGTGCGTTGACGAGGTTGTCGTTCAGCGCCTCGGGGTGATCGAGCGCCTCGCGGATGGCGTTCTTCGTCACCTCGTAGAAGCGCACGCGGCGCAGGTCGCGGCCCTCGAGGACGCCGCGCTCCCTGAGTATCTCCGCCAGGTGCCAGGAGATGGCCTCGCCCTCGCGGTCGGGGTCGGTGGCGAGGTAGAGGGTGTCGGCCTTGCGCGCGGCCTTCTCGATGGCGTCCACGCGCGGGCGGTTCTTGTCGATCAGCTCGTACTTCATCGCGAAGTTGCTGGCGGGATCGACGGCCCCCTCCTTTTCCACGAGGTCGCGCACGTGGCCGTAGGAAGCCAGCACCTCGAAATCCTTCCCGAGGTACTTCTTGATGGTCTTCGCCTTGGCGGGCGATTCCACTATGACGAGGTTCTGTCCCATCTCTTCACGTTCGTCCGTCTGTTCCCTGTGCCGGCTCTTGCCGGGTTCCCTTAAGACGCCAAAGCCGCGGACCCGGCCGCGGCTCAGCAGGACCCGGCTCGCCGGCGCCGCTCAGTGCATCGCGTCGCGACGTTCCTCGAACACCAGGTCCTCCATCCGCTCGTAGGCCTGTTCCTGCCCCGGCTGGCTGAACAGCACCATGAGCACGACCCACTTGACCTGCTCGATGTCGATGTCGTCGGCATCGAGCGCCAGCAGCCGGTCGATGACGACCTCGCGCTGCGGCGCGGTCAGGATGCCGATGTTCTCGAGGTGCAGCAGGTAGCCGCGCACGGTGGTGTCGAAGCGTTCCACCTCGTGCCCGCTGAACACGCGAACGGCCCGGGTCGTCGACTCACCCACGGAACGGCCCTGGTCGTCGGCCAGGCCCTCGAGCCACTCTAGCGCCCGCTCGACCTCCCGCTCGGGGTAGCCCGCGCGCTCCAGCTCCAGCTTGAGCGCGTCACGGCTCGGCTCCGGTTCGTCCTCCGCATCCAGGAAGTTCTCGAACAGGTGGATCAGGATGTCGAGAACGCTTTCCTTCATCCGGTGGGCCTCGCAGGGAGCCGGCAGTACAGTCCGCCAGCGCAGGACTCGACCTCACCGCGGAGCTCGAGCAGTACCAGCATCGAGGCCACGGAACCCGCCGGAAACCCCGTCCTTGCGACCAGGGTGTCGACGTCCACCGGCTCGAAGCCGCAGGCATTCAACAGGATTTTGGCTTCCCTGTCCAACGCACCGCCGGAAAATGCTGTGCTGTCCGGGGCTTGCGCGGGCCGCTCGCAGAGCGCGCCGAACAGGTCGGCCTGCAGGCCTGCGAGGACTTCCTCGACCGTCTCGACCAGCCGTGCGCCATCGCGGATCAGCCGGTGGCAACCGCGCGCGAGCGGGTTATGTATCGAGCCCGGCAGCGCGAACACCTCGCGGCCCTGGTCGGCGGCGAGGCGCGCGGTGATCAGCGACCCGGAGCGGTAACGGGCCTCCACCACCAGCACGCCCAGGGCCAGCCCGCTGATCAGGCGGTTGCGCCGCGGGAAGTGGTGGGGCAGCGGCAGCGTGCCCGGCGGGAACTCGGAGATCAGCGCGCCCTGGGCCACGATCCGGGCGGCCAGCTCGGCGTTCGCCTGCGGATAGACCAGGTCGAGGCCGGTGCCGCAGACGGCGACCGTGCGGCCGCCCGCCTCGAGCGCGCCGCGGTGGGCGGCCGCGTCCACCCCGGCCGCGAGGCCGCTGGCGACGACCAGCCCGGCGGAAGCCAGGCCGCGCGCAAACTCGAAGGCGGTCTCACGGCCCGCAGGCGTGGGCTCGCGGCTGCCGACGATGGCGATGGCCGGCGCCGAGAGCGCCGCGGGGTCGCCCAGCACGTGAAGCACCGGCGGCGGATCGGCAATGGCGCGCAACTGCGGCGGGTAGCCGGCGTCCGCGAGCCGGAGGCGTCGGCCGCCGGTCGGCGCGGCACGGGGGGCGTCGGCGGGCATGGCGCACAAATAAACACGCCGGCGTTGCCGCCGGCGTGCGCATATCGGCTGCGTTCAGCCGGAATCAGGGATTGCGGACGATGTACCCGACCTGCATCTCGCGCTTCGAGTCGAGCACCAGGCCGTAGCTCATCCGGTCCCAGGCCTTGAACACGATGTAGCGGCCGATGTTCTGGCCGGGCAGGGTGACCTTGCTGCTCTCGCGGTACTCGGTCTCGTCCTTCACTTCCATGGGCACGTCCCAGATCGACAGCACGGTGCCGGGTTCCATGCCGTCGCGCTTGCCGCGGTTGATCACGGCCACCTGGAACTCGCCGAAAAGGACCGGGTCGTCCGTGACCGCCATGATCACGCCCTCGACCTCCCCGGACGGCGGGTGCGGAATGAAGTCCATGTTCAGCTCGACTTCTTCCGGCACCAGGATGTGGCCGGGCTCGGTCTCGCGGGTGGACCTGATGATCAGCAGCGTGGCGGGATCGCCGGTCGCCTTGACCGTGCTGGTCGAGGCGTAGACACCCTCGTAACCGAGCACATCGCCGGACTCGGGGTCCTCGAGCTCCTGGCCGACCTGGTACGCCATCCACGGCTGGCCGACGGCCGCCGCGTCCATGCGCCGCGCGTGGATCCGGTCGCCCGAGCTGGAGATCAGGCGCTGATCGCGGCCGGTGACCACGTACGGGGCCGCCTCGACCTGCTCCTGGGCGAGCACGGTGGGCTTCGACATGTAGGCCTCGACGATCTGCCACGGGATCGCCCGGATCGCCTCGGACAGCGGCTGCTCGCGCACTCGTGGCGACAGGCGCGTGGCGCCGCCGCGCTCGAGCACGACCCGCGGCTGCCCATCGACCCAGATGAGCGCAAGAACGTCTCCCGGGTAGATCAGGTGCGGGTTCGCGACCTGCGGGTTGACGTACCAGATCTCGGGCCAGAACCACGGATCGCGCAGGAACTTGGAGGAGATGTCCCAGAGCGTGTCGCCCGGGACGACCGTATAGCGCTCGGGAGCGTCAGGGGCGATCGGAATGACGCTCCTGTCGATCCCGCCGGACTGGCCGGCGGCGGGACCGGCCGGCAGGGCCAGGCCCAGCGCAAACACCAGGGCCGCCGCCGCGACGGCCAGCGGCCAGCGGGCGGGCTTCGAGGACTTGAAAACGGAGGACGGCGCCATCAACAGCTCCCTCACTGCCGGGTCCGGCGCCACGCCCGTATAATTCCGGGCGGGCGGCAGACGGATCCGGCGGATGAACCGGGACCTGGCCCCGGCAGACCCGCCGACATTAAGTTCATTGCCGGCAGAACTTTAGCAGTATTCCTAAGTCAGTTACACGAATCCCAGGCCCTATTCGCATGACGCGCCTCACAATACTTGAGTACCCGGATCCGCGACTGCGAACCGTCGCACAACCCGTCGAAACAGTGGACGATGAGCTTCGTACCCTGATCGACGCCATGTTCGAGACCATGTATGCCTCGAAAGGCATCGGTCTTGCTGCGACGCAGGTCAACGTTCACAGGAGACTGCTGGTCACCGACGTCTCGGAGGAGCACGACCGGCCCCTGGTTTTCGTGAACCCCGAGGTCGTCGCCCGGGAGGAGATCGGCACGGCGCAGGAAGGCTGCCTGTCGGTCCCGGGGATCTACGAGGACGTCGAGCGGGCCCAGCGCATCCGGGTGCGGGCGCTCGGCCGCGACGGGAAACCGTTCGAAATGGACGCCGAGGGACTGCTGGCCGTCTGCGTCCAGCACGAGATCGACCACCTCGACGGCAAGCTGTTCGTCGACTACCTGTCCGAGCTGAAGCGTCAGCGTATCCGCAAGAAGCTGGAGAAGGAGCGCAAGCTGCGCGGCAACGAACGCGCCCCGGTCCGCTCGACGGCGCCGGCCATCTAGGCTGGCGCGAATCGGCCAGATCGTGCCCCCCGGCCTGACCGTCGTCTTCGCCGGCACGCCGGACTTTTCGGTCCCGGCGTTCGAGGCGATCGCCGCCTCGACGCACCGGATCGTCGCTGCCTATACCCAGCCGGACCGCCCCTCCGGCCGCGGCCTGAAGCTCGAGCCCAGCCCCGTGAAACGCGCCGCCGCAGCGCGCGGCATCCCGGTCGAACAGCCCGCCACCCTCAAGGACCCAATGGCCGTCGAACGGCTCGCGGCCTGGCGCCCCGACGTGATGGTGGTGGTGGCCTACGGGCTCCTCCTGCCGCAGGCCGTGCTCGACGTGCCGCGGCTCGGCTGCCTGAACATCCATGCCTCGCTGCTGCCGCGCTGGCGCGGAGCCGCGCCGATCCAGCGCGCCCTGCTGGCCGGCGACCGGCGCACGGGCATTTCCATCATGCGCATGGAGGCCGGGCTCGACACCGGCCCGGTGCTGTCGGGCCAGGCGGTCGACATCGCGCCGGACGAGACGGGCGGCTCGCTGCACGACCGGCTGGCGCGTCTCGGGGCGACGCTGATCGTCGCGGCGCTGGACCGCATGGAGGCCGGCACGGCGCGATTCGAGCCGCAGGACGCGGCGGCGGCCACCTACGCCAGGAAGCTGGCCAAGGCCGAGGCGGTGATCGACTGGACGCAGCCGGCGGCGGTCCTGGAGCGGCAGGTACGGGCCTTTGACCCGTGGCCGGTGGCCGAGACCCGGCTCGACGGCCGCCAGTTCCGCATCTGGCGGGCGCATGCCGTGGACGCGGATTCGTCCGCTGCGCCGGGCACGGTCCTGTCTTCGGGGACGGAGGGCATCACGGTCATGACCGGCCGCGGCGCGCTGGTGCTCGATCGCGTCCAGCTGCCGGGCAAGCGCGCCGTCACCACCCAGGAATTCGCCCGCGCGCAGGACCTCGTGGGCCGCGTGCTCGGTTGAGGCACGACGCCATGACGCTGCGCGTGCGGGATCATGGCTAGCGCCCCCGTGATCCGGGCGGTCGCGGCCCGCACCGTGCTGGCCGTCGCGCGCGACGGCCGTACGCTCGAGGATGCACTGGCCGCGGCCGGGGTTCCCGACGACCAGCGGCCCGCCGTGCGTTCTCTCGCCTTCGGGACGGTCCGCTGGTTCATCGAGCTGGAGGCCTGTCTCGAGCGGCTCACCTCGCGGCCCCCGGCGCAGCTGGACCCGCCGGTCCGCGCCCTGGCGCTGGTCGGCCTCTACCAGCTGGTGCACGGGGAGACGCCCGAGCACGCCGCGGTGGCCGAGACGGTCGAGGCGGCGCGCGTGCTCGAGCGGCCGCGGGCGGCCGGCTTCGTGAACGCCGTGCTGCGGCGGTTCCAGCGCGAGCGCGCGACGATCCTCGAGGCCGTCCGGCGCGAGCCCCCGGCACGGTTCGCGCATCCTGCCTGGCTCATCGACGCGCTGCGGCGCGACTGGCCGGATGAGCACGAGGCGCTGCTGGAGGCCGCCAATGCCCACCCGCCGATGTGGCTCCGGGTCAATGTCCGGCGCACCGATGCCGGCCGCTACGCCGATCGCCTGCGGGAGTCCGGGCTGGACGCCGTCAGCTGCGCCTTCGCCCCGGAAGCCCTGAAGCTGTCGCGGCCGGTCGAGGTGATGAAATTGCCGGGCTTTGCGGGCGGCGAGGTCTCGGTGCAGGATGCCGCGGCGCAGCTCGCGGCCCGCCTGCTCGACGCCCGCCCGGGATCGCGGGTGCTGGACGCCTGCGCGGCGCCGGGCGGCAAGGCCTGCCACGTCCTGGAGCTGGTTCCTTCGCTCGGCCGGATGGTGGCGCTCGACCTCGACGCGGCGCGCAACCGCCGGGTGCGGGAGAACCTCGACCGGCTCGGCCTCGAGGCCGAGGTGGTGACCGGCGACGCCTGCGAGCCGGCGGGCTGGTGGGACGGGCAGCCCTTCGACCGCATCCTCCTCGACGCCCCCTGTTCCGGAACGGGCGTCATCCGGCGCCACCCGGACATCAAGCTGCTGCGCCGACCCGGCGACATTGCGGCCTTTGCGGCGCGGCAAGGGCGCCTGCTGCGCTCGGCGTGGAGCCTGCTGGCGCCGGGCGGGCGCCTCCTCTACGCGACCTGCTCCGTCCTCCGCGAGGAGAACGCCGGTGTCGTCGAGTCCTTCCTGCGCGCTGTCCCGGAGGCGGCGGAGGTCACCGAATCTGCTAGGCTTTTCCTGCCCGGGGAACCGCCCGCGAGCGGCGCCGGGCCGGGCCTGGCGCTGCGGACCGGCGCGGCCGATACGGACGGCTTCTATTACGCCTGCCTCGAGAAGCGGGCCTGAAGGTGAATCGAGTGCACGCCACGCGGCGGCTACGGGCCGGACTCCGGTGCATTGCCCTGCTGTGGCTCGGCGGGATGCTGGCGTTCGGCGCGCAGGCGGCCGAGGAGCGCTTCGAGATCCGCAACGCCTTCGCCCAGCCGGTGGACGGCGTCTGGCAACTGACCGCGATCGTCGACCTGTCGTTGTCGCGCGCGGCACTCGATGCGCTGGCCGAGGGGATCCCGCTGACCCTCGTGCTCGACATCGAGGTCAGCCGCGAGCGCCGGTTCCTGCTCGACGAGGGCGTCGCCGAGCTGCAGCAGCGCTGGCGGCTGGAGTACGACGCGCTGTCCGAGCGCTACGTCGTGGTCAACCTCAACAGCCGCGCCCAGGCGACCTACCCCAGCCTCGAGCAGGCCCTCGATGACCTGTCGAGGATCGACGGGCTGCCGCTGATCGACGAGAACCTGCTCGTGGCGGGCAGTCGCCACGACGTCAGCCTGCGGGCGTCGGTGGAAATCGGCGGCATTTCGACCGCGGTGAAGCTGCTCGTGTTCTGGCGCGAGTGGAGCCGCTCGACCGAGTGGTACACCTGGAGCATCCGGCCATGATCCGGCGCTGGCTCCCGCTCGTCATCGGCATCGGCATCGTCCTGTGGGTCGTGGCGCTCGCGCTGCTCGCCGTGACGACGCGCGACTCGGAGGAGTTCGGCCGCCTGCAGCCGTGGATCCTGATGGTGAACGCCGCCGCAGTGCTGGTGCTGCTCGCCCTGATCGCCGGCCGCTTCTCCGAGCTGATCCGCGAGCGCCGCGAGCACGTGCCCGGCTCGCGCCTGCGCAGCCAGATCGTGATGATGCTGAGCGCGCTGGTGCTGGCGCCGCTGCTGATCGTGTTCACCTTCTCCGTCCTGTTCCTGACGCGCGGCATCGACAGCTGGTTCCACGTCGAGGTGCGCCAGGGACTCACCGACGCATTGGGT
>Ga0316603_10001953_pt1 | contig 11204 bp, 11 predicted proteins | sample OWC_soil_day10_n_FD_207649 | JGI IMG/M metagenome (GOLD analysis project Ga0316603, IMG submission 207649) | Wetland soil microbial communities from Old Woman Creek delta, Ohio, United States - OWC_soil_day10_noCT | ecosystem: Environmental > Terrestrial > Soil > Wetlands | place: USA: Ohio...
GCCTTGACCGTGCCGGTCGCATCGCGCACGACGGCCTCGAACAGTTTGAAGCCGGCCCGCCGCGTCAGCCGCATGCCGCACGACACGACCGTGCCGGCCACCGTCGCCGGCTCGCCCGGCCTCAGGCTTGCGATCTCACGGAAGCGCGCGCGGTCCTCGTAGCGGATCGGAAAGCGCGCGAGCAGGTCGCCCACGGACCGCAGGCCGGCCTGCTCGAGGTCCGCGCCCCGCTTCGGGCCCACGCCCTTCAGCGACAGGAGCGGCGTGTCGGTCGTCACGCTCACTGGATGATGACGGCGCGCCTGGATTCGACGGTGATCTCGCGAATCCCGCCCGAGAGCGCGAACGGCATGTCGAGGCTGTAGCCTTCGGGATTCGCCGCGCTCTTCGTATAGTAGCTGACCAGTTCCTGCAGGATGGACTTGGGCACCTCGACTCCGGCGACCGTGGCCGACTCGAGTTCGAACCGGAACTCGCCGTCCTTCGAGCGCAGGACGCCGGTGGCCGTCACGGGCACGCGTCCCCTGAGCAGCTGGGCCGGGTCCAGCACGCCGCGAGGCTTGGACAGCCGGACCGCGTCGAGGTCGACCGTGGCTTCGCCCGACAGCCGCCCGGCCCCGAGCGCGAAGACGTACGGTTCGACGACACCGACGGGAAGCACCTCCCTGCCGCGGTAGCGCAGGTAGCCGTTGAGCTCCTGCTCTGTGACGATGGTCTGGATGGGCCGCCGCGGCGCTGCGGACCGCGCCGGCGTCCGCCCGACGACGGCGGCGTACTTCACCGCGAAGCGCTCGCCGTCGGCGGCCGTGAACGGCAGCCGGGTGTCGCGCGCACCACGCCCGGCCGATTGCGGGGCAGCAGCGAGGCAGAGGCACGCGCAGATCAGGGCGAACACGGGCTTCACGGATCGAGTCTAGCACGCGGGGGCGCGCCTCAGGCCGCGGCTCACCGCTCCTGGCCGGGCGCGCCGCGCCGGGCTCGCAGCATCAGCTGGAGCTTCCGGCGCTCCATCGTCTGCTCGAACACGCGGAACCTCGCCTGGCGGCGGAGGTCCAGCTGCTGGTCGATGGTCTCGTACGCGCGCCGCAGGTCGGCCGCCGCCCGGGCCTCCAGCTCCTGCAAGGCGCGCAGGCGCTCACGCACGGCCGCCTCGTCGATTGCGGCCTCCGACGACGTCGTGAGGCGCCCGAGGTCGGCCACGATCCGGCTGCGCCCCTGTTCGTTCCGGCGCCTCGTCTCCTGCAGCACCTTCAGCTTCGGCAGGAACTGGCCGAACCGGGCGTCGTCGAGTTGGAGCGCCTCCTGCGCCTGCATGACGGTGTAGGCGTCGAACAGCCGCTGGAGTTCCGCGATCTCGAGGCGGTCGGCCTGCACGGCGGCTCGCCCCTGCCGCGCTTCCGGTCGCACGCGGGCGTTGCCGGCGGGAGGCGCCTGCGGGTCCTGCGCGGCCGCGCCCGCCGCGGTGCCGGCCCACGCGGCGGCACACATCCCGAGAACGAACGCGGCGCGCCAGCGGTGATGTCTCCACATGGTCCGTCGTCCTTCCGACAATCGCCTGTCCCAGGCGGGCACCCTCAAGCGCCAGGGCCCTGCGGTGCCGCAGGAGCCCACGCGGCAATCTCCTCGCGGAGGATGCGCGTCAATTCCCCCCGCTCAGCAGCGTTGAGATCGGCCAGCGCCTTCTCGGCGCCGCCCGGCGGCGGCAGCGCGCCGGAGGCGTCGGCGTCCTCGACGCTCACCTCGGCCGACAGGTCGCTGACGAGGGTCCAGGCGGGGTCGTCAGCCGGTTCCCCGTCCGCCATCGAGTCGTCGCCGGCCTGCGCTGGCGTTTCGACGAACGAGTCGGAAGCCGGGTTCTCCCGCGTGGGCGGCGCCGGCCTCAGCCATGCACCGATCCCGAGCGCAACGACCACGACCGCGGCAGCCCCGATTGGCGCCAGCCTCCAGACCGGGGCCCTCCAGCGCGGCGCTCGCGCCTGCTCGCGGCGGACCTCGCTGCTGATGCGGGCCGCGAGATGCGGCCAGAACAGCGGCGACGGCTCGGGCGGCGGGTCCGACCGCGCGAGGCGAAGCGCGCCGGCGACGGCCTCGACCTTCGCACGGCAGGCGCCGCAGTCGCGCGCGTGCGAGGCGAGCACGGCATCCGCGCCGCCCTCAGCGACGTCGACGACCTGTCCGGGCGAGAGGTGCGTCATGGCTTGCCGATCGCCTCCTCGGCGAGCAGTCGTTTCAGGTTGCCCAGGGCGTGGAAGACGTTCGCTTTCACCGCGCCCACCGTCGTGCCCAGCGTCTGGGCGATCTCGCGGTGCGACAGGTCCTGGTACACCCGAAGAATCAACGTCGCCCGCTGTTTGGGCGGCAGCCGCGCGACGGCCGCCCTGACGCGGGCACCCGCCTCGGCACTCATCAACTGGGAGGCGGGGTCGAAGCCCGCAGCCCGCAGCGCGGGCGCCTCCTCGATCGGGGTCTCCTGCACTCTCCGCGCAGCCACCTGGTTGAGGCACAGGTTGACGCCAATGCGGTACAACCACGTCGCCAGTGTCGCATCGCCCCGGAATCGCCGCAGCCCACGGTAGGCCCTGAGGAACACCTCCTGCGTGAGGTCAGCCGCGTCCTCGTGCCGGCGCACGAAGCGGAAGCACAGGTGGTAGATCGCGCGCTGGTGGCGTTCGACGATGACGTCGAAGGCGTCGATCCGGCCACCGAGGCAGGCCTCGACCAGGCGCCGGTCATCCAGTTCCGAAAGCGGCAGGTCGTGGCCGGACTCGTCTTGGGTCGAAGGCACCACGGTCAGCGTCCAGTCCGGTTGAATGCCGCCTGCCGGCCAGGCGTCGGCGCGGGTCGACATCGGTCGGTCCTCTCCGGGTCCTTCACGGTTAGACTGGCCGGCGGGACGAAGGTGACATCGGCTCCGGCGATGGTAGCACGCCGGTTGACTTTCGCCTTTCCTTTGCGCACAATGGAGGCGCCGCGTCACCCGGCGCGGCGTCCAGGAGGGCTGTCCCGTGGCGTTTCCACTCACCAAGCGGCAGCGGGAGATACTCGACTACCTCGGGGAGTTCATCCAGCAGCACGGCTACGCGCCCAGCCTGGAGGAGATCGGCCGGCGCTTCGGCCTGTCGTCGCTCGCGACGGTGCACAAGCACCTCACGAACCTGCAGGAGAAGGGCTTCATCCGCCGGGCCTGGAACCGGAGCCGCTCGGTCGAACTGGTGCCGACCCGCGGCGGCGGCCGGTCGCTCGAGTTGCCGCTGCTGGGGTACGTCGCCGCCGGCGCGCCGATCGAGGCGGTGGCAACGGCCGAGACGATCGCCGTGCCGGACGACCTCGTCGGCAAGCGGGACACGTACGTCCTCAAGGTGCGCGGCGATTCGATGATCGACGAGCAGATCCGCGACGGCGACTTCGTGATCGTGGAAGATCGCAAGTCGGCCGACAACGGCGAGATGGTGATCGCGCTGCTGAGCGGCTCGGACGTGACGCTGAAGAAGTTCTACCGGGAGAACGGCAACGTGCGCCTGCAGCCCGCCAATCCGGCGATGCAGCCGCTGATTGTCGCCGCGGACCAGATCCAGATCCAGGGCGTCGTGGTCGGCGTGATGCGCAAGTACTGAGCGCGGGCGGCCGGCCCGCGCTGCGGACAGGGAGTAGAGCCGTGGCAGACGAACCCCGCCAGGTGAATTTCACCATCGTGCCGGCCGACCCGGGCGGCACCGAACGCACCTATGCGAACTTCTGCGGCGTCTCGCACACGCCGTTCGATTTCACGCTCACCTTCTGCGAGGTCCAGCCGCTGTCGGAGCAGGACGTCAAGCTCGCCCAGCAGGAGCACCTCGTGAAGGCGCCGGTGCGCGTCCGCGTGGTCGTGCCGGTCCAGATCGTGCCGAGCCTCGTCGCGGCGCTCCAGGACCAGTTGCGCAGCTACAACGACGCGTACGCCAACGCGCCGATTCCGAAGGGGCCGGTGCACTAGGTGAAGTCGGCAGCCGAAACCCGATCGGTCATCGAGGCCCTGGCGCACCAGCATCCGGACGCCGACACCGAGCTGCATTTCCGCAACGCGTTCGAACTGCTCGCGGCGACCATCCTGTCGGCGCAGGCGACCGATGCCGGCGTCAACAAGGTCACGCCGGCGCTCTTCGCGAGGTTTCCGGACGCGCGCGCGATGGCCGCGGCCCCGGCCGAGGACGTCGAACGGCTGATTCACTCGACCGGGTTCTTCCGGCAGAAGGCCAAGTCGCTGATGGGCATGTCGCGGGCGCTCGTCGACCGTCACGGGGGCGAGGTCCCCCGCACGATGGACGCGCTGGTCAAGCTCCCCGGCGTGGGGCGGAAGACCGCGAACGTGGTGCTCGGCCATGCGCTCGGCGTGCCCGGCCTGCCGGTCGATCGCCACGTGCTCCGGGTGAGCAACCGCCTCGGCATCGCGGATTCGGACGACCCGGAGCGCGTGGAGCAGCAGCTGACGGGCGCCCTCCCTCCGGCCCTCTGGACCCGCGCGTCGGACACGCTGATCGTGCATGGCCGCCGGGTCTGCAAGCCCGAACCGCTGTGCGGCCAGTGCGCGGCGGCTGATGTCTGCGCCTTCCATGCCGAGGCGTCGGGCCTGCCCGATCGGGCGCCGGCGCGGCGCAAACCCGCCCGCCGGCGACGATGACGCGCGCGCACTTCGAACAGCTGGTCGCCCAGGCCATCCGCACGATCCCGTCACGGTTTCGCGACCAGCTCAAGAACATCGCCGTCATCGTCGAGGACGAGCCTGCCGACGACCTGCTCGACGAGATGGAGATCGAACCTCCCGACACGCTGTTCGGCCTGTATCAGGGCACGCCGCTCACGGAGCGCTCCTGGGACTACGGCAACGCGCTGCCGGACCGCATCGTGCTCTATCAGGGCCCGATCGAAGACGCGAGCGAGACCGACGACGACGTGGTGGTGACGATTGGCGAGACGCTGATCCACGAGGTAGGCCATTACTTCGGCCTGTCGGAGGAGGAACTCGAGGACATCGAGGAACGCTACTGGCGGGCGCAGGACCGGCCGCCGGAGGACGGCGCGTGAGGGCGCGCCGGCGCTTCGGCCAGCACTTCCTGGATCCCTCGTGGTCGTCGCGCGTCATCGAGGCGGCCGCGTTCGCGCCGGCGGACCAGGTCATCGAGATCGGGCCGGGCCGCGGGGCCCTCACCTTCCGGCTGGCCGGGGCGGTCGCGGCGCTGACGGCGGTCGAACTCGACCGCGACCTCGTGCCGTTTCTTCGGGAGCGCCTGCCCGCGCACGCGCGCGTCCTGCAGGGTGACTTCCTGGAAGTGCCGGCCGACACGCTGTTCGAGGGCAGCCTGTCCGAGCCGTGGCGCGTCATCGGCAACCTGCCGTACAACGTGTCGTCGCCGATCCTCTTCCGCCTCCTCGAGCTGGCCCGATCGAGCGGCCGGCTGCGCGACGCGACGCTGATGCTCCAGCGGGAGGTGGCCGAGCGCGTGGCGTCGCCGCCCGGCACGAAGGCGTACGGGGCGCTGTCGATCCTGGTGCAGCTCGACGCGGACGTCGAGCCCCTGCTCACGCTCCCGCCGGGCGCCTTCAGGCCGGCCCCGCAGGTCTGGTCAGCCGTCGTCCGCCTGCATTTCCGGCCGCCCGCCGTCCGGGTCGGAGACCGGCGGCAGTTCGAGTCGCTGGTCCGCTCCCTGTTCATGCAACGTCGCAAGATGCTGGCGAATGCGCTGCAGCCGGCCGCCTCGTCGAGGGGGGCGCGCGCGTCGGACGTCCTGGGGAAGGCGGGCATCGATGCCTCCCGCCGGCCGGAGACGCTGCATCTTGATGAACTGGCTCGGCTTGCGGACGTTCTCGATGCTGGAAACGAGGCGGGTGTGGTATAGTTCGCCAGGAAATACCGGGGAGATCACGCCTGTCTGCACGGCTTTCCCAGCAGCCTGCCAGGCGCCGATCGGACCGGCGCGGCCGCCGGCTCCCCAATCCGGCGGCGCGACAGGCGCATGCCGCCACCGCATCGCCTGGTCCGTGCGCCGGCCGATCCCGAAACGTGTTGTCGTCCCAGGCGCTGGGTCCGGCACTCATCTGCACGCCGTGTCGTCATCGCCGCGCCATGCGTGCGCGGAGCGGGGAGCGCGAGGGCACTGATGTCCGTGCACCAGGCTGATCCTGCATCCACCCAGCCCCTGCTCGAAGTCGTCCCTCTGGGCGGGCTCGGCGAATTCGGCTTGAACTCGATGGCCGTCTCGTACGACGGCACCCTGCTGGCGATCGACGCGGGCTCGATGTTCCCGGAACCGGAACTCCTCGGCATCGATCTGATCGTCCCGGACTTCTCCTACCTGGTCGAACGCGCGGCGACGCATCGGGCGCTGGTGCTGACGCATGGGCACGAGGATCACATCGGCGCCGTGCCGTACGTCGTGACACGCTTTGCCGGGCCGATCTACGGGACGCCGATGACGCTCGCGCTTGTCGAAGCCAAGCTGGCCGAGCACGGCATCGACGCGGCCGATCGCCTGGTGCCGGTCCGCCCGCGCGACCGCTTCACGGTCGGCGCCTGCACGCTCGAGTTCCTGCGCGTGACCCACAGCATGCCCGACTGCGTGGCCGTGGCGATCCACACGCCCGTCGGGGTGATCGTCCACACCGGCGATTTCAAGGTGGACCAGACGCCGCTCGACGCGGAGCACTTCGACTTCCACCGGTTCTCGGAGCTCGGCAGCGAGGGCGTGCTCGCGCTCTTCTCGGACAGCACCAACATCGAGCGGCCGGGGTTCACCGGGTCGGAGCTCGACGTGCTGCCGGCCTTCGAGGAGATCTTCGCCAGCACGCGCGGCAAGATCGTCGTCACGTCCTTCGCGACGAGCGTCTACCGGCTCCAGATCCTGGTCAACCTCGCGGCCCAGTTCGGGCGCAAGGTGGCCTTCCTCGGCCGGGGGATGGTCGAGTCGTCGCAGCTGGCGCAGCGCCTCGGCTACCTCACGATCCCGGCGGGCCTGACGATCCGCGAGTCCGAGATCAGGTCGCACGCGCCGTCCGAGGTCGTCTGCCTCGTCACCGGGAGCCAGGGCGAGCCGAGGTCGGCGCTCTCCCGGATCGCCATCGACGATCACCGCCACGTCACGCTGGCGCCCGACGACGTCGTGGTGTTCTCCGCGCGCGAGATCCCGGGCAACGAGCGCTCGATCGACCGCGTGGTCAACCACATCGCCCGGCGCGGCGCCGACGTCATCAACGACGGCGTCAAGCACGTGCACGTGTCGGGTCACGGCAGCGAGGAGGAGCTGAAGCTGGTGCTCTCGCTCGTGCGGCCGAGGTGCTTCATCCCCATCCACGGGTCGTTCCGCCAGCGCGCGCGTCACGCGCGCGTCGGCGAGCGGCTCACCCGGAACCTGCCGAACCGCGTCGAGGTGATCGTCGCCGAGAACGGCGACCTGCTGCACTTCGACCGCGACGGCGGCTGGATCGCCGACAAGGTGCCGGCCGGACGCGTGCTGATCGACGGCACGTCGGTGACGGGCATCGGCGACGAGGTGCTGCGCGATCGGCGCCACCTCGCGGAGGACGGGCTGATTGTGCCCGTGCTCGCGATCAACAAGCAGAGCGGCACGATCGAAGGCGTGCCGGACATCATCACGCGGGGCATCGTCGTCGAACAGGGCGCGGAGAGCCCCATCCACGGCGCGGCCCGCCTGATCAGCGAACTGCTCGAGTCGGCCAGCCTCGAGGAGCGGACCGACTACGGCATGATGCGGGACAAGATCAGCGTCGAGCTGCGCCGTTACTTCCGGAAGCGCGTCGGGCAGCGGCCCCTCGTGCTGCCCGTGATCATGGAGATCTGATCGGTGAGTGCCTCTTCCCTGCCGCGGCGCATCAGCGAGTTCGTCGGCGTCCTCGCGTTCGCCGTCTCGCTGCTCTGGCTCATCGCCCTCGCGACCTACAACCCGGCCGACCCGGCGTGGTTCTTCAACACCGGGGCCACGCAGCCCGCCACGAACCTGGCAGGGCGCGCCGGCGCGTTCGTCGCCGAACTCTCGCACCAGGTGCTGGGCTATGCCGCGTACCTCTGCCCGGTGCTCGCCGCCATCGTCGGCTGGTACCGGTTCTGGTGCACGCCCGTCGACGCGCTGTACACGAAGATCGTCGGCGTCGTCCTGCTGCTCGCCTCGGCGGCCTCGTTCCTGAGCCTCGCGCTCGCGGCCGCCCGGGTGACGGGGTCGTCGTTCGAGCCCGGCGGGTGGGTCGGCGATCAGCTGGCCGGCGCGCTCACGGCGTCGTTCAACCGGACGGGATCGCTCATCATCATCCTCACGGCGCTCGGCCTCAGCCTGATTCTCACGACCCAGTTCTCGTTCGGCCGCGTCTCGGCCGCGATCACCGGCTGGATCCGGGAGCGCGTGTCGGCCCGGGTCGCCGCGTTTTGGACCTGGCGCGAGGAACGCCGCCGCGACCGGCAGCGGCGCGAGATCGTGTCGAAGCACGCGAAGCGGGCGGCCGCGCAGGCCGAGCCGCCGAAGCCTGCGAAGGCCGTCGCCCCGGCGGCAGCGCCGGAGCTCGACCTGGACCTCAGGCCGGCGGCCGGGCCTGCCGCGCGCGCCGCCGCGGCGAAGCCCGCCGCCGCCGAGACGGCGGCCGTCGGGTCGGGTTGGCTCGGCCCGCGAAAGGAGCCGGGCATCAGGGCGGCGGCGCCCGTGACGCCCGCGCCCGAGAACGGCAGCAAGTCGCCGGCGGAGCGGAAGCGCGGCGGGTTCGCCTTCCCCCCCGTCACGCTCCTGGACGCGCCCCGCACCGAACGGAAGATCGACGAACGCGAGCTGATGGAGTCCGCGCGCCTGCTCGAAGAGAAGTGCCGCGAGTTCGCCGTCGCCGGCTCCGTCGTCCAGATTCATCCGGGCCCGGTCGTCACGACGTTCGAGTTCAAGCCGGAGGCCGGCGTCAAGTACAGCAAGATCACGAGCCTCGCCGACGATCTGTCGCTCGCCATGCGCGCCGAGTCGGTGCTGATCGAGCGCACGCCGGGCAAGTCGACCGTCGGGATCCAGATCCCGAACCAGCACCGCGAGCCGATCTCGCTGCGCGAACTGCTGGAATCGGACGCCTACCAGGCCGCGCCGTCGAAGCTGACCGTCGCGCTGGGCAAGACGATTCACGGCGAGCCGTTCCTCGGCGACCTCGCCACGATGCCGCACCTGCTGATCGCGGGCGCGACGGGCACGGGCAAGTCGGTGGCCCTCAACGCGATGCTGACGAGCATCCTCTTCCGCGCGACGCCGGAGGATGTGCGCCTCATCATGATCGACCCCAAGCGCCTCGAACTCGGGATGTACGAGGAGATCCCGCACCTGCTCACGCCCGTCGTGGTGGACCCGAAACAGGCCGCCAACGCCCTCACGTGGGCCGTGCGGGAGATGGAGGAACGCTACAAGACGCTGGCGGCCGAGGGGGTGCGGAACATCGACCAGTACAACCGCAACATCCGGGCCGCGCTGCTCGAGCGGCCCGCGAACTCCGACGAACCGCTGCCGAAGCCCCTGCCCTACATCATCGTCGTGATCGACGAGCTCGCCGACCTGATGATGGTGGCCCGCAACGAGGTCGAGGAGTCCGTGGCGCGCCTGGCGCAGATGGCCCGGGCGATCGGCATCCACCTGCTGCTCGCCACGCAGCGTCCGTCCGTAGACGTGATCACGGGCCTCATCAAGGCCAACCTCCCCGCGCGCGTGTCGTTCCGGGTCTCGTCGAAGGTGGACTCGCGCACCATCCTGGACGGCAACGGGGCGGAGCAGCTGCTCGGCAAGGGCGACATGCTCTTCCTGCCGCCGGCGTCGTCACGCCTCGTGCGCGTCCACGGGCCCTACATCTCCGAGCAGGAGACGGCCCGCCTCGCCGCGTTCCTGCGCAAGCAGGGCAAGCCCGTGTACGACGAGTCGATCACCGCCGAGGAGAAGGGGCCGGATTCGGTCGAGTTCGAGAAGGACGATCTCTACGACGAGGCCGCGAGGCTCGTCGTCTCGACGGGCCAGGCGTCGATCTCGTACCTGCAGCGCCGGCTGCGCGTCGGGTTCAGTCGCGCCGCACGCCTGGTCGACATGATGGAAGCCGAGGGCATCGTGTCCGCTGCCATGGGCGGCAAACCGCGGGAAGTCCTCGTCGACAAGGGATACTTCGAGGAAGTGGACCAGCAACTGCGATAGGCGCGATGAGACTGTCACGCTCGCGTTCGCACCGTTCCCGCCAGGCGCCGCCCGCGGCGATGGCGGCGGCGTGCGCCCTGGCCCTCGCCTGGTGGCTGGTCCCCGCCCCGGGCGAGGCCGCGCCCCAGGCGGGCGCGAAGGACCTCTACGAGGCGGCGCAGGCCCGCGAGAGGGCGATTCGGGCCGCGCTGGACGCCTCGCCGCCCGAGCCGCCGCCCACGCGCGACGCGATGCGGCAGGTGGTGGCCGCGTACCGGCAGGTCGTGTTGCGCCACCCGACGAGCGGCTACTGCGACAACGCGCTGTGGATGGCCGCCCGGCTGTCCGCCGACACCTTCGTGCGCCACGGCGACGAGCGGGACCGCAAGGACGCCCTGCAGCTGCTGATGTCGCTCGCCTCGGAGTACCCCGGCAGTTCGCTCGTGCCCCGCGCGCGCGCCGAGGCCGCCCGCATCATGGCGCTGGGGGGGCCGCCGGCTGCGACGGGCCCGCCCGACGTCCAGCCGGCCGCCGCGGCCCCACCGGCGCTGGTGCGCGACGTGCGCCGCCGCGGCACGGTGACCGCCGCGGTGGTCGAGATCGATCTCGACGGCCCGGTGCAGTTCCGCGAGGAGCGGCTCTACAACCCGCCGAGGTTCTTCTACGACCTCTCGAAGACGCGGACCACCGACGCGCTCAAGGACGCGACGCTGCAGTTCGAGTCGGGCCCGGTGCGGCAGGTGCGCATCGGGAGGCATCCGGGCGACGTCACGCGCGTCGTGATGGACATGGCGGCGGACGTGCGCTGCTCCGCGCGCCTGGCGTCCGCCCCCGACCGTCTCGTGGTCACCTGCGGCCAGGACGACGTGACTCTCGCCGAGGCGCCGAAACCGGCGCCCGCGGTTCGGGCGGTCGCGCCGGCGCCTCCGCCGGCGCCTCCGCCCCCGGCGGACTCCGCCGCAAAGCCCGCTCCCCTTTCCAGGCCGCCGGCCGACGCGCCGGGCCCCGTCCCCGCGGCGCCTTCGGCCAACGGCCGCGGCG
>Ga0316603_10001960_pt1 | contig 11198 bp, 7 predicted proteins | sample OWC_soil_day10_n_FD_207649 | JGI IMG/M metagenome (GOLD analysis project Ga0316603, IMG submission 207649) | Wetland soil microbial communities from Old Woman Creek delta, Ohio, United States - OWC_soil_day10_noCT | ecosystem: Environmental > Terrestrial > Soil > Wetlands | place: USA: Ohio...
TACTTGTCTTCCGCGGCGACACAAGCACCAGCCCGACTGACTCGCTGGCGTTCCTGGCAGGCACGAACTTGCCCGTCTGGGCTTTCTACGACTTCGACCCCGCCGGCCTGGGCATGGTGCTGCGCCCGCCTCGAGTCGATCGCCTGATCCTGCCGAATCTGCAGTGGCTGCAGACCCAAGCCTGCCTACGGCGTCGCACGGACCTGTACGAGGACTCACTGGCTCAGTGGGGAAGCACGCTGAATGATGCTTCTCGACCCGATGTGGCGGCGGCGTGGCGGGTCATGCAGTCTCTACGCTGCGGGCTCCCACAGGAATGGATGGAATTGGCTCCTTCGATGGAACATGCCTGGGCCTGAATCAGCGGTATCACCGTCTATTGCTTGTGGCTACCTGCGGCTAATAGTGGCTGTGAGCAACCATCGTTCCAAGGAGCGCGGTTTACACAAAGCGCTGCAAGGCGCCCCGCCATCTTGTACGTTGGCATGCAGGTGTTCACCCCACCAACGCCCACAGCGCCCGAAGCACGCTCAAGCCGGCGATCAGCATCAGCAGACTCAGCACATGGCGGCGAAAGGCCTCGGGCGACACGCCGACGAAGGCGCGTTGGCCGAACCAGATGCCGGCCAGCATGGCCGGTGCCAGCCACAGTGCCAACTGCAGCGTGCGCCCGCCCAACAGATCCTGAGCGCCGTCGCCAGGCAGCGCGGCGGCCCAGGCCAGGGCATACAGGTCGGTAAAGAGAAACATCAGGATCATGGTCGCGCGCATGGCCGCGGGTGGCAGCGCAGTGGTGCTCAGCATCACCGCCACGGCAATGCCGCCAATGGCGGCCACCCCGTTGACGAAGCCCGACACCAGCCCGGTGGCCAGGCGCATGGCGGGCGTGGGCTGCAGCGCCAGTTTCCAGCCGCTGCGCAGCAGCGTGGCGGCCAGCAGCAGCAACGCGCCGATCAGCAGCCGCAGCGGCGTCTCGCTCACATAGGCCAGCAGCGCCACGCCCAGCGGGATGCACAGCGCATTGCCCAGCACCAGCCAGCTGAGCCAGCGCCAGTCGGCATGCCTGAGTGCACCGCGCAGCAGCGACAGGCTGGCCAGCACTTCCAGCACGAAGACCGGCGGCACCACCTGCGCCGGCGACATGAACAGCGACAGGCCGGCCACGCACAGGGCTGAAAAACCAAAGCCGGCAAAGCCGCGCACGATGCCGGCGGCGAAGACCACGCACAGGGCGGCCACCAGCAGCGGCCAGGGCATCGGCAGCGCAAACACTGGCGGGCTTTCAGCGCCGCGCCGGTCGCGCCAGCAACTGCAGGATGTCGCGCAGCACGGCATGGCCCGGCGGCGTGCCCAGGTCCAGCGCCTGGCTGCGCGAATAGAACGGGCTCAGGTCCAGCCCGACACCGAGTGCGCAGACCTCGACGCGGCCGGCACGCTCGTGGCGCTGCAGCACCTGCTTCAGATGGTTGTCCAGGTAGTAGGCGTCGTTGGCCAGGTTCGTCGCACCGTCCATCGGGCAGCCGTCGGACACCACCACCAGCAGCTTGCGCGTCTCGGGCCGCGCCTCAAGCCGGGCGACGGCCCAGTCCACCGCCTCGCCGTCGATGCCTTCGCGGAACAGGTCGGTCTTGAGCAACGCCGCAATGCCGGCGCGCGCACGGCGCCAGCGCGTGTCGGCATCCTTGAACACCATGTGGCAGACCTCGTTGAGCCGGCCAGGCTGCGGCGGCTGCCCCGCGCGCTGCCAGTCACGCCGCGCGCGCCCGCCGTTCCAAGCGCCGGTGGTGAAGCCCAGCACTTCACTGGCCACGCCCGCCTGTTCCAGCGCGCGGGCGAACAGGTCCACCAGCACGGCCACGGGCTCGATGTGCTGCTTCATCGAGCCGGAGCAGTCGATCAGGAAGGCCAGCGCGCAATCGGCCTGCGCGTCCACATGCTCGCTGCGGAACAGACGGCGCTCAGTCGGCGAGGCGATCAACTGCGCCAGGCGCCGGCCGTCGATGCGGCCTTCTTCCATCGCGCTGTCCCAACCGTCGTGTACGGGCCGGGCCAGCAGCGCCTTGAGCTCGCGCGCCAGCCGCGCCAGGTTCAGGCCGGACGCGGCCACCAGCCGGTCGAGCTGCACACGATGTTCCTGCAGCACCTCGGCGCGCGCCAGCGCCGAGGCCGGCACTTCGCGGTCGTAGGCGGTGGTGTGGATGCGGTACTGCTGCTGCGCCGCCTCGAAGACCCGGCTGTGGCCGCTGACGGCCGCGGCCACGCCTTCTTCGACGCTGGCGTCCAGTTCCATCACCAGGCCGAAGGCGGCGCGTTCGCTGTCCTCGGCGTCGACGCTGTCGGCGTGGTCATCGTCCTCGTCATCGGCCGAATGCAGCATTTCACCCACCAGCCGCGCAATGCCCAGGGCGTGCACCGCATAGGCCGCCTGGTCCTGGCGCTGGCGGCGCAGGCCCGCCAGGTCGCTGCCCATGGCCGGGGCCAGCGCCGCACGCGTGGCTTCCATCAGGTCTTCGGTCTCTTCCAGCACCGGCTCGCCGCTCACCCGGGCGCGGCACACCTGGGCCACGGTGTAGAGCAGGATGCCGCGTGCGCTGTCGGTCAGGCGCGAGCGGTGGAAGGCCAGCGACCATTGTTCGAAGCGGTGGCGCAGGTTGTGGGCCACGCCTTGCAGTGCCTGCGGAGCCAGCGATTCCACGCGCATCTGTTCCAGCAGTTCGAAGACCAGGCGCTCCACCGGGTCCGGCGGGCACAGCCGCGCATGCAATGCCGCGTCCGACAACGACAGCCGCAAGGCCAGGCCATCGGCCGCGCCGCGAAAGGAGCCGAAGTCGTCGCTCTCGATCGCCGGGTGCAGGTGCGGCGCAAACAGCGGCAGGCGCTGCCGGCCGCGGTGCAGTCGGCGGCCGCGAAAGTGCAGATCGGCCTCGCCGCTGAGCGCGCGGATCGCGCCGGCGCACAACTCCTCGACCCGCTGCTGGCGGCGTGCGAGTTGCTGCACCTCACTCATGACGACCCCTCGTGCTACGCGTAGGTCGGCCGGTCCCCCGAGGGGGCGAGCGTGGACGAAGACCGTCTGGGGGACGGTCTTCGCCAGTGAGCGGCCGGCTTGGGAGCGGCCCGGCGCTCGGCCCGCAGCACCACACTTCTCATGCCGTGTCGCGGTACGACTCGTCCAGATCGCGATCGAAGGCGCGCTGGAAGTATTCCGCCACCAACGCACGCTCGGCCTCGTCGCACTTGTTCAGGAAGGACAGGCGAAAGGCGGCTGCCGGGTCGCGGAAGATCTCGATGTTCTCGGCCCAGGTGATGACCGTGCGCGGCGACATCAGCGTGGACAGGTCGCCGGCGGCGAAGCCTTTGCGCGTCAGGTCGGCCAGCGCCACCATCGAACGCAGCAACGCGCGGTGAGCCTCGTCGGCCAGCGCCGGCACGCGCGCCGCGACGATGGCCATCTCCTCGTCGGCGCTGAGGTAGTTGAGCGTGGCGACGATGTTCCAGCGGTCGATCTGCGCATGGTTGAGCTTCTGCGCGCCGTGGTACAGGCCGTTGAGGTTGCCCAGGCCCACGGTGTTGGCGGTGGCGAACAGGCGGAAGAACGGGTGCGGCGCGAGCACGCGGTTCTGGTCGAGCAGCGTGAAGCGGCCGTCGCGTTCGAGCAGGCGCTGGATGACGAACATCACGTCCGGCCGGCCGGCGTCGTATTCGTCGAAGACCAGCGCCACCGGCCGCTGCAGCGCCCAGGGCACGATGCCTTCCTGGAACTCGGTCACCTGCTGTCCGTCGCGCAGCACCACCGCGTCCTTGCCCACCAGGTCGAGCCGGCTGATGTGGCCGTCGAGGTTGATGCGCACGCAAGGCCAGTTCAGCCGCGCCGCCACCTGCTCCACATGCGTGGACTTGCCGGTGCCGTGCAGCCCCTGCACCATGACGCGCCGGTTGCGCATGAAGCCGGCCAGGATGGCCAACGTCGTGTCGCGGTCGAAGCGGTAGACCTCGTCGATCTCCGGCACATGCTCGTCGCGCTCGCCGAAGGCCGGCACCTGCAGGTCGGAATCGATGCCGAAGGTGTCGCGCACGCTCAGGCTGCGGTCCGGACGCAGGGTGTTCAGCTCGCTCATCGTTTGGCCTTGGGGTTCTTCGTCGGTGGCGCGTCGATGCGGCCCAGCGCCTCGGCCGCCCGTTGCAGCGCGGGCAGGAACTGCAGCGCCTGCTCGATGCTCAGGCGCATCACCGGCGCCTGCAGCGCAACGCACAGGTTGGACAGCGCACGCGCGCCGCCTTCGGCCGGCGGGACGCGCACGGCCACGCACACCAGGCCGGGCAGGAACTCCTCGCGGTCCAGCGCGTAGCCGTCGCGGCGCACCTGCTGCAGCTGCTGGTCGATCTTTTCGATGTCGGTCAGCGTCGAAGGCGTGTACTTCTGCAGCTGCGCGGCGGCCAGCAGCCGGCGCCGCTGCGCCGGGCTCATCTGCGCCAGGAAGACCTTGCCGCTGGCTGAACAATGCACCGGCACGCGCGAGCCCGGGTGCAGATAGAAGCGCAGCGGCGCCGGCGTTTCCACGCGGTCGAGGTAGATCACCTCGCCGCCCGACAACGCCGTGATGTTGCAGCTTTCGCCGACCTCGTCGACCAGGTGGCGCAGCACCGCGTGGCGTGCGCCGTGATGCGTGTCGTTGAGCAGCAGGTTCTCGGCCAGGCGGCGCAGCCGCACGCCGGTGCCGTAGTGGCGGCCATCGCCTTCGCGGTGCAGCAGGCCGGCGCCTTCGAGCTGCTGCAGCATGCGGTGCACGGTGGGCTTGGGCAGCCCCGTGTCGTCAACCAGCGCCTGCAGCGAAAAGCGCTGGTCCTTCGAGGCCACGCGCTCCAGCAGCGCCACCAGGCGCAGCATCGGGGTGTCACCGTCGAGTCGGGCCGTCATGGGCGGCGATGATAGGCGTGTTCCGGAAATCAGTACACAAAGGTCCGTTTATCGGAACTTCGGTTGACGCTGCACCCACCCACCCCTATAGTTCGCCGACCCACGAGCCGCACAGGAAAGCATCGCCATGGACATGAAAGCCCAACGCAGCGTCGTCACCGGCGTACAGAAGATGACGCCGTCCGAAGCCTTCGTCGAGACGCTGGTCGCGCAAGGCGTGGACACGATGTTCGGCATCATGGGCTCGGCCTTCATGGATGCGATGGATATCTTCGCGCCGGCCGGCATCCGCCTGATCCCCGTCGTACACGAGCAGGGCGCGGGCCACATGGCCGATGGCTATTCGCGCGCCAGCGGCCGCCACGGCGTGGTCATCGGCCAGAACGGCCCGGGCATCAGCAACTGCGTCACCGCCATCGCCGCGGCCTACTGGGCGCATTCGCCGGTGGTGCTGATCACGCCCGAGACCGGCACCATGGGCATCGGCCTGGGCGGCTTCCAGGAAGCGAACCAGCTGCCGATGTTCCAGGAGTTCACCAAGTACCAGGGCCACGTCAACAACAACAAGCGCATGGCCGAGTACACCGCGCGCTGCTTCGACCGCGCGCATTCCGAACTCGGGCCGACACAGCTGAACATCCCGCGCGACCTGTTCTACGGCGAGATCACTTGCGAGATCCCCAAGCCGATGCGCCTGGACCGCGGCCCCGGCGGCGAAGCCAGCCTGAAGGCCGCGGCCGAACTGATCGCCAAGGCCAAACTTCCGGTGCTGATTGCCGGCGGCGGCGTGGTCATGGGCGAGGCCTGGGACGAATGCATCGCGCTGGCCGAGCGCCTGGGCTGCCCGGTCGTCAACAGCTACCAGCACAACGACAGCTTCCCGGCCAGCCACCCGCAGTGGTGCGGACCGCTGGGTTACCAGGGCAGCAAGGCGGGCATGAAGCTCATCAGCCAGGCCGACGTGGTGATCGCTCTGGGCTCGCGGCTCGGGCCCTTCGGCACGCTGCCGCAGTACGGCATGGACTACTGGCCGAAGAACGCCAAGATCGTGCAGATCGATGCCGACCACAAGATGCTCGGCTTGGTGAAGAAGATCGACGTGGGCATCTGCGGCGATGCCAAGGCCGCCGCCGCCGCGCTGCTGGCGCTGCTGAGCACGCGCACGCTGGACAGCGATGCCACGCGCGCCGAACGCGCCGCCAAGATCGCCGAAGAGAAGGCCGCCTGGGAGAAGGAACTGGCGGAGTGGACGCACGAGCGTGACGCCTACAGCCTGGACATGATCGAAGAGGCCAAGACCGAAGGCGGCGTCGGCGACAAGGGCTGGCTGCACCCGCGCCAGGTGCTGCGCGAGCTGGAAAAGGCCATGCCCGCCGACGTGATGGTGTCCACCGACATCGGCAACATCAACAGCGTGGCGCACAGCTACCTGCGATTCGAGAGGCCGCGCAGCTTCTTCGCGCCGATGAGCTTCGGCAACTGCGGTTATGCGCTGCCGACGATCATCGGCGCCAAGGTGGCGGCGCCGCAGCGCCCGGCCATCAGCTACGCCGGCGACGGCGCCTGGGGCATGAGTATGAGCGAGATCATGACCTGCGTGCGCCACGGCATCCCGGTGACCGCGGTGGTCTTCCACAACCGCCAATGGGGCGCGGAGAAGAAGAACCAGGTCGATTTCTACAACCGCCGCTTCGTCGCCGGCGAGCTGGACAACCAGAGCTTCGCCGGCATCGCCCGCGCGATGGGCGCCGAGGGCATCGTCGTCGACAAGCTCGCCGACGTGGGCCCGGCGTTGAAGCGCGCCATCGACCTGCAGATGAACCAGGGCAAGACCTGCGTCATCGAGATCATGTGCACGCGCGAACTGGGCGACCCCTTCCGCCGCGACGCGCTGGCCAAGCCGGTGCGCTTTCTGGAGAAGTACAAGGACTACGTGTAGACCTTGGGATACAGTGCCTCGGCAAGTGCGAAACACAAGGAGACCCACGATGACGATCCACCGACCCCTTGTGCACCGCAGCCTGCTGCGCGGCGTCGTCGGCACCGCGCTGCTGGCCGCCGCGGCCGGCAGTTTTGCCCAGACCTATCCGAGCAGGCCGGTGACGCTGATCGTGCCCTGGCCGGCGGGCGGTTCCACCGACCGGCACCTGCGCGGGCTGGCCGAAATCGCCTCGAAGCACCTGGGGCAGAACATCGTGGTCGAGAACAAACCCGGTGGCGGGGGCACGATCGGGCCGAGTCAGATGGCGCTGTCGGCCAAGCCCGACGGCTACACCATTTCGCAGTTCCCGCTGGGCATGCTGCGCATCCCGCACATGCAGAAGTCGGCCTGGAACCCGCTGACCGACTTCAGCTACATCATCGGCGTCACCGGCTACACCTTCGGCCTGACGGTGCGCGCCGATTCGCCCTACAAGAGCTTCAACGACTACATCGAGGCCGCGCGCAAGGCGCCCGGCAAGATCGACTATGCGTCCACCGGCATCGGCACCACGCCGCACCTGAACATCGAGGAAGTGGCGATCAATGCCAAGGTCACGCTGAACCACGTGCCCTTCAAGGGCAATGCCGATTCGACGCAGGCGCTGCTGGGCGGCCACGTGATGGCGCAAAGCGATGCCACCGGCTGGGACAAGTATGTCGACGGCGGGCAGATGCGGCTGCTGGTGACCTTCGGCGAGACGCGCACCAAGCGCTGGCCCAACGTGCCCACCGCCAAGGAGCTGGGCTACGGTGTGGTGTCCACCTCGCCCTACGGCATCGCCGGGCCGAAGGGCATGGACCCGGCGGTGGTGAAGACCTTGCACGACGCCTTCAAGAAGGCCATCGACGACCCCAAGCACCTCGAGTTGCTGGCGCAGCTGAGCCAGGACGTGTGGTACCTGAACAGCGAGGACTACACGAAATGGGTGCGCGACACCTTCGGCAAGGAAAAGGCGCTGATCGACCGCCTGGGTCTGGGCGCCAAGTAGCCGGCGCGCGCCCTCAGGCCAGCGCCAGCGGCCCCGGCGCCACCTTCAGCGTGACGCGGCCCTCGTGCCAGGCGCGGTCGAAGTCGCCTTCGATGTGGCGCAGCTCCGGCGGGCTTTGGGCGTTGGCGGCCACAATGCCGACCGCACGGTTGCGGCCCTGGTTCTTGGCGGTGTACAGCGCCATGTCGGCCAGGTTGATGGCCTGTTCCCAAGCCACGGGCAAGGTATTGGGCGGCAGCGGGAAGCGCGCATAGCCGATCGACACCGTCACCCGCACCGCCTCGCCCTGCACCACCACCGGCCGCTCGCCGATGCTGAGCAGCACGCGCTCGGCCAGCATCTCGACCTGCTCGGCCGGCACCTGCAGCGCCAGCACCAGGAATTCCTCGCCGCCCCAGCGCACCACCAGGTCGTCACCGCGCACCGCCTCGTTGAGCCGCTTGGCCACCTCGCACAGCACCAGGTCGCCTGTGGCATGGCCGTGGCCGTCGTTGACATGTTTGAAGTGGTCGATGTCCACCAGCAGCAGCGCCCCGTCGAAACCCTGCCTGTCCGGGCCGAGCGCGCGCTGGGTCTGCATCACCGACAGGAAGTGGCGGCGGTTGGCCAGGTTGGTGAGCGGGTCGCGCTCGCTCTGCACGCGCAGCCTGGCCTGGCTCGACACCAGCAGCCGCTGCGTGCTGCGCACCCGCCGGAACAGCCAGGCCACCACCATGGCCGACAGCAGCAGTGCCAGCGCGGCCACGCTCCAAACGCGCCGCATCAGCTCGCGATTGGCCAGCGCCGCGGCCTTGAGCCGGTTGTCGCGCTCCAGCAGCTCGATGTCGCGTTGCTGGCGCTCGCGATCATTGCGCTGACGCAGCTGCTTCAGCACCGCGTCGCGGTTCTGCCTCAGCACTTCGGCATTGAGCGCGCGCTCGCGGTGCAACAGCGCCAGCGCGCCCCGCGCGTCGCCGGCGGCGGCCAGCGCCTCGTCGTATTCGCGCAGCACCTCGGCGCGCAGCGCGTCCAGCCCGGCGGACCGGGCCAGCTCTTCGACGCGCGCCAGATCGCGCAGGCCCTCGGCGCTGCGCTTCAGTCCGATCTTGGCCAGCCCGGCATTGTTGGTCAGCGCCAGTTCGATGCGCCGGTCCTGGTGACGGCGCACGATCGGCAGGCCGCGCTCGGCCGCCCGCAGCGCGTCGGCCGGCCGGCCCAGCTTGGCATAGGCATCGCTGAGGAAAGTCAGCACGCTGGCTTCAAGCCGTGGCGAACCTGCCTGCCGCGCCAGCGGCAGCGCCTGCTCGGCCAAGCGGCTCACACTCTCCACGTCAGCGCGCTGCGCGGCCATCTTGGCTTCCGCCAGCTTGACGCGCGCCAGCAGCGAGGGGTCGCCCGAACGCTGCGCCAGCCGCTGTGACTGCTGCAACAGCGGCAGCGCGGCGTCGATGCTGTCGCTGCGCGCCGTGAGCCAGGCCAGGTCGCCGGTGCTCCAGGCCTGGCGCTGCAGGTCGTCGGCAGCCGCAGCCAGGTCGCGCGCCAAGCGTGCATGCTGGGTGGCACCGACCCAGTCCCCGGTATCGATGGCATGGTGCTGCAGCAGGAGCAAGGCGCTCCACGCGGCACGGTGATCGCAACGCACTGGCGCCTCGGGCAAGCCGGCCGGCTCGGCCACCGCCGTGCTGCGCATGCCGTTGACGGCCTGCTCGCTCAGCGGCGGGCAATAGGGCTGCAGGCCGTCGCGCGCGCCTCGAGCCAGTCCGGCTGCCACGTCCAAGCGGCCGGCATTGTGCGCGCCAAGCGCCTTGACCAGTTCGGCAGCCGCCTCGGCCTGGGCGTCGCGCTGCGTGCGCGCATGCGTACGCAAGGCGCCGGCCCAGCCTTGGGCTTCGCTGTCGCGGCCGCTCTGTGCCAGCACCATGCCGCGCGCCAGCAGCAGCAGTCGCTGCGCGCCGATATCGCCAGGCGGCGGCTCAAGCGTGCGCAATTCGGCCAGTGCCGCGTCGGGTTGGTCATGGCCCAGGCGCAACAGGGCGTCGATGCGCTCGTCGAATCGCTCCTGTGCCGACGCACCCAGCGTCAGGCACGCCAAGGCGGCCAGCACGGCGCCACGCCAGGATCGGCCCTTCAATCTACTCATGCGGCCTCGGCCATGGCGCGTTCGGCCGACGCCGCGGCATTGCCCGGGCCGCGCAGCGGCGTCAGCGTCACCTCGCCGGCCAGCCAGGCAGTTTCCAGCGCGCGGCCGACGGCCTCGAGCTGCTGCTCGTCCTGCGCCTGCAGCATGCGCACGCCGTAGGCGCGATTGCGACCATGGGCCTTGGCCAGGTACATGGCGGTGTCGACCAGCCCGATGGCGCGCTCCCAGCTCACCGACAGCAGGCCCGGCTCGATCGGAAAGGTGGCATAGCCGATCGACACCGTGGTGCCGATCGGCCTGCCCTCATGCAGGCAGGGTGTGCCGGCGACGACGTCCAGCATGCGCTGCGCCAGGGCCTGCACCGCCTCGGCATCGAGAGCGCGCACGATCACCAGGAACTCTTCGCCACCCCAGCGCACGATCAGGTCGGCATCGCGCAGCATCGTTCGCAGGCGCTGCGCCACCTCGACCAGCACCGCGTCGCCGGCGGCATGACCATGGCGGTCGTTGATGCGCTTGAAGTGGTCCAGGTCGGCCAGGAACACGGTGCCGACAAAGCCACCGTCGGCACCCAGCCGGCACATGGCGTCCTGCAGGTGGCGGCGGTTGGCCAGGCCGGTGAGCGGGTCGATCTCGGCCTGTCGCTTCAGCAAGGCGTTGCTGCGCGCCAGCTGCCGGTTGGCCTGGCGCACCCGGTGCACGCCGATCAGCACCAGGCCCAGCGCCAGCGCGCCGCAGGCGGCGACCAGCCAGCTCAGACGCTGCTCCAGCTCGCGGGCGCGCAGGGCCTCGGTCTTCAGGCCGCCCTCGCGCTGCAGCAGCGCCAGCTCGCGCGCACGGCGCTCGGTGTCGAACTGCTCCTGGATCTCCAGGATGGCCTGCTGCTGGTCGCGCGCCAGGATCTGCCCGGCCAGCGCGCGGTGCTGGTGCCAGGCCTCGATGGCGCCCCTGGCGTCGCCGGCCCGCTCCAGGTACTGCGCCATCTCGGCATAGGAGTCGGATACGCCGGTGATCGAGCCGCGGCGCTCGTCGATGTCGATCGACGCGCGCAGGTTGCGCTTGCCGGCCTCGATGTCGTGCAGCGCGATCTGCGCCAGCCCGATGTTGGCCAGCGCCACCGTCTCGCCACCCAGGTTCTTCAGCTCGCGCGTCAGCGGCAACGCGGCCTGCGCATGGCGCAGCGCGGTGG
>Ga0316603_10001961_pt1 | contig 11198 bp, 6 predicted proteins | sample OWC_soil_day10_n_FD_207649 | JGI IMG/M metagenome (GOLD analysis project Ga0316603, IMG submission 207649) | Wetland soil microbial communities from Old Woman Creek delta, Ohio, United States - OWC_soil_day10_noCT | ecosystem: Environmental > Terrestrial > Soil > Wetlands | place: USA: Ohio...
CAGACGGCAACGATCTTCGACTACGTCGGCGACGACGCGGCACTGGTGCTGCATGGCGAGCTCGCCGACGCGCTGCAGCACTTCTGGGCCGATACACGCGAGCGCCACCGTTTCCTGCAGCACGACCCGGAGCGGCCGCTGCTGCCACCCGAGGAGCTGTTCCTGCGCAGCGAGGACTTCTTCGCCTGCGCCAACGCCCATGCCACGCTGGCCCTGCGCGGCGCCGGCGAGCTGGACTGGGCACGGCCGCTGCCCGATGTCGGCGTGGACCGCGGTGCCACCGAGCCGCTGGCCGCGCTGGAGCGGCACATCGACGGCACGACGCACCGCGTGCTGCTGGTGGCCGAAAGCGAAGGCCGCCGCGAGAGCCTGCTCGAGCTGCTGCGCGACCACCGCATCGACGTGCCGAGCGTGGCCACGCTGGCCGAATTCCAGGCCGGGGGCGAGAAGGTGGCGATCGCCGCCGCGCCGCTGGCCGTCGGCTTCCACTGGCACGAGCCGGACGCCGGCCTCTCGATCCAGTTCATCACCGAGACCGAGCTCTTTGCCACCACGCCGCAGGCGCGGCGGCGCCGCAAGCAGGAGCAGACCAGCAGCGTCGATGCGCTGATCAAGGACCTGTCAGAGCTGAGGATCGGCGACCCGGTCGTGCATTCGCAGCACGGCATCGGCCGCTACCAGGGCCTGAAGAACATCGACCTGGGCGAAAGTGAAGGCGGTGCCAGCGAGTTCCTGCACCTGGAATACGCCGACAAGGCGACGCTGTACGTACCGGTGAGCCAGCTGCACCTGATCAGCCGCTACACCGGCGTCAGCGCCGAAGAAGCGCCGCTGCACCGCCTGGGCAGCGGCCAGTGGGACAAGGCCAAGCGCAAGGCCGCCGAGCAGGTGCGCGACACCGCCGCCGAGCTGCTGAACCTGTACGCGCGCCGCGCCGCGCGCGAAGGCTTCGCGCACCGCTTCAGTGCGCACGACTACGAGGCCTTTTCCGCCAGCTTCGGCTTCGAGGAAACGGCCGACCAGCGCGCCGCGATCCATGCGGTGGTCCAGGACATGGTCAGCCCGAAGCCGATGGACCGGCTGGTCTGCGGCGACGTCGGCTTCGGCAAGACCGAGGTGGCGCTGCGCGCCGCCTTTGTGGCGGTGCACGGCGGCAAGCAGGTGGCGATCCTGGCGCCGACCACGCTGCTGGCCGAGCAGCATTACCAGACGCTGGTGGACCGCTTCGGCAAGTGGCCGGTGAAGGTGGCCGAGCTGTCGCGCTTTCGCTCGGCCAAGGAAGTGGCGCTTGCCATGCAGGGCATCGAGGACGGCAGCATCGACATCGTGGTCGGCACGCACAAGCTGCTCAGCCAGACCGTGAAGTTCAAGCGTCTGGGCCTGCTGATCATCGACGAGGAGCACCGCTTCGGCGTGCGCCACAAGGAGGCGATGAAGGCGCTGCGTGCCGAGGTCGACGTGCTGACGCTGACCGCCACGCCGATCCCGCGCACGCTGGGCATGGCGCTGGAAGGGCTGCGCGACCTGTCGGTGATCGCCACCGCGCCGCAGCGCCGGCTGGCGATCAAGACCTTCGTGCGCAGCGAGAGCAACAGCGTCATCCGCGAAGCGGTGCTGCGCGAGCTGAAACGCGGCGGCCAGGTCTACTTCCTGCACAACGAGGTCGAGACGATCCAGAACCGGCGCAACCAGCTGGCCGAGCTGCTGCCGGAGGCGCGCATCGCGGTCGCCCACGGCCAGCTGCCCGAGCGCGAACTGGAAAGCGTGATGCGCGACTTCGTCGCCCAACGCCACAACCTGCTGCTGTGCTCGACCATCATCGAGACCGGCATCGACGTGCCCACCGCCAACACCATCGTCATGGCGCGCGCCGACAAGTTCGGCCTGGCGCAGCTGCACCAGTTGCGCGGGCGCGTCGGGCGCAGCCACCACCAGGCCTATGCCTACCTGCTGGTGCCCGACCTGCAGGGCCTGACCAAGCAGGCGGCACAGCGCCTGGATGCGATCCAGCAGATGGAAGAGCTGGGCTCGGGCTTCTACCTGGCGATGCACGACTTGGAAATCCGCGGCGCCGGCGAGGTGCTCGGAGAGAACCAGAGCGGCAACATGATGGAGGTGGGCTTCCAGCTGTACAACGACATGCTGTCCGAGGCGGTCAGCGCGCTGAAGGCCGGGCGCGAGCCCGACCTGCTGAGCCCCTTCGGCGCCACCACCGAGATCAACCTGCATGCCCCGGCGCTGCTGCCCGACGCCTACTGCGGCGACGTGCACACCCGGCTGAGCCTTTACAAGCGGCTGGCCACGGCGGAGAAGTCGGAGCACATCGACGCGCTGCTGGAAGAGATCACCGACCGCTTCGGCAAGCTTCCGCCGCAAGGGCAGACGCTGTTCGACACGCACCGGCTGCGTGTGCTGGCCAAGCCCTACGGCGTGCAGAAGATCGATGCCGGGCCGAAACTGATGACGCTGAGCTTCAGGCCCAACCCGCCGGTGGACCCGATGGCGATCATCAGCCTGGTGCAGAAGAACCGGCACATCAAGTTGGCCGGTAACGACAAGCTGCGCATCGAGCGCGAAGTGGCCGAGGCCACGCAGCGCGCCGCCTTCATGCGCGACCTGCTGCGCTCGCTGGGCAAGCCGGTGGCCCAGGCTGCCGTGGAGGCCCGATGAACGCCACCGAATACGCCAGCGGCCTGTGGATCCGCGGCCTGAAGCCGCCGCTGCGCCTGGCCGACTACCGGCTGGTGGCCTTCGACATGGATTCCACGCTGATCAACATCGAATGCGTGGACGAGATCGCCGCCGTGGCCGGCCGCGGTGCCGAGGTGGCCGCGATCACCGAAGCGGCGATGCGCGGCGAGATCGCCGACTACAAGGACAGCCTGCGCCGCCGCGTGGCCATGCTGGCCGGCGTGCCTGAACCGGTGCTGCAGCAGGTCTACGACGAACGGCTGCAGCTGAACCCGGGCGTGGCGACCTTCGTGCAGGCCTGTCAGGCCGCAGGGTTGAAGACGCTGCTGATCAGCGGCGGCTTCAGCTTCTTCAGCGAGCGCATCCGCCAGCACCTGAAGCTGGACTTCGCCCGCGCCAATACGCTGGGCGTGGCCAACGGCCGGCTCACCGGCACGCTGTTCGACCGGCCCTGGGGCGACATCGTCGACGGGCCCGAGAAGAAGCGCGTGCTGCTCGAGGTATGCGAACTGATGGGCATCAGCACCGAGCAGGCCATCGCCGTCGGCGACGGCGCCAACGACCTGCCGATGATGATGGCCGCCGGCCTGTCGATCGCCTACCACCCGAAGCCGGCGGTACGCGAGAAGGCGCTGGTGTCGATCACCCAGGGCGGGCTCGACCGGGCACTGGACATCCTGCGCTGAACGCGCGTGCCCCGCTCAGCGCGGCGGGGCCGGCAGCAGCTTTGGTTTGCCCGGCCCGAGCAGGCCGTCGGCCCGGGCGCCCAGGTAAGCGTAGATGTCCAGCACGTGGGGCGCGACCTCGACGTCGCTGTCCCAGGCCGGCATCTGCGGCTGGCCGCGCTCCTGCCGCTCGCGTTTCATCACCAGTTCGAGCAGCGCCTCGCGCTCGGCCAGGGTTTCGGGCGGGCCGCTGTCGGGCGACATCGGCACGATGCGGTAGCTGGTGAGCACCTTGGTGGCAAAGCCGCGCGGCGTGTAGTTGCCGATGCGCTCGACCAGGTTGGGTGCGATGCCGGTGCCGACGCCGCCGACACCGTGGCAGGCCTGGCAGCCGCTATGGAACAACTTCCAGCCGGCATAGGTACCGCGGTCGACTCGGCCGTCGATGACCAGGAAGTCACCGGGCATCGGCTGGCTGGGCGACTGTGCCGGCGCCGGGCCGGCCACCGACAGCGCTGCCAGACACACCAGCGACTGCCCCAGCGCGGCAAGGCCCACGACACGGACGGAATTGCTTTTCATCATCCTGGCCATTCTTGGGATGCAGGCCGCCGGAAGCATTGCGCGCGGTCAACCCGGGCGCTTTCCTGATGCCTGGTCGAGGGCTGCCGGCTTACCATCGGCGCGGTCCAACATCCACAGGAGACGCACGCCATGAGCACGCCCACCAAGTTCCTGCTCGACGAGAGCAAGATGCCCAAGCATTGGTACAACATCGCCGCCGACCTGCCGGTGCCGGCAGCGCCGGTGCTTCACCCCGGCACGATGCAGCCGGTGGGCCCGGACGACTTGGCGCCACTGTTCCCGATGGAACTGATCATGCAGGAGGTGTCCACCGAGCGCGAGATCCCGATCCCCGAGCCGGTGCGAGAGGTCTTCAAGCTGTGGCGGCCGAGCCCGCTGATCCGCGCCCACCGGCTGGAGAAGCTGCTGGGCACGCCGGCGAAGATCTACTACAAGTATGAGGGCGTGTCGCCGGCCGGCAGTCACAAGCCCAATACCGCCGTGCCGCAGGCCTGGTACAACGCCCAGGCCGGCGTGAAGAAGCTCAGCACGGAGACCGGCGCCGGCCAATGGGGCAGCTCGCTGGCTTTTGCCGGTTCGCTGTTCGGGCTGCAGGTGCGCGTGTTCCAGGTGCGCGTGTCCTACGACCAGAAACCCTACCGCCGCGCGCTGATGGAAACATATGGCGCCACCTGCGTGGCCTCGCCGTCCAACGAGACGAATGCCGGGCGCACGATCTTGGCACAGCGGCCCGACCACCCCGGCTCATTGGGCATTGCCATCTCCGAGGCGGTGGAGATCGCCGCGACAAACGACGACACCAAGTACGCGCTCGGCTCGGTGCTGAACCACGTGCTGCTGCACCAGACCATCGTCGGCCAGGAGGCGATGCTGCAACTGGAGATGGCGGGGGACGACCCGGACGTGATCGTCGGTTGCACGGGGGGCGGCAGCAACTTCGCCGGCATCAGCTTCCCGTTCATCGGCCAGCAGCTGCGCGGCGGCAAGAAGCGCCGCATCGTCGCAGTCGAACCGGCGGCCTGCCCGTCGCTGACGCGCGGCAAGTTCGCCTACGACTTCGGCGACACCGCGCACATGACGCCGCTGACCAAGATGCACACGCTGGGCAGCACCTTCACGCCGCCCGGCTTCCATGCCGGCGGGCTGCGCTACCACGGCATGGCGCCGCTGGTCAGCCACCTGAAGGAGCTGAACCTGATCGAGGCCACGGCCTACCACCAGAACGCCTGCTTCGAGGCCGGCGTGATGTTCGCGCGCGCCGAAGGCATCGTGCCGGCCCCCGAGGCCAACCATGCGGTCAAGGGCGCGATCGTCGAGGCGCTGCGCTGCAAGGCCGAAGGGCGCAGCGAGGTGATCCTGTTCAACCTCTGCGGCCACGGCCACTTCGACATGAGCGCCTACAGCGCCTACTTCTCCGGCAAGCTGGTCGACCAGACCTACGACGAGGCCGAACTGGCGATGGCGTTGTCGGGCTTGCCATCGGTGCCGGCCTGAGGGCCTGCCGCCTTCAGATGCCGGCGGCCGTTCGATGGTCGCCGGCGGCGGCTCGCGCTATTCGGCCGCCGCCAGGGCCCGCTCGGACACGTCCGGATTCGAGAACACCATGGCGCCGTCGTCGACGCGGCTGTAGCGCAGGGTCAGCAGGTCGTGGATGTAGTTCTGCTTCAGCTTCCACGGTGCCACCGTGCCGCGCTTGGGGAACAGGTGCGCCGCGCGCTGCACGTAGCCTGAGCTGAAATCGCTCCACGGCTCCACCGGCATCGACGCGTCCTTCAGCGTGGGCGTGCACTGGCGCCGACCGTGCTTGCGCATGTGGTTCAGCAGCCGGCAGACGTATTCACAGGTCAGGTCGCACTTCAGCGTCCACGACGCGTTCGTGTAGCCCATCGATGCCGCCAGGTTGGGCACGCCGCTATACATCATGGCCTTGTAGCTGACGGTCTGCGCCAGGTCGACCGGCCGGCCGTCGACGCTGATCTGCAGTCCGCCCAGCACCTTCAGCTCCAGCCCGGTGGCGGTGACCACCAGGTCGGCCGCCAGTTCCTGTCCCGATTTCAGCTTCAGGCCCGTCGTGGTGAAGCACTCGATCTCGTCGGTGACGACCAAGGCCTTGCGCTTGCGGATGGCGAGAAAGAAGTCGCCGTCGGGCACCAGGCACAGGCGCTGGTCCCAGGGTTTGTAGCGCGGCGTGAAGTGCCGTGCCACGTCGTAGTCGGGACCCAGGTAGGCGCGCACGCCGCCGAGCAGCAGCGACTTCACCTTCTCCGGCTTGCGCTGGCACAGCCCGTAGAAATACATGCCCAGCAGCACCCGCTTCCAGCGCGTCAGTGCGTAGGCCAGCTTGGCCGGCAGCCAGCGCCGCATGCGGTTGGCCAGCGCGTCCTCGGACGGCCGCGCCACGACCCAGGTGGGCGAGCGCTGCAGCATCGTGACGTGCGCGGCCGTCTTGGCCATCTCCGGCAGCAGCGTCACCGCGGTGGCGCCGCTGCCGATGATGATCACGCGCTGGCCGCGGTAGTCCAGGTCCTGCGGCCAAAACTGCGGGTGCACGATGCGGCCGCCGAAGCGCTCGGTGCCCTCGAAGTGCGGCAGGTAGCCGGCGTCGTAGCGGTAGTAGCCGCTGCACATGAAGAGAAAGTTGCAGCTGAAGCGCAGCAGCTCGTTCGTGCCGGTGCGCTCCGCTTCGACCGTCCATGCGGCATCGGGCGTGGACCAGCTGGCGCGCTTGACCTGCAGGCCGTAGCGGATGTGCCGTTCCAGGTCGTGCTCGCGCGCCGTGTCCTGCACGTACTTCAGGATCGACGGCCCGTCGGCGATGGCCTTCGGTTGTTCCCAGGGCTTGAACGAGTAACCCAGCGTGTACATGTCCGAGTCGGAGCGGATGCCAGGGTAGCGGAACAGGTCCCAGGTGCCGCCCATCCGGTCGCGTCCCTCGAGGATGGCAAAGCTGCGGTCGGGACAGTGCTTGCGCAGGTGCACCGCGGCACCGATGCCGGACAGGCCCGCGCCGACCACCAGGACGTCGAAATGCTCGGTGCTCATGGGTTGCCTGCGCCGCGTTGTGTGTGCGCCGAAGTCTAGCCGCGGCCGCGCCGGGGGCTCGCCGGATAATCGCCGCTGTCCTCCACCGACTGCCTGCGCAAGCGCCGTCCATGTCCGACCTGGCCCCGATCTGGCTCGATGCCCCTTGTGCGGCACTGGAGCTGTGGCTCGACGGCCTGCAGCCGCGCTGGCGGCTCAACCGGGCCGGCATGGCCTGGTCGCTCGACGAGCGGCTGTCCGATGACGATTGGCAGGCGGCGGCCGCGCGCTGGCTCGGCGCTGGCGCGACGCCTGCCGAAGGTGAGTTCGATGTCGGTGCGCGCCGCCTGCACTACCGCCGCGTGGCCCTGCCGCCGCGCTGGCTGATGTGGCTGCTGCCGCAGCCGCAGCCGGCAACACCCGCTGGCGACGGCCGCCACGATGCCGCGGAACAGCTGGCGCTGATGCAGCGCTTCGGCCGCGTGGCCTTCGTCGAGCGTGACGCGCGCAGCGGCCGCGGCTGGTGGGACCGCCACATGTTCCGCATGGTCGGCATGGAGCCGGCACTGCAGCCGCCGAGCTTCGAACAGGCACTGCAGTGCGTGCACCCCGACGACCGCGAGGCGCTGCTGCGACACCACCGGCAGGCCATGCGGCAGGCCGGCCGCTACGAGACGCGCTACCGCTTGCGCCTGCCCGACGGCCGGCAGCGCGACGTGCAGGCGCTGGCCGAGGTGCGCAACGGTCCTGACGGCCGGCCGGCGACGATGCTGGGCGTGGTGATCGACGACACCGAAAGCGCCGACCGCGTGCGCGCGCAGCAGTCGATCACGGCGCGGCTGGCCAAGGCGCTGGAACTGGCCAAGGTCTCGGTCTGGCGCATCGACCTGCAGTCGCAGCGCGTCCACATGAACGACACCGGCTTCGGCTTCAACGGCCTGGAGCCGCGCGCCGAGGGCCTGAGCCTGGACGAGGTCCGCGCGCTGGCGCACCCCGACGACGTGGCCGGCGTGCTGCGCGCCGCCGAACAGGCGGTGACCGGCGGTGGCGCGGTCGATGTCGAGACCCGCTACCGGCATGCCGACGGCAGCTACCGCCATCTGTTGACACGGCGCGTCGCCGAGCGCGATGCGCAGGGCCGGGCCATCGCCCTGACCGGTGTGGCGCTGGATCAGACCGAACAGGTCGCCGAACGCGAACGTGCGCAAGGCCTGACGCGGCGCATACACCTGGTGGCCGAAGCGGCCGGCGTGGGCGTGTGGGCCATCGAGAACCCGGGCGAGGCCGAGACGGAGCGCGTCGAATGGAACCCGCAGATGTTCCGCATCTACGGCCTGCCCGAAGCGCCCATCGCGCCGGCGCTGCGCGAGTGGATGGGCGAGCGCGTGCACGAGGACGACCGCCAGCGCGTGGCCGACGATCGCCGCCGTGCGCGTCGCGCCGGCCTGGCCAGTTTCGAGACCGGCTTTCGCATCGTGCGGCCCGACGGCTCGCTGCGCTGGGTGGTGTGCCGCAGCCACCGCGAGCAGCGCGCCGGCCGCACCGTGCTGCATGGCATCCACATCGACGTGACCGAGCAGCGTGCGCTGGGCCAGGTGCTGCGCCTGCAGGAGCAACGCCTGCAGCTGGCCACGCAGATCGCCGGCGTCGGCATCTGGGAGCGAGACCTGGTCGCCGAAAAGGTGGTCTGGGAGGAGCAGATGTACCGGCTGCGCGGCCTGCCGGGCGACGACCCGCGCTCGCCGCGCGAGATCGACGAGCAGATCATGTCGGCGCAGGCGCTGGCCGAACGGCGCGCGCGCATCGAGCGGCATCTGCAGGACGGCGAGCCCTATGCCTACGAGTTCGAAGTGCGCTGGCCCGACGGTTCGATGCATTGGCTGGCCAGCACTGGCAGCGCGGTGCGCGACGACGGCGGGCAGGCGGTGCGCATGGTCGGGCTCAACTGGGACGTCACGCAGCGCCGCCGCGCCGAAGCCGCCCAGCGCGACGCGGAAGCGGCCGAACGGTCCAGCCGCGCCAAGTCGGAATTCCTGGCGCGCATGAGCCATGAGCTGCGCACGCCGTTGAACGCGATGCTGGGTTTTGCCCAGCTGCTGCAGCACGACATCGGCGAACAGCTCGACGCCGTGCAGACGGAACGGCTCGCGCGCATCCGCTCGGCCGGCACCCACCTGCTGTCGCTGATCGACGAGGTGCTCGACCTGGGCGCGGTCGAGGCCGGCTCGCTGCCGGTGGCGCTGCAGCCGGTCGCGCTGGACGAGGCGGTCGACGAGGTGCGCCAGTGGCTGGCGCCGACCGCCGCACGCAGGCAGGTGAGCTTGCGGGTCGAGCGAGGTGGCGCCTGGGTCATGGCCGACGCACGGCGGCTGCGGCAGATCCTGACCAACCTGGTCAGCAACGCCATCAAGTACAACCGCATCGGTGGCCAGGTGAACCTGGCCATGCGACGGCTGGTGGTCCAGGGCACGCCCGGCTGGGAGCTGGCGGTGCGCGACACCGGCCGCGGCCTCAGCGCCGAACAGCAGGCGCACCTGTACGAACCCTTCAACCGGCTGGGTGCCGAGCGTGAAGGCATCGAGGGCCGCGGCATCGGCTTGATGACGGTGCACCACCTGGTGCGCTTGATCGGCGGACGGCTGCAGCACAGCAGCCGCCTGGGTGAAGGCAGCGAGTTCCGCGTGTGGCTGCCCGTCGCCGAGCCGGCCGCGGCAGAGCCGCAGCATCCGATGCAGGCGACGCCGCAGGTGTCGCCGGACGCCACACCGGCCTGCGATGCGCTGTCGCTGCTGTACGTCGAGGACAACCCGGTCAACGCGATGCTGGTGCGCGAACTGGTGGGCCTGCGGCCGAACACCGTGCTGCACGTCGCCACCGACGGGCGCAGCGGCATCGACGCCGTGTTGCAGCACCTGCCGGACCTGGTGCTGGTGGACATGCAGCTGCCCGACATGGACGGTCACGAACTGCTGCGCCACCTGCGCGCGCGACAGCCCGAGCTGCGCGTGGTCGCGCTGTCGGCCAACGCCATGCCGGACGCCATGCAGAAGGCTCGGGCGGCCGGCTTCGACGACTACTGGACCAAGCCGATCGACATTCAGTCGTTCCTGGCCGGCCTGGATCGCCTGGCCACGGCGCCGCGCCCGCACGGCGCCCGAACCAACCCCCTCAGCAGCGACAAGGAGTGACCCGATGGACGACCGTATCCGCGTGACCGTGCAGCAAGGCGTGGCCGATGTGCGCCTGGTGCGTGCCGACAAGATGAACGCGCTCGACGATGCGATGTTCGAGGCGCTGCGCCAGACCGGCGAGCGGCTGAAGACGATGCCCGGCGTGCGGGCGGTGGTGTTGTCCGGCGAAGGCCGCGCCTTCTGTGCCGGGCTGGACACGGCGAACTTCGGCAAGATGGCGTCGGGGCAGCGCGGCGGCGCGCGGCTGCTGCAGGGCGAGCGCACGCCGGGTGGGTCGAATCCGTCGCAGCACGCGGTGATGGCCTGGCGCGAGCTGCCGGTGCCGCTGATCGCGGCGGTGCACGGCGTGGCCTTTGGCGGCGGCTTCCAGCTGATGCTGGCCGCCGACATCCGCCTGATGGCCGCCGACACCCGGCTGTCGATCATGGAGATCAACTGGGGCCTGGTGCCCGACATGGGCGGCATGGTCTTGCTGCGCGGCCTGCTGCGCGACGACGTGGCGCGCGAGCTGACCTACACCGGGCGGGTGTTCAGCGGCAGCGAGGCGCAGCAGCTGGGTCTGGCCACGCGCGTGAGCGCAGACCCCCATGCCGACGCACTGGCGCTGGCGCGGGAGATTGCGGCCCGGCCGCCGAAGGCGATGCGCGCCGCCAAGCGGCTGCTCAACCTGGCGCAGCACGCCGATGCCAAGACCATCCTGCTGGCCGAAAGCACCGAACAGGCCGCGCTGATCGGCGCGGCCGAACAGGTGGAGGCCGTCACGGCAAGGTTGGAGAAGCGCCCGGCGGTATTCGTCGATTGAAGAGCCCGGCCGCGACGTGACGGGCTTGCAGGCCTGCTGTGGGGCGGCTTGCGGCGCACAGCGGCCATCTGTCTTCCACTTCCCTGCGCGAGCCGAGGATGGCCGGGCACCGCCAAGGGTTTCGTTGCGGCACACAGCGAGCGCCGCTTGTAGTGCGCTGGTGGTCACCCGCGGGCGCTTAGCCCCATTCGCCGTGCGCCGGCGCGTGGCCAGCTTGGTCGGTGGCGACGAGGTGATGGCGCC
>Ga0316603_10001963_pt1 | contig 11195 bp, 12 predicted proteins | sample OWC_soil_day10_n_FD_207649 | JGI IMG/M metagenome (GOLD analysis project Ga0316603, IMG submission 207649) | Wetland soil microbial communities from Old Woman Creek delta, Ohio, United States - OWC_soil_day10_noCT | ecosystem: Environmental > Terrestrial > Soil > Wetlands | place: USA: Ohio...
CGGGAAGTACAAGATCCTCGACCAAATCGGCGAAGGCGGCATGGGTGTCGTGTATCGCGCCGAGCACGTCACGCTCGGCAGCCCGGCCGCGATCAAGGTCCTCCTGCCGCAGTTCACGCGCGACACGATCGTCGTCGATCGGTTCTTCACCGAGGCGAAAGCGACGAGCGCGATCCGCCACGTCAGCATCGTCCAGATCTACGACTACGGCCGCATCCCGAACGGGCAGGCCTATATCGCGATGGAGCTCCTGCGCGGCGAGGACCTCACGAGCTTCATCGCCCGCCACCGAGTCGTGGATCCGAAAGTCGCGGTCCAGATCACGCTCCAGATGCTCTCCGCCCTCGAGGCCGCCCACCTGATCGGCATCGTCCATCGCGACATCAAGCCCGACAACGTCTTCCTCGTGCGCGACCCGAGCGCCCCCGGTGCCATCCGCATCAAGATCCTCGACTTCGGCATCGCGAAGCTCGTCGGCGATCAGCTCGGCACCAACCCGAAGCTCAAGACCAAAGGCGACTCCATCCTCGGCACCCCCGCCTATATGGCTCCCGAGCAATGCCGCGGCGGCGCCGAGATCGACGCGCGTGCGGATCTCTACGGCGTCGGCTGCATCCTGTTCGAGATGCTCACCGGCCGCCCGCCGTTCGTCGCCGAAGGCGGCGGCGAGACGATGGCGATGCACATCTACGAGCCCGCACCACGCCTTCACCAATTCGCACCCGGGCTCCCCGTCGAGCTCGATGCGCTGATCGCGAAGCTGCTCGCGAAGTCACCCGACGACCGCACGCCGTCTGCGGCCTACGCGCTCGCCGCGCTCGAGCGCGTACCGATCGAGCCGCTCGGCTACGACGTCCAGCTCGCGGGCCGCCCGGCCACGCAGCCGGTCGCGCTGCCGGCAGACCCCGGGCACGAAGGTATCCCGCGCTGGATCCCGATCTTCGTGATTACCGTCGCGGTCGTGATCGCGGCGGCCGCCGCGTTCTTCATCGGCATGTCGTAGCGCGAAAGCGAGGCGTCGCCGGTGCTGCGAGCAGACCAGCGTTACTACGCCGCGGCCTTGCCGACGCGGGCGGCGTGCACGATCGCCATGCTGATGGCGGTCTCGACATCGGGGGCGTACGCGAGCTTGCCGGACTCGCGCTTGATGCCCGCGCGATCGAGGATCTCGGAGACCTCGGGGGTGAGCCCCGAGAAGATGACCTTGATGTTCGAGCGGCGAAGGCGGTCGAGGACGGACTCGAGGGCGACGAGCCCGGTGGCGTCCATCGTCGGGACGTGCTGCATGGAGAGGATGAGGGTGTGGTCTTGGCCGCCGGCGGTGTGGAGGGCTTCCATCGCGGTCTTGGCGGCGCCGAAGAACAGCGGGCCGGCGATCTCGTAGACGCGGACGCCCGGCGGGACCTCGAACTTCGTGTCGGTGACGTACTTCAGCTTGGTCTGGGTCATGGTGGCCATGCGGCGCATGAACATGAGGGCCGCGAGCAGCACGCCGAAGGTGACGGCGATGACCATGTCGAAGACGACGGTCAGGAAGAAGCACGTGAGCATCACCATGACGTCGCTGCGGGGAGCGATGCGCGTGAGGCGGATGAAGTGGCGCGCCTCGGACATGTTGCGCGCCACGATCAGCAGCAGGCCGGCGAGCGCGGCCATCGGGAGATAGCCGACGAGCGGAGCGAGGGCGATGGTGCAGGCGAGGATGAAGATCGCGTGCAGCGCGGCCGCGAACGGAGAGCGCGCGCCGGCGCGGATGTTGGTGGCGGTGCGCGCGAGGGCGCCGGTGGCCGCGATCCCGCCGAAGAACGGGCAGACGATGTTCGCGATGCCGAGGGCGATCAGCTCGGAGTTTGGATCGTGCTCGGTGCCGCTCATGCCGTCGGCGACGACGGCGGCCATGAGGGATTCGATGGCGCCGAGCATCGCGATCGCGAACGCGGCCGGGAGGAGCTCGCGGATGGTGGCGTAGTCGAGCGCGAGCTGGCTCTCGCCCTGCGTCCACGGGATGACGGGGAGCGGAGGGAGCGGAGGGATGCCGGCGTGCAGCTCGCCGCCGAGCTCGTAATGGAACTTGGATGCGATCGTGGTCGCGTGGAAGCTCGGGATGAGGTGATCGAGCAGGGCGACGATCAACGAGACGACGGTGAGTGCGACGAGCGGTGCCGGGATGCGCTTGAGGATCTTGGGGAGGACCAGGAGCAGGATGACCGTGACGACGGCGATGCCGACGTCCCAGTAGTTCGTCGCCGCTCTCACCTCCCAGACCGCGCCGAGGTATTCGACGGTGCCCTCGGTGCGCGGCAGCTTCACGCCCATGATGTCCTTGAGCTGGAACATCGCGATCACGACGGCGATGCCCGCCGTGAAGCCGGTCGTGACCGGGTGAGGGACGAACTGCATCAGGCGACCGAGCCGCGCGAGGCCCATCGCGACGAGCATCAGGCCCGCCATCATCCCGGCGACGAGGAGTCCTCCGAGTCCGAACTTGTGAACGATCGGGAGCAGGATGACGACGAACGCCGCCGTGGGGCCGGTGACCTGAAAGCGCGTGCCGCCGAGGAGCGCGCACAGCACGCCGGCGATGATCGCGGTGTACAGACCGTGCTGCGGCGGGACGTCGCAGCCGATCGCGAGGGCCATCGAGAGCGGCAGCGCCACGATGCCGACGACGAGCGAGGCGAGGAGGTCCGCGCGGAAGTCTTTCGCGGTGTAGCCCTCGCGTAAGCGCTTGCGGAGTCCGTAACCGAGGAGATCTTTCGCGCTGTATGCGAGAGCGAGTTGGTTTCGGATGACGTCCGAAAACTCGTCGACATACCGCAGCCCCCGCTTGATCACCGCGCGAGCGTACTGCTACCGCTCCTCCTTGTCATGATTCACAGAGGCGAGGTCTCCGTTGCGACGCGCGGCCGCGGCACCTACGACATCACCAAGGATGTCGCGGGCATCGTCGCGAAAAGTCGGGCGACCGTCGGACTCGCGACGGTCTGGGTCCACCACACCAGCGCGTCGCTCATCGTCTGCGAAAATGCGGATCCTGCGGTCCGCCACGACCTCGAGACGTTCTTGGCCAGGCTCGTCCCGGACGGTGATCGAATGTTCACGCACACGGCCGAAGGCGATGACGACATGCCCGCGCACGTGCGCAGCGTGCTCACGCAAACATCGATCGGGATCCCGATCGACGACGGCAAGCTCGCGCTCGGCACGTGGCAAGGCCTGTATCTGTGGGAGCACCGCACGTCACCGCACCGCCGTCGGATCACGGTGACCGTGATCGGTGAGTGAGCTGGTCGCCACGTTGCGCGAGGCCGTCGCGGCGCTGGCGGCGAGCGACAAGTCGCTGAAGCGATTCGGGGCGCGCGTGCATCGCTACGAGCTGACCGCGCCACTGTCGGCCGACGAGCTCGCCGCGACCGAGGCGCGTGTGGGGCGCTTGCCCGACGACCTGCGCGAGCTCGCCACGACGTTCGCGAGCGGCGGGGCCGGGCCGTACTACGGCTGGCGGATCGGCGAGCGATATCGACTGCGCGACCGCGACGCGATCACGATCGCGCACGTGGGCTGCGGCTACGCGGCGGTGATCGTCGACGGCGAGATCGCGATCGACGCCGCGGGGATCGGAGTCGTGACCCCGATCTACCCGAGCTTCACCGCGTACTACCTCGATTGGATCGAGCGACTCGCGAGCAACGCGCTGCCCGAGGCGTTCGTCCCGCCGGGCGCGTGTGCGCTCGCGAACGCGCTCGGAGGCTACCTCGGCGTGCACGAGCAGCGGCTCGGCCTCGCACCCGGCACGATCAGCGGCGAGGCCCTGCGCGACGCGCTCGCGCAGCTCGGACCGGGCGCGATCGAGATCGCCGCGCAGCGCTCGCCGCTATTTCCCGACGGTACGCGCGTCGATCCATGCATCGCGTGCGCGAAGCTGCTCGCGAACCTCGGCCTGGGCGAGGACGTCGTCGCGCGCGCCGAGCCGATTGTCAGAGACACTCTGTAGGGTCGGCGGCATGTTGGTGTTCTCCAACCGCCGGCTCGGCCCCGCCGCCGAGCTGTTGGTCTCGCGCGAGGTCGCGGTCACGGTGCTGCGATCGGTCGCCGATGCGGCGCGGCCGATCGCGAGTGCGCACTGGGAACGCGAGCTCGTGCGCTGGCTCGACGAGCAAGCGCAGCGCGTCTCGACCTCGAGCGCGACCGATCTCGCGATCGACGTCGGCGACATCGCCTTCACGCCGCAGCACTTCGATCGCCAGCGCCGGTTTCTGCTCGAAGCGATCGAAGCGGCACGCGCGGAGACCCCCTACGGTCGCCTCCTCTCCGACTGGGCCGACCTCATCAAGGCACATCCGAGGGATTCTGTACAGGTCGGCCGGCGTTGGACATGGCATTCAACTATTTGAAATTGCTACATTAAGAGTATCTGAGCAGAACCGCTGCGCAGCACGCGCTCTGCTAGAGTTCGTGCCGTGCCCGCTGCGGCGACACAGGTGAGAGGAGCCGGGTTCTATCCCCAACCCAACGAATGGACGTGCGGTCCGTTCGCGTTGAAACACGCGTTGCTCGCGCTCGGTCGCATGGTCGATGTCTCGCAGATCGCGCAGACCGCGAAGACGCACTGGTGGTCGGGGACGAACGAGATCCAGCTCGCACGAGCGGCCCGCGCGTTCGAGTGCGACCTCGTGCTCGAGCGCCGCAGCGACGCCGAGGACGCGCGCAAGGTTCTGACCAAGCACCTGCGCGAGCAGACGCCGGTGTTGCTCTGCGTCGACGAGTGGTCGCACTGGATCACGGTCGTGCGCGCGGAAGATCGCCGGTTCGTGGTCGTCGACTCGCAGGACGATCCGCTGCTCTCCGTTCGTACGTGGCCGCAGCTCCGTAACTGGTGGCGCTACCACGACACCGACTACGCGACCGACAAGCCGCCGATCCTCTACGACATGATGGCGGTCTCGCCGCGGTTTCGCACGACCGTCAAGGCCGACTTCTCCGTCGAGCGCGTGAAGTTCCTGCGCCGCCCGGAGAACCGCCGGCTCGCGCGTCACTGGAACGAGTACCTCGAGGACCTCCTCGAGATCTGCAAGCCACCGTCGGTGCGGATCGCGGAGCCGCTGTCGATGGGCGAGTTCTTGCGCCGTCACCAAGAGCTGCTGCTGACGCGCGTCGTGTACTGGCACGGCGACGTCAACCGCGACGAGGTCAGCCGCATCCTGCGCGATCTACGCTTCGTCTCGGAGACCTACGGTCTCGTGATCCCCGCGTCGATGTCGCGCCGCGCGCTCGCCGATCTGTCGATCGCGGTGACGCTCTGGGCGTGTGCCGATCGCGGCGTCAACGGCATGTTCGGCGCGCCGGGCGCGGATCCACGCTCGAGCTCGACGAAGAAGAAGCGCAACGGCAAGCGCTGATCACATCGAGCAGGAATCGAGCTCCCACGGCAGGTAGCGCTGATGAAGCGGGCGGTACAGCGCCACGCCGATGATGACGCCGGCGAGCGTCGCGAGCGCCGAGACGTGCCCCTGGCCGAGCTGTACGAGGACGATCGACGGGCACGCGCCCGTGACCGCCCACCCCGCACCGAACAACACGCCACCGACGACCGAGCCGGGGTTGAACCTGCGCCGCGGGATCTGCGACAGCTTGGCGAGCGTGATGAAGCCGATCATCGAGACCGCGACGCCGCCGGCGAACGTGAGGAACAGGCGGAGGTCCTCGAACACGAACATCTTGTGAACCTCGGCGAAGTCGCCGAAGCCGATCCGCGACAGCGCGAAGCCGAACACCAGGCCGTAGATCGCGAACCGTAGGTGGAGCCCGATCATCGCGCGAGCACCTCGAGGAGAAACGACGTCGCGATGGCGGTTCCGAAGAAGGTCCCGGTCGAGACCAGGCTCGTCGGTACGAGCCGCGAGCATCCGCTGAGCCCGTGCCCCGACGTGCACCCGCCCGCCATCCGAGTCCCGAGCCCGACGAGCACGCCGCCGAAGCCCAACACCAAGAGGCTCGTCACGCCGCCTCCGGTCAGCGCTTCGTGGACGACTCCGAGATCGAAGCGGAGCTGCCACGTGCCCTGGGCCAGCGCGCCGATCGCGCCACCGACCGCGAGCATCACGAGGAAGGTCACGTGCACCGATCGCGGCAGCAGCTTGCGTGGCGCGGCGACGGCCGCGGTGTCGCTGGGCGTGGCTGCCATCTCCTTCTCGAACTCGGCGACCGCCTCGGGACCGAACGCTTCGAGCGTCGCGCGGAGCAGCGCCTCGTCGAGCGCCTGCGGATCGGCCTCGTCGAGCCGGCGCGCGGCTTCATCTTCCTGGCGGGTGAGCTCGATCGCCGCGGCGTAGCTGCCGGAGACGCCGAGCAGCCTGCGCTCGAGCAGCCAGATCCCGACGACAAAGCCCCCGAAGAAGATCGCCCCCAGCCACCACGGCCAGTAGTCGTGGAACACCCAGCTCGGCATCCGCTAGCTCCCGGTCACGTCGGGATCTCTTCGCCGTTCGGCAGCAGCGTCGCCGGCACGGGCTTGCCCGCGTTGGATCGGATGAACCGCTCGCAGCGTTGATGCTGGGTCGGGCTGTTGCAGTAGCGCTCCTGCCAGATGCGCAGCGCCCCCTTGAGGCTGAAGCGCGGGTAAAGCTCGCATCCGGAGATGTGGGAACACCCCTTGGTGTCGGACATGTCGTCCCCAGGCTAACACGTGTTCGTGCGCCGACGGGCGACGAAGCCGACGCTCGGTTCGTGTTACCGTGGGCGACGCAGTGAGCGTTCGCGAGGGAACGACGCATCGGCTACTCGTGGTCGACGACGTCGATGACAACCGTGATTTGTTGTCGCGGTGGCTCGCCAGGCGGGGCCACCACGTGGTCACCGCGCACGACGGCCCCGAGGCGCTCGCGATCCTCGCCCGCGAGCCGATCGATCTCGTGATCCTCGACGTCACGATGCCGGGGATGTCGGGACTCGAGGTGCTTCGCGAGCTGCGCAAGACGAAGACCGCCGCCGAGCTGCCCGTGATCATGGCGACCGCGCGAACCCAGAGCGATCACGTGGTCGAGGCGCTCGAGCTCGGTGCGAACGACTACGTCACCAAGCCGATCGATTTCCCGGTGCTCCACGCCCGCGTGCTCGCGACGCTGCGCGCGACCTCGTCGCGACGACGCCGCGATACCGTCAGCGCGGGGACCGTGCTCGATGGCCGTTATCAGCTCGAGACCAAGATCGGCGAGGGTGCGTTCGGCACGGTCTACAAGGCGCAGCACCGCGAGCTCCTACGCACCGTCGCGATCAAGGTGCTGCGGGCGCCGCACGTCGAAGCCGAGGCGGTCGCCAGGTTTCGCCGCGAGGGCATCAACGCGTGCCGGATCCAGCATCCGAACGCGCTCGCGGTCCTCGACTCGGGCATCACCGACCGCGGCGTCGCGTACCTCGTCAGCGAGCTCCTCGAGGGACAGACCCTCGAACAGGAGCGCACGACGCAGTGGCTGTCGTTCGCGCGCTGCGCCGAGATCCTGGTCCCGGTGTGCGAGGCGCTGCAGGCCGCGCACGACGTCGGGATCGTCCATCGCGACATCAAGCCCGGCAACATCTTCCTTCACAACGGACCGAACGGCGTGATCCCGAAGGTCCTCGACTTCGGCATCGCCAAGCTCGTCGGCGCGAGCATGCTCGAGCAGCACATCACGGTCGAGGGCTGGCTCGTCGGCACGCCGGTCTACATGGCGCCGGAGCGGTTCGGCGTCGGCGAGTACGACGGCAAGTCGGATGTCTACGCGGTCGGCGTGTTGCTCCACCAGCTGATCAGTGGTGACGTGCCGTTCTCGGCGCATCGGATCGGGAAGGTCGACGACGATCCGATCAAGCTCGCCGCGATGCACACGGAGGTCCCGCCGCCGCCCTTGCGCGTGTCCGAGCCCGACACGCCGCCGGCGCTGGAGGCGCTCGTGCTCCGCACCCTCGCCAAGCGCCCCGAGGATCGGCCCACCGCAGGGGAGCTCGCGCGCGAGCTCGCCGCGGCCGTCGTCGGTGCCCCCGAGCCGCGCTCCCTCACAAGCCAGCCGATTCCGCGGCAGAGCCGCGCCGCCGCACAAGCTGCGCTGCCGACGCTCGAGATCAAGGCCAACAAGGGAGGCGACTAGGTGCCGCCCGTCGAGGTCGCGACCTACATCGCCGATCGAGAGCGCGCCGACGCCGTGACGCGCGAGCTCGCTGCTGCCGGTCACACGGTGCGGGCGTGGCAACCGACGAGCGAGCTGTCGACGAGCGTCCGCGTCCTGGTCGTCGACGGCCTCGAGGCCGCGCTCGACGCACTCGGTGTCCCCTGCGACCTGCTCGTGCTCGTCGAGGCCGACGAAGTGTCGATGTTCCCCGAGTTCCCGCGCGAGGTCACCGACTTCGTGTTCAAGCCGCTGCGCGCCGGCGAAGTCGCGGCGCGCGTCGCGCACATCGCGACGCTCGATCCGCTCGCGATCCGCAAGCGCCAGCGCGTGCTCGCGCTCGCCGTCGAGGCGGCGAGCGACGTCATCGAGATCACCGACCCGAACGCGGTCTACCAGTACGTCAATCGCGCGTTCGAGCGCGTGCTCGGCTTCTCCGCCGACAATGTCGCCGGCAAGACCCCCGCACAGCTCGTACGCAGCGACGTGCACTCGCGAGAGTTCTTCCAGGCGCTCGATGCCACGCTGGCGCGCGGCGAGCTGTGGCGGGGCACGCTGGTGTCGCGCGCACGCGACGGCCGGCTCGTGCACTTCGACACCACGCTGACCCCGGTGATCGACCGCAAGGGCCAGATCTCGCACCACGTCGGGATCAAGCGCGACATCACCGACGAGCTCGCGCGACGCGAGGCGCTCGTCGAGGCCAACCGCGCCCTCGAACAGGCGCGTGACGCCGCCGTCTCCGCCAGCCGCTCGAAGAGCGAGTTCTTGGCCAACATGAGCCACGAGCTCCGGACGCCGCTCAACGCCATCATCGGGTACGCCGAGATGTTGATGGAGGACCTGACGTCCGGCTCGCAAGCCCACCAGGACCTCAAGCGGATCCGCAGCGCCGGCGCGCACCTGCTCGCGCTCATCAACGACGTCTTGGACATCTCGAAGATCGAAGCGGATCGCGTCGAGTTGTCGTACCACCGGTTCCCGATCCAGGACTTGATCGCGGAGGTCGTCTCGACCGTCGAGCCGCTCGCTCGCCAGAACGTCAATCGCTTCGAGGTGCTCGCGGGTCCCGAGCTCGGGACGATCGCCGCGGACCGGACGCGGCTCCGCCAGATCTTGCTCAACCTGCTCGGTAACGGGTTCAAGTTCACCAAGAATGGCCGGGTCACCCTCGAGGTCGAGCGCATCGAGCACGCCGGCGGCAACGCGAGCTTCGAGCTCCGGGTCGCGGACACAGGGATCGGGATCTCCGACGAACAACAGCAGAAGTTGTTCCGGCCGTTCGTCCAGGCCGACTCGTCCACGACCCGCGAGTTCGGCGGGACGGGTCTCGGGCTCGTGATCTCGCGGCGCCTGGCGGAGATGATGGGCGGTACGATCACGCTCGTCAGCGAGCTCGGCAAGGGCTCGGTGTTCACGCTCCGGTTGCCGGCCGACGGCGACACCAACACCGAGGTCTTGCGCATCGCACGGCGCGACAACCAGCGGCTCGTGTTGTTGATCGATGACAACGAGGAGACGCTCGACCTGTTCCGCCGAGCCCTCGCCAAGCGCGGGTTCGCGGTGATCTCCGCGGACGCCGGCGCACGCGGCTTCGAGCTCGCGGTCTCGGCGCGCCCCGACGCGATCGTGCTCGACGTCAAGATGCCCGGGATGAGCGGCTGGGAAGTGTTGTCGCGCCTCAAGCTCGACGCGACGACCGCCGCGATCCCGGTGATCATGATGACGGTGATGCACCAGGAGGAGCTCGGGCAGACCCTGGGCGCCGCGGACTACCTGATCAAGCCGATCGAGCCGGACCGGCTCGTCGAGACGCTGCGCCGTCACACGAACGGCCCGACCGCGAAGGTGCTGGTCGTCGAGGACGACGATGCGACGCGCGAGCTGATCCGTCGCACGCTCGAGCACCGCGGCAACGTCGTCGACGAGGCGGGCAACGGGCAGCTCGCCCTCGATCGCCTCGAGATCGAGCGGCCCGACGTGATCGTGCTCGACCTGATGATGCCCGTGATGGATGGCTTCGGGTTCCTCCACGCGCTGCGCTCGGATCCGCGGTTCGCCGACCTCCCCGTCATCGTCGCGACGGCGCGCACGCTGGACGAGTCGGAGCGCCGCAGCCTCGCCCACACGGCGCAGCAGGTGATCGAGAAATCGGCCCACACCCGCCACGAGCTGATCGGCGTGATCGGCGATCAGATCCAACAGCTGCTCGCGCGTCGTGATCTGAGCGCGCGATGACGAAGAAGATCCTGCTCGTCGAGGATAACGAGATGAATCGCGACATGCTGTCGCGCCGCCTCGAGCGCAACGGCTTTACCGTCGCCGTCGCCGTCGATGGCGCCGAGGCGATCGAGCGCGCCCTCGCGGATCCGCCCGATCTCGTCCTGATGGACCTCAGCCTGCCCGTCGTCGATGGCTGGGAGGCGACCCGCCGGCTCAAGGACGACACGCGCACCCGCGCGATCCCGGTGATCGCGCTGACCGCACACGCGATGGAGAGCGACCGCACGCGCGCACGCGAGGCCGGCTGCGACGACTTCGACACCAAGCCCGTCGAGCTGGCGCGGCTGCTCGAGAAGATCGCGCGCCTGCTGACGTAGCTCAGAGCGTCTTGACCGCGAAGCGCATCCCGTTCGTGCGGCCGACCTCGAAGCTCCCACCCTTGCGCGCGACGATCACCTGCGATCGCTGGTGATACTCCGTCGCACCGGCGCGGGTGAAGCCTTCGAGCTCGATCGAGAGGCCATTCGTCATCGGGACGCTGCAGATCCGGACGTCATCTTCGTACTGCGGTGACTTGTCCTTCACGACGCCGCAGCCACGATCGGAGATCACGAGCTCGTGCGTGCGGACCTCGGCACCCGCCTTGATCGCGAGCGAGAGCCGGACCGACTGGCTCGGTGGCGGTGACGGTGGCGTCGGCGCGGGCTGCGCCCACGCGGAGCCATCGAGGCAAGCGAGCAGGCAGCCCGCGAGGAGCATCTTGTTCAGCATGCACGCTCGTCGAGCAAGCTGCGGGCCGACGCGTAGACCAGCGGATCGCCGTGCCGGCCC
>Ga0316603_10001965_pt1 | contig 11194 bp, 10 predicted proteins | sample OWC_soil_day10_n_FD_207649 | JGI IMG/M metagenome (GOLD analysis project Ga0316603, IMG submission 207649) | Wetland soil microbial communities from Old Woman Creek delta, Ohio, United States - OWC_soil_day10_noCT | ecosystem: Environmental > Terrestrial > Soil > Wetlands | place: USA: Ohio...
GATGTGGGCCTCGGTCCTCCTGGCCTGCGGAGCGGTCCTCCTCCTGATCAACCCGAAGACCCGGAAAAACGAGGGACTCCTGGCGCTGGCTTGCGGGGCCGTTTTCGTTTCCCTGTGGATCGAGAAGGGCCTCGGTTTGGTGGTGACGGGTTTTATCCCTTCCCCGCTGGATAAGATTACCGAATACACCCCCACCGGGCCGGAGGTGGCGATTACACTCGGGGTCTGGGCCATGGGATTTTTGATCCTGACGGTCCTTTATAAGATTGCTGTCTCTGTAAAGGAGGAAGTGGAGTAAGGAAAGGCGGAGGAGGCAGGGGCAGAGACGACCTCCTACCAAGTAATGCTTTTGATCTTCTTTTTGAATTCTTACATCTCTGCGTTCTCTGCGCGCTCTGCGGTGAAATTTCTTTGTCGGAGGGGACAAAATGGCGTTCATGGAATATGCCGGGAGGCGCATCGAGATCGACGAAGAAGGCTATCTGGTCCGGTTCGAGGACTGGGACGAAAAGGTCGCCTGCGCCTTGGCCGAGCGGGAGGGCATTCTCAACCAGTGCCCGCTGACCGAAGAGCGGATGAACATTTTGAGATTCCTGCGCGACTACTACAGGAGATTCAACTCTTTTCCGATCGTGCCGGCAGTCTGCAAGAACGTTCACCAGCCGCGGAATTGTCTGAACGAGCAGTTTCTCGATCCGATCCAGGCCTGGAAGATCGGCGGCCTCCCCAAGCCCACAACCGAAGTCTTCGCTCACCTTCATTCTTAGGGTTCAATTCAATCCGCAGACTGGAAAGCCGGACTTCAAAGGAGCAAGCGCGGCCTCTGATCAGGATCATGAAGCTGGGCCATTATTTATCGTATAATAAATCAAAGGGAGAAGTGATGGGGCTGCAAATTTTTTCTTATCTTTGTTTGATCGTTTTCTTGGCGGCCGTATTGGCCCGCATCCATAAACAATTGAAGATGCCGGTTCATTTCCGGTGGGAGTTGTACCCGGTGCAGCATGAGCCGGGCGAAAAGGCCTCCTACGGCGGATCCTACATGGAAGAGGTCAACTGGTGGGAGAAAAAACGGCAAAAATCTCTGGGCAATGAAATCAAATATATGGTTCCGGAGATTTTGCTGCTCCGGGGCCTTCGGGAGGAAAACCGCACCCTCTGGAAAGTTTCCTTCCCGTTTCATTTCGGGCTTTACCTGCTGTTTGCGACCCTTTTTCTTCTTTCTCTCGGCGCCCTCGTTCTGGTTTTCGGCGGAAGGATTGCCCCGAATGCGGGTTTTTTCCCTTCCGTGGTATATTACCTGACTCTTCTCACGGGGTTCGTCGGACTGGTCTTGGGAACCCTGGGCGTCATCGGGCTCGTTTATCGGCGCTTCAACGATCCCAATTTAAGAAATTACTCGAGCCCTCTTGACTACCTGAACCTTTTTCTGTTCCTTCTTTTTCTGGCCGTAAGTCTGCCGGCCTGGATTTTCTTCGATCCTTCTCTTGATGGGGCCCGCGGATACATCCATTCGCTGTTCACCTTCGGGGGTCGCCCCTCGGGATCGGCGGGAGGGATCGGCGTTCTCGGAGGCCTTTCGGCCTTTTTAAGCTCGTTTTTGCTGGCCTACATTCCTCTGACCCATATGTCTCATATGTTCATGAAATACTTTATGTATCACTCCATCCGTTGGGAAGATGCCCCCAACAGGCGAGGCAGCCGGATCGAGGCGGAGATTTTGAAAAATCTGGGTTTCAAACCGACCTGGGTTGCCCCCCACATCGGCGCCGACGGAAAGAAAACGTGGGCGGACTTGGCTGCCGCCAAGGAAAAGGAGGGCTGAAAGTGCCCGAAGTCCTGAAACCGTCAGATATATCCAAACCGTCCAAACAGCTGGTCCATATTACCCCGGAAGACCTGCCGCCTCTTCCGCCTCCCTATGAGGACTTCAACAAAAAAACGATCACCGAGCTGAAGGAGGAGAAAATCTCTAAGGTCGAGGCTTCTCTCGATGACACCGTGGCGATCGGAATTCCCAAACCCAAAAACCGGGAGGAGGAGGAACAGTATCTTCGGGCCTTTCTCTCGGGGCTGGAAAAACTGTTCCAGAAGGAAAACAACTGGGGTTTTCTCCAACCGCTGCTCCTGTCCATGGAACACTGCGCCAAATGCCAGACCTGCTCCGAGTCCTGCCCGGTTTTCGAAACGAGCGGACGAAAGGAGATCTATCGTCCAAATTTTCGATCTGAAGTCCTGCGGCGGATTTATCGGAAATATATCAGACCGTACGGAAAACTCACCGCCAAACTGGCCGGGGACATCGAACTGAACTGGACCACGATGGCCCGGCTGGCAGAGCTGGCCTATCGCTGCACCCTCTGCCGGCGGTGCGCCAGCGTCTGCCCGGTGGGGGTGGATAACGGGTTGATCACCCACGAAATCCGTAAGCTCTTTTCGCAGGAATTGGGGATTTCTCCGAAGGAAATCCACGACAAGGGGACGATCCAGCAGCTCAAAGTGGGGTCTTCCACCGGGATGAACCCTGTCGCGGTGAAGGACAGCGTCGAGTTCATCGAGGAAGAGATGACCGAACTCGCCGGCTACAAGGTCGAGATCCCCTGGGATAAAGAAGGCGCGGAGGTTCTCCTTCTGCATAACGCCGGAGAAGTCCTCTCCTGGCCGGAGAACGTCGGCGCGTTTGCCATTATTTTGCAGGCGGCGGGAATCTCCTGGACGCTTTCTTCGGAAAGTGTAGGCTATGACGGGGTGAATTACGGGGTCTGGTATGACGATATCCAACTGGCCCGCGTCGCCGTAAAACATGCGCAAATCGCCAGAAAGCTGAAGGTGAAGAAAATCCTGATCGGGGAATGCGGGCACGCGCACAAGGCGCTGACGGTCATAGCCGACCGGGTGCTGACGGGAGACCTGAATGTTCCCCGCGAGTCGGCTATCGTCCTCCTGGACGAGATCGTGCAGAGCGGGAAGCTCAAAATAAACCCTTCCCGGAATGACTTTCCGATTACGCTTCACGATCCCTGCAATTTGGTCCGGCTCATGGGCATCGTGGAGCCCCAGCGCCGCATTTTGCGGAAAATTGCGCCGAAATTCCGGGAGATGACGCCGCATGGGGTTGAGAATTACTGCTGCGGGGGCGGCTCCGGTTTCGCCATCATGTCCAGTTATAATTTCGCCGAATGGCGGACCCTGGTGAGCAGCCGAAAAAAACTTCTGCAGATTCTGGAAGCTTTCAAGGATGAACCCCTGGATATGCCCAAATATGTTTGCGCGCCCTGCTCCAATTGCAAAGGGTCGATCCGGGACATCCTTGATTATTACCGGGCAAAAGAGAGGAGCCATCTGTATTACGGCGGCCTGGTCGAGCTGATTGTCAACGCCATGGAAGGGATGAAGCCTATGATCAAATTCGGCGAGGATTGAAAAAAATTTCAGGTAAAGGCTCACCGCCTGCCGCCTGATGTTGCCAAGCCCCCTGCTTGCAGGGAGCTTTTTAATAGTTGTTAATATTTAAAAACATAAATATATTCATCGAATTAAAGTAAAAATATAATCCTTTTGTTTAATCCTTGACAGGGGTTTTTGACGCAAGGTCTCTTGGCGCAAGATCCTTGACTGATAAATCCGATCGTGTTAGTAGTATTATAATATTTAGAAAAGAATTATCCTGATTTTGGTTTTATGAAGCTTTCGACAAGAGCCAGGTATACCCTCCGAGCGATGATTGCCATCGCCAAATCGGCTGACGGATCAAAGCCCACCAATCTGCAGCAAATTGCTGAAGCAACCCATATCTCCCGCAGATACCTGGAGCAGCTGGCGATGGCCCTCAAAAGAGGGAGACTTTTGCGCGGTCTGAGCGGGAAAGGGGGAGGGTATTTTCTGGCTCGCCCTGCTCGGGAAATCAAGATCGGCCAGATTTTTGAGGCCGCGATCGGCCCCGTCAACATCGTGGAATGCGTGGCTAATCCGGATCATTGTCTGCGGGCGGTTTTCTGCGAATGCCGGGCGGTGTATTCTCTCATCAACCGGAAGATCGACCGGGTTCTTAACGAGATTTCCCTGGCCGATCTTTCCGATCCGGAAACGATGAAGCGGATTTCCCTGGAACTGGAAAAATCGGAGAGTCGCCCGAATGTTTAATTGAGCTCGAAATTCCGGGAAGACCCGCAAAAGGATTTCTTTTTTGACAAGGGGAGAGAAAGAAAAGATGGAGGACGAGTTAAGAGTCAACGACAAGAAAATTTCTTTGACCGTAGGTTTTATCACCGATACGCCCAATGTGGACGGGATGGTGTTTTACGCCCGGCCGGACCTGAATTTAGGATCCGGGTTCGGCTCGGCCATCTCCACCCAGGGGGGGCCCAAGGTGCAGGAGGAACTGAAAAAGATCGGCAGCGCCAAGGTCACCGAGGTAGTCGTGACGGGAGGCGGGGGACTTCCGGCCCAATATGTCCTTCATGCCGTGGGGCCTCGTTTCCAGGAGGAAAAACTGGAGGAGAAGCTGCGGGCCACAATTCTGAATACCCTGAAAAAGGCGGAGGAGCACAAACTCCGAAAGATCGTGTTTCCCGCCATGGGGGCAGGTTTTTACGGCGTTCCCCTGGAAGTCTGCGCCCGCTTGAGCTTGGAAATCGTCAGGGAATTTCTTCCGAAGGCGGGCAGCTTGCAGGAGGTCCTGTTCTGCCTCCGGGATTCGAGGGAATTGAAGCCCTTCCAGGAACAGCTCCGCAAGATGAAATCGCAGTAAACATCCGATTTTCAACTGATGAATTTTGCCGGCATCCCCGAAAGGATTCCGGAGGGAAAATACCGAGTCCTTAAGGGGGCAGCCGCCCGGGAGGTGGAGATGAGTGAAACCCTTCGTTTTCTGGCCGACGATCTTCAGCTGATGGCCTTAAGTTTCATGGCGATCGTTTATATTCTGCGCATCCGCTGGCTGTTAAAATTCAAAGCCTCGCGGGAAAGGCAGGCCCCGTCCGGGTCTCTGAACACCTCTTCGCTCAAAGGCATCGTTTACTCCTGGGCGAACATCGCCATGCCCTGGTCCATGGAGAGCACCCGGCAGATGATCTTTTTCTACATGCAATTCATGATCTTCCATCTCGCCGTGGCCGCCAACATCGGCATGTCGTTTGTGATCCCTTACGCGCCCGGCCTGATAAAGCCGATCCTCGTGGTCCGCGCCCTGCAGGCCTTGTTCGCCGCCGCCTTTCTGATCGGCTGCTACCGGATGTACCGGCGCTTCAGCAACCCGGCCATCCGGCTGATCAGCACGCCGGACGACATTTTTTCTCTGGGGCTCCTCACGGTCTGGTCCTTCGTTTCCATCTTTGCCGCCCCGAACCGCCCGGATTTGGGCGAAGGGGCTTTGAGGCTTTATTTCATCCTCACGGCTTTCTTTTTGATTTACGTTCCGTTCAGCAAAATTTCCCACTACCTGTATTACCCCTTTACCCGGTTCTATTTCGGAAGGACCATGGGCCACCGCGGCGTCTATCCGCTCAAACGGAGTCCGGAGCCCAAACCGACCAGGGGTTGAACCTGAGTTCATCCTTTTTAAGGAGAGGTAAACATGCCCCAAGCTGCAAGATCCCATAAAGCGACCAAAGTTGTGGAGAGAATGCAAAAAAAGCTGAACCGCCAACTGGTCGGCTCGCTGGTTGCCTGCGTCCACTGCGGCATGTGCACGCAATCCTGCCATTATGTTCTTTCCAACCCGGATGACCCCACCTACGCTCCGGCTTACAAGGCGGATCAGATCCGGAAAATTTTTAAGCGGAATTTCGACTGGACGGGGAAAGTCTTCCCCTGGTGGGTCAAGGCGAAGGATATCCGTTCCGACGAGGACCTGGAGAAGCTGAAGGATATCGTCTTCGGAAAATGTACCAACTGCCGCCGGTGCTCCCTGAACTGCCCCATGGGAGTGGACTTTGCCACGCTCAACCGCATGGCCCGGGGGCTTCTGGTTTCCGTCGGGGTCATGCCGGAAGGCGTGGCCGTAGTCAGCAAGGACCAGTGGGAGATCGGGAACCAGATGGGGGTGCTGCCCCAGGATTACCTGGAGACTCTGGAATGGTTGTCCGATGAGCTGGAGAATGAATTCCATGACCCGGCGGCGCGGATCCCGATCGATAAGGCGGATGCGGATGTTGTCTATGCGATTAATCCCCGGGAGGTGAAATATGACCCGCGGACGATTTCCGACGCGGCCCGGATTTTCTACCTGGCCGGGGAGAATTGGACCATGCCGAGCGAAGGATGGGACATGACCAATTTCGGGCTCTTTTCCGGGGACGACGAACTCGGCGCGGCGGTAGCTCAGCGGGTTTACGAGAAAGTCATTGAACTGCGGGGGAAAAGGTTGGTATTATCTGAATGTGGCCATGGGTACCGCTCCACCCGCTGCGAGGGGCCGAACTGGTCGGGAAACGGGGTTCCCTTTGTGATGGAAAGCTCGGTGGTGACGATGCTGCGGTACATCAAGGAGGGGCGGATCCGGGTAGACAAGGAGCGGAACAAGGAAGTTGTCACCTTCCATGATTCGTGCAACAACGCCCGAAGCTGCGGGTTCTACGAAGAGCCGCGGGAGCTTTTAAACTTAGCGGTAACGGATTTCCGGGAGATGTACCCGAATCGGGCAGAAAACTATTGCTGCACAGGGGGCGGCGGGGCCATGTCGATGTCCGAGTATACCCCGCAGCGCCTGAAATCGGGGAAGATCAAGGCCGACCAGCTGAAGGCGACAGGCGCAAAGGTCGTGGTTACTTCCTGCCACAACTGCGTGGACGGACTTACGGACCTAATCCGCCATTACAAATTGGGGATGAAGGTCGCCCAGTTGGTGAATCTGGTAGCCAATGCCATGATTATCCCGGAAAAAGTCGTTCTCCCGGTCGAAGCCCTGCTGCCGGCCGAGGCGCTCAGATTGAAGGGCTTCAAGATCCTGGTGGTGGATGACGAACCGGATATCCTAACCTTCCTCTCCGCGGTTTTGGAGGATCAGGGGGCCACGGTAATCCAGGCCGCCGACGGGGAAGAAGCTTTGACCTTGATTCTCAAGGAAAAACCGGACCTGGTGACGCTCGACCTCTCCATGCCCGGGAAAGACGGCGGGTATGTTTTTGACGAAATCCGAAAAAACCCGGATATTGCCTCCACCAAGATATGTATCATTACGGGAAAACCGGAACTGCGGCGGCTGATTTACGAACGCCCGGTGGCCCCGCCGGATGGATATCTGGATAAACCGATCAACGAGGAAACCCTGCTGACCAATATCCACAAAATCCTGGAAATGAAACACTCCGAAGGGCATGCGTAACCGACCGGGGATGGAATAATAGACATGACCGAGAATCCCTACAGAAACTATTTTGAAATGATGCCGGCCTACCTGACGATCCTGGACCGGGATCTCAGGATCGTTGAGGCAAACCGGCGTTTCCGCCGCGATTTCGGAGATTTCGAAGGGCGATACTGCTACCAGGTAAACCGGCACCGCTCCGAACGCTGCGAGACCTGCCCGGCGGAGCGGACCTTCCGGGATGGCCAGCGCCACGGCATCGAGGAGCATTTTAAGAATCTCTCCGGGCAGGAAGTATCCCTCCTGGTTTATACCACCCCGATCCGCAATGACGCGGGGGAGATAACCCACGTCATGAAGATGGCTACGGACATCACCGAAATCAAGCTCCTGCAAAACCAGCTTCGGGACAGCCGGGAACGGTACCGCCAGCTTTTCGAAGAAGTGCCCTGTTATATCTCCATCCAGGATTCGAACCTTCGGATCCTGGAGGCCAACCGTCGCTTTCGGGAGGATTTCGGGGATTCCCTGGGAAAGAAATGCCATCAGGTGTACATGCACCGGACCGATCCGTGCGTTCCCTGTGCGGTGAAGCAAACCTTTGAAGACGGCCAGGGCCACCAATCGGAGGAAGTGGTCACGTCCCAGAGAGGCGAGCACGTGAATGTGCTGGTTTCCACGGCTCCGGTGCGCAATGCCGAAGGGCAGATCAAGAGTATCATCGAGATGAGTACCAATATTACCCAGATCCGGCAACTCCAGTCTCAGCTCGCTTCCCTGGGGTTGGTCATCAGTTCCATCTCCCATGGAATCAAGGGCCTCCTGACCAGTCTCGACGGAGGGGTCTACTTAGTCAACACCGGCCTTTCGAAAAACGACCGCAAGCGGTTTGAACAGGGCTGGAAGATGGTGGAGAGAAACATCACCCGGATTCGGAGAATGGTTCTGGATCTGCTCTATTACGCCAAGGATCGGGTTCCGGAGTGGGAACAGATATCCGCGCTGACAGTAGCGGAAGAGGTCTGCGAGGTGATGCGGGGCAAAGCCGGGGAACTGGGCATCGAATTTCAATGTGAATTCGATCGCGAAGCCGGAGAATTTGATGCCGATGCCAAGGCGGTGCGGTCTCTCCTGATCAATCTCGTCGAAAATGCCATGGATGCCTGCCGGGTAGACTCGAAAAAGCCGAATCATCAAGTCCGGATCGGCATGAAAGGATATCCGGACCGGATTGAATTTGAGGTTGCCGATAACGGGATCGGCATGGATCAGGAAACCCGGGAAAGATCCTTCGGCCTGTTCTTTTCCTCCAAGAGAGGAAACGGCACGGGATTGGGGCTTTTTATTTCTAACAAAATCGCGCAAGCCCACGGAGGAAAAATGGAATTGGAATCGGAATTAAACCGGGGGACCCGTCTGATGGTAAAATTGCCCCGCAAACGTCCGTTCCCGGCGGGCGATGCCGCCAAGAAATGAACTGGGAGGAAAGCATGCCCAATCCGAAGCGGATCTTGATTGTGGACGACGAACTGGACATTCGCACGTACCTCTCCACCCTGTTCGAGGACCAGGGATATATAACGGTTCAGGCGAAGGACGGGGTAGAAGCCATGCAGAAGCTTCAAACCGAGAACCCCGATCTGATCACCCTGGATATTTCTATGCCAGAAAAATCCGGAGTCAAATTCTTCCGGGACCTGAAGTCCGACGACCAATGGAAAAAGATTCCGATCATCATCGTTACCGGGGTCTCGGAAGATTTCAAGAAATTCATCTCCTCCCGCCGGCAGGTTCCGGCTCCGGAAGGCTTCGTTCCCAAGCCCATCAACCGGGAGGAGATCCTGGCGATCGTGAAAAAATTGCTCATTTGAGATGATCTTCCGCCCCGCTCATCAAGAGCCGGGGGACTTTTCCCCGTTCGCATCCCGGCCCCGCAATTTCCCATTTTCCTCCGGTCTTTTTATCCCCTTGACATAGGGGAGGCTCCTTCCTATACTCTAATGAAAAAAGCCCTTGCCAGTTTAACCCCCCCGCGAAAGGAGGAAATCGAGCATGAAAAGGCAAGCAATCATTGCCGCAGTGATGTTGCTTGTTTCCGGCGCCTTCACTTCGGCCTCCTTAGCCAGCCATGTGGAACTTGTAGGCAATGGTCCGTTCAAAACTGGGCCCGAAGTAACCAAGAAGTGCCTCGAGTGCCACGAGAAGGAGACAAAGGACTTTATGAAAACCGTCCATTGGACTTGGTCCAAGGAGCAGGTTTTGCCAAACGGCAAGAAGCTGGAAATCGGCAAGCTCAACGCGTTAAACAACTTCTGCATCGGTCTGCCGGCAAATTGGCCGCGCTGCACCAGCTGCCATGCGGGGTATGGCTTTAAAGACGCCCAATTTGACTTTTCCAAAGCCGAGAACGTGGACTGTCTAATCTGCCATGATACGACGGGCACCTACGCGAAGTTCCCAACCGGCGCCGGCCACCCGGTCTATGAAGGGGAAAAGAAGGAATTCCCCCCCGGGAAGCCCTGGCCGCCGGCCGACCTGGTGAAAGTGGCCCAGTCGGTGGGAAAGACGTCGCGCGCCACCTGCGGCAGCTGCCACTTTTACGGCGGGGGCGGGGACCATGTCAAACACGGGGATCTGGACACCTCAATGGCGACCCCGACTGCGGAGATTGATATCCACATGGGTGGGGCGAAAAAAATGGTTTGCCAGGATTGTCATCAGGCCGTTGACCACTTTTTGAAGGGCGAGGCCACCTCCCTCACCATCGCCCACGCCGAACCCAGCCATCTCGACTGCACCGACTGCCACAAGGCTAAAGGTAAAGTTCATAAAAACGCCCTGGTCAACAAGCACACCGAAAGAGTGGCCTGCCAGAGCTGTCACATTCCGACTTTTGCCAAGGCGCGCCCAACGAAAGTGTGGTGGGACTGGTCAACGGCCGGCAGGAATGTGAAGCCGGAAGATATACCCAAAGATGAGTACGGCGAGAAGACTTACGACAAGATGAAGGGGGATTTCAAGTGGGAGAAGAACGTGATTCCCACCTATTTATGGTTCGACGGCAATATTAACCGTTATATCGCCGGCGACAAGATAGACCCTTCCAAGGTGGTCAGTCTCACTTCCGTTGCCGCGGATCGCAATAACCCGAAAGCCAAGATATACCCGTTCAAGATCATGAGGGGAAAGCAGCCTTACGACAGCGGAAACAATACGATCGCCTTCGTTCGGGTTTTCGGGCCTCCGGGTAGCGACGCCTACTGGCAGAAGTACGATATGAATGCCGCCATCGCCTCTGGGATGAAAGCCGCCGGTCAACCATATAGCGGTACGTATGGTTTCGTAGAGACTTTCATGGTTTGGCCTGTCCACCACATGGTGGTATCCAGAGACAACTCGCTCAAATGTGGCGATTGTCACAGCGAGAAAGGGCGGCTCGATTGGAAGGCCTTGGGCTATAAGGGAGACCCAAGGGATCCGAAAAATCGGTAGGCCCCTCTTCCTCCGGCGAAAGACGTTCTTACAGCCCGCGGGGAACTCCGCGGGCTTGGTGCGTCGCATGTCATTCGCCCGCGGCCTTTTGCGAAAGAGGGAAATTCCCTTCTTTCCTCCCGAGCTTGCTTACGATGTCGCCGATCATTTTTCCGTGCTCCAGGCAGATGGAAAGGAGAAGGGTTTCCAGCGCCCAGGGGACGGGCCATGTAAACCGCGGCGGCGGTATGGAATTTGGCGCGGTCGAACAGGCGATCAAAAGCCTCCTGGTTTTCCCTGCTCAGCCCCTGGCGAAACTCCTTCCACCTCCCGTGTTCCTTCTCCAGCACATGGCTGAAAGGCCGAACGGTTCGGCCCATATTTTCCCCTCGATGGCGGGCTCGCAAAAAACCGCTT
>Ga0316603_10001969_pt1 | contig 11180 bp, 7 predicted proteins | sample OWC_soil_day10_n_FD_207649 | JGI IMG/M metagenome (GOLD analysis project Ga0316603, IMG submission 207649) | Wetland soil microbial communities from Old Woman Creek delta, Ohio, United States - OWC_soil_day10_noCT | ecosystem: Environmental > Terrestrial > Soil > Wetlands | place: USA: Ohio...
CCTGGCGGGATTCGCCGCGTCGGGATTCTGGATCCTCGTGGCCGTGCTGTTTTTCGGCTACGCGATGGACAGGACGGGCCTCGCCCGGCGCATCGCGTACCGCATCCTGCTGGCGTTTCCTCCCACCTACGCGGGCATCCTGGGCGCCTTCCTGCTCATCGGGTTCGTCCTGACCCTCGGCATCCCCTCGATGACCGTGCGCACGGCAATCCTGATGCCCATCGCCTGGGCGCTCGTGCAGGCCCTCGGGCTGCCCCTGCCCGGCCGCGGATCGGCGCTCATCATCCTCAGCACGTTCGAGATGGCCGTGCTGCCGGGCTGCGCGCTGCTCACCGGCGCGCTCTGGGGGCCGTACCTCGCGGGGCTGTTCGCGAACCAGGGCATCCCGATCGCCTGGCTCGAGTACGCGCAGGTGATGTTCGTGCCCACGCTCGTCTGGTGCCTGATGGTGCTCGCGGCGAACATGCTGGTGCTCAGGCCGGAAGGCGGGTTGGGGGTGACGCACGAGGTCGTCGGCGCCGAACTGGCGAAGCTCGGACGCATGAGCCGCAACGAGCGGCTCACGGCGCTCATCGTCGCGGCGTCCATCCTCGCGTGGACCACGCAGCCGTGGCACAAGGCGCCGGCCGAGGCGATCGGCATGGTGGCGCTGACGGCGCTCTTCGCCGCAGGCGTCCTGCAGGCCGGCGAAATCGGCACGGGCATCCCGTGGCCGCTGGCGCTGTTTGTCGGGGGCATGCTCAGCCTCGGCACGGTGATCACCACCTACAAGATCAGCGCCTGGGTGTCGAGCCTGGTCGTGCCGCTGCTCGCGCCGCTGGCCGGCAACGCCTTCATGCTCGCGACCGGCATCGGCGTCGCGGTGATGGCGATGCGGTTCATCGACCCGGTGGGCTTCATCTCGATCGCCACGTTCTTCCTGGCGCTGGTGGGCGTCGCCGGCGGCTGGGGCCTGTCGCCGCTCGTGCTCGGCGGGATCATCTTCCTGCCGCTGCACGTGTTCTGGTTCAGCTACCAGAACATCTGGATCGTCATCACCGAGGGCGTGACGAAGAAACAGGCCTACACCGACGGGGACCGCATCCGGCTCGCGACGGTGTTCGCGGCCGTGACGATCGTCGCGCTGTGGGTGGCGGTGGGCTATTGGAAGGTGACGGGGATCATGTAGGGGCTCGGGATTCGGAGCTCGGGATTCGGGATTCGGGGTTCGGGATTCGGGATTCGGGGTTCGGCAGTCGGGATTCGGGGTTCGGGAGTCGGGATTCGGGGTTCGGGGCTCGGGATTCGGGATTCGGGGTTCGGGATTCGGGGTTCGGGGCTCGGGATTCGGGGTTCGGGGCTCGGGATTCGGGGTTCGGGATTCGGATGCGGGACTAGAGGTGCCGGCCGGGTTGCTCGCGAGGCGAGCGATCGGGCGCCAGTTGCGAGCGTGTCCCTCGAAGCGGGACCGCCACGCGAGGAACTCGGACGGCACCGAAACGCAGCGGCTGGAACGTAAGGCGGTCGAAGGAGACGTGATGAGAAGCAGAGTGTTTTTGATGGTTGTCACCGCCGCGCTCGTCGCGGGCGGCGCGGTGAGCGCGCAGATGACGCCGTGGCTGCAGTGGACCCTGCTGCCGAAGGCGCAGGTGGCGGACATCGTCGGCGAAGCGTCGGGCGAAAACGCGTGGAAGATGATCATGGAAACCGGCGGCTACGACAGGGACCGCACGCCGGACGAGTTCTCGGGCCTCTTCCGCGAGACGAAGTTCTACCTCGACAAGGCGAAGGCGTACGGCCTGCCGGGGGCCGACGTCGTGTCGTTTCCGGGCGGGCAGACTTGGGATGCCGTCAAAGGCGAGTTGTGGGAAGTGACGCCCATCCGCCAGAAGCTGGCGTCGTACCTCGACATGGCGGCGATGCTCGCGACGGGCAGCTCAACCGGCGAGGCCACCGGAGAGCTCGTCTGGGTGGGCATGGGCCGGCCGGACGATCTCACGGGCAGGGATCTGGCCGGGAAGATCGTCGTCACCGAGGGCAACGCGGGCAGCGTGCACCAGGCGGCCTGCTTCGACCGGGGCGCGCTCGGCGTCATCTCGGTCCAGGGCACGCGCCCGTACTTCGATCCGATGCAGATCGGCTGGGCCAGCGTCAGAGGCACGCCAGACAAGCCGGCGAAGTTCGCCTTCCAGATCCCGCCGCGCGAGGGCGAGTTCCTGAAGCGGCGGCTGCAGGCCGGCGAGAAGATCACCGTCAACGCGAAGGTCGAGTCGGCCACGCGCCCCTACACGACGCAGGACGTCGTCTGGCACATCCCGGGTACCGACCCCGCCGCCGGCGAGATCATCTTCTCGGCCCACCTCTTCGAGGGCTACGTGAAGATGGGCGGCAACGACAACATCTCCGGCAGCGCCGCGGTGGTCGAGATCGGCCGCACGCTCAACACCCTGATTGGCGAGGGCCGGCTGCCGCGCCCGGCGCGCACGATCCGCTTCATCATCGGCCCCGAGTTCTCGGGCACCGGCCCGTGGGTGAAGGCCAACAGGGCGCTGATGGAGAAGACGCTCTGCAACATCAACCTCGACATGGTGGGGCTGCTGCTCAGCAGGAGCCAGTCGTTCATGTGCCTGATGCGGACGACCTACGGCAACCCGCACTACCTCAACGACGTGATGGAGAACTACTACCGCTTCGTCGGCGAGGGCAATCGCGAGCGCATCCAGAACCGCAGCACGGCCTACCCGGTGCTCAACCGCATCGTCGCGCCCAGCGGCGCCGACGAGCCGTTCTCCTACAGCATCGAGACGCACTACGGCGCGTCCGACCACGAGGTGTTCAACGACTGGGGCGTGCAGGTGCCGGGCATCATGATGATCACGTGGCCCGATCGCTGGTACCACACCTCCGGCGACCACGTGGACAAGACCGACCCGACGCAGCTCAAGCGCGTCGTCGCGATCGGCGCGGCAGCGGCCTACACCATCGCGTCGGCCGACGATGAGATGGCGATTCGGATCGCGAGCGAGACGGCGGGCAACGGCACGCAGCGCGTCGGGCACCAGCTGGCCCGCGGGCTGGCCGAAATGGACCTCGCCACCGCAGAGACGCTCGACGCGGCGTACAAGGCCGCGCGTGAACACATCGAGGCGGCCGTCATCAACGAGAAGGACACGCTGGAGACGGTGAACGAGCTCGCGGCGGACAAGGCGCGTGTCGCCACGCACGTGGTCGCGCTGCAGAAGGCGATGGACCAGACCGGGGCCGCGCAACTGGCGGCGCTCGACGCCCAGATGAAGGCCTCGGCGGCGCGGCTGAAGGTGCCGCCTGTCGTGCTGAAACCCACGGAACTCGAGGCGTCGGCCGCGGCGATGGTGCCGAGGCCGACGCCGAAGATCACGGCCGACGGCTACCAGGGGTACCGGCAGTACCTGGCCGGCGTCGATCTCTCGAAGTTCCGCGGCCTCGACACCGCGGAGCTGGGCCGCCTCGTCAACGGCCGTCACAGCCTGCTCGACATCAGGAAGATGCTCGAGGCGCAGGCGCCGGTGAAGGCTGACCTGCAGCAGGTCGTCGACTACGCCGGCGCGCTCGCGAAGGCCGGGCTCATCGACATGCCGGCGCCGGCGGTGAAGAAACCCCGGCTCGTCAAGAAGTAGCAGGTCTCTGGGCCGGCGAAGCCGGTCTGCGTCTGGCCATGGCTCACGACGGGGCATGGCTCAAGATGGGACATTGACAGCGGTTCCGGCGGGCGCATACTCGACGGTACGGGGCGGCGGGCGGCGCGTCGACCGGGCCCGCCGCCGGCACGCGGGAGGCCATCATGAACCGCCGGCGCCTGCGCACGCTCGTCGTCGTCCTCGTGGCCGCATCCCTTGCCGGAACCGCGTGCCGGCGCGAGGAACAGGCCCCGACACCTCCGATCCAACTCGTCACCGGGCCGTCCGCCCCTTCGTCCGGCCAGGGGGCGCTCACGAACCTCGCCAGCCCCGACGCGGCCGGGGTGATCGGCTTCCCGCCGCGGAACGAGCCGTTCGCGTTCAGGCAGGACCTCGAGGCCAAGTACCGCGACGGGCTGCGGCGCTCGCCGTCCTCCACGTATGTCGATCTCGAGGGCGACATCGTGTGGACGCAGGAATACCTGCGGTACCGGGTGAACCAGTGCGACCACGCCACGGCCGTGCAGAAGGTGCTCGATCAGATAGACGGCCGCGGCATCGCGCCCGTGTGCGGGAATCCGCCGGCCGGGGGCCAGGTGGCCTTTCCCCCGCGCAACGAGCCGTATGCGTTCCGCCAGGAGCTCGAGACCAAGTACCGGGACGGCCTGAGGCGCAGCGCCACCTCGTCGTACGTCGACATCGAAGGCGCGATCGTGTGGACGCAGGAGTACCTGCGGTACCGCGTGAACCAATGCGGGCACGCGGCCGCCACGCAAAAGGTCATCGACCAGATCGACGGCAAGGGCATCGCGCCTGTCTGCACCGAGGGGCCGACCGGCCTCTGGGACGGCTCCGCGCCCACGTACTGGAACGCCCCGTTCACGATGGACATCGCGCTCCGGGGCACTCAGATCGCCGGCACGTACAGGGACCAGTACGATTACGGGACCCTCTGGGGCACGTACACCGGCGGCGCCGCCATCACGATCAACGTGTACTTCGGCGACGGCGGCCTGGCCTTCACCGGGGAGTTCGACGGGCCGGACAAGATCAAGGGCACGATGCGCCCCAGCATGATCGGCCGCACGTTTCCGTTCTGGATGGTCCGCCGCCCCTGAGCGGCTGCGCCACGAGGCCGCCCGGCTTGAGCCCCGGCGAACCAGCACGCTAAGATCGCTGACATGCCGAAACTGCTGCGCCTGCTCGCCTGGGCCGCCGTCGCGGCCGCCGGGGCGATCTCGGTCCTCGTGGCCGCGCTGCACCGCGGCGAGTCGATCAACGCGCTCTGGCTCGTCACGGCCGGCCTCTGCGCGTTCGCGATCTCGTACCGCTTCTACAGCAAGTGGCTCATGGTCAAGGTGCTGGTGCTCGACGAGCGCCGGGCGCCCCCTTCCATCACGCAGCGCGACGGCCGGGACTTCGTGCCCACGAACAAGTGGATCGTGTACGGCCATCACTTCGCGGCGATCGCCGGCCCGGGGCCGCTCGTGGGCCCGGTCCTGGCCGCGCAGTTCGGCTATCTCCCGGGCATGCTCTGGATCCTCATCGGCGCCACCCTCGGCGGCGGCGTGCACGATGCGGTGATTCTCTTCGCTTCCATGCGCCGCTGCGGCAGGTCGCTCGGCCAGATGCTGAAGGAGGAGGTCAACCCCGTCGTCGGCATCGTGGCGCTGGTCAGCCTGCTCGCGATCCTGACGATCCTGCTGGCGGTGCTCGCGCTGGTGGTCGTGAAGGCGCTCGCCGAGAGCCCGTGGGGCCTGTTCACGATTGCCATGACGATTCCGCTCGCCATGGCGATGGGCGTGGCGCACACGCTCGGCCGCATCAGCGTGCGAACGGTCACGATCTTCGGCGTGGCCGGCCTGCTCTTCAGCGTGTGGGCCGGCGGCAACCTCCAGGCGTGGGGCCTGACGCCGTGGTTCGACCGGAGCGGCGAGTGGATTGCGTGGGCGATCATCCTCTACGGGTTCGCGGCCTCGGTGCTGCCGGTGTGGCTGCTGCTGGCGCCGCGCGACTACCTCAGCACCTACATGAAGCTGGGCACCGTCGCGGTGCTGGCCCTGGCCGTCATCCTGGTCGCCCCCGAGCTGCACATGCCGGCGGTGACGCGCTTCGTCGACGGCACGGGCCTGGTGTTCGCCGGCCCGGTGTTCCCCTTCGTGTTCATCACGATTGCCTGCGGCGCGATCTCGGGCTTCCACGCCCTGATCTCGTCGGGCACGACGCCGAAGCTGGCGGATCGCGAGTCGGTCATCCGCAGCGTCGGCTACGGCGCGATGATTACCGAGATGCTGGTGGCGCTCATGGCGCTGGTCGCCGCGTGCGCGCTGCAGCCCGGCCACTACTTTGCCATCAACGCCGGCCTGAGCAAGACGCTGCCTCCGGCCGAGGTGGTACAGGTGATTGCCGCAGCGGGGTTCCCCGTGACCGTGACGGAGATGCAGCAGATCGCCGCCGAGATCGGCGAGAAGACGATGTTCGGGCGGACCGGCGGGGCGCCGACCTTCGCGCTCGGCATGGCGCACATGTTCGCCAAGGCGTTCGGCCAGGGGTGGATGGCCCTCTGGTACCACTTCGCCATCATGTTCGAGGCCCTCTTCATCCTCACGACCATCGACGCCGGCACGCGCGTCGGCCGGTTCATCCTGCAGGACTTCCTCGGCCAGCTCTGGAAGCCCCTCGGCGACACGCGCAGCTGGGGCGCCAACGTGCTGGCCAGCGGGCTGCTGGTGTCGGGCTGGGGGTACTTCCTCTACATGGGCGTCATCGACCCCATGGGCGGCATCAACACGCTGTGGCCCCTGTTCGGGATCGCGAACCAGCTGCTGGCGGTGATTGCCTTCGCCCTCGGCACGTCGGTGATCATCAAGATGGGCCGCGCGCGCTACGCCTGGGTGACGGCGGTCCCGCTCGCCTTCCTCATCGCCGTCACCTTCTCGGCCGGCTACATCAAGATCTTCTCGCCAGACCCGGCCCTCGGCTTCCTCGCGGGCGCCCGGAGCTTCGCGGCGAAGATCGCCGCCGGCGGGACGCCCGAGCAGATCGCCCTCTGGGAGAAGACCGTGCACATGAACCAGATCGACGCCGTGGTCGCCGGGCTGTTCCTGGTGTTCGTCGCGGTGATCGTCACGGGCTGCGCGCGCGACTGGTACCGGCTGCTCACGGGACGCAAGACGGCGGAACTGCACGAGTGCCCGTACGTGCCGCTTCCGGAGGGGGCGTGAGCAACCCGGGATTCGGGGTTCGGGATTCGGGGTTCGGGATTCGGGGTTCGGGGTTCGGGATTCGGGGTTCGGGATTCGGGCTGGAGGTCGAGGCTTCAGCCTCGACAGACACGAGAACGGCGAGAGGGTTGCCCCTCTCGCCTTTCGTCTCTTACGTCGATCCTGCAACTAGAAGCGGAACGAGAGCCCGCCGATGAACTCGAGCTGGTTCGAGTACTGGGCGTCGCCAATCACGTAGCAGCCCCACCAGGGGTCGCACCACCAGCCCGCGGCGTCCGACTTGATGTAGGTCGGCGTCCACTGCATGCCGAACTTCATGCCGATGTTCGGCGAGGCATTGAACTTGATGCCCGCGCCCCAGGTTGTCGAGAACTGGGTGCCGCTTTCCGTCTCGGCGGCCTGGCCGTTGAGTTTGGTGTAGCTCACGCTCCCGTAGTTGGTCGCGCCGAGGCCGCCCATGATGTAGGGACGGACCTTCGCCTCCGGGTCGCCGAAGTAGTAGGCGCCGTACCCGTGGTAGCCGTCGATGTTCATGTCGCCGAGTGTTGCGACGTTGGTGCCGGCGACGTCGAGCTTGGTCGCCTGCCGCCGCCAGAGGAAGCCGATCTCGGCAGAGGGACTCAGGAAGAACCCGAGCGAAAACCCGAAGTTCACCGAATCCTGGGGATCCACGCGGTCGTACACGTTTCCGTCGAGCGCCGTGACGGGGTCGCCGCTCACGCCGTCCGACAGCGTCCAGCCGATGATCCCCGTGAACTCGACCTTCGGCGTCTGAGCCCAGGCCGCCGAGCTCAGCACCACGAGCATCAGGGCGCCAAGCGTCATTTTCTTGAACATTCCAACCTTCTCCTTATTTGCAGGATTTGACATCGTTTCAGAATACCTGCAATTCTGATGGGCGACAAGTCCAGTCCTATAGTGACGCAGACAGTCGGGGATGGGTTCCGGCCACCCGGCCAGCCCCCCGCGCAAGGAGGTCAGAAGATGCGGAAGGCCGTTCTCAGCGTTTTCGCGGTTCTCGCCATCGTCGGCCTCACGGCCTGCGCGACCACCACGTTCCATTCCAGCTGGAAGGCACCCGATGCCCAGCCGATGGGAGGACTCACGGGTCAGAAGGTCGTGGCTGTCGTCATGGCCAAGAACACCGCCGCGCGGCGCGCGGCTGAGGATTCGCTGGTCGCCATGCTGAACGCCAACGGGGTGCAGGGGATTCCGTCCTACACGCTGGTCGACGAGAGCGCAGCCGGGGACGAAGCGAAAGCGAAGGCGGCCATCGAGGGCTCCGGCGCGGCGGCCGTGGTGGTGATGCGCCCGGTGGCCAAGGACAAGGAGATTCGCAGCACGCCGTCGACGATGTACATGGGACCCATGTACGGCGGCTACTGGGGCGGCTACTACGGCTACGGCTGGGGCGGCGCCTGGGCACCGGCGCCGGACATCCGGACCGACACGATCGTCACGGTGGAGACGCTGGTCTACTCATTGAAGCAGAACAAGCTCGTGTGGGCCGGCGAAAGCCAGACAACGAACCCGAGCCGGGTGGATTCGTTCGTGAAGGAAGTGGCGGCGGGCGCCGGCAAGGAAATGAAGAAGGCCGGGCTGCTGTAGAAGCCGCGGCCACGGGTCCTGTCCGAGGCCTTTGCCTAGTTCTGCCCGCCCGCGTTCGCCCGTTTCGGCGGATCGATGACGAGGTTCTCGATGAAGAACTCCATCATCCGCTGCTGATTGACCCCTGAATGGCCCGCGTCCGGGCCCACCTGCACCTCGAAGCTCTTCCCGGCCCGCTGCAGCGCCTGGATGAACTGCATCGCGTTGGCCGGGTGCACGTTGTTGTCAGCCGTGCCGTAGTAGACGAGGAGCCGGCCGTCGAGCCTGTCGGCGTGCTTCATCGCGCTGGCGGCGTCGTACCCCGCCTTGTTCTCCTGCGGGATCCACATGTAGCGCTCGGTGTAGATCGTGTCGTAGTGCTCCCACGCCGTCACGGCCGAGGACGCCGACGCCGCGCGGAACGCGTCCGGATGGCGCAGCAGGCACATCGCCGAGGCGTAGCCGCCGTACGACGTGCCGAAGATGCCCACGCGGTCCCTGTCGAAGTACGGCCGGCTCCAGAGCGATCGCACGCCGGCGGCCATGTCGTCCATCTCGACCTGCCCGAGCTTCTCGTAGATGGCGTCGAGCGTCCGCTTGCCCATGCCGGGCACCGCGCGCGAGTCGAGCGACAGGACGAGGAACCCGTACTCGGCAAGCGGGTTCGGCCGCACGAAGTTCTCGCTCGTCGCCGCAAAGGCCGGGCCGCCGTAGACCGACGCCAGCGCGGGGTACTTCTTCGACGGGTCGAAGTTGGACGGGAAGCTGATCATGCCTCGAAGCGTGGTCTTGCCGTCCGCAGCGAGGTAGGTGAACATCTCGGCCTTCTTGAGGCCGAGCTCGTTGTACTTCGTGAGGTCGCTCGCCGCGAGCTCCGCCACGGCCTTCCCCGAGACGGCGTTCACCAGTCGGGTGGCGGGCGGGGTGTCGTGGGTCTGGTAGACGACCACCGCGTGCCGGTTGTCGGGCGAGATGCCGCACGCGCCGGCGCCGCCTGGTCCGCCCGGCGCGCCACCGCCACGGCCGCCGCCCCCGGGCATGCACGATCCGACCGCGTTGTGGAAGGCCGGATCGGTCAGCCGCACGTCGCCTTTCCCGTCGAGTCCGACGCGATGCAGCTGCTGCTTCAGGAAGTTGTCGCCGTCGCGAGCCATCAGGAACACGACCCTGGCGGTTTCGTCCACCTTGATCAGATTGGCCGCTTCGAACGTCGTGTAGCGCGTGAGCGGCGCGATCAGGGTGCCCGAGAGGTCATACAGGTAGTAGTTGCGCCAGCCGGTCCGCTCGGACGCCCAGATGAACCGGCGGCCGTCCTCGAGGAACACCTGTGTCGGGCTGGTCTCGACCCAGCCGGTGGGCCACTCCTCGCGGATGACGGTCCGGCACACGCCGGTCTCGGGATTGGCCGCCGCCAGCTCGAGGATGTTCTGCCGCCGGTTGGCCCTCGTGAACAGCAGTTCCGTCCCGTCGGGCGACCACGACACGCGGTAGACGTAGTGGCCGGCGACGTCGTTCTCGAAGGGCTTGCCGCTCCGCACGTCGATCTTGACGCTGGCCTTCGACGCCACGTCGTACACGAAGAGATCCACGAGCGGGTTCGGGGCTCCCGACTTGGGGTAGGCCTCGACGTCCATCCGGCTGTAGAGCTTCGTCTGGTCGAGCTGCAGGAAGTAGTCGGGCACCTGGCTTTCGTCGAACCGGTAGTACGCGAGCTTCCTGCCGTCGGGCGACCACCACATGGCGGTCGTCTGGCTCAGTTCCTCGCCGTACACCCAGCTGGCCGTGCCGTTCTTGATCCGGTCCTTCTCGCTGCCGTCGGTGGTGACGGCGACCTCGTTCCCGCCGGCGGCGTCCGTGATGTAGAGGTTCCGGTTCTTGTAGACCGCCTTCAGGGTCTTGTCCGGTGATTCGACGGCGGCCACCTGGCGCCCGCGCTCCGGCGTCCCGCCGCCGAACCCGCCGCGCCCGCCTCGCGGCGCTGGCGGAGGCTCGGCAGCCGACAACTCGGTGACCGCCCTGGTCGAGATGTCGAAGCGATAGGTCTTGCCATCTTTCGTGTACTCGAAGGCCTTGCCATCGTCTTTCCAGGACACCGAGAGGTTTCCCATCTTGATGGCAGCCGGGAGCTCCTTGCTCATCCGGGAGTACTGCTCGTACCCGGGCATGGACTTCAAGCGGTCCTGTGCGCCGACTGCGACCGACAGGACGGCGATGCCGGCCGCGCCGGCCAGGACCAGGCGGAATGTGGTGCTGACTCGAGTCGTGGGTCTCATGGATTCGCGTTCTCCAACAAAAGTCGCGCGCCCGGCTCCGACGATGACCGGTTCCCTGGCCCGCGTGGGGCGGCCGGCACCTGCCGCGGGAACGGGTCCCGCAGCCGTCTCGGATCACGGACGGTCGCTTATATCACAGGACCGCACGGCACCGGCCGGCCGCGCCCGTGGCGTTCTGTCCGGGGAGCCAGGAAGGGCCGGCGCCGCGAATGGTGAAGGCCGGCCGGGACGGCGGAGACCGGATGCGGCGCTTGGGCTATCATGCGACGGGCTGGCGCCCCGCGGGCGCGGCGCTTCTGACACGACTTGGGGGCTGTTCTCACGATGACAGTGGCCGCACCACGGCCGCCTGATCTCGCTGCCGCTCCGGAGCTCCGCGGCGGCGCCGTGTCGTCCGCCGTGCCGGGCAGCCGGCGGGCACTGGCGCTTTGCGCGGGCGCGGCGGTGGCCCTGGTGGTGGT
>Ga0316603_10001970_pt1 | contig 11176 bp, 8 predicted proteins | sample OWC_soil_day10_n_FD_207649 | JGI IMG/M metagenome (GOLD analysis project Ga0316603, IMG submission 207649) | Wetland soil microbial communities from Old Woman Creek delta, Ohio, United States - OWC_soil_day10_noCT | ecosystem: Environmental > Terrestrial > Soil > Wetlands | place: USA: Ohio...
CGAGACTACCAAGGGGGGGATCACCCTGAGGGACCGGCTCTTTGGTGCACGTGGTGAGCCTATGAATGTGGTGACCCAACAGGCGGTAAACGAGCTCATGGACAAGCTCTTCGGGACCAAAACCAAAACCAAAACCAAAACCAAAACCAAAACTAAAACCAAAACCAAACAGTAATAGGGCGGCATAACGGGATGCGGAGAGAGCGGGGGCGGAGACCGGAAAGGTCGAAAGAGGGGGTTGTTGCATGGCGTTGCCGGGCCTTGGTGGTCCTCTGTGCAATCCCCGTACTGCTCGTGTGCGCGACGACGGCCGTTCCAGCCCCGCCCCTACGGGTTGAGAGTCTTCAGCCCCCCTTGATCGCGGTATTGCCATTCGAGAACTTGAGCGCAAGTTCTGCGCCCCTCAAGGAAATGAGGGCCCATCTGGTGAAACGTCTCCAGATGCGGGGGATGAAGCTGCTGGGAGAGGAGGAGCTCCTTGCCTTGATGAAGGCGTATCGCGTCCGGTACACCGGGGGAGTCGAACCGCGTGTGGCGGAATCCTTCCGTGGAGAGGCCGGAGTCGGGGGAGTCCTGATCACGTCGCTGGGGCTCTATATGGATCATATCCCGCCAAAAGTGACGCTCGTGTCCCGTCTGGCCGGGACGGATGCGCCATACACGGTGATCTGGGCGGACAGCGTGTCGCTGTCAGGTGACGACGCGCCGGGGATTCTCGGGCTTGGGCTGGTGTACAGCGTGGAGGTATTGATGCCCAGGGCCCTCGATCGGCTGGCGAACTCCTTGGCGGCTCACCTGCTCTCGGAGAAGCCCCCGACGGCCGACCGGAGGGTGGGGACGCGATACCGGCCGCGGGGCTTCTACCGCTCCCCCGTCATGAGCGAGGGAAAGAGATACAGCGTCGCCGTGTTGCCGTTCGTGAACCAAAGCGCCCGCCGGTACGCTGGGGAACTTATCGCCCTCAAGATCATAGAGCAGCTGAGGAAATCCGAGGGGTTTGAGGTGCTGGAACCCGGCATCATGCGGGACGAGCTCCTGCAGTTCCGCATCATTTTCCCCGAAGGCGCCTCGATGGCCGATGCGGATATCCTCTTTGAGCGGACCAAGGTGGACCTCCTAATCACCGGGAAGGTCATGGATTACGATGACTCGAGGGGACCTGGAGGGGCGCCCAATGTGACGTTCTACATGCAGGTCATCGAAAGGCAGAGCAGGCAAGTTGTGTGGGCCTCCCATAGCACGAACCGGGGGGATGACGGCGTCTTCTTTTTTGGCGCGGGAAGAGTGACGACTGCCGACGCCCTGGCCTCGAAGATGATGGCGGCGGTGATCCAACGGATTCGCTAGGCCGATGCTTCGCCGGCGAGGTTCGCCCGGGAGGGGGCGGATATGCCCACCGGGCGCCGGAAATTTTATCGCCGCTCCTGATCTTGTGGTAATATGAACAAGTTTTTTTCTATTCAGCTCCGCAACCTTTTCAGGGCAGGGGAGATCATGGATCACCGGATTCTATTTTGGTTTTTCGCACTAGTCCTATTGACGTCTGCCGGCGATATTGCACACGGAGAAGTGGTGGGACAACCGGGTGCAGCCATCGATAACCTATTTGTCACCATCGACCTGCCCCGAACTTCTGCCCAACAACAGATTCTTCCTCCGTCCGTAATTGTAGGAACGGCCGCGGACGATCTCGTCAGACTACGGGTGCCGGTTAAATCCGAACAGCTGGCCGGCCTGCCGTTGGCCGAGGTGGACAAAGAGCCGGTCACTCTCGGCGAATTTCGGCGGGCCATCGCGCCGGCCGGGCACGAAAGAGGCGAGGAGCCCTCCCCCGGGATCAAGGGGAATCCCATGGAGTTCCTCGGGCGATTGGTGAACATGCGGTTGATCGTCCGGGAGGCCCGGGAGATCGGACTGGACGAGCTGCCCGAGATCCGGAATAACGTGGATTCGTTTTCGCGGAAGACCCTTCGGGAGACTTTGATATTGCGGTACGCCAAGGGAGTGGAGGCGGATGAAGCGGATGTTGCAAGGCTCTACCGGGAAGCGATTCGGGAATGGCGGATCAAGGCGCTGCTGTTCAAGGAAGAAAAGGATGCGGATGCATTCCAGGGGGATGTCCAGGCCGGGATGACCTTCGAAGGAGCCGCAAAGAAATACGTCTCCGAAGGGAAGGCGGTGGCGAGGGGCGGTCAGGACGGCGAGTTTGTGAAGGCAAAGGATATTTCGCCCGAGATGGGGGAGAAGATTGCCGCGTTGGAGGTCGGCTCGGTTTCCCCAGTGTTCCGGACGGGCGCAGGATTCACCGTCATCAAGGTCGAGGAAATGCGCCTGTCGGAAAGTACGGAAGCCCTGGTGCAGGCGAGACAAAGAGCGCGGAACTTCTCCCAGAACACCGCGCTGGAGGGATATCTCCCGCAACTCATCAGCAAGTACGTGACGGTCGACAACGCACTCTTCACGAAACTTGACTTCGGGGGGAGCGAGGACAATTTCCTGCGAATGCTGAAGGACGATCGGGAAATCGCCCGGGTGGAAGGGGAGGAGCCCGTGACGGTCTCCCAGTTGGCGCAAGGGATTCGGGAGCAGTTCTACCACGGCCTGGAAAAGGCGATCGAGCAGGGGACGGTCAACGAGAGAAAGTTATCGGCCTTGAGCCAGATCCTTGCCAAGAGGGCATTTCTGAAGGAAGCTCGGGCTCAGGGGATCGACAAGACGCCGGAGTTTCTGGACGCGGTTGCGGATTACGAGAACGCCGTCCTCTTCGGGGCCTTCGTGGAGAAGGTGCTTAAGCCGGAGATCAAAATTGCTCCGAGCGATCTTCGGAAATATTACGAAGGGCACATCGATCAATACTCTTATCCAGAGATGGTCAAGTATGACTCCATCGTTTTCGGGAGCGCATCTGCCGCCCAGGCGGCTTTGGACAAGTTGCGGAAGGGGACGGATTCCCGCTGGATGAAAGCCAACGCAGAGGGGCAGGTGAGGCCGGTGAGCAATGATGAAGGCGGCACCGGCGAAGGACTGGTAGTCGTGCGGAGCCTTCCGGAGGCGATTCGGAACGCTCTGGATGGGGCGAAAGAAGGCGACTTCGTGTTCTACAGGCAAGGGGAAAGTTCCTTCATGGTGCTGAACGTCGAAAAACGCGTTCCCTCAAGAGCGCAACCGTTTGAGGAAGTGCAGGAACGCGTGCTCCAGCAAGTGTACAAAGAGAAGCTGGAAAGTGCCTTGGGGGACTGGATGAAACGGCTGAAGGACGTCTACGGCGCAAAGGTTTATGCAACAGGGTTCAGCGAGTCGGCTCCGTAATCGACCGGGAGGAAATATGCTTCCAGGGAACTGCAGATCCATACGCGGTGCCGTACCTGTTTTGATCCTCCTGGGCCTTGCCATTGCCGTCGCATGGACCTCCGACTCCATTGCGGCCAGGCAGTTCAAGCAGAAGGACTGCCTGGAATGTCACGCGGAGTTCGCCAAGAAGTACCTTTCCAAGAAGGTTGTCCACTCGGCCGCCAAGGATGGGAGATGCGAGGACTGCCATCTCCGGCATGGGCTCGTCCCCAAGCTGCTGTTGAAGGAGACCGGGAACACCCTGTGCCTGAGTTGCCACAGCAAGGGCTCCATCGGGATGGAAAAGGGGAAGGCCCATTCCGCCCTCCAGGGGGGGCTGTGCACCCAATGCCATGCTCCCCATGCCTCGGATTTCGATCACCTGCTTGTGCGCGAGGGAGGCGGGATCTGCTATTCATGCCACGACAGGAAAGAGTACGAGAGGAAGGTGGTGCATACCGTCCTCACGCAGAAGGGGTGCAGGGCTTGCCACCGCGCTCATGGTTCGGAGAACCCCAAGCTCCTGGCTGCCAAGGACCCCGGGCTCTGCATCTCCTGCCACAAGACGGGAGAAACCAGGTTCCAGAAGCCGCACGGGGGGTATCCCGTGGAAAAGAGTCCCTGCGGGGTTTGCCATGCCCCACACTCATCTACTGCCCGCAATCTTCTTCTGGGCGCGGCGCACCCTCCCGTGGCCGAAGCGGGCTGCGATAGTTGTCACCTGGATCGAACGGGTCCCGAGCCTTTCAAGACCCGGGAGAAGGGCAGCGCGCTCTGTTACCAGTGCCACGACAAATCATCCCTGATGCGAGCGGGAGAGACAGAACACGCACCGTTCCGGGAAGGAGCCTGCCTGGAGTGCCATGACGCCCACACGGCAAAGGCACAGGCCGGCAAGTTGCTCTCCGCCGAAGTGAACAGGGTCTGTGTCCGGTGCCACGCTGAGAAGGGTCGGAAGGTGGCTGTGCCCCACGCGGCGGTGACCGACGCGGAAGGGTGTTTGTCCTGCCACGGGGCACATTCCGCGCCGGTGAAGGGGATGTTGAAGACGCCGGTCGCGGAGCTCTGCTTTACCTGCCATGACGCTCTCCGCAAGTCTCTCTCCGCAGGGAAGGCGCACCGGCCTTTCGCCGGCCAGGAGTGCGGCAGTTGCCACGACCCGCACGGGTCCGATCAGCGGTACATGGCGAGGAAGCGCCTGGACGAGGTCTGCTTTCAGTGCCATCGGGATGCCGAGGCGAAGTTCCTTCGAACCAACACCCACAAACCGGTCGCCGATTCCAATTGCGGCGCCTGCCATCACGCCCACGGTTCGGGCAAGGACAAGCTCTTGAAGGCTCAGGGGAAGGACCTGTGCAGCACATGCCATAAAGACTTCATGGAGAAGGTGGTGGAAGGTTCCAACCACGCGCCCTTTTCCGACGGCGAGTGCCTTACCTGCCACGACGCGCACGCCAGCAATTTCCCGGGCATGATCACAGGGAAACAGGACAAGATCTGCTTCCAATGCCATTCGGACATCAGCGACCGGCTCTCGACCGGGAAGAGTCGGCACGCACCGGTGAAGCAAGGCGATTGCACCAAGTGTCACAGCCCCCACAAGGCCAAATTGAAAGGGCTGCTCCTCGCCCGGGGAGCCGACGCGTGCCTGACCTGTCACGAAGGCCTGAAGAAGCGGATCGCGTCGGAAATGGCCCATTCGCCGGTTAAGGGCGATTGCGAGACCTGCCACGTTCCCCACTCTTCGCGAGAGACGTCTCTCCTGGCCAAGCCGACGCAGGAGTTGTGCTCGGAGTGCCACGAGGTCAAAGACGCCGCGTTTGCACGAGCCCACATCAGGATCGAGCCGGGCGCCATGGATTGCAAAGGCTGCCACGACCCCCACGCATCGAAAGACCCCAAGTTCTTCAAGGGAGTCGCACATCCCCCCTTTGCGGCGAGGTCGTGCGGCGACTGCCACGAGGTGGCACGATGAGATCCGGAAGGAAGCAAGGCATGAGATGGCGATACGCTACAGGGATTCTCCTGGTGACGTGGTGTGTTCTCGTCTTCCTGATCTGTTCTCCCGGGCAGGGGCGCTCGGAGGACAAACACAAGCTCAAGACGGGCGCAAAAGGGGAGCTCTGCCTCAAGTGCCATGAGGACTTCCGGGACAAGTTGAGAAAACGCTTCCTGCACACCCCGGTGGCGAAGAGGGAATGCACGGGATGTCACGACCCGCATACGTCCAACCACCGCAAGCTACTGGGCACCGACCCAGGGCGGGTGTGCTACACGTGCCATAACGGGATCGTGCCGAAGGGAGCGAGGAGCGAGCACCGCGTGGTAACGGAGGGGAAGTGCGGGAGTTGCCACGACCCGCACTCTGCGGATCACAAGAATAACCTCCTCAAGGGCGGCAACGAGCTCTGTTTCGGCTGCCACGAGCAGACACGGAAGTCGTTGGCCGGCCTTAAGCACCCGCACGTGCCGGTGAACCAGGACTGCCTGCGATGCCACAACCCTCACGCCTCGGCAAAAGGCGCATCGTTGCTCAAAGCCGACGTGCCTGGGCTTTGCAAGGGGTGCCACAATACAAACGTCAAGGCGTTTTCCTCGCTTCACGCCAACTACCCTGTCTCAAATTCGCTCTGCACAAGCTGCCATAATCCCCACGGCTCGAACAAGGAAGCCATCCTGTACGACCAGGTGCACCAACCGGTGGCAAAGAGGCTGTGCGCCCAGTGCCACCAGCCCCCGGATGCAAAGGACGCTCTGAAGATCCGCAGGGAAGGCTATGAGCTTTGCCGGGGTTGTCACAGCGAAATGGTCAACGTGACGATGGGCAAGAACCGTGTACACGGGCCTCTGCTGAGCCGGGAGGGTTGCCTGACCTGCCACAGACCTCATGCTTCCTCGGCGAAAGCCCTGCTAATCGGGACGACCCAACAGGTATGCGGCAAGTGCCACGTCGACACGGCGGGACGGCACGATCGTTCGGAGACCAAGCATAAACCGATCCAGGAGGGCGACTGCTCCGCCTGTCACGACCCCCACGCGGGCAACAGCAGTTTTTTGGTCAATAAGGCCTCCGTGATGGAGATGTGCACCGCGTGCCACGACTGGCAGAAGCATTCGTCCCACCCGATCGGCGAGAAGGCGAAGGATCCGAGAAACCCGAACGCGACGGTGCAGTGCCTGAGTTGTCATCGTTCCCATGGGACGGAGTACAAGCACATGATCCCGTTTGCGACCACCACGAACCTTTGCGTTCAGTGCCATGAGCAATACAAGAGGTGAGACGATGTCCAAGTCTACGTTGAGAATTCTCTCCTTGATCTTCGGGCTGACGCTGGCCGGGAACGCCTACGCAGCGGATGCGGTGAAGTTCGTTCATATCCGGTCCGTGTACGCAGATGGTCAAGGTGTGGCGCTGAATCACCCCGAGGGGGTTGCCTGCGGTCCAGCCTCCACTGTTGTCGTAGCGGACACGGAGAATGGCCGTCTCGTTCTTTTTGCGGTTTCCGCGGAGGCTGTGACGGGGGGCAGCCCGATAAAATTATCCCAGGTCCCGTATCCCGTCCGGGTCCACACTTGCTCGAACGGCGACATCCTGGTCCTGGACGGAAAACTGCGCCGCGTATTCCGAGTGAACTCCGCCGGGGCATTTCTGGGCGCAGTGGAGCCCAAGGGTGTTCCCAAGGGGAATGTGGTATTGAAGAGCTTTGCTCTGGACCGGGAAGACTGGATCTATTTCCTGGATATATTTTCGCGCCGGGTGTTGTTGACGGACCCGACAGGAAATTACCAGCGGGAGATCCCCTTCCCTGAGAAATTCGGGTTTTTCTCGGACCTGGCGGTGGACGCGCGGGGGACGATATTCCTGCTGGACAGCGTTCAGGGAAGTCTCTACGCAGCCGAAAAGGGAGGAGAGGCGTTCACTCTATTGACAAAAGACCTCAGGGAATATGCGAGCTTTCCGACGTACCTGACCACCGATGGCAGAGGGACCGTCTACGTCGTGGATCAGGATGGCGGCGGGGTACTCGTGCTCGGCCAGGACGGCTCCTACCGCGGCCGGCAATTGGCCATGGGGTGGAAGGAGGGACTCCTTTACTACCCGGCCCAGATGTGCATATCCGGCGGAGAGATGGCGGTCTTCGCGGATCGAGAGAACAACAGGGTTCAACTCTACAGGATTTTGCGCTGAGGGAACTATTCCTTGGCGCTGCCACGGAATACATCTTCCATGGGAAATCCAATCTTCTCGAGGGGCCTGGCGAGCGTTGGAATGTTGGTTGTGTTGGCAGGGGGGCTCATTACTGGTGATCCATGCTGGGGATTTCACGATGGAGGCACCGCGCCCTGCGATGGCTGCCACACGATGCACAATGTGCGGGGCGGGATGAAGACAAGCCCGAACGCCTACTTGCTTCAAGCGGCATCACCCAGTTCGCTCTGTCTCAACTGCCACGAAGGCCAACTTCCCTACCAACACTTTGTCTCTACCTCGGGCGCCCTCCTGGTGGACGGGTTTCCCCCCAACATGATGACCCCCGGCGGGGATTTCGCTTGGCTCAAGAAGACCTATACATGGACATCTGGCTCGATTATCAAACGGGAGGCGGGGGATCGGCACGGCCACAACATCGTGGCGACGGACTACGGGTACGCATCGGACGCGACCCTTGCCGTGGCACCGGGTGGCAGCTACCCTGCCCAGAGACTCCACTGCACGAGTTGTCACGACCCGCATGGACGGTATCGGGTGCTTGCCGACGGCACGGTCGGAACCACGGGGATCCCCATCGAAGGCTCGGGGTCGATTAGTGCCGGCGGGGTTGCGCGGAATCCTGTGGCGGGGCGATCCGGCGTTGGCACCTACCGGTTGCTGGCCGGTGTTGGGTACCAGCCACCTTTTTTGACAGGACAAGCGTTTACGGCGAATCCGCCTGCCGCCATGGCGCCGGCGAGCTATAATCGCGCCGAGTCCACGGCCCAGACGCGCGTGGCGTACGGGTCCAATGTTTCGGAATGGTGCGGGAACTGCCACTTGACCGGAGGATCCGGCAGTCTTTTCCATCATCAGTACGGGCACACGACCCAAAATCTCGCCGGGGTGATATCGGACAACTATAACCGGTATGTGAAAACTGGAGACCTTTCAGGAACATCGAACAGTTCATTTACTTCGCTGGTCCCTTTCCAGATGGAACTCACGAATGCCCCACGGGACCGCAACTCCATGGCGGCGGTGGCCTGTTCCGACGGCTCGTGTCTCACCGGACCGGGAACCCAGGAAACGATTTCTTGCCTCACTTGCCATCGTGCGCACGCATCGGGGTGGCGGGCGATCATGCGCTGGAACCCGGATGCGGCCTTGATCGTCTGCGGCGGAGTCTACCCGGGCATCGGCACCGGGTCGCCTCCTGAGTACAACATGGGTCGAACCGAATCCGAAACGCGCCGGGCCTACTACGACCGGCCGGCCAGCGTCTTCGCCTTAAATCAGAATCGATTGTGCGAGAAGTGCCACCCCGACGGTCCTCTCAATTGATCTTCCCGAAACATTTGCCCATCGCCCGATGTCCTTCTTGAAGAGGCCGCTTTCTGCGGTCTTCCTCATTCTGTTCCTCGGGATTCTCGTCTATTCCAACACCTTTCACGTACCGTTCGTGTTTGACGACGATGGGTCCATCATCAACAACCCGGATATTTATGATATCTCCAGTTTTATCGCTGCCGCCCTTAGATTCGAGGTCTTCCCGAGCCGGGTCGTCTGTTACCTGACCTTTGCGCTGAACTACTGGTTCGGCGGGCTGGACGTCACCGGCTATCACGTCCTCAACCTCGCGATCCACCTCGTCAATGCGCTGCTCGTCTACGCCTTGGTGCGCCTCACCTTCCGTACCCCGCACCTGGCAGGGAGCCAGCTTGCGCCCCGGGCAGGGACGGTGGCGCTGCTTAGCGCGCTTCTTTTCGTCGCCCATCCCTTGCAGACCCAGGCGGTCACCTACGTCGTTCAGCGCCTGACCTCGTTGGCAACGCTCTTCTACCTGCTGGCGGTGGTGCTGTACGCGACGGGGAGGCTGAGGATAGAGGACGGAAGGAAGGGAGCGGAGGACGGAGAGGGAAGAAGGGAATGGGGCGACTGGCGGCGAGGGTGGCCCTGGTTGGCAGGGGCTATGCTGTCCGCGGTTCTGGGAGTGACGACCAAGGAGATTGCCTTCACCTTGCCATTCGCGATGTTGTTGTACGAGGCTTCCTTCTTCCGGGGGGCGTGGAGGAGGCGACTGCTCTACCTGCTGCCGGTCCTGCTGACGTTGCCGATCGTACCGCTGAACGTGCTTGCGGCCGGGAAGCCGGCCGGGGAACTCTTGTCGGACGTGAGCGAGCAGTTTCGGGTGCAGACCGACATTCCCCGGCTGCACTACCTGTTCACGCAGTTTCGGGTGATCGTCACCTACCTGCGCCTGCTCGTGCTTCCCGTCCACCAGAACCTGGACTATGACTACCCGATCTACACCACCTTCTTCACCCTGCCGGTATTTCTCTCCTTCCTCCTGGTGGCAGCGCTGCTCCTGCTCGCCGTATACCTGTACGCCATCACCGCCAAGGTTCCAGGGCCCCGTTCTTCCCCCCCTCTCATCGCTCGTCTCTCATCGCGTCGCGCCGATCCCGCTGCTCGTGTCATCGGTTTTGGCATCCTCTGGTTCTTCCTTGCCCTTTCGGTGGAGTCGAGCTTCATTCCCCTCGTCGACGTCATCTTCGAGCACCGGATCTACCTGCCCTCGGTTGGGGTCTTCATGGCGGCAGCCGTGGCCTGCGTCCTGCAGGTGGCAAAGGCCAGGCAGCCGGCCTTGGCCCGGGGCCTCGTGGTTCTCGCCGCCGGGGTGGTCATGGCGCTGGCTGTGGGGACATGGCAGCGAAACGAAGTCTGGGGAAACGAGGTGGCCCTTTGGAGGGATGTCACGGAAAAATCCCCTCGAAAAGCGAGGGGCTATGTAACCCTCGGAGCTGCACTCGGAGCGGCTGGCAGAATGGAAGAGGCGGTCTCGGCGCTCTCGAAAGCAATCCAGCTAGGGTTTGACAGCCCAATCCCCAACACCAGCGGGCCAGCCTTGGGCGAGGTTGGACAAACCGATGAGGCCACGAGGGCATTGTCTCGGGCGATGAGAATCCGGCCCGCCTATTGGAAAGCCTACGTGAACCTTGGCGCGGCCCTGGCCTCTGCTGGGAGGCCGGAAGAAGCGATTCGGGTCCTGTCGGAAGTGGTCCGGGTCGAGCCGGGAAATGCGGATGCCTTGAACAACCTGGGTATTGTCTTGACGGATGCAGGGAGGCTGGAAGAGGCCATCTCGGCCCTGACCAAGGCGGTCAAGGCACAGCCCGAAAATGCCCGTGCTCACTTCAACCTCGGCCGCGCGTATCTAGTGGCCGGCCGCAACGCTCAGGCCGTAGCGGCCTTGGAGACCGCCATCAAACTCAAACCCGATTATGATAACGCATGCGTCGCCCTCGCGACCGCTCTGAACAGGGACGGGCGGTTCGGTGAAGCAGCTTCTTTGCTGAGCCGGAATCTGGTTCGTCTTGTCGGCCGTGCCGACGCGCGATTTGCTCTCGGCGTAGCGGCATACGGGATGGGCGATAGCGCGACAGCAATTCGGGAACTTGCCGCTCTCCGGCGGCTCGACAGACAGACTGCCGAGCAGCTCGCGGCGTTCATGAGTCGGCCATCTCGCGTCAGTCACGGGAGGGGAGGCGAATGAAACTCCTCGTTGGTTCTAGGGGGCTGAGGATCAACCTCGATTCATGGAAGGCTCAGGCTGAATGGAAGAACCGCTGGAAAACCTCGAGCAGATGAACC
>Ga0316603_10001973_pt1 | contig 11171 bp, 11 predicted proteins | sample OWC_soil_day10_n_FD_207649 | JGI IMG/M metagenome (GOLD analysis project Ga0316603, IMG submission 207649) | Wetland soil microbial communities from Old Woman Creek delta, Ohio, United States - OWC_soil_day10_noCT | ecosystem: Environmental > Terrestrial > Soil > Wetlands | place: USA: Ohio...
AAAAGCGACAGGGCCCCGATCAGAATCAGCAGCCCGTCGCGCGTCCAGTCCTGGATGCTGCGATGCACCCCGAGGGTGGTCACCTCCCCCCAGTCCGCCACCCCGCTCATGAGCACGGCGCCCACGATGCCCGCCAGGAGAATGAAGTTGTGGGTTCCCTCCAGCTTGAGGGGTTCGTTGGGCCCCTTGGAGGGGCGATCCTTAGCCCCTTCCTTGCGATAATGATAGGAGTCCAAAAAGTAATAGATCGTCAACAGCAGCCCGGCCACCAGCAGCATGTGGGGGATGATCTTGAAGGTCCAGAAAAACGAGACTCCGTGAAGAAACCCGAGAAACAAGGGCGGGTCGCCAAGGGGGGTCAGGCTGCCGCCGACATTGGCCACCAGAAAGATGAAGAATACCACCATGAACGCGCGGTTCTTGCGATAATTGTTCGCTCTCAAGAACGGGCGGATGAGCAGCATGGCGGCCCCGGTGGTGCCCATCCAGGAAGCGATCGCCGTACCGACTGCTAGCAGCAGGGTGTTGACGGTCGGCGTCCCCCTCAGGGAACCCCGCAGGAGGATGCCGCCGGATACCGTGTAGAGAGACCAGAGCAGGATGATGAAGGGGACGTAGTCCGCCAGGATGATGTGCACGATTTCGTGCAGGGCCGCCCCCCGGAAAGATATGACGAAGGGAACCGCCATCGATGCCGCCCAGAAGATCGAGACTTTTCCGTAGTGATGATGCCAGAAGTTCGGCAGCGCGAGCGGCATGAGTGCAATCGACAGCAGCATGCAGGCGAAAGGGATGCAGCTCCAGATGGGCAGCAGTTCCCCAAGGTTGGGAGACGCAGAGGCGTCTGCCGCCTGGGCCGTCGCCGCGTGAACCGATATCCCCGGCGCCGGAGAAAACGCCAAAACGGCCAAGATCCCCAGCACGCCCAAAGCCACTAAGCGTTTCATGAAGTTTGACCCTTTCTTCCGCTGCACGGATGACATGTTTAAAACGTTCGACGAAGCCCTGCCAGAGCCTTACCAAAATCTTGAATATTTAAAAAGTTGTTTTTATCTGGTAAGTATAAATAATCGATCGCATGGTCGGTGGAATCACGACAACCGTCGATCGCGGAAAGGGGGGTGGCGATGAAAACGCTTAGGGTTGCATTAATGTTAACCATCTGGATGGGGGTTGCATCCATCTCTTCAGCCGCGGCGGAAAATCAGCCGCCCGCCGAGGGTGGGCCGTTGCCGGCGATCAAGCTGCCGGTGCCCAAGGACGCCGCTCACCAGGCCTATCTGGGCCTCACCGGCAAGAAGGAGTTCACGATCGCGGACATCCCGGCCGAGGTGGTGATCATCGAGATCATGAACATGTACTGACCGCATTGCCAGAAGGAGGCTCCTTCTATCAACGAGTTATTCCAAAAAATCGAGGCGGACCCAAGACTCAAGGGCAAGGTCAAATTGATCGGGATCGGTGCGGGCAACTCGAACTTCGAGATCGATTATTTCAAGAACAATTACAAGGTGCCGTTTCCGCTCTTTCCGGATGCGGACTTCAAGATCCACAAACTGGTGGGGGAGGTTCGAACCCCCTATTTCATCGGGGTGAAAAATCAGAAAGGCGCCGCACCCAAGGTCTATTATTCCAAACTCGGCGGCGCCGCGAACGCGGAGGAGCTGCTCAAGAAATTGCTCTCCAATTCAGGTCTGCTTTAATTGCGCCCCTTGGAGGCTCGTTATGAAAACGATCATGATGGCGTTGGGTATAGGAGTTTTTCTTTTGGCCCTGTCTGCTCCGGCCGGGGCGCAGTCGCTGAAGGACAGCATTTACAATCCCGGCTTCCTCAAGCCGATCGACAGCACGCTGAAGGTCAAAAAGGGGCAGACGGCCCCGGATTTCGCGCTGCCCTCGATCTCCGGCGAAAAGGTTCGACTGAGCCAGTACCGGGGGAAGAAAAATGTGGTTATCTCCTTTGTACCGGCGGCCTTCACGCCGGTGTGCTCCGATCAGTGGCCGGGCTACAATATGGCGCGGGGTCTGTTCGAACAGCACGATGCGATCCTGCTCGGCATCAGCGTCGACAGCATCCCCACGCTGTATGCCTGGACGCGGCAGATGGGATCGGAGCTCTGGTTCCCGGTCCTTTCGGATTTCTGGCCCCACGGCGCGGTCGCCGCGAAATACGGGTTGTTGCGCTCCGACGGCGTGTCCGAGCGGGCGCTGATCTTCATCGACAAGAAGGGCATCCTTCGGGACATCCTGGTCTCGGACATCAACAAGCGTCCCGATCTGGAGTCCTGCGCCATCGCCCTGGACAAGCTGGATAAGAAATAAAGGGTTCAGGGGGCCGAGGGGTCAAGGGTTCGAGGGGAAGAACGCGAGTATTCCTTACCGATAGGACGGCGCCGTGCGCCGTGACCCGCTTCCTACGAAGTCGCCTGTCTTTTTTGAGTTCAAAAAGAAATCAGGGCATGCCCTGATTTCTTAGCGGTGTTTCTTGGTAAAGGGAAATACGCTGGTGTAGCCCAGGATGTCCGTGATCAGCAGGACCAGGAAGACGATCAGGATGGCGCCGATGACGATGCCCAGCGCGCTGGTTCCGCCGGCCGGCAGGCTCTCGATCGCATCGGCCAGGCGCACCGCTTCGGCATCCGCCAGAGCTTCGGCGCGGGCCCTGGCTTCCTGGGGATCAATGCCCTGGTTGGAGAGGGCCGCTTGAATGTCCTCTCGGGCCATCAGGCTGCGGATCCGGTCACGGGCGCTTTGCACCTCTGCGGCATCCAGGACGGTGTCGGTGCCGACCAGGGCGGCCAGGGCCGCCTGCTGCGGACCGGAAATCATGAAGACGTAAATTGCAAGAACAAGGCTGATGGGTTTGGCCAAGCGGTAAATTCGTTTCATGAGTCTTCCCCTTTCCTTTGTCGGCAATGGATGCTGTCTAATTCAACTGTCCTTCGCCCGTTGTTCTAACCCAAACGCTCCGGCTTCATACGTTAATGCCATCCTAAATGATAAGAGCCCCGGGAGTCAACGGCCCCGTATCCCGCGGAAGCCAATCGATTGGGCCCGGCTACTCAGACTCTCGTGGCGGCCGTTCGTCTTTCAGCCAGGATGGCTTTAGCTCGCGATGTGAGAATCACCTCGGCCTGAGGCTGCGCGCCCCGGTTCACGACCCGGATGAGACCTTCTGCGAGTGCGTCCTCCCAGACCGCCAGAGTTGGCTGTTCAGCTCATCATCGAGCGCATTCAGGGCGTCAGGACGGTTGAGTGTAATGTAACCAATCCTGTTCCGCTTTTCATAGAGAACCTTGGCCATATGGGAACTTCCACTCAGTATTGAGGAGCTTTTCTCACATCGTAATGACGGGCAATTGGCTCCACCTTGGAAAGCAGGCGTCTCGCTTCCGGCTCGAATACCGGAACTTCATAGTCAGGCCCGGCAAATGCTCTCACCGCATCCAGCGACTCGAACAAGTTCACCGTGAGAAACTCGGTTTCATCCTTAGCGTCCTGACGCAGAATGTAGCCTCCAAGATAACCGTTTATTGTCTGAATCCCGGGATAGACCACTTCCCGCAACAGTTTTTCATAGGCGTCTGCATCCTCGGCTTTCGTCCATCCTTTCCAGACTCGCGCGATCATCTCTTCTGCTCCTCGTCAAAAATCTGATGGCATCTCCTTCCATGCGCTCTACCCGTGTCCAAATCCATTGGAGAAATCGAAAACAGATGCCAGATTGAAAGATGTGGGATACGGTTCGAATAATCGTAGCTCTTGAAAACACCAAAAGTCACTGCTTCGCTGTCACAATATCAGCCTTATTGGAGGTCGAGTTGCCTATGATATTTCCAAGGTTGAAGCTCAGTGGCGGAGCGTTAGCGGAGTCCGCTGGAGCGATTTGATGTTAGGCATTTGTCTGCGGGGCTGCTTTGCCAACAATCTGCCATCGTGCCTCAATGGTGTCTGCTGACAAATCAGCACCACAATCCCATTCAACAAAGTATCCGCCATTATAAACCTTCAGAAATTCGGTGTGATCTTGAAGGGCTTCAAACGCCTCATACTCCAGATAGGGACTGACATCAAAACTGCCAACGCGACCGTCGTCTGCAACGATGGACAACACCCAATTGGGTTGTGGACGGAGTTCTGCAATTCTCATTGGTCAAGTCCTTTGATTGGAAAAGGTTTCTTGCCGTTTACAGCCAGGTTCCAGTCGGCAAGCAAATCTTCTTGATGAATTTCGATCTATGCTTCGTCGGCCTACCCATGTCAAACCCAAAAAGAAGGAGGTACGCCATGAAAGTAGCTTACGCCGCCAAGATCTGGATGGATTATCACCGCTCGCATTCAAAAAAAACACCTTACGATCCTAAGAATCGGTAATCACCCCATTCTGCCGGGACTACGGCAACCGAGAGTTGGAGGAACTCACGGTTTATCTTGTCCAGGCGTTACTGGAAAGCATCACCAACGGTCGCAAACCCCAGACCCGGAAAATCCGCTTCGCCCATCTGACATCGTTTTTTAATTTCATCCACAACAACCTGAGCCCGGATTTCAAGAACCCCTGCAATTCACCGAGGTTGCGGAAACTGTTCCGCCCGAAGATTACCACAAACTGGAACATCATCGAAAAGGAAGCTGTCGATGAGATCATTTTCCGGCCCAGCAAGATCCGTAACCGATTGATCCTGGAGTTGATGGCCAGAGGGGGCATGCGCATCGGTGAGGTGCTGAAGCTCACCGCCAGTGATCTCCAAGACCGGAAGCTGACGTTAAGGGAACCGAAAAGCGGCAGGGAGCATGAGGTGGTGTTCATCCCCCAGAAGGTTGCCGACCGACTCCGGGAATATGTCGCCAAACGCTGCCAGACCAGCGAGGATCGGATTTTCCCGATTTCCTATGAGACGGCACGGATGATGGTGGCCAAGGCCGGTAAGATGGTCGGCGTTCCCCTCCGGCCTCACGATCTCCGCCGGTATGCCGCGACCTATGCTTCGCGATCTGGGGTTCCAATCGAGATTGTCAGCAAGGTGATCCTGCGGCATTCGAACCTCTCGACCACCCAACGCTACCTTGGAAAGATCACCGACACCGAGGCCATGAGATGGATTGAAAACCTGTACGCCTAAAAAGCAACGGGGTGGTCCTGTTTCCGAGGCCGCCCGATATCGTCGGTGATACTAGCCGTCAACCTCACGTTTTTAGAAAAATAATATCCTGCCCGAGATGATTATTTTGATAAACGGAAGAACTATTCTATAGAGAAATAGTGTTGATAAAACAGCCGCCTCCTTCACCGCCGCTACCCCCTCCGCTGCCACTACTGCCTCCGCCACCATTAGACAATTTCGATTTCAGAATAATATCTTGCTCGGAGAAGTCACCTGGAATTGTCCCATTTTGACAAAAGACTATTACATCCCAATCTGATACTACAATATCATTTCGGCCATCTTGATCCATATCAGCAATTTTTAATGCGAATGGAACATCCTCGCATAACAAGCTTTTAGCTAATGAAAATGTCCTGTTCTCGGCTTTATCCTGAAAAAGGAGTTTGATGGACCCCTCTCCGGCACATTTACTTGCAACGGCAATATCCAGTAACCCATCTGAATTTAAATCCCCAACATCTATATCAAGTGCCTCGCATGATAGACTATATGTAATCGGTGAAAGAAAACTATCCGGGCTTGTAGGGTCTTGATAAAAAATGGAAATACTGCCTATATTTTGAGATCCATCGGAACCCCTAAAGCCTGCAACAATATCATTAAATCCATCATTGTCCATATCGACGATTTTAACACAAGACGGTCTCGTACCGGCTGTCAGGTTCAGAGTGTCAACAAAATTGCCACGGTTGATTTCGTCCTGAAAAAGAACCACGACATTATCCGTACCTGCCAGTACAATATCATTTCGGTGATCGTGATTAAGATCCCCAATATCGATATATACGCTTTTGTGATTTAATGATTTGGGAATAAAGAGATGCCCAGGAATAGAAGGGTCATTAAGTAAAATGATTAGATTTCCATTGGTTCCAGAAACAGCAATGTCATTAATACCATCGGCGTTCAGATCACCTATCGCTGTTTTCTGCGGGGTCCCGCCGACTTCTGTGACCAAAGCAAGATCGAAAGTTCCGGAAGAGTCTGCTTTCTGAAGGAGAATAATCACGGAATCTCTATTTATAGCCGTTGCGACTGTATCAATATAGCCATCATTGTTCAAATCCCCTGCAGAAAGATAAGCCTTGTTGACGTACTTGGGAGAGTCTTTACCAAGAAGAACGTTCAATGGATTCTGAAAGACTCCATTAGCATTGATTAAAGTTGTCAAGTAAAAATAAGTATCACTTGAAAGGCTATAAGCGTTTCCTTTGAACACAATATCATCAGATAATACACAAACCTCAGGATAAGAGTCCTTGTTTAGCTGGAGCAAAGCAAGGTCATAAAAATACCAATAGCTATATGCATTGGGAATAAGTAACTGTCCAAAGAGGACAAGAAATAACAGTGTTAGCCAGCCTTGTTTTTTTTCATTTTTCATTTGGCTACCTCCTTTAAGCGGTATAGATGTTCTGCATTTTGATGTCGATGCACTCCCGTTCACACAAATGCCTCCAGCCATTCTCCTTCGCTAGCGCCTCGATGGTGTTAAGAAATTTGGAATAGTCTACGCGTGGATCGTCTCGGAGTGACTCGATCCGAAGCTCATAGTGATGTTCGAGCAGTGTCTTTTTCATCGGTCGTCCCTCCTCTATAAGTTGTCAATAAAGAGAGCAACGAGTGTACCATTTGCTAACTAACTGGAATGAAGGGAAAAGCGTAAATATACAGGTGCAACCAAATTTGCTTTGCGTAAACGATTTTTGCAGGTGGCTGAGGGAGGATTGGCTATCGACTCTATGAGGTCACATCCATATATTGAATCCGGAGTTTCCTGCGCGGAAGTTGGAAATCGATGAATAATTCAACTACGGCTCGGAGTAGGTTTTAAAATCAAATCTCTCTGGGGAGGGAACAACGATGGCGGGTCTATATCACATAGTGCGGTTGTCGATGATACGTCGGATGATACATCAATTCTCTGAAGGTTTGCAATACGGAAGTAATATCCATTGATTCCATGGTTGCCAAAGACCTTGGGTTTCGAGGGCACGTCCCCCCTTCCTTGTCATTAAATCAAAGCTCTGCTATTTCCCTAGCACTGGTTCTATTCCAAGAACATACAACTTTCTTCGGCATACACGATATGATTTTATGGCTTCTGATCGGACAATCCACCCCCTTACTCTTGAAGTTCTTTTCGGACTCGAAGGCATCGTCGCGGATGGAAACGGCGACGGGTATCCGGATCGGTTGAAGCTTTGCGTTGGCGTCGAACCGGGGCTTGCGGATGCAGCGGTCTGGGCGCAGGTCCTCAACCTCGCGGCGCGTCTGGCGGGAGAAGTGACGGCGCTGGATCCGCCGGTCGTCAAAGCTCTGAATAAAGTGTCACCGGGTGAGGCGGTTCTCGTCGTCCACAGGCCTTTGAAAAACTACCCGTTCGCGGCCAAGGTTTGGCGGTCGGGCAGGGCGGTCCACCTGGCGGGTCATTCGGCGGTGCGCATGGCCGATGTGATTTACAGCCTGGCCGTGCATGTGGACCGGCAAAAGGGCCTTCGAAGGCCGTGGTCATCCATGCGGGTTGCGGAAGCTGAAACCTTAATGATGGATGCCTTCGACCGGCGGGGGAAGGGGGCAGCCCGTTTTCGCCTCGCCCCGGTGCGTCCTGCGGCTGAGAGGCCGGACGTTGAGCGTTTCGATCTGCTGGACCTGGCGGGATCGCTTTACCGCGTCTCCGCCGAAAACCCACGGGCCAGAGAACTCGCCCTCACGATCGAGCTTCCCCGGCCAAGGCTTTCCTTTAAGGTCGGACTCTCCCTCGCGGAAGCGGTCGTGGCCGCGGCGCTGGAGGCCACGTGCGTGGAGCTTCCGCTTGCCGCTTCAAGGCCTGTCAGGGCGGGCGGCGTGGCTTTGCGGGTCGAGGAGCGTCTCGAGCGCGGCGCTCGTCTGGCTGTGGAGCAGGAAGGGAACGCAGGCGGGTTCATCGTCCGCGCCGAGGGAGCCGCACGCAGTCTGGCGCGCCTGCTTCAGGATTGGGTACGCATCGGCTTTTCGGCCGGCGGGCCGGCCGGCAAGGAATTTCAGCGCCTGCGCGGTCGCCTCCATGGGCTCCTGGCCATGTTCGCTGCTGAAACGCCGCCTCCGGTCCGGGTTGCACCGGCGGTGATCCGGCGGCGACTGGCCTGGCGTGCGGAGACCGAGCGCCTGATCGAGACCGTGTGCCGCGTTCCGCCGGGCCGTGGCGTCATCCAGGGCCTGGCCCTGATCAGCAAACCCAGGAAGGTGAGAACGCAGGTGCGCCGCGAAATCGCCCACATCCTGCGCGGCAAAGGTTATGCGCCTGCTATCGTCGTCCTGAACGCTTACAAACCCGGGCTCTCGTGGCTGCGGGAGGTCGTGCAGCCGGAGCTCGAAGCCATTCCGCGGCTGGAGCGCGTGCGGATTGCCTTCCGCGAATTTACATCCGATCAGTCGGCCCTCGAGATGCGGTCCCGCTGGCTGCAGGAGCTCTATCCCGGGCCGGACCTGCTGGCGGCCGCCCTGGGGCTGCCCCTGGAGCGGGTGCGACTTTCCAGGCGCGGCCGGCTGCGAGAAGCTTATATCGTCACGGCCTGGGACCGCGACGGCATCCGGGTCTATCAAGCGGGATTCACGCCGCGGGTGAGCCGGCTGCCGTACATTCCAGGACATCCGGAGTTGGGATGGGTGCATCCATGCACGGGAGGGATCCGGCTGGTTCAGTCCGGCCGCGTGGTTGTGGACGAGAATCTTCCCACCGACCGCGAGCGTTTCTGGCGCTTCTTTCAGAAGAGCATCCTGCCGGCGCTCGAAGGCGCCATGGCCGGGCGGCTCACCGCCGCTGGGGGCGGCCTGCCAGCGGCGTTCTGGGAGGAGGCGGCGATCGATGTGCGCATCCCTGAGACCGATGAGCGCCTGGGGCTCGGCGAGGAGCGCATCGCGCCGCTGGAGGCCCTGCACGAGGATCTTTATTTCGTGCTGCTGGACCATTTCCGGCTTTTCGCGGAGAAGCACCGGCTTCCGGCCGGAAGCCAGTTCGGACGGATCCTGCCGCGAGTCTCGACGGCTGCCCCGGGCGGGAGGCCTGAAGCCGTCTTCCGGGCGCGGCCGTTTACAAAAGCCCTCGCGTCATGTTCCGCGAATCGGGCTCCGGCCATCGGGGTCTCGTCCATCGGCATGGAGGCGGGGCGCTTGAGGTTCGAGATTGAGGCCGCCGGCCCGGCCGCCGCAAAAGGGCCGGCGGAAGAATTGTGCCGGACGGCGCGCTCCCGCGGACTGGATGTGGCCATAGACGCCCGGAAGGGCAGTTTCATCTTCCGGACGGCTCGGCCCCGGCCGCCGGCCGCCGGCAGGCCTATGGCAGCCAAGAAGGTTATGACGCCCGCGCCGCCGCTCGACCGCCTTTTTTCCCTGGGGGAGGTGAAAAGCCGGATCCGACGTCTTGGGGAGCTACCTCACCTTCGCGCCTGGCAGGCCGGAACCAGCTGGCAAGGCCGCGGCATCTGGGCGCTGGAGGCGGTTCTGGCGGGCGGCGGGGCTGTTGTCTCGCTCGCTCGCGCTCGGTTGCTCAAGCCGACGCTGCTCATGAATGCCCGGCACCATGCCAACGAGGTCTCCAGCACTGGCGCGGCCCTGAGGCTTGCCTGGGAACTCGCCGCCACGCCCTGGGGTTTTAAGATCCTTAAGCGGGTGAACGTCGCCATCGTTCCGCTCGAGAACGCGGACGGGGTCGCCACCCTCGAGGAACTCCTGCCCGGCTGCGAGGGGCACAAGCTGCACGCCGCGCGTTACAACGCCCTGGGGGTCGAGTGGTACGGCGACTATTTTCTGGAGCGGCCGCGGTATCCCGAGGCCCGCGTCAAGCCGCTGCTGTGGCGGCGCTGGCTGCCGCTCCTCGTCCTGGACGCCCACGGCGTTCCCAGCCACGAGTGGGACCAGCCCTTTTCGGGCTATGCGCCCGGCCGGTTCCGGTCGTTCTGGATCCCGCGGGCGTTCATTTACGCGATCGTGCCTTTCATCGACCAAATTTCCCACCACGGCCATGGGCCGGCGTGGGAAATTTCCAGGGTTATGGCCCGGGCAATCGGGGCTGTTCGAGACATCCAAAAACTGGACCGCGAGCTGAAGGACCGATATGCCCGCTATGCCCGGTCATGGGACCCGGAGGTGTTCCCTCCGGTGGGCGGCAGGGGACTTACAGTGTTGCCGAGCGAGAAACGGATTGCCGGCCTGAACTTCGGCGTGCAGCGGTTTCCGGTCACGGTCTCCGAGATCGTAACCGAGGTCACCGACGAGGTCGTCTCCGGCCGGATGCTGGCGCTGTGCGCGCGGGGCCACCTGACAGCCGCCAAGGCCCTGCTGGAATGGCTGGGACACGGGGCGGGCGGGAGGTTGGCTCGCCGGAGGATGCCGGGCGGCGGGTTGAGGCTTTCATGGGAAGCTGGAAAGAAAAAGTTTTCAAAAATGAGGGCTGCTAAAGCGAATCGTTACTATTCAGGGTTCAAGGGTTCGGGGGTCAGGGTTCAGTAAATCCATGAGGACTGGCGCCATAATCTCGGCTTACTCCCGCACGGGCTGATCGGGATAGCGGCGATCAGACGCCAGCAACTGCTTCTCTGCTGAACCCCGCTACCTGGGCAGCTAAACGAAACACCCAACACCAAACACTCAACACTAACCATTGCAGGCTCTGTGGATTTGAGCTAAAAATCAATTCAACCTTTTGGAGATCGTCCGAACCATCAACAAAAAGGAGGAGGCTGTATGCGCAAACTCATGATCGGATTGGTTCTGGCCCTTTGCCTGTTGCCGGCTTTCGGCTGGTGCGCCGACAAGGCGGCCGGCGGGACCCTCGTGTGGGGCCGCGGCGGCGACTCGGTGTCGCTCGACCTGGCGCAGGCCACCGACGGCGAGTCCATCAAGGCCGGCATCCAGGTGCTCGAGAACCTGGTCATCTTCGGCAAGGATTCGATGAACGTAGAACCCCAGCTGGCCGAGTCCTGGAAGGTGTCCGACGACGGGCTGACCTGGACCTTCAAGCTG
>Ga0316603_10001974_pt1 | contig 11170 bp, 8 predicted proteins | sample OWC_soil_day10_n_FD_207649 | JGI IMG/M metagenome (GOLD analysis project Ga0316603, IMG submission 207649) | Wetland soil microbial communities from Old Woman Creek delta, Ohio, United States - OWC_soil_day10_noCT | ecosystem: Environmental > Terrestrial > Soil > Wetlands | place: USA: Ohio...
TGGCCCGTTTCGGTGACGACGATGCGGTCTTCGAGCACGCGCACCAGCCCGCCTTGCGCATGCCGAGCCAGACGTGCGTAAGCAGGCTGCAGCCCGTCGCCCGCCATGGACTGCGGCAACTCCAGCTTGCACAGCAGTTGTTGCTGAGCCTGGCGGATCTGCGCGCGCCAGGGCGTCGGCGGCTGGGCACGCGCCACTGCCGAGTGGCCGGCGCGCACCGCTTGCCGCCATGCCGGCATCGACGCAGTGTTCGTGAACACGTGGCCGTCGATCTCGCTGACCGCGGCCACGCCCTGGGCCAGCAACGCCGAGGACGGTGTGGCGGTGTACGAAATCTGGCTGTGGCGCAACCGGCCCTGACTGTGCGCAAGCGCCAGTTCGTCGGTCTCGAGCACGAAATGGTCCGCGCCGATCCAGCAGTAGCCGGCCTCGCGCAGAATTTCGGCCGTCAGCGCGGCCAGCGCACGGCATTCGTCCACGTCGGGCAACGCATCGACGTCGATGGCGTACTGCCCCGGTGCCTGCTGCGGCCGGTGGCGGTAGCAGGCCAGCGTGATGCGGTCGGGCGCCATCGCGACCAGGCGGCGCAGCGTGTCGCGCCAGCTGGCCGCGCACTGGTGCGGCAGACCGACCATCAGACCGAGATTGACGTACTCCATGCCGCAAGAGCGGGCGACCTCGCAGACGTCGTCGATCAGCGCCACCGAATGGCGCCGGCCGATGGCCTGCTGCACCTTCAGGTCGAGGTCGAGCACGCCAAAGTTGACGCGGGTGAAGCCCAGGCTGCGCAGCAGCTGCATCTGCATCCAGCCCACCCGCCGTGGGTCGCAATCGATCGACATCTCGGCATCGGCCGGTAGCCGCCAGGCGTCACGCACCGCATGCACCAGGCGCACCAGCTGCACGTCTTCCAGCTCACTGGCGCTGCCACCGCCCAGGTGCAGTTGCAGCACGTCGCGCTGCGTGCCGATGCGCCCGGCCAGGGTGCGAGTCTCCTCGATCAGGCCATCGACGTAGTCGTCGATCACCTCCTCGGGCTGCGCCGCCAGGATGTCACGGTCGCAGCACAGGCAATGGGCGGCGCAGAAAGGCAAGGCGAAGTCCAGCGAGATCGCCTCTTCGGGGCGTTGGGCCAGCGCCTGCAGCGCCGAGGCATAGGCCTGCGGCTCCGCCGGCAGGGCCACCGCGATCGGATGTGTCACCCCGTCGTGGGGCACGCTGGCGGGCCACGGCCTGGAACGTGCCGTGTCCCACGTGGCCGGCCCTTCGGCACCTGGACCGGCAACGCCGTGTGCATGGGCGTTGAACGGGCTGATTGGCAGCCTCATCGTGATCTCCTGGCAGGGTAAACCCGGGCGTATGACGTGTAACCTTAGGATGGAACGGGACGTGGGCCGTTGACTGGCATCAAGCAATGCGAGACGCGGCGCGATACTTGCATCAACGCCTCGGCGGTGCGCGTTTGACATCGCTCAAATCGAGCGGCAGTGTCTGGCCGTCAGAATGGTTGCGTCGAAGGGCGAGTCGAGCGTCAGGAGTGAAAGGCAGATGGGGGCAGAACGAGCCACAGTGAACAACGCGACAGTCATCCGGTCGGGGTCGGCCGCGGCCTGGGCTGTGGCGGTGCGGCCACGCAGCCTGTTCGTGGCCATCAGCCCGGTGCTGGTGGGCGCGACGCTGGGCTTCGAGCGCACTGGCGCTATCGATCTGCTGGCCACGCTGCTGGCGCTGGGCGCGGCCCTGTTGATGCAAGTGGTCACCAACATGCAAAACGACGTGGGCTACACCGTGCGCGGCGGTGAAGTCAGCGGCACGCGCACCGGGTTGCCGCGGGCCACGGCCAATGGCTGGCTCAGCGTGCGCCATGTGCGCACCGGCATCGTCGTCGCGGCGCTGGTGGCGGTGGGTTTCGGCCTGGCGCTGGTGGCCTACCGCGGCTGGCCGGTGCTGGCCATCGGCATGGCTTCGCTGCTGGCCGCGTTGGCCTACATGGGCGGGCCCCGGCCGATCGCCTACACGCCCTTCGGCGAGCTGACGGTGTTCGTCTTCTTCGGGCTGGTGGCCGTAAACGGCACCGACTGGGTGCTCACCGGCAGCGTCGGCACGGTCAGCCTGCTGGCGTCGGTGGGCATTGGCAGCCTCGCGGCCGCGGCGCTGGCGGTGAACAACCACCGCGACATCGCGCATGACCGGCTGGTCGGGCGCCGCACCTTCGCGGTGAGCTTCGGTTCGCAGGCTTCGATCGGCCTGTTCAGCTTGCTACTGCTGGCGCCCTTTGCGCTGCTGCCTTGGATGGCGCTGGTGGCCGACGCGCCGGCCATGCTTCTGCCGCTGCTACTGATGCCGGCGGCCTTGCAACTGCGCCGCGACTTCGTCGACTGCCCGCCCGGGCTGGCCTTCAACGAACTGCTGTTCCGCAGCTTCAGGCTCGAGTTGTGGTTCGCAGCGCTGCTGTCCGCGGGCGCCGTGCTCGGCAGGATGCTCGGCTGATGCGTCCACCGGGCCTGCGTCGACGCGGCCTGCTGGCCGCTGCGGCCGGCTGCTGTGCCTGGCCGCCGCTGCTTGCGGCCGAGACCGCGCCGTTCCCGCGCCGCCCGGTGCGCATCGTCGTGCCCTACTCGGTGGGCATCGGCCCGGACGTGGTGGCGCGCAGCGTGGCCGAGGTGCTGTCGCAGCGATGGGGCCAGCCGGTGTGGGTGGATAACAAGCCCGGTGCCTCGGGCATCGTCGCCTTCGGCGAAGTACGGCGCACGCCGCCCGACGGCCACACGCTGTTCCTGGCCGACACGGCCACGCTGGCGGTCAACCCGCTGCTGCATGCCACGCTGCCCTACGACCCGGTGCGCGACCTGGTGCCGCTGTCGCTGATGTTCCGTGCGACCTTCCTGATCTGGGTGGGTGGGCCCAGCCGATTCCGCAGCATTGGCGAGCTGCTGGCCGCATCGCGCCGCTCGCCTGACAGCGTCAGCTATGGCACGCTGGGCAACGGCCATGCCAGCCACGTGGCGATCGAGTCCTTCGCGCGCGCGGCCGACGTGCGCATGTTGCACGTGCCCTTCAAGGACGCGGGCACGCTGTTTGCCGCGGTGGCAGCCGGCGAGGTGGATTTCACCGCCTTCGGCATGAACAGCGTGGCCGGCCTGATGGCCGCCGGCCGCATGCGGCCACTGGCGGTGGCTGCATCGCGGCGCCTGGCCAGCCACCCGGAGATCCCGACGCTGCGCGAGGCCGGCGGCCCGCCCGTGGACATGCACCCCTGGGCCGCGCTGGTGGCGGTGGCCGGCACGCCGGCGCCGACGTTGGAGCGACTGCATCGCGACATCGTCGCCGTACTCGGCAACGCCGAGGTGTTGCGCCGCGCCGAGCAGGCCGGCTTCGAGATCACGCCGTCCACGCCACAGGCACTGCTAGAGCGCATCGCCGCCGACAGCGCGTTGTACGGACCGCTGGTCAGCGAAGGCCGCGTGGCGCGGCTGTAGCTCAGCCTACGCCAGTGGCACCAGGGCGCTCGCCCGAAGCGTCGCGCAGCGCGCGCAGGGCCGCCAGGTCAGCCTCGGTGTCCAGGTCAAGCAACACGCCCGGGTCATCGACATCGACACCGATCGCAGGATAGCGGGCGATGATGCGGCGCGCGCCTTCGTCGCCGCTGAGCATCATCAATTCGGAGTACAGCTCGGCCGCGAAGCCCACCGGATGGCCGCGCCGGCCCTGATACTGCGCATAGGCCACCGGGTGGAGTTCCAGCGCCGCGGCCACCGCCAGCATCGTGGCAGGGCGCACCATCGGCATGTCGCCGGGCAACAGGAGCCAGCCGGGCGAATCGGCGCGTGCCGCGACACCGGCCGCAATGGAATGACCCATGCCGAGTACGGCCAAGGCCTGCGGCACGACCACGACGTCGCGCGCGGCGACGATGAGTGATGCGCTTGCGGCCAGAGCCTGCGTGGTCACTACCACCACGGGCAAGTGGCTTTCGATGGCGTTGCGCAGCGTGCTGCCCAGCACGCTCAGGTCACCGAGACTTTGTTCCAGCTTGTGCGTGGAACCCTTGAATCGACTGCCCTTCCCTGCGGCCAGCACGACGACGGTCGGACGGGACTGCATGCCCTGTTCCTTTCGTGTTGAGACTGGTGATGGTGCGCACTGCGGCGCACTTGATGAACGAAGCATGGACTCGCGATCCCGCGACAGGTAGTGGGAGCTTCACTTAGGGCCTTTCACGTAAGGGATGGACCCGTCGCGCGATTCGACAGGCGGCATACTTGGAGGGATGGACAAGAACATTGCCGATCTGCGCAAGAGCTACGAACGCGATGCGCTCGACGAAGAGGCCTCGGCGGCCGACCCGCTGCAGCAGTTCGAGCACTGGCTGCAGCAGGCGCTGGACTCGCAACTGCCCGAGCCGAACGCAATGACGCTGGCCACCGTGGGCGAAGGCGGCCGGCCGTCGACGCGCGTGGTGCTGCTCAAGGGCTTCGATGCACGCGGCATCGTCTGGTACACCAACTACCAAAGCCGCAAGGGCCGCGAGCTGGCGGCTCACCCGCAGGCCGCCCTGCAGTTCCATTGGGTCGAGCTCGAGCGCGTGGTGCGCATCGAAGGCCGTGTCGAGAGGGTCGAGCCCGAGTTGTCCGATGCGTACTACGCCAGCCGGCCGATCGACTCGCGCATCGGCGCCTGGGCCTCGCCGCAGAGCCAGGTGATTCCGTCGCGCACGCTGCTGGTGACGCAGGCCGCGAAGTTCGGCCTGAAGTACGCGATGAACCCGCCGCGGCCGCCGCACTGGGGCGGCTACCGGCTGATGCCCGACACCTGGGAGTTCTGGCAGGGGCGCAAGAGCCGCCTGCACGACCGGCTGCGCTACCGCCTACACGACGGCGGCTGGGTGCGCGAGCGCCTGGCGCCTTGAGTCAGCGCTTCAGGCGCGCCTTGAAGGTCTTGCGGAACTTCTCCACCTTCGGCCCGACCACCGCGGCGCAGTAGCCCTGGCCCGGGTTTTTGGCGAAGTAGCGCTGGTGGTAGTCCTCGGCGCGCGAGTAGTTGTCCACCAGGCGCAGTTCGGTGACGACGCGGCCACCATGCGCCACATTGGCCTCTTCCAGCACCGCACGCGCCACCTCGCGCTGCGCCTCGTCGTGCAGGTAGATGCCCGACCGGTACTGCGTCCCGATATCGGCGCCCTGGCGGTTGAGCGTGGTCGGGTCATGGATCGTGAAGAAGATCTCCAGCACCTCGCGCAGGCTGATGCGCTGGTTGTCGAACTCGACACGCACCACCTCGTTGTGCCCGGTGTCACCGCCGCACACCTGCTGGTAGCTGGGCTCGCGCACGTGGCCGTTGCTGTAGCCGGACTCGACCGACAGCACGCCGTCCACCTGTTCGTAGACCGCCTCGGTGCACCAGAAGCAGCCGCCGCCGAGGGTGATCGTTTCAATGCTCATGCGATCCTTTCGTGATCAGTTCACCGACAGTGTCAACTGGGCCTGCGGAACCCAAGGCGAATTGTCGGCCGCTTCACCGCGCAGCTTGGGCTCGCCGATGAACAGCCTTTCGCTGCCCAGCCCTTTGGCCATCAGGGCCTCGCGCACCGTGCGCCCGCGCTGCTGCGCCAGCGCCCGCCCGGCCGCCGCATCCACCGGCATGGCGGCCATCAGCATCGCCTCCATCTCGGCCGCGGGAATGTCCTTGGCCATGCCGATGAAGTTGCGCGGCTTGTCGGGCAGCCGGGTGTCCTCGTAGATCTGCTTGACCAGGCGCGCGCGCTGCTCGGCCGTCAGCGGCGGCATTGGTGCCTCGGTGCCGCCGCTGCCGAGCGCCGCGCGCCCGCGCTCGCGGCGCTGCTCATCGAGCAACCGCGTCTCGAACGCGGCACGCCGCATGGCCTCGGCCTCGCCCACCGGGTCGGCCGTGGCGACGATGCCGAGCTTCAGCCGCGGCCGGTCGTCCAGGGCCTTGGCCACCTTGGCGATGGCCTCCTGGCTGCTGTCGGCAATGAGCGCGGTACCGGGCTTGAACTCGACATGGCTCAGATCCTTGCCGCCACGGCCCGCGATGGCGTCGAAAGGCGAAGTTGCGATCTTGGTGAACAGGTTGACGATGACCTTCCAGATCAGCGCGCCCATGCTGAACTGCGGGTCGTTGACCGAGCCGGTCAGCGGCAGGTCCAGGTCGATCACGCCATGGCGGTCCTGCAACAGGGCCACGATGAACGGCACCGGCAGCTTGGTCGCGTCCGGGCTGTCGGTCTTCGCGCCGAAGGTGAGTTGGTTGACGATGATCTGGTTGCTGGCCTCGAGCTTGCCGTCCGAATCGATCTTGTAGGCCACGTCGACGCTGAGCTTGCCGCGTTCGATAGGGTAGCCGGCGTACTTCGACGAATAGGGCGTCAGCCCCGGCAGCTCGATGTCGTGCGCCTTGGCCTTGATGTCCAGCGCCGGCGGAATGACCGTGGGGTTGACCGCGCCGCCGATTTCCAGTAACCCGGTGCCGGCGACGCGGCCGCTGAACTGCAGCGTGGCCATGTCGCGCGTGCGGCTGTCCAGGCGGCCGACCGTGCCATTGAGTTCGCTCAACTGGGCGCTGTAGTTGGGGCGGATGAAGAGGTCGCGGAAATCGACGCGGCCGTTGTCGAAGCGCGTCGAGTTCACCACCAGTTCGATCGGCAGGCGGCTGAGCATGGCCGCCGGTGCGCTGACCTGCACGGCGCTGGCCGCGCTGGCCGCGGCCGCAGGCGCTGCGGCCTTGGCATCGCCCGCCGGCGCGGCCACGGTCTGCAGATTGAAGCGCCCGTCTTCGGTGATTTCGAGGCGCGAGTAATAGTCGGTGATGCGCAGCTCGCCGATCTCCAGCAACGGTTTGCTGTCGGGCTGCAGGCTCAGGCCGAAGTCGCCGATCGACACCGCGTTCCAGGTCAGCAGCTCGCGCTCGGCGGCGGCCGACGCCACCCCCGCGCCGGGTTTGGCCAGCACAAGCAGGTCGGCCAGCAGCGCTTCGCCGCGCACCTTCCCGGACAGGCCCGCCGGCAGCAGCTTCAGGTCCAACTGGCCCTGGAAGCCGGCCTCCAGGCGCCGCAGCAGCACCGGCAAGGCCGCGCCGAAATACGGTTCGAATACATGCACCGGGAAACGCTCCAGCCGCAATTTCCCGCTGGCCCCCCAGGGCTGCGGCGAGATGCGGCCACGCCAGTCCAGCCGCGACGCGGCGGACGCGGCCGCGCTCGTGGCCGTGCCTGCCACCGTCAAGCTGGCCGCCAGTTCGGTGTTCAGCGGCGCGCGGGCGGGCCAGGCCAAGCCCATCGCGCCGGCACGCACGCCACCGAGTTCGATCACGCCCGTCGGCAACGCCACGTCGGCAAGGCGCGCGCGACCGCCGTCGAGCTTGAAGTCACGCAGCGTCAGCTGCCAGGGCGGCGCGGCATCGGTTTCGGCCGCGGTGACGGCGTCGGAGGGCGCGGCCACCAGCCAGCGGCTGGCATTGAGCACGCCCTCGGCATCGCGCGCCAGGTCGATGAACGGTTTGTGCAGGCTCAGCGTGCCGATGTCGATACGCCGCTGCAGCAGGTCGGCCTGCAGGTCGCTCAGCTCCAGCCGCGCCAGCTGCGCCAGTGCCGCGCCCGGCCGCGCGCCGCGTCGATTGCCTTGCGCATCGGCCAGGCGAAAGTCGTCGATGCGCAGCGTGCTCAGGGCGACGGCCATGCGCGGGGCATCACCCCGCGCCCAGTCCAGCGCCGCGGTAGCGTTCAGCTTTGCGCTGGCCTGTGGCCGCAGGAACTGGCGCAGATAGGGCTCTGCCAGCGCCAGGTCGATGTCAGCCAACTGCACGCCGACCTGGGCCTTGCGGTCGGTGAGCGCGCCTTCGGCATGCACCGACCCATGCACCTTGCCCTGCGCCTGCAGCTGTGCATCGAAGAGCAGGCTGGCATCGGCTTCGAAGGGCCATTGCAGCTGCTTCAGCTGCAACTGGATGCCGTCCAGTTGCATGTCGGCCGCGGGCTGCAGCGCGGCATCGCTCCAGTGGACTCGCGCGTCCTTCAGCTCCAGCAGCGCCAGCTGCACGTGCCAGGCCGGCGCAACCGCTGGCGCGGCAGGTCCGCTGGCCGGTGCACTGCCCGCTGCGGCTGCGGCTGCAGGCGCGGGCCCGGCGGCCTGAGCCGCTGCGGCCAGATGTTCCAGTTGCAGCCGGCCAGCGGCATCGCGCCGCACGTGCAGCACCGCGCCGTCCAGTTGCACCGCGTCGAGGACCACGCGGCGCTGCAGCGGGCGCACGTCGCCCAGCTGCACGCGAAGGCTCTGCCACGCCAGCAGCGGTGCATCGCCGGGCGGCTTGAGATTGAAGTCGCGCAGCTCGAGCCGGCCCTTCAGGTCCAGGCGCGGCTCGCTGTTGCGCGGCTGCTCGAAGCGCAGCGTCAGGTCGGCGCCGAGTCGGCCACCCACAGGCTGCACCGGCAGCGTGGCCGGCACATAGGCCCACATCGGCGTCAGGTCGAGCGGGTCGAAGCGGATCTTGAACTCGGAGGCCCGCCCTTCCGCGAACGGGGTCGCCTGGCCTTGGTTGTCGAAAGCCGTGCCGTTGAGCTCGAAGCCCAGGCGGGGCTCGACCTTGATCTGCAGGTCGTCGGACAGGTTGGAGAGGAAGGGCAGGTCCAAGCGCAGCTTGCGCAGCACATGGGTGCGACCTACTGGCCGGTCGTCGAAGCTGAACTCGCCGCCGGCCACGCGCAGGTTGAACAGCGCAAAGCGTGCCGGCTCTGACGGCGGGTCGCCGGGCTTCGGCGCAAAGCGCTGCAACAGGTCGTCGATGTCGTAGCGGCCTTGAGCCAGGTGTGCCAAGCGCAGCCGCGGCGCATCGATCTCCAGGGCCTCGACCACCGGCGCCAGGCGCAGCAGCGAACGGGCATCGATGTCGACGAACAGCCGCTCGATGTGCAACTGCGGCGTGGCATCCTGCGCGCCGGGCGCAGCGCCGACGGACAGGTCGCGCAGCGTGAATGACAGTGAGATCGGCGCAAACTGCACCTCGCCGACCCGCAGCTCGCGCCCGAGGAACTGCGAGCCGCGCGTCTGCAACTGCCACTGCAGCAGGGGCGGCACGGCCAGCCAGGCCACGACCCACGAAAGCAGCAGAGCCAGTGCGACCCACATCAACAGCCGCAGAGCACGCGACTTCAGCACATCAATCCCTTCGCCAGCCCGCCCAGGGACCTGCGGCGCAGGCGCGGGGTGGACCGTCACAATCGTAGCAGTCGGGCCCTGCTGGCCCGCCTAAACGTCGGGACGGGACGGGGTGTTGAACGATCTGCTGCTGCAGTCCGGTTGGATGGGCTGGAAGCCGGTGCTGACTGCGCTGCTGCTGCCGCCGGTGCCCTTGCTGCTGTGGATGATGCTGGGCGCGGCGCTGGCCCGCCGCCGTGCAGCCTGGGGCTGGCTGCTGCTGCTGACCGGTGCGGCCGGCATCTGGCTGAGCAGCACCACGGTCGTGGGCCAGTGGCTGCAACGTCAGCTGCTGCACCCTTCGCGCGCGCTGAGCCTGCAGGACCTGCAACAGCTGCGCGGCGCTGCCGGGCCGCCGACCACTGCGATCGTCGTGCTTGGCGCGGGGCGCGAAAGTTTTGCACCCGAGTACGGCGCACCGAATCTGCCGCCGCAGGCCATGGAGCGGCTGCGCTATGGCCTGTGGCTGGCGCGCGAGACGGGCCTGCCGGTGGCTTTCAGCGGCGGCACGGGGCATGCGCAAGCCGCCGGCCCGGCCGAGGCCGAGGTGGCGGCGCAGATCGCTGCGCGCGACTTCGCCCGGCCGCTGCAATGGACCGAGCCCGAGTCGCGCGACACGCGCGAGAACGCCGAGCGCAGCGTGGCCTTGCTGCGCACTGACGGCATGACGCGCATCGTGCTGGTCACCCACGGCTGGCACATGCGGCGCAGCCTGCGCGCCTTCGAGCAGGCCATCGCGCGCGGTGGCGGCGGCATCGCGCTGGTGGCCGCGCCGATGGGCTTGGCTCGCGACGGGTCGGTGGGCGCATTGCGCTGGCTGCCCAGCCAGGCCGGCTACGCCGACACGCGCAATGCGCTGCGCGAGTACCTCGGCCTGCTGGCCGGCGCCTGACGGCACCGCGGCACAGGGCTCAGAATGCGCGGACCTCTCCCAACCCCACGAACCGCCCTACCCCATGAATCGAGTCCTGGCCCATTGCGGCGCCCGCTACCCCATCGTCCAGGCCCCGATGGGCTGGATCGCGCGCAGCGCGCTGGCCAGCGCCGTGTCGCGCGCGGGAGGCCTGGGCATCATCGAAACCTCCTCCGGCGAGACCGAGGCCTGCCAGGCCGAGATCCGCAAGATGCGCGAGCTGGGCCTGCCCTTCGGCGTGAACCTGCCGATCCGCTTCCTGAAGGACGACGCCATGCTGCGCTTCGTCTGCGAATGCGGCGTGCGCTTCGTCACCACCTCGGCCGGCAGCCCGGCCAAGTTCATCGCCCCGCTGCACGACGCCGGCATCGTCGTCTACCACGCGGTGCCCACGCTCGAAGCGGCGCTGAAGAGCGTGGACGCCGGCGTCGACGGCCTGGTGGTCGAGGGCAGCGAAGGCGGCGGCTTCAAGAATCCCGAGGAGGTGTCGACGATGGTGCTGCTGCAGGCGGTGCGCGAGCGTGTCGAAGTGCCGCTGATCGCCGCCGGCGGCATCTGCGACGGCCGCGGCATGGCTGCCGCCTTCGCGCTGGGCGCCGAAGCCATCCAGATGGGCACGCGCTTCGTCAGCAGCGCCGAGAGTCCGGTGCATGCGCACTACAAGGACGCCATCGTCGACGCCGACGCAACCGGCACCTGGGTACTGAACAAGAAGTCCACGCCCTGCATCCGCGCGCTGAAGACGCAGTTCACCGCAACCATCCATGAGCAGGGGCTGATGCCACCGGACACCTTCAAGGGCATCCGCTCGGTGTACTTCGACGGCGACATGGACGCCGCGCCGGCGCTGGCCGGGCAATCGGCCGGACTGATCCACGAGGTCAAGTCGGTACAGGCGATCATCGACGACACCGTCGCCGGGTTCCATGCCATCACGCGCCGCCTGGGTGCGCTGGGCCGGGACACCCCCTTCGCCTGAACTGCCGGCGTTGAAATGCAAACCCCCTCGAGCCTTGCGGCCCGAGGGGGCGGGCGGCGCAAGCCGCCA
>Ga0316603_10001977_pt1 | contig 11159 bp, 9 predicted proteins | sample OWC_soil_day10_n_FD_207649 | JGI IMG/M metagenome (GOLD analysis project Ga0316603, IMG submission 207649) | Wetland soil microbial communities from Old Woman Creek delta, Ohio, United States - OWC_soil_day10_noCT | ecosystem: Environmental > Terrestrial > Soil > Wetlands | place: USA: Ohio...
GCTGGATCTGACGTTGGCTGTCCGCCCCCGGGGAACTTGTCCCCGGTCACGCCCCTCAGCGAGACGCCGACGTCTCATAACGGGCGCATCAATTCGCGCCAAGGACGGAAGCTAGTTCACAATGCCGCACGTCATTACGGTGAGTTGCGCAGACCGGCCATGAGATCCACCTCCTCCTACACGTGGCGCACTGCTTGCTGTCTAGCCGTTGGTCCATGCGGCGCCGCACCTCCAAGATCACCACTCCTATGACCCCCATCGGCCCGGTGCCGTTTGTCGGCCGGCAGAACGAGCTGATCGCGCTCAAGGATCACCTGTCGATCATTCCGCTCGTCTCGCTCCATGGTGCCCTTGGAGCGGGCAAGACGCGCCTGGTCGGCGAGCTGGGGCTCACCGTGCCGTGCACGATCGTGGAGTGCCATCCGGGAGATCGTGCGTCCGCGTTGCGGGCTCGCGCCGAGCGCGCCTTGCGCTGCGTGCCAGGGACGCTGGCGCAGACCCTCGCGCAGCAGTCGCGTGTCCTCGTGATCGATGACATCCAGCATCTGCGCACCGATGAGGCCACCAGCCTGCTCGCGCCACTGCAGCTCGGCCCGACCGCGCTCGGCCGCGTGGTCGTGATCGGCCGTGATCCGCTGGCGGCGGCGGTGGGCTCCTCGATCGCAGAGCTCGAGCTCCACGGGCTCGATGCCGAGGCCGGTGCCGCGATGTGGGCGAACCTCGAGGACACCTTCGGCGAGGCCGAGGGGTTTGATGCCGCCTTCGCACGGACGCGCGGCGTGCCGCTCGGCCTTCGCCGCGAGTTCGCGCGCGCACGGTTCGGTGCGGCTGCCTGGGATCTCGCGACTCTCGACGCGCCGGCGCGTGCCGCGCTCCAGGCGCTCGCGATCCTGCGCCAGCCCGTCGCGCCGGCCGCGATCTCCGCGCTCGAGCCCGGCGTCGACATCGAAGCCGCGCTGACGAGCCTGCTCGCGCGCCAGCTCGTGGACAGCGTGGGCGACGGCCGCCTCGTGGTGCACGAGGTCGTACGCGTCGACGTGCTGGCCCAGCTGGATCCCGACGAGCGGTCCCGGCTATCGAGCGCTGCAGCCAAGCTCGTCGCGAGCACCGGGTCGAGGTCGAGCGGTCCGCGGCTCGCGTGGCAAGCCGGCGACGATGGTGCGTTCGGCTCGATGGATCAGATCACGCGCGTGCGCGAGGTCGTGTGGCACTGGCTCGCAGCTGGCGAGCGCGATCGGGCGGCCAAGGCGTTGCTCGCGGATCGCGAGCTCGCTGCACACAGCGGCGGAGCCGGCGAGTTCGAGTCGCTGCTCGACGCCCTGGCCGATCGACCGGCCCGGCGCTCGGGCAGCGGCGACGTGGCTCAGACGGGCGCCGCCGAGATCGTGCGGCCGCCGCTCGATCAACAGCTCGCGCGCGCGCTCAACGCTCTCCGGATCGAGATCGCCGTCCGTGGTGGCCGTTACACCGAAGCGTTCGAGCGTGCGAGCACCTCGCCGGGCGCGGTGTCTCCGTTGATCCATGCCGAGCTCGTGCTCGCCTCCGGCGACGTGGCCTCGGCACGCCGCGCGTTGACCGGCCTGCTCGGCGCGGCCGATCCCAGCGAGCGCATACGGGCGCTCGCGATGCTCGCCGAGCTGGAGCTGCTCGCCGGCGCACCCGAAGCCGCCGCGTCCCACCTCGCCTCTCTCGGTGATCTGTCCGCGGCCGAGCCGCTCGCCCGCGCCCGCGTCCACCTCGCCACCGCGCGGCTCGACGAGTATCAGGGCCGAGTGGCCGCGATGCGCTCGGCGCTCGCTCGCGCCCACGGTGCCTGCAAGAGCGTGCCGGTGTGCCTCGAGGCGAGCGAGCTGTCCGCGATCATCGATGCGCGCCGCGCGATCGGCCTCGCGCGAGAGGGCCGGCTTGTCGAAGCGGCCACCGCGCTCGATGCGGCCGATGCCGCCGCCCGCGACCTGGATGCCGTCGCGGTAGCCGACGAGGTCCTCGCGGCGCGCGCGCTCGTCGCTCGCCGTCGAGGCGACAGTACCACCGCGGCGTTGCTGCTCCACGAGGTCGTGCGCGCGCGGCGTGAACGCGGCGACGAGCTCGGTGCCTTGCGGGCGGAGCTCGATCTCGCCGAGCTCGCGATCGTACGCGGTCAGCCTGCACTCGCTGCCGAGCTCGCCAGCGCGGCCATGGCTTCGAGCGTCCGCCGCGAGCTCGGTCACCTGTCGGCCCGCGGGAGCGCCGTGGTGGCCGCGATCGATCTGCTCGAGCTTCGGCTCGAGGCGGCGCTGCCGCGTCTCGAAGAGCTGCATGGCAAGCCCGCGCTCGATGCCGCCTCGGCGGCGAACGTGGCGGTGTTGCTCGCCACGGCGCGTGCGCTCAGCGGTCAGCGCGTGGGAGCCGTCGAGCTCGCGCAGAATGCCGGCGCGGAATCGCGCGACGAGCTCGACCGCAAGCTGGCCGCCGCCGAGGTCAGCCTCGCCGCTGGCGATGCCGGCGTCGCGCTGGAGATGGCACGCGACACCGCCGTGCTCGCCGAGCGCTCGCATCGCACGATCGAGCTCGCGTCCGCGCTCGTGATCGTGGCCCGTCTGGAGCTCGCCCGTGGCGATCGTGGCAATGCCCGCGCCGCTGCCACCCGGGCCGCGCGCGAGGCGGCCGCCGCTGGCCTCATCCGCGCACGTGTCCATGCTCTGCTCGCGCTGTCGGCGCTCGCGCGCGACGACGACGATCAGGCCTCGGCCGTCTCCTATGCGCGCGATGCCGCCGAGCTCTCCGCCGCGGCGGGCCTCCCCGTCGAGCGTCTGGTCGCGCATGCCGCGCTCGACTCGATCTCCGGGCACGAGGCCGTCGCCGATCCCTCGGCGCCGTCCGCCGCCACGATGGCATCCACCGCGATCGAGGGCGCCGCCCGCTTGCTCACCGATCTCGGGCTGACCGCGCAGCGGCCGTTCCGCGTGATCGATGCCGAGGGCGTCCCGAGCGATGTCTCGGATGCCAATCCCGAGATCCTCCGGCTGGCCGCGCGCGCGCTCGCCGTCGATGGCGTCCGCGAGGTCATCTGGCGTCACGGCCAGGAGCTCGCCGATCTGCGCCGGCGCAGCCTGCTCAAGCGCCTGCTGTTCCTGTTCGCCTCGGCGCCCGGCAAGGTGTTCTCGAAGGAGGCGATCGTGCAGGCCGTGTGGAACGTCGAGTACCACCCGCTCCGCCACGACGCGGCGCTGTTCACGAACATCATGCGCATCCGCCGCCTGCTTGGTGAGGATGGCTCCGAGATCATCCGGGTCACCGAGGACGGCTACCGGTTCGTGCCGCCGCGGGACTTCCTGTTCGTCATCCCGCGGTGATCGAGCCCCGGCGAACCGCGCCGGAGGTCAGAGGTAGATGCCGGCGTAGGACAGAACGCTGGCGCACACGTACTCGCCTCGCTTGTCCAGGCGTTTATAGATCAACAGCCCCTCGGCTGCCTTCCCGTCTCGCTCGAAGGAGATCGTGATTTCGACCTCGGACGGCACGTCCTGCTGATGTGCGTACCCCCTGCACTGTAGGCAGCCGTCGGACTTGCGAGCACCGCCATCGAACAGGCCATCGAAGACCCAGTCCCCGTGATTCGCGTGGACCGCACCGGCGAAGTATTCGATCACGAGCCGCGGGGACGCAGACGCGGTCACCAGGTCGGCATCGCAAGACGGGAGGCGCGTTTCGTTCACCTTCATGTACCCGTCACGCCGCGGAAGGCGGGTCATCGAATACCTCCCTTGAGGCGCATCCGCGCGCGCAGCACCACTCCACAGCACCACCAGGACGAGTACGCCACGCACTCGATGAGGGTCGACCGCGACAGACTCCATTGTCCAGCCCGAAGATCGGCTCGAACAAGTAGGATAGCGCCGGTGGACTTCACCCATCGCGACCTGCGCACGGTCGGCAAGCGAGTGTTCCGCCTCGGCCTCGCCGCGAACTACGGCATCGACGAGGCGGGGATCCGCGGCGCGTTCGACCGCGGCGTGAATTACGTGTTCTTCACGCCACGCGGCTCGATGGCCAAGCCCCTGCGCGAGCACCTCGCGCGCGATCGCGACAAACTCGTGGTGGCGTGTGGGCCGACGGTGGGCTGGTTCGGCAGCTCGGTGCGGCGCAGCGCCGAGCGCACGCTCAAGAAGCTCGGCACCGACTACCTCGATGTGTTCCAGCTCAACTGGCTTGGCGTCGGCGCGGCGTGGAACGACGGCACGCTCAAGGAGCTCCGCCACCTCAAGGAATCGGGCAAGGTCCGGGCGCTCGGCGTCTCGATCCACGACCGCGAGCGGGCCGGCAAGCTCGCCGAGGACTCGCCGCTCGACCTGCTGATGATCCGCTACAACGCCGCGCACCCGGGCGCAGAGCGCGACATCTTCCCGCGCCTTGCGAAGCGTCAGCCCACCATCGTCGCGTACACGGCCACCAGCTGGCGCAAGCTGCTGCGTCGTCCGCGGGGCTGGGATGGCAAGCTCCCCACCGCGGGCGACTGCTATCGGTTCTGTCTGTCGAGCCCGCACGTCGACCTCGTGCTGTGCGGCCCCGCCAGCACCGCCCAGCTCGACGAGAACCTCGCCGCCCTCGAGCGCGGCCCGCTCACCGCCGAGGAAGACACCTGGCTGCGCAACTTCGGCCAGGTCGTCCACGGCTGAGGACGCTCTACACTCTCACCACTCTCTCCTCGACGGGCGGTTGTGAGAGTGTAGAGCGTCCTCAGGAAATCCACTTAGTTCCAGCGGGTTAGGCGGCTGGGTCCGAGAGAGAGTGGTGAGAGTGTAGAGCGTCCTAGTTCAGGAGGCGAGGGGGGGCGGAGTCGGTGGGCTCTTCGGGGTCTTCGTCCAGCGGGTCCTCGCCAGGCCATGGGATGTAGCGAGGCACGTTGACCAGTGAGGACGCGGCGGCGGCGGCCTCGGCTTCGTGCTGGGCGCGGCGCGCGGCGTCCTCGAAGTCCCACTGCGCGATGCGCCTGCGATTCTGGCGGCGCCGGCGCCACCACGCGAGCATCAGGAGGAGGCCACACAGGGCCCACAGGGCGAGGCCCAGCAGACCGACGGGCATGAGCTTGTAGCGGTTGTCGAGATCCTCGCGCCATTCCTCGAACAGGGTCTTCAGCGGGCGGCCGTAGGCGCGGGTGGCGGCAGCGTCGGGCGCGGCACCGCGGCTGATCTCGGAGAGGAAGCGGCGGAACGGGTAACGGTCGCCGTCGTCGCTGTGGTCCTCCCACCGCCCGCGCTTGGCGAGGAAGCCGACGAAGTCGTAGCTCTCGGCGTAGGCGCGGTTCGCGACGAGCTCCTCGGCCGGGAACGAATCGTCGAGCTCCTGGAGCGGGATGACGCTGCCCAGCCACGCCATCCCGGCGAGCGTCTCCAGGCGTTCGCGTGACCACTCGGCCGAGTGCTGGTAGGCGAAGCCCTCGTGCAGCCAGTGCGGTGCGTGCGCGCCGAGGGCCGCCCCGAGCGCGACGTGGGCGAGCTCGTGCTTGAGGGTCGCCTCGGCATCGGTGGGGTGGGCGCCGCGGCGCAGCGCGACCGAGATGACTCCGAGATCGGGGTACGCGACGCCGACGGCCCATGGGGGCGCACCGCGACCGCCAGGGGCGACCGATGCGAGATCCACGGCATCGCGTACGAGGTGGACCTCGATCGCGGCGGGCGTGGACAGCCCGGGGAGATCCGCCGAGATCTCGAGCAGCGTGGCTTCGGCACTTTCGGCGAGCTCGCGGGCGGTGGCTTCGAGGCCGGACTCGGCGAACACGATGATGCGGCCCTGGCGCGCGGCGAGCTCGAGCCGAGGCTTCGCATCGGCGGAGCGCGCGAACAGCAGCGCGAGCATGAGGATGACGAGCCGCCTCATGGCTGGTGGAGCTCCACCCGTTGCTTGTCGGTGCCCGCGTCGTTGGCGTAGATCAAGATCGCCCCGGCCGCGACGGCGCCGGCGATGCTGGCGTAGACCCACCAGCGCGTCGGCTGATCACGGGACTTGCGGCGATCGCCGTGGCCCTCTTCGAGCAAGAGAGGCTGGTCGGGATCGGGGGCGCGATCGTTGTAGGTGTGGACCCGATCGACCACGAGGGCGATCAACCGATCGGCCTCGGCGAGCGTCGCGATGCCATCCTCGCCTCCGATCCGGTGCGGCGGCTCGGCGAGCCCGATCCGTCCCCAGGCCTCGAGCCGATCGCCTTGCCGCACCAGCACGAGGCGCGCACGGACCTTGCTCATCACCCAGCCGAGCTCCTGGGGTGAGGGGGCCTTGCCGCCCCACGACACGACTCGCTGCGCGACGCCGGACCATGGCCCACGCTGCTCGGTGGTGGGGATCGCGAGCTGGGTCTGCGTGCGCACCGCGGTTCCAGCGGCCCAGCCACGACGCGAGCCGGCGGCGGCCGCGATGAGGTGATCGCCCGAGGGCAGGACCGCTTTCAGCGGCGAGGTGCCCGCGGGCTGGAAGTCGATCCAGATCGCGGCGCCCGGTACGTCCGCGGTGATCTCGAGCGCCACGAGGTCACGGCCGGCGACGGTGTCGAGCTCGGGGTACTTACGCCACACGTCGGCGGGGACGTCGGTGCTGCCTCCGAGCACACGCAACCGTGCGGCGGCGAGCATCGCGGCGTCCATGTCACCTGCACGGTCGGCACACAGCAGCAGATAGGTCCACGCACGCGGCAGCTCGGGCACCGGCAGACCCGATGCTTGGCGCGCCGCGGCGATCGAGATCGCGGTCGTGCTCGCGACACGCGCAGCCTTGCAGTCGAGTGCGCCGAACGCCCGCTGCGCTTCGGTGATCGCGGCGGCCAGCTGCACCGCATCCAGGTCCTGGCTCTCGCCGGCGAGCGCGTCGTCCACGCCGTCACCGATCACGACATCGAGGCCTGCCGCGACCAGCGCTGCGTTCAGCTGCCGTCGGACCGCGGGGTCGCTCGGACCCTCGATCCGGCTCGGGCCGAGATCGATGATCGCGACGCGCTCGTGCGTCCTCGCCGGCGCAGCCTCGGTGATCCCGAGCCCGAGCGCGACGGCTACGAAGCAAGCTGCTTGAAGTACTCGTTGAGGGCCCATACGTCACGCGCCCGCAGGCCGTCGAACTGGAGCCCCACACCTTTGCTGTCGGCCCACCGCACCACCGAGCCGATCACGATCGGTTCCTCCATGGTCGGCACCGTGAACGAGATCTGAACCTGCTGTCCCATGGCGTGCTTGGTGCCGGTCTCGACCAGCGCGCCACCGAGCGAGAGGTTCACCAGGGTCGCATCGCGAACCGTGCCATCGATCGTCACCTTGGCGGCGATCGAGACAATGTGGCGGGTCGAAGTACGGCGATTGTCGGTCACGTTGGACCCCCATTGTATGCGCACCCGATGGGGGACCGCACCGCGACCTGAGGTCAAAACGCATCCGTCCAGGATGGATCCGGATCGGTGTTTTGCACCTACCCGATGAACCGGCAACCCTACTTGAGCTTGATGTCGATGTACGCCTTCTTACGAAGCTCCTCGATCCAGCTCTGCGTCAGCTTCCCCAGGGCGCGTCGGCGCAGGTCCTGGGACAGCTCGTCCTTCATGTCGGCGAACGGTTTCAGCTGGGTGCGCTTGACCTCGTTGGCGAACAACAGGTGGAGGCCCTTGGGGCCGGTGATCGGGCCGCGGACCTCCCCCTTGTCCATCCCGAACACCACCGGCTCCCACGTGGCGCTGAGCGTGGAGGGCTCGATCCAGCCGAGCATGCCGCCGGTGGGCTTGGTCGACGGGTCTTCGGAGACCTCGCTCGCGACCTTGGCGAACTCCTCGCCGGCCTTGATCCGGTCGAGCGCGCGCTGCGCCTTGCCCCGCGCCGCCGTGAGCTGTTGCTCGGTCGGATGGTCCGGCAGCTCGAACACGATCTGCGACAGGCTGACGGCGCTGACGGTGCTGCTGCGCCGCTGCATCTGATCGTAGTGGGCGCGGAGATCCTCCTCGGTGACCTGCACCTTGGGGCTCACGAGCTGGCTTACCGCGCGTTGCCGCACCAGGTCGTTGCGCAGCGTGCTGGTGGTGATGCCCTGGGCCTTCATTGCCGCGGCGAGCTGCGCGTCGTCGAGCTTGTTCTGGCGCTTGATGTAGTCGACCGCCTCCTGGACCTCGCTCGCCTCGACGGTGATCTTGGCCTCGCGTGCTGCCTGGACCACCAGCTCGTCGTTGATCATCTCGTCGAGCAGCTGCGTCGCGAGCTTGGCGAGCCTGCGGTCGCGCTCATGGCGATCGGTGATCTGCATCACCTCGGCACGCACCGGCGAGAGTCGAAGATCGAGCTCGCTGGTCAAGATCACCGCGTCGTTGACCACCGCCGCGACCCGGTCGACGAGCAGCTTCGACGAAGCATCCGAAGAATCCGCTCTGGCCGCCAGGGGCACGGCCACGAGCATCAGCACACAAAGCGTTCGCACGGCGATCAGACCGTACGACGGGGTGGGCGGTTGCCCGCCGCCGCTCAGCGCAGCTTGATGTCGATGTACGCCTTCTTGCGGAGCTCTTCGAGCCACGTCTGGGTCTGCTTCTCCATCTCGCGGCGGCGAAGGTCACGCATCAGCTGCTCCTTCATCTCCGGGAACGGCTTGAGCTCGGACTTCTTGACGTCGCTCACCATGAACACGTGGAGCCCTTGAGGGCCGGTGACCGGACCACGGACTTCGCCCTTTTCCATCGCGAACACGATCGGCTCCCACTCGGGGTTGATGCTGCCGCGCTGGAACCAGCCCAGCACGCCGCCGGTGGCCTTGGTGCCGTCATCTTCGGACATCTCGCCCGCGACCTTGGCGAAGTCCTCGCCCTTGTGCAGGCGCTCGATCGCACGCGCCGCCTTGGCCTTGGCCTCGGACAGCTGCTGCTCGGTCGCGTGGTCCGGCAGCTTGAACAGGATGTGGGACAGGCTGACGGCGCTGACCGCTTCGCTGCGGCGCTGCATCTGGTCGTACTTGGCGCGAACGTCTTCCTCGTTGACCTGGACCTTCGGGGCGACGAGCTGGTTCTGCGCCCGCAGCCGGAGCAGCTGACGGCGCAGCTCCTGCTTGTAGTTCGACATCGTGTAACCCTGCGCTGCGAGCACCTCGGCGAGGCCCGCGTCGTCGAGCTTGTTCTGCTGCTTGATCTCGTCGAGCGCGGCCTGGACCTCGCTGGCCTCGACCTCGACCTTGGCGGCCTCGGCGGCCTGGACGATGAGCTCCTCGCTGATCATCTCGTCGAGGGTCTGGCCCGTCAGCTTGGCGAGCCGGCGCTCGCGCTCCTTGGGATCGGCGATCTGGCTCGCCTCCGTGCGCACCGGCACCATGCGCGCGTCGAGCTCGCTCGCGAGGATCACGGCGTCGTTCACGATCGCCACGACGCGCTCGACGATCACCTTCTTGCCGGCGTTCGGCGAGGTCGGCCTGGCCGGCTTGGCTGGCGTGTCGGCGCGCGAGACGGCAGGCAACGCGGCCCCGACGAGCATGACGAGCAAGACGAGCAGGCGGCGCAACATCACGGGGTCCCCTTCGCAGCGCCGGCGGATCCAGCGGGTGGTGGTGGAGGGCTCGGCGGGGTCTGCGGCGCCACCGCGCCGGGCGGTGGGACAAAATCAGTGCCGTGACCGTCACCGTCTGCCGAGGACGTGTCGATCCGCACCTTCGCGAGGTTCGTCTCGTTGATCTCGATCTTGGTCTTCGCGCGCATGTTGTCGACGAAGTCCTTCTGCGCCTGCAGCCGCTTGTCGCGGAATAGCTTGTTGCGGATCTGCGGCTTGGCTTCGTCGAACGACTTCGTCATCGACTTGCGGCGACCCGTCTGCTTGAGCACGTACCAGGTGCCATTGCCGGCATCGACCACGCCCGACACATCGCCGGTGTTCAGCAGCGTGAACGCCGCTTTGACCACCGGCGCGGGGACTTCCTTCGTCGTCGGGTCCATGTAGCGGAGATCGCCGCCGCGGAGCTTGGTGTCCTCGTCGGTGGAGAACTTCATCACGAGATCGCGAAAGCCCTTGTTCGTCTTGCCGGCGTCGCCGCGTGCCTCGAGGGCCACGCGGTCGGCCTGCGCCTTGTTCTTGACGATGATCGCCGAGGCGCGGACCTCCTCGGGCTTGACGTACTCGGCGAGGTTCGCGTCGTAGTACGTCTTCATCTCGGGATCGGCGACCGTATCGGCGGTGATCTTGGCGTCGAACTCGTCCCGCATCAGCTTCTGGATCATCACCTGCTTCATCGTCCGGACGACCTCGGGATCCTTGTCGAGGCCACGGCGATACGCTTCCTTGGCAAGCACCTCGAACCGCACGAGCGACTCGAGGAACTCCCGCTTCTGTTCGAGCGAGGTGTAGCGCGCACGGATGTACGGCGACTGGCGGTTGATGCGCTCCTGAAACTCGGCGAGGGTGATCGTGACGTCGTCGATCTTGGCGAGCGGGGTCTTCAGCTCCTCGCTGCTCTGCGGCGGCGCGGCGGGCCCTCCCGGCGCCTGAGCCCGGGCAGGGGCCGACTCCAGCTCGCTGGTCGGGGAGGGCTTCTTCTGGCAACCGGCCGTCAGCAGGCCGATCGCCACCAGCATGATCGCAGGAACCCGAATCATCACGATAGGTTCAGGTAGCACGGGCGCGGGTCCCCAACAAGGCTCGTCTGCATCCTGACTCAGACGACCTTGGAGAGCGCGGCGAGCAGCGCGATCCGCGCCCCGGCGGCGCCGCCCGGAGCGGGTGGTGCGATCGCGAACCGACCGTCGGGCAGCTTGCGAAAGCCCGCCGCGATCATGGGTTGCAGCCACGCGCTGCCGTCGGGCAGGGCGAGGGCGACGCGGGTGCTCGAGATCTCGAGCGCCAGCGCACCCATGCTGCGTGCGATCGCCTTGACGCCCATCAGCTCGCCGAGCAGCACGACCTCTCCGGGGACCGGGCCGTAGCGATCGACGATCTCTCCCATCACGGAGGTCAGCTCGTCGTCGGTCTCCACCGCCGACAGCCGCTTGTAGAGCTCGAGCCGCTGGCCGGGATCGGGGACGTAATCGTCGGGGATGAAGCCCGGCGTCTCGATCGCGAGCTCCGGATCGATCTCGCTGTGGATCGGCTTGCCACCAAGCTCGGCGACCGCGGCGTCGAGCATGTGGACATAGGCATCGAACCCGACCGCCGCGATCGAGCCCGACTGCTTGGCTCCGA
>Ga0316603_10001980_pt1 | contig 11152 bp, 9 predicted proteins | sample OWC_soil_day10_n_FD_207649 | JGI IMG/M metagenome (GOLD analysis project Ga0316603, IMG submission 207649) | Wetland soil microbial communities from Old Woman Creek delta, Ohio, United States - OWC_soil_day10_noCT | ecosystem: Environmental > Terrestrial > Soil > Wetlands | place: USA: Ohio...
GCCGCGCCGCCCGGCGTGACGCTGCCGAAGTTTCGCCGCGTGCGCGGCTAGGGAGAAATCCGTTTGCGTGAGAAAGCCGACTTCCTCTACGAGAAGGAGGGCCCCGTCGCCGTCATGACGTGGAATCGGCCGGAGAAGCGCAACTGCTTCACGCCGGAGATGATCGACGCCTACTACGCCGCCCTCGCCGACTTCGACGAAGATCCGAACCTGCTCGTGGCAGTCGTCGCGGGCACGGGCGACAAGGCGTGGTGCGCGGGCGGCGACCTCGAGACGATGATTCCGGCCGTCACATCGGGCCGCTACAAGATCAACGAAGACCCGACCAAGCGCATCTACAGCGACATCTGGAAGCCGATCATCTGCGCCGTGAACGGCTTCGCGACCCTCGAACTCGTGCTCGGCGCCGATCTCTGCGTGGCGTCCGAGAACGCGAGCTTCGGTCTCGGAGAAGTGCGCTGGGGCATGATCGCCGCCGGTGGCTCGCACGTTCGCCTTCCGCGCGCGATTCCGTGGGCCGTCGCGATGGAGATCCTTCTGATCGGCCGCCCGATCGACGCAAAGCGCGCGTACGACGTGGGCCTCGCGAACCGCGTGGTCCCCCTCGATCGGGTGATGCCCACCGCGATGGAGCTCGCCGGACAGATCTGCGAGAACGGCCCGCTCGCCGTTCGCACGGCCAAGGAGATCGCGGTGCGCGCGTGGAACCACGAGCCGGCCTTCGTGCTCGAGAACGCGCTCTTTCAGCGCGTGCAGAAGTCGGAAGACGCGCAGGAAGGGCCTCGGTCGTATGCGGAGCGGCGCAAGCCGCGCTTCCAGGGGCGGTAGAGTAGGAGCGGTCGCGCCGCGATCGTCCACATGAGAGGGGGCTCTCGATGAGCACGCAGGGCTTCGATCACACGGTCGACTGGCTGGTCGTCGGATCGGGCGCGGGAGCGATGGTCTCCGCGATCGTCGCGCACGACCTCGGCGCGACGACGCTGCTGCTCGAAAAGAGTCCCCTCTACGGCGGATCGTCCGCGATGAGCGGCGGCGGCCTCTGGATCCCGAACAACCACCTGATGGCCGGCGTGGGCATCACCGACAGCTACGACGACGCGCTCGCGTACCTCCGGGCGGTGACCGGCGGCGTCGTCGCCGAGGCGCGGCTGCGCGCCTACCTCGACCACTCGCCGAAGATGGCGAAATATCTCTGTGAGAAGACGCGCGTCGATCTCGTCTCGCTTCCGGAGTATCCGGACTACTACCCGAATGCACCTGGGAGCCGCCCCGGCGGGCGCGCGCTCGAGCCGAAGGCCTTCCACGCGCACAACCTCGGCGACGAGTTCCTGAAGATGCGCGAGACGGCGATCCAGGAACTCATCATGGGTCGCGTCTCGATGACCGTCGCCGAGGCGCGCATTCTCTTCTGCAAGACGCCCGGCTGGATCGCGCTGATGACGCGACTGATGGCGAGCTACTGGCTCGACCTTCCGTGGCGTTTCCGGAGCCGGCGCGATCGCAAACTCGGCATGGGCAATGCGCTCGTCGGGAGGCTCCGCGCGTCGCTTCTCGATCGCGGCGTTCCGCTCTGGCTCAACACGCCCGCACGGGAACTCCTCGTGGAGGGCGGGCGGGTGGTCGGCATCGTGGCCGAGCGGGAAGGCCGCACGCTGCGCATCGGCGGGACGAAGGGAGTGGTGCTCGCCGCCGGCGGCTTCGATGCGAGCCAGTCCATGCGCGAGAAGTACCTGCCGAACCCGACGCGCGCCGAGTGGAGCGCGGCGAATCCCGCGAGTACGGGCGACGCCATCCAGATGGGGATCGCGATCGGCGCCGCGATCGGGCTGATGGACGACGCCTGGTGGAGCCCGACGACCGTCGTGCCCGGGGAAGCGAGGGCGCGGCTGCTCGTCATCGAGAAGTCGCTGCCCGGCACGATCATGGTCGACAGGAAGGGCCGGCGGTTCGTGAATGAGGCGCTCCCGTACAACGACGTCGTGAACGCGATGTACGAGAAGAACACGCCCGAAGCGCCGACCGTTCCGTGCTGGCTCGTCTTCGATGCCACGGCGCGGTCGAAGTATCCCCTCGGGCCGCTTCTTCCCGGGGCGCAGCAACCCGACTGGGCGCTCCCGGGTCTCATCAGGCGGGAGTACCTCGAGAAGGCCGACACCGTCGAGGCGCTCGCGACTCTAATCGGTGTCGATCCCTCCGGCCTGCGCGCGACGGTCACTCGCTTCAACGAGTTCGCGCGAGCCGGCAAGGATCTCGACTTCCACCGCGGCGAGACGCTCATCGAGACGTACTACGGCGACGCCAACAGGAAGCCGAACCAATGCCTCGCTCCGATCGAGAAGCCGCCCTTCTACGCGATGGAGACCTTCGCCGGCGACTTCGGCACGAAGGGCGGCCTCTGCGTCGACGAGAAGGCGCGCGTGCTTCGCGAGAACGGCGAGGTCATCGCGGGCCTCCGTGCGATCGGCAATTGCTCGTCGGCGGTGATGGGCCGCACCTACCCCGGCCCCGGCTCGACGCTCGGCCCCGCGACGACGTTCGGCTACGTCGCCGCGCACGACGCGTGCGGGAAGGGGTAGCGACGGCAGGACCGTGGTCGCGATCCGGTAGAGGCGCCAACCCGGATCGTCTCGACGCTGCTGAAGTCGAACGCCGAGTCTGCGACGAGCAGCAGGGTGGTCCCCGGCCCCGCAGCGCGAAGGAGGACGCCAGCGCGAGCGGTCGCTGCCCATCCAATTCGCTCGGCCTGCACTCATCAAGCGACCGATTTGTGGGTCAGTGCGCGGCAATCGGGCCGCCGTAGCAACGCTCGACGCCCAGCTCGTCGCCCGCTTTCACCGCCTGATATTTCGACCAGAACGCCGCGTCGATCGCCGCGAGCCCGGCGCGCGTGCCGGGCTCGCGGTAGCGGCGGATGTGGCCGGGCCCGCCGTTGTAGATCGCGTAACTGGAGCGGGCGAGATTGTCGATCTGGCCGGTGACCGTGTGCTCGCCCCTCTTGATGGCGTAGTCGCGCAGGTAGTGGCGCAGGATCTCCGCGCCGGCGGCGCCGTTGTACGCGACGTCGCGGTTGAGGCCGCCGAGATCGTAGAAACCGCGCCACACCTTCTGGTTGATCTGCATGAGGCCGACCGAACCGGTACCGGACCGGATCGTCACGAGGCCACCCTTCCTGGTGCGCACGAACTGACGCCAGCAGCTCTCCTGCCACGCGGTGGCGAGGACCAGATCGCCGTAGAGTGTGTGGAACTCCGGCTCGAGCGGCTTCGCCGCGAGCGTCTGCGCGGCCGTCTGCTGCAGCAGCGCGCGCATGATCGGCAGATACTCCCGCACGTCGGCGCGCGTCGGCACCCAGGCGTTCAGGCGCTTCGCCAGCGACTCGATGTCGCTGCCCGCCGCCGGCTCCGCGGCTTGCGCCGCAGGAACGAGCCAATCGAGGGGGCTCGGCGCGTGCCATGCAACGAGTGGGTTCGCGCGCGGCGCCGCGAGCGGCGCGCCGAAGCCGAACACGTCGCGCAGCTCCGGATCCACGACGGTGTCGTACGCAAGCGGATCGCGCGCGCCGACGAGCGACGCGAGTTTGCGAAGCGTCTCGGGTGTCAGGCCGACGGCCGAGAGCTCACCCGCGAGCGCGCCGCCGATCTTTCCGACCTCGCGCAGTGCATTGCCCGCGTCGAGCAGCGAGCGGTAGCGGTTCGCCGTCTCGCCGGGCAGCGACTTCGCGAGCTGCTCGAGGAGCGGCGCGAGCCGCGGCCAGCTCGACAGGAAGAGCTGGCGAAGCGGGTCGGCCTTGTCGCCGCCGACCGAGGACAGCATCGAGACGACGTCGAAGCGCCCTTCCACGAGCGCGGCGAAGAATCCACCGCGCAGATCGGCGTCCGCGGTCTCGCCGGCGGCCCGCTTCGAGACATTGGTGAGGAAGCCGTCCCAGAGCTGGGCCGCCTCCTCACGCGTCGCGGGACGACTCGGCTGCATCAGTTTCTTGGCGCCGTCGAGCACGCCATCGAGGAAATCGCCGTGCTTCGCGTCGTCCTTCGCGAGCGCAGCGCCGGCGAGGGCGAGCAGCACGAGGCAAGACGCGAGCGAGGCGAGCCGGTGTTGCATGGCGTCTCGAGATTCCCAGCGTCTGGAGAGTAACGGGCGGACTACCGGCTGGGCTCGATCGAGATCCGCGAAGTCGAGCATTCCAAATCAGGACGGCGTCGCGCAGCCCCCGCCGGATCGGCGACTCGAACCAGGGCGTGCCTGGACGGAACGTCGTGGCGGAACTCCGCCAGCAGCCACGAGATGCCGAACTCGTTGCGGTGAGGCGTCAGCGGGTCTCGCTGGAGCGCCGACCCGAAACGGCATCCCCATCCGGAGTCATCCCCTTCAGGAACTTGAAGAGGTCGCTGTCGGTGGAGAGCACGAGGGTCGTGTCTCCGGTGATGATGGACTTGTAGGCCTGCATCGTTCGCGTGAATTCATAGAAAGCAACCGCTTCAGGGCTCTGGTTGTAGGCCTTCGCGTAGATCTCGGTGGCCTTCGCGTCCGCTACGCCGCGGATCTCTTCGACCTGCCGGTAGGCTTCGGACTGGATCTTGTTCAGATCCCGCACGCGATTGCCGCGGATTCTCGCGGCCTCGCCGTTGCCTTCGGAGAGGAAGCGTTCCGCGATCTGCCGCCGTTCGCTGATCATCCGGTCGAAGATCTTCGGGCGCACGCTGTCGTTGTAGTTGATCCGCTTGAAACGGATGTCGAGTAGTTCGATGCCGAACACGCGGACCTTCTCGGCCGCGGCGGCAAAGATCTCCTGCTCGACCTGCTTGCGTCCCTTCTGGATCGGGACCAGCGACCCCATGTCCAGTTGGCGTTCCGCATCGGACAGCAGACCGTCGCGCAGCGGCACGCGATCCCTGGTGGTCCGGATGATCTCGATCAGCTCGTGCTTGGCGACCGCGTTGCGTGTCTCGCTGCCGAGGATGTCGTCGAGGCGGGATTGCGCAGAGCGTTCATCGCGGAGCCGCAGGAAGTACGGGAGGGGATCGGTGATCCGCCAGCGCGCAAAGAGATCGACCGAGATGTAGAGCTTGTCCTTGGTGGGCATGTCCGAGGGATTGCCGTCCCACTCGAGAACCCGCTTGTCGATCGGATTGACCTCCTGGATGAAGGGAACCTTGAACTTCAGGCCGGCGCTCGTCACGGGATCGCCGACCGGCTTGCCGAACTGGGTGATGATCATCTGCTCGACTTCGCTCACCACGTAGACCGAGCTCATCGCCAGGTAGATCCCGAGACCCAGGAGCACCAGGATCGTGATTCCCCTGATCTGATTCACGGCTGCTCTCGCTTCTGGGAGTCGAGATTCAGCAACGGCAGGATGCTGCGCGTCGCTTCGTCGACGATGACCTTCGAGCGAATCCCCGGCATCACGTCCTGCAGCGTTTCGAGATAGATTCGGCGGCGGGTGACTTCCGGTGCCTTGCTGTATTCCGCCAACAAGGCGCTGAAGCGGGCGACGTCGCCTTCCGCCTCGTTGATCCGCTTGAGCCGGTAACCGTCGGCCTCGCGGATGCGCTGATCCTTCTCCCCCTCGGCCAACGGAATCACCTTGTTGTAGTCGCGCCGGGCCTCGTTGATCAGCTTCTCCTTCTCCTGCTGGGCCTGGTTGACCTCGTTGAACGACTCCTGCACCGGCTCGGGCGGGTTGATGTTCTTCAACTGCACCTGGTCGATGCTGATCCCCATCGCGTACTTGGTGGAGAGCGCCTGCATCTTGGCCAGCGCTTCCGACTCGATCTCCTGCCGGCCGACGGTGATCACCTCGTCCACGGTGCGATCCCCGACGACTTCGCGCATCACGGATTCGGAGACGTAGCGGAGCGTTTCACTCGGTTTCCGGACCTCGAAGAGGAACTTGGCGGGATCCGAGATCCGGTATTGAACGACCCATTCCACCAGCGCGGCGTTCAGGTCGCCCGTCACCATCTCCGTTTCCCGCCTCCCGTCGCGCGGGCCCTGGTACGGATCGGTGGCGCCCGGGGTCGAAAACCCGAACTCCTGCTTCAGCTGTCGCTTGACGGGAACGATCGTGGCCGTGTCGATGCCCAGGGGCAGCTTGAACTGGAGCCCCGGCGGAACGTCCTCGAGATAGCGACCGAAACGTTGCACGACGGCGACCGAATCGCTGGGAACGGTGTAGAAGGCCGTCCAGAGCGACAGACCGGCCAGAGCGAGGACGGCAACGACGATGAATCCGCCAGCCCCCCCACTCGGCATCATCTGCTCGAAGCGATCCTGCCCGTGCCGGATCAGATCGTCCGGATCGAATGGCATCGGAATCTCCCCTCTCGTGCCCGCTCGCGATCACGGATGAAATCGACTCGTCTCGCGAGCCGCAGACCAGCGAAGCTGCGGCGCGTCACTCGTAGACGCTGGCCCCCCCCGAGTGGCATTCCGTGCACTGCGCGAATTCCTCCATGACCTCGGAGTCCGGCGGGTGCACGAACGGCTGGCCCGTGTCGAGCTTGGCGCTTTCTTCGATCACCTCGTCACCCTGAGCGAGAATCGCGTGACACCGCGTACATTCGGTGGGGACCGCCTCGCCGTTCTTGTCGACCATCGCGTCGTTGTGACAGCGGAAGCAGCCCGGAGACTCGAGATGACCGATGTTGTCCGGGTGCGCGGACCACTTTGCGCTCATCTCGGGGAAGATGGTCCGGCCGTAGATCTCCTTCAGCGTCTCGACGCTCTTCTCGATCTCCCCTGATTGCTCCTCGAGCACCTCGGACTGCTCTTCTTCGTAGAACTTGCGGACGCTCTCGCCGATTCCCTCCATCGCGGCCGCAGTCGTCGCGTAGTCGCCGTCGAGAGCGCGCACACTCGCCTCCTTGACGCGGGGAATCTCCGAGGAGATGGCGCCGGCTGCGAGCGCCTCGTTCACGGATCTCGCGGCGCTCTGGAAGCGATGGGCAGGTCGGCTGTGGCAATCCACGCACTCCATCGTTCGGACCTCCAGCGAGGAGCGTTCGTCGTCGCTGAGCGGTTCGTCCTTCCTCGCGTACTCCCGCACCGTGCCGTCCTGATCGGTCACGTGCACCCACGCGATGTCCTGCCGCTGCTCGTCGCGGGCTCCGTACTCGACCTTTTGCGCCGTGAGCATGTGGTAGTGGATCCCCGAGCCTTTCAGAAGAGTGTCCCCACTCCCCCCTCCTCCAACGTTCACGAGCATCAGCAGCTCCACCGGGCTGCTCTCCTCCCCCGACAGGTAATAGCTGTGGCTGGCCGTCTTGAAGCCGACGAAGCGATCGGGTGTATGGCAGCTCTCGCACATCTCCCGCGAAGGCCGTCGGTTGCGGATCGGCGTGTGGATCGGACGTTCGATGTTGCCCGTCGCAACGGCCCAGAGCTGGCGCAATCCGCCGATCTTTGCGCGGACGTACGAATCCGTTCCCGGGCCGACGTGGCACTCCACGCAGGCAATTCGCGAGTGCGGGGAGTTCTCATAGACGGTGGCCTCGGGGCTCATCACCTGATGGCAGGTTTGGCCACAGAAGGCATTCGACTCGCTGTATTCGGTCAGCGCGAAAAAGCTGGCACCCGCCACGAGCAGGGCCAGGGTCGCGATCATGAGCCCCAGGGTGGCCACGCCGAGACCGGTTCCGCGGACGAAGCCGAGAGGATGGAGCACCCAACTCCCGAGAAAGCTCGAATGCCGCCCGTGCTTCTGCCGCCATTGTTCCCGGATGAAGCCTGCCAGCGCCAGACCGAGACCCAACAGGCCGCCGCCGACGAGCGGCAGCAAGGTCAGGCCGCCGTAGCCGGACTCGCGGGCGAAGACGCCGACGAGCACGAAGAAGGCGAGGGCCGTCACGTTGCACGCCGCGAGGGCGAGCCCCGTGAGGCTCAGCCAGTTATAGAACGGATGCGGGCGACGCTCGTCACCCTCCGCGCCACCCTGCTCGCCTTCGGTCATTCGTCGGTCCTCCAGCCGGACCCCTCGCCGAGAGGCCCCGCCCCCATTGCATCGTGACGGGGCTCCGCCCCACGGCTACCGCGGTGCGTCCGTCTCCGGTTCTTTCTCGACTCCGGCCCGCGCGCGGATTTCGTCTCGCTACGCCTCGAGTCGGACGAGCACCTCGTCCGTCGCCTGATCGATCTTCTCGAGATCGAATCTGTGCCACTTCACGGCGAACGCATCAATCTGCGAGCCGATCTCGCGAAAGAACTCGCGCGCCGCGCCCGGTTCGATTGGCGGCGCAATGTAGCGGTAGAAGCGGCTGGGTCTACAGCAAGCAATTCAGAACGGCCCAGGCCTTCTCGGGATCAGCCGGGTGGTCGTCGCGCTCCTCGTCGTGACAGCGCGCAAATGCCACCGCGACGGAGTTGCGCTGCAGCGCCTCGGAGTTGATCGAGCCGTGGCGGTTCACGCAGGTCGGCCGCTGCTCGTCCTTGCTCTTCTTCTTCACGACGTGCTCGAAGTGCTTGCTCTCCCGGAATCCGGTCAGGAGTTCGTCGTGGCAGGCCCCGATGTCTCCGGGATGACATTCGCCCGTGTCTGCCGAAGTCTCTCTCGGCCAAGCTGAACGAGGATTGCTCCAAAGCCGATCGGGGCGAGGCCGATCACGAATCCCCCGAGGAGGAACGGGGTGGGACCGCCAGGGCCGGGACCCTGAATCACCAGGACCACCGACAGAGCAACCGTGACCAGTGTTCCCCATGCCGCCATGAATCCCCCGCCGAGGAGGAGCAGCCGGGTTCCGATCGGGATGGGTCTGGGTCCCGGCTTGGCGAGCTGGGAATCGCCAGCGTCGGGCGGCTGGCTCTGATTCGGCGTGATTCTGTCCGTCATTCGACACGACCCCGACTCGAGTCCGGGTGTTCCCGTGAGCTGGAAAACGGCCGATTCCGAGAGGTCGCGCAGCACTCTACCAAAGCGATCCCTCGAACAGATGGGGCCGCTGTGCCGTTCGTTCCGTTGGCTCTGCGCTGTTTCTGTCGCGGAAAGACTTCATCCATGTCGCGATAACGCGCCAAGCGACCAAGTCGCTGGTCTTGTGGATGAAATTCCTAGATGAGCAATCTCCGTGCGCGAGTGTGTTGCCATTTCGCGACGTGCCGCCAAGACGGCAACTCGAATTGAATCAATGACTTACGAATTGGCACGGTTTAGGCATTAGGAACGGGCATGCGAACAGAGATTGAATCGGAAACCCAGACCACTGAGGAGATTGTCATGGCAAAGAACAACGACGCGCGACTGAATCGAGCAAACCCGATCACCTTCATCGGGGGTGTGATGGGGCTGGCACTCTTCATCGGCGTAGGCCTGCTCCCCTCGCTTCTCTACGGAGGCTATGCAGGTCTGATCCTGGGCAGCGCCATCTTCGGCACTCCGATCCATGAGAGTGTGTTCGGCCAAGCAACGGTGGTCCTGGGTGTGATTTCCGGTGTACTGGCGATCGGCGGAATCTTCGTGCTGGGCGGTGCGATCCTGGCGACCGGAGCATACGGCCTGGTCTCGGTGCTGAGTGCCGAGCGCGAGGTACCTGCGGTTCGCGAGGAAGCCAAGGTCGAAGTCCCGACTCACTGAGGCGCAGTCATCGCGCACATCCCCGAGCGAGCACCCCGAGCGAGCAGGTAGCCGGCGGCGATTTCATCGCCGCCGGCTACCTGCGTTTGTCAGGCGGACGACACGGCCGCGATTGTCTCGGCGACGACAAGGCGATCCGCCGATTTCGGAGAGTTGTTGAGAGCGAGCACTGGTTTCGAGCCGTGAACGGGCGGCGAACCCGATCTTGGTCATACCCAGTGGAAATTGATGAGGCCTATCAATACACCTGCGGTGAGTCTTTCGACCGGCGCTCGTGCTTTCGGAGAGGTACCTCCCTGGTTGACAGCTCACTCTCCATTCCTGGAGATGGATGATGAAACGGTTGCTTCTGGCTCTTCTCTTTGCGACGGCCATGCCACAGACGATGCTGGCGGCTCAGCCCGAAGGATTGGAGAACAAGCGGATCGTCGCCCCGAGCATCGATCCGGAGTCGTCCTGCAAGATCTGTCACGAGGACGTCGTCGCCCTGCGGCAGGCTCTCGATGAGAACGATGCGCACGCGGAAATCGAGTGCATCGAGTGCCATATAGGACGCCGCTTCAATCCCCACCTGCCGCCCGAGCTCAGCGAGGAGGAAGCCGAGCTCACCGAAACGTTTGGCGGCTACTCCGAGCGCAGCCCTGAGATCATTACCGGCTGCAACGGTTGTCACGACGACGTGACGGATGTCTGGCAAGAGTCCATCCATGGCGCCGGCCCGCAGACCGACGAAGGCGCCGATCGCGCTGGCTGCGTGAGCTGCCATGGGCCATTACACGCGAGCACGGCCAGTGCGACCGACAAGCAAGCGATGAATGGGCGCTGTATCGCGTGCCACGAATTCAAGGAAGGCGACACGGAATCGAAGAATCCGTACGTCGCCGACACCTACCGCGACACAATTCACGGCAAGATGATCGCCCTGGGCAACGAGGATGCGGCGGCTTGTTACAATTGCCACGGCGGACACGACATCTACGCCATCGACGATCCACGCTCCAAGGTACATCCCGACAACCGAGCCGAAACCTGCCGCGCGTGTCACGAGGGCGCAACCGAATCCTTTACGGCGGCAGTCTCCCATCGGCCTCACACCATGGACTCCAACTTCTGGGCGTGGGCGACATCGCTCGGCTTTTCGATGCTCACGGTCGGCACGCTGTTGTTGCTCTTCTTCCACCTCGCGCTCGATCTCTTTCACGCGACCCGCAATGCGCTCTCCAATGGCAAGGAAACCGAGCACGGCCCCGCCGATGCACCACTGGCGGCCGATGACGAGGTTCAGCGCTTCGACGGACACACCCGCGCTCAGCACGTGATGATGATCCTCTCGTTCGTCACCCTCGCGCTCACCGGCTGGCCGCTGAAGTCCGCCGCCGTCGGAGCCTCGAGCAATCTCGTCAAGGCGCTCGGTGGACAGGCCACGCTGGCGCTCTTGCACCGTTGCGCGGGCGTATTGCTCATCGTCGTCTCGGTCTACCACCTGGTCTACATCTTCCTTCGCTGGCGCCGCGGAAAGCTCAGCCCGGAGATGATTCCCGGACCGAAAGACCTGAGCGACCTCAGCGGGAACCTCCTTTACTA
>Ga0316603_10001983_pt1 | contig 11140 bp, 6 predicted proteins | sample OWC_soil_day10_n_FD_207649 | JGI IMG/M metagenome (GOLD analysis project Ga0316603, IMG submission 207649) | Wetland soil microbial communities from Old Woman Creek delta, Ohio, United States - OWC_soil_day10_noCT | ecosystem: Environmental > Terrestrial > Soil > Wetlands | place: USA: Ohio...
GTTCGAACCCGAGCTGGTGCGTGAAGCAAATGGTGAAAAGATCGTTTCCTATGGCACCTCCAGCTATGGCTACGACATTCGTTGCGCGCGCGAATTCAAGGTCTTCACCAACATCAACTCGACGGTGGTTGACCCCAAGAATTTCGATCCGAAGTCTTTTGTCGAGATCGAGTCCGACGTCTGCATCATTCCGCCGAACTCTTTCGCGCTGGCCCGGACCATGGAATATTTCCGTATTCCCCGTTCCGTGCTGACCGTTTGCCTGGGCAAATCGACCTACGCCCGCTGCGGCATCATCGTCAATGTGACGCCGTTCGAGCCCGAGTGGGAAGGCTATGTGACGCTGGAGTTTTCCAACACGACGCCGCTGCCGGCCAAGATCTACGCTGGCGAAGGCTGTGCCCAGGTGTTGTTCTTCGAATCCGACGAGATTTGCGAAACCTCGTACAAGGATCGTGGCGGCAAGTACCAGGGGCAGGTCGGCGTGACCCTACCGAAAATCTGACGCTGCACTGTAACGAAATCGTCTTATTCTGTGACCCGCTGCGGCGGGTCGCCGCTTTTTAAGGATTCACCATGCGCTTCCACTTCCCCATCATCATCATCGACGAGGATTTCCGCTCGGAAAACACCTCGGGCTTCGGTATCCGCGCCCTGGCTGAGGCGATCGAGAAGGAGGGCATGGAAGTGGTCGGGGTGACCAGTTATGGCGACCTGACCTCCTTCGCCCAGCAGCAGTCACGGGCCAGCGCCTTCATTCTGTCGATCGACGACGAGGAGCTGGCGCTGGAGCCGGAAGAGACACTCGGCGAACTGCGTGCTTTCGTTACTGAAATCCGCAACCGCAATGCCGAGATTCCGATCTTCCTGCATGGCGAAACCCGTACCTCGCGCCATATCCCGAACGACGTGCTGCGCGAGCTGCATGGCTTCATCCACATGTTCGAGGACACGCCGGAGTTCATCGCCCGTAACGTCAAACGTGAAGCGCAGGCCTATCTCGATTCCCTGCCGCCGCCCTTCTTCCGGGCGCTGACCCATTACGCGGCCGACGGTTCGTATTCCTGGCACTGCCCCGGCCACTCGGGCGGCGTCGCCTTCCTGAAGTCACCGGTCGGCCAGATGTTCCACCAGTTCTTTGGTGAAAACATGCTGCGTGCCGACGTCTGCAATGCCGTTGAAGAACTCGGCCAGCTGCTTGATCACACCGGCCCGGTGGCCGCTTCCGAGCGCAACGCGGCGCGCATCTTCAATGCCGACCACCTCTATTTCGTCACCAACGGCACCTCGACCTCAAACAAGATCGTCTGGCATTCGACCGTCGCGCCGAACGACATCGTGATCGTCGACCGTAATTGCCACAAGTCCATCCTGCACGCCATCATGATGACCGGGGCGATTCCCGTCTTCTTGATGCCGACGCGCAACAACTTCGGCATCATCGGCCCGATCCCGAAGAGCGAATTCGCCTGGGAAAGCATCCAGAAGAAGATCGCCGCCAATCCGTTCATCACCGACAAGACCGCCAAGCCGCGGGTCCTGACGATTACCCAGTCGACCTACGATGGCATCCTCTACAACGTCGAGGACATCAAGGATATGCTCGACGGCAAGATCGATACCCTGCATTTCGACGAAGCCTGGCTGCCGCATGCCGCCTTCCACGATTTTTACGGTGACTATCACGCCATCGGCGCCGATCGCCCGCGCTGCAAGGAGTCGATGATCTTCTCGACCCAATCGACGCACAAGCTGCTGGCCGGCCTCAGCCAGGCCTCGCAGATCCTTGTCCAGGATGCCGACAACTACAAGCTCGATCGCGACATCTTCAATGAAGCCTATCTGATGCACACCTCCACCTCGCCGCAGTACTCGATCATCGCTTCCTGCGATGTGGCGGCGGCGATGATGGAAGAGCCGGCCGGTACGGCGCTGGTCGAGGAGTCGATTGCCGAAGCGCTCGATTTCCGCCGTGCCATGCGCAAGGTCGATGAGGAATGGGGTGCCGACTGGTGGTTCAAGGTCTGGGGGCCGGATGACCTTTCGGAAGAGGGCATCGAGGAACGCGATGCCTGGATGCTCAAGCCGGGCGAACGCTGGCATGGCTTCAACAATCTGGCCGACGGCTTCAACATGCTCGACCCGATCAAGGCGACCATCATCACGCCGGGCCTCGACGTCGATGGCGATTTCGCCGACGAATTCGGCATTCCGGCTGCCATCGTCACCAAGTATCTGGCCGAGCACGGCGTTATCGTCGAGAAGTGCGGTCTGTACAGCTTCTTCATCATGTTCACCATCGGCATTACCAAGGGCCGCTGGAACACGCTGGTCACGGCGCTGCAGCAGTTCAAGGACGATTACGACAAGAATCATCCGTTGTGGAAAGTACTGCCGGAGTTCGTGCAGAAAAACCCGCGCTATGAGCGTGTTGGTCTGCGCGATCTATGCACGCAGATCCACAGCGTCTACAAGCAGAACGACGTCGCCCGCCTGACTACCGAGATGTATCTGTCGGATATGGTGCCTGCCATGCGTCCGGCCGATGCCTTCGCCAAGATGGCGCACCGTGATATTGAGCGCGTGCCGGTCGATGCGCTCGAAGGTCGCGTCACGGCGGTGTTGCTGACGCCTTACCCGCCGGGTATTCCGTTGCTGATTCCTGGTGAGCGCTTCAATGCCACGATCTGCAGCTACCTGAAGTTTGCGCGCGAATTCAATGCCCGCTTCCCTGGCTTCGAGACCGACGTGCATGGCCTGGTCAAGGGCGCCGACGGCACCTACTACGTCGATTGCGTGCGCTGATCCTCGCCGCTATTTGCGGCGATAGGTGACAAAAGAAAATCCCGTTCCGCTTTGGCTGGACGGGGTGTTTTTTTGCGTGACTGCCCAGCAGGTAGCGTCGATCACCGGGAACCAGGCATCGCCTTCGGGTTCCAGGTCGACTTCAGTGATTTCCAGGCGGTCGGCAACCGCCATGGCCTGCGTATAGATCTGCTCGCCGCCAATGATGAAGACCAGTGGCGCATCCGCGGCGAGTTTCAGGGCGTTTTCCAGCGAGTCGGCAACTTCGGCGCCCGGCGCAGCGTAATCGGCCTGGCGGCTGATCACGATGTTGCGGCGGCCGGGCAATGGGCGAAAACGCGGTGGCAGCGACTCCCAGGTCTTGCGCCCCATGACCACCGTCTGGCCGGCGGTCAGCGCCTTGAAGTGCGCCATGTCTTCCGGAATGTTCCAGATCAGCGTGTTGTCCTTGCCGATGACCTGGTTTTTGGCGACGGCGACGATGATGATGATTTCGGACATGCTTGGGCTTAACCTCGGGCGACAATGGCGTCGCGATAGAGGGCGACGTATTCGTTGGCGGCATGTTTCCAGGAAAAGTCCCGGCGCATGCCGTTCTGCTGGATACGTTGCCACAGTTTCTTGTCCTGCCAGTTGCGGCAGACCCGTTCGATGGCCACCCACAAGGCGTGCGGCGTATCGCCATCGAGCACAAAGCCATTGGCGGACTTGTCGGCCAGCGTGTCTTCACAAACGTCGACCACCGTGTCGGCCAGGCCGCCGGTGGCACGAACGATAGGCGGCGTGCCGTAACGCAGGCTGTACATCTGGTTCAGGCCGCAGGGCTCGAAACGCGACGGCATGACGAAGCAGTCGGCGCCGGCTTCGATGCGATGGGCAAGGCCTTCGTCAAAGCCGATTTTTACCGCGATCTGGCCTGGGAAACGCTTGGCCAGATCGACGAAGCCGGCTTCCATGGCCTTGTCGCCACTGCCCAGCAAGACGAGCTGTGCCGGCAGGTTGGGCAGCCCCTCGGCGATGGTGAGCAACAGATCGAGGCCTTTCTGATCGGTCAGGCGGCTGATGACCCCGAACAGCGGGCGGTCAGCGGTGACCTCCAAGCCCATTTCAGTTTGCAGCGCGGTCTTGTTGGTCCGCTTGGCGGCGAGACGGTTGGCCGCATAGCCGGTAGCCAGCGCCGGGTCGGCGGCCGGATTCCAGATGTCGGTATCGACGCCGTTCAAAATGCCGCGCAGCTCGGCAGTGCGATGGCGCAGCAGCGGGGCCAGACCATAGCCGAAGTGTTCGTCCTGGATTTCGCGGGCATAGGTCGGGCTGACCGTAGAAATCTGTGAGCACAACTGCAGCCCGGCTTTCAGGAAGGAGAGCTGGTCGTGGTATTCGACTCCATCGAAGCGCCAGGCATGTTCCGGCAAGCCAAGGGTGGCCAGCATGTCGCGGCCGAAACAGCCCTGGAAGGCGATGTTGTGCACGGTGACGACGCTCGCCGCGCCGCCCTGGTAATGTAGGTAGGCCGGCGCGAGGGCGGTTTGCCAGTCGTTGGCGTGCACGATGTCGGCCTGCCAGCCAAGCGGCGAGTCTGGCTGGCCGAGGCGGGCGGCAACTCGCGACAGCAAACCGAAGCGGATGGCGTTGTCGGGCCAGTCATGGCCGCTGGCATCGAGATAGGGATTGCCCGGGCGATCAAAGAGTTCCGGGCAGTCGAGCAGCAGTAGCTCCAGATTGCCGGCAAGGGCAGAAAGCAGGCGGGAAGGCGGCAGACCGGGGGCAAAAGCAGGTAATTCGGCAGCGAGGGTGGCTTCCGGGAATGCCTGCTTGAGCGCCGGGTAGGCTGGCAGCAGGACGCGGATGTCGTGGCCTGCTTTGCTCAACGCGGCGGGCAGGGCGGCAGCCACGTCGCCGAGGCCACCGGTTTTGACCCAGGGGGCCATCTCAGAGGTGGCAAAGAGAATCGAGAGGGAGCTCATGATTGTCCTTTCAGTGCCGCAATCAGGCCTCGCGTCGAGCTGTCGAATGCCGACAGGTCACCGTTACCCTCGATCAATGGGGTCAACTGGCCAGCCAGCTGCTTGCCGAGTTCAACGCCCCATTGGTCAAAAGCATTCAGGTTCCACAGAACGCCCAGGCAGAAGACCTTGTGCTCGAACAGGGCAAGCAGTTGTCCCAATGTGTAGGGATCAAGCGAGGGCAGCAGCAGGGTGCTCGAAGGCTGATTGCCGGGGAATACCTTGTAGGGCACCAGTGCTTCCGAAATGCCGGTGGCACGGACTTCTTCGGCCGTCTGTCCGAAAGCCAGCGCAGCGGATTGGGCCAGGCAGTTGGCGAGCAGTGAGGCGTGATGGCCGGGCAGGGGAAAGTCGGCTTCGCGCAGCGCGATGAAGTCGGCCGGGATGATGCGACCACCCTGATGGAAGAGCTGGTAGAACGAGTGCTGGCCATTGGTGCCGGACTCGCCCCAGATGACCGGGCAGGTCGCGATGTTCAGAGGATTTCCATCGCGGTCGACCTGCTTGCCGTTACTCTCCATTTCCAGTTGTTGCAGATAAGCCGGCAGCAGATGCAGCGACTGGCTGTAGGGCAGCATGGCCTCGGTCGAGGCGCCAAGGAAATTGGTGTTCCAGAGGCTGAGCAGGGCCAGCGTTAGCGGCAGGTTTTCAGCGGCCGGGGTGTCAATGAAGTGCCGGTCCATGGCGCGGGCACCGGCGAGCAGTCGTTCGAAATTTTTCCAGCCGATGGCCAGGGCAAGCGAAAGACCGATGGCTGACCAGATCGAAAAACGGCCGCCGACCCAGTCCCAGAACTCGAAGACGTTTTCCGGGCTGATGCCGAATTGGCGGGTGAGTTCGAGGTTGGTCGAGATGGCGACAAAATGGCGGGCAATGGCGCTTTCCTGAACAGCCGTGGCGAGCAGCCAGGCGCGGGCGGTGCGGGCATTGGTCAGGGTTTCCAGCGTCGTGAAGGTCTTGCTGGCGACGATGAACAAGGTCGTGCGCGGGTTCAGGCTGGCGAGCAGTGGCGCGATGTCGGCGCTATCGACGTTGGCAATGAAATGGACAGCAATGTCCGGTTGCTGCCGGGCGGTGAGGGCCAGGGCCGCCATGCGCGGGCCGAGGTCGGAACCGCCGATGCCGATATTGACGACATCGGTGATGCGTTCGCCGGAAAAACCCCGCCAGTCTCCATCGTGGATGCGCTCGCAGAAGGATTGCAGACGGGTGAGCACTGAACGGACTTCAGCGGGGGCCTGATCGCCGGCCCGCAAGTCCATGTGGCGGACGGCACGGCCTTCGGTATGGTTGATCGTCTCGCCGGCCAGCATTTTCTGCTTCCAGCCATCGACATCGGCCGTCCCGGCGTAATCGCGCAGCAGGGCCATGGTCTCGGCGCTGACCCGCTGTTTTGAGTAGTCGAGCAGCAGGCCGTCGTGGTGCAACGAGAAATGAACAAAACGCTGCGGGTCAGCGGCGAAGAGTTCGCGCAGATGCTGCGGGCGGATGGCCTCGGCATGGGCGGCAAGCGCCCGCCAGGCCGGGGTGTCGATGGGCGTCATAGCCAGATCATCAGTCCGGTTTCAAGAGGGTGGATCAGCGAGGCATGGTTCGGGAAGATGCGGATGCGGTACTCCAGCTTGCCGCACAGTTCCGGCGTCAGTTCCAGGTGGTAGCGCATCTCGCCATACTCGTTCTGGCCATCGCAGGTCATTGGATAGTGGCGAACGCGTCCGATGCCGCCGTTGCGGCCCGGGCGGCCGAACAGGGCTTCGAGCGTGACATCTTCCGGGCGCAGGCCGTTGAGCTGGACAGCCAGTTCGATGCGCACCGAGCCGCCGAATTTCAGGCGGCGCTCCGGCGTGTCGTTGCGGTGCAGGCGGACGCCCGGCCAGGCAGCGCGGACTTTGGCCTTCCAGTCGGCGACATGGCGGGCAACAGCAAAGTGGTCAGAAAAATACTTTCGTCCGTGGCCGGCAGCCGGGGCGTAGAACTTCTTGACGTATTCGCTGACCATGCGCGTCACGTTGAAGCGTGGCGAGATGGTCGAGATCGAGCGCTTCGACATTGCGACCCATTCCGGCGAATAGCCCATCGGGCCGGTCCGGTAATAGGTCGGGATGACCTGATCCTGCAGCAGTTCGTACAGTGTGCGGGCCTCTTCGGCATCGCGTTGGGCATCGCTGAGGTGGCCGGGAACGGGCTTGATTGCCCAGCCATTGGCGACACCATCATTGCCCTCATCGTAGCCCTCGCCCCACCAGCCATCGAGGACTGACAGGTTAAGCGCACCGTTCATCGCAGCCTTCATGCCCGAGGTGCCGGATGCTTCGAGCGGATAGATCGGATTGTTCAGCCAGACATCGACGCCTGCCACCAAAGAGCGGGACAGGTGCAGGTCGTAGCCTTCGACGAGCAGGATGCGCCCTTCGAATTCCGGCAACTTGGCCATCTCAGCGATCTTGCGGATGATTTCCTGGCCAGGCTGGTCGGCCGGGTGAGCCTTGCCGGCGAACAGGAAGAGGACCGGTCGGTTGGCCTGAGTGATGATCTCGCGCAGCCAGGTCGGATCCTGGAAGAGCAGCGCAGCGCGCTTGTAGGTTGCGAAGCGGCGGGCGAAACCGATGGTCAGGACATTCGGGTTGTCCGGATCGGCGTATTTGAGCAGGCGGTCGAGGTGCGACGGCGAGCCCTGGTTACGGTGGTGCTGCTCACGGATGCGATCGCGCACCAGCTTGAGCAGCTTGGATTTCAGTTGCTGGCGGATGCTCCAGAAAGTGGCGTCGGGAATGTCGTCGATGCCATGCCAGTTGGCCGGCTGGGTTTGCCGCTCCAGCCAGCCAATGCCGAGATAGTGCTCGAAGGTTTCGAACCATTCCGGGGCCAGGAAGGTGGGCAGATGGACGCCGTTGGTCACATAGTCCATCGGGTTTTCGTGCGGCAGAATCTGCGGCCACAGATAGCGGCAAATGTCGGCCGAAACGTCTCCGTGAATGCGTGAAACGCCGTTGTGGTGACGCGAGCCGCGCAGGGCCAGTGCGGTCATGTTGAAGTCGGTCTTGCCAGGTTCGGCACCCAATCCCATCAGGTGTTCGCAAGTGAGGCCGAGGTCGCCGCACCAGCCGCCGAAGTAGTTGCGCATCATTTCTTCCGTGAAATGATCGTGGCCGGCTGGCACCGGGGTATGCGTCGTAAACACGACGTTCGAGGCGACAGCTTCGAGGGCGGCGGCATAGGGCAGGCCACTTTTGATCAGGCTGCGGATGCGTTCGAGGATCAGGAAGGCGGCATGGCCTTCGTTGACATGCCAGACCGTCGGCTTCAGACCAAGAGCGGCAAGTGCGCGGGTGCCGCCGACGCCGAGCAGGATTTCCTGTTCGATGCGTGTGGTCTTGTCGCCACCGTAAAGGCGGTGGGTGATTTCGCGGTCACGTTCGCTATTGATTGGCAGCCAGGTGTCGAGCAGGATCAGACGGACGTGGCCGACCGTCACTTCCCAGACCTTGGCCTGGATGGTCCGGCCGGGGAATTCGACGCCGACCAGGACTTCCTTGCCATCGGCTCCAAGCAAGGGGGTGACCGGCAGGTCGTCGAAATCCGAGTCGTTGTAGGTCGCCTGCTGATGGCCGTCAGCGGTCAGTGTCTGCTGGAAGTAACCCTGGCGGTAAAGCAGGCCGACGCCGATGAAGGGTAGCCCCAGATCGCTGGCCGCTTTGCAGTGGTCGCCAGCCAGGATGCCGAGGCCGCCGGAATAGATCGGCAGGCTCTCGTGGAAACCGAATTCGGCGCAAAAGTAGGCAATCAGGTCATCGTCGGCGAAGGGCTGACCATGCACGTGCGCCATGTTCGGCATCTCGTGATAGGTGTCGTAGGACGAGACGACGCGATTCAGGGCGCCGAGGAAGACCGGATCTTCGGCAATGGCTTCCAGACGCTTCTGGTCGGCCCGTTTCAGGAAGGCCTTGGGGTTGTGGTTGGTCGCCTTCCACAGCGGATGCGACAGGCTGGCGAACAGGCCCTGGGTCGGGCGGTCCCAGCTGTACCAGAGGTTGTTCGACAGTTCTTCGAGGCGCTCCAGGCGTTCCGGAAGTTGCGGATTGACTTCGAGTTGGTAGACGGTTCCGGTCATGGTCTGGGTTCTATGTTCAGTTGGAGTTGTAGGGTGCAGCAGTCGTCGGGGATGATCCAGCTGAGCCGGAGTTCGACAGCCTGCATGATTTTTTCAAAGCCGGCTTCAGATTGAGAGACGGTTTGGTGCGGCTGGCCGTGAATTTCGACGGGCCGGGTAGTCTCTAGCGTCAAGCGGCCGCCCAGTACCCCGTCATCGAGACTGAGCGCGGTGGCTGAAGGCAGGGACAGGGGGTGGCCAAAGCCGCTGGGGATGCTGCCATCGGCCAGCGTGTAGTGGCCGAGGAAACCATCGCAACTGGGCATGGCCAGATTCAGCGCGGTCGTGAAACGGCGCCCGGCCAGGCCGGTCAGCTGCCAGGTGACGCTTGCCGTCGAGCCTTCCAGTGCGTAGGTCTTGGTGATGTTGGGGCGGGAAAAGGCCAGCTTGCCTTCGGCCTGGCTGTAATCGGTGAGCGCGGTGCCATCCAGTTCGTCCAGCCACAGTGCGCGGAGCAAGGTATCGGGAACGATGTCCTCGACGGAAATCGGGTGCTTGAAGCGGACGATGTCGTGGGCCGAGGCGATGCCTTCGCCGTGATGCTCGCTCGGGCCGTGGGCGATCTTGTCGTGATAGTGCTCGTGATAGCGGCGCAGGGTATCGCCGAAATTGTGCTGCAGCGGAAAGCTGCTCAGCTCGTGGGCTGCGGCCAGGCCATCGTTGCGGATGACCACCTGCAAGGCTGATGTATGGGCGAAGATTTCCGTTTTTCCATCGAAATCGAGATCGGCCGTATGCATCGGCGGGCGGGGTTTCAGGGCGTCGAGTTTGGCTTCGAGAGCCACGATGTTGTTCCAGACGGCGCGCCGCAAGTGAGGCAGGTAGAGTCCGCCGAACAGGCCGTGCCAGTAGGCATCATTGGCCTGGGCACGGTACAGGTCGTCGACCAGCGCCTGCGGCGGATTGGCCATTTCACCAAGGCGAGCAGACAAGCCCTGCATGCGCTTGTGCATCCAGTTGGCTTCCGGATAGCGGGTCAGGAAATTGCGCCAGATGCCGCCGCGCATGAACGGCCGGTGCAGGTCGCCGCGCCCGGCCGCCTTTTCGGCGGCGAGGAAGGACGAATAGATTCCGGCAGCCGGCATCGGCAGCGTCCATTCGTTCATCTCGCTGTACGAGGTGGTCGGCAGGTAAACGATGCCGCGCGTCGCGTTATGGGCGTGGAAATCGGCGTAGGTGCCGGTGCGGATTTTCGGGCTGGCCAGCACACCTTCGATCAGCGCCTTCAGCCAGCCACGGTTGTAGACCCAGTCGTAGGTTTCCGGCCAGATGCCGAATTTTTCGATGTCGTCGAAGTAGATGGCGGCTGACTGATTTCGATCGGCCAGGCTCTCGAGGTAAGCGATCACTTCGTGTGCTGGCGAGAAAGGCAGGCGATAGCGCAAGGCTTCCGAAATCGGGAAAAGGTCGAGCCGGGTGCCGTCTTCTTCGGTGCTGAAATAGCCATCGAGTTCATCGGCCGATTTGCCGGTGCAGAAGAAATGGTAGTCGTCGACCGTCACGTAGCGGATGCCGGTTTCGGCCAGCGCGGGCACGACTGCTGATTCCCAGACGCGTTCGGTCAGCCAGGCGCCGGTCGGCTTGACGTCGGTCCAGGTAGCCAGCTTGTCGTTCAGGGTCTTCAGTTGGCCGACGCGGTCGCGATGCGGAATGGCGGCCAATACTGGTTCAGTATCGCCGGAGCTGAACAGTTCGACCTGGCCGCGCTTGACCATCTGGGCCAGCAAATCCATATCGGCCGGATGCCGTTCACGCAGCCAGTCGAGCAGCCAGCCGGAAAAATGGGCGGCGAAGCGGAAGTCAGGATAGGCGTACAGGGTTTCCAGAAAGGGCTTGTAGCAGCGCTGGTGCGCGTCTTCGATCACTTCCGGGAAATTGCCGACCGGTTGGTGGGCGTGCACGCCGAGAAGCAGGGTAACTGCGTGAGTCATGGTGGTTTCTTAGGTGGCGCGGCGCATGGTGCCGCCGCTTTCCGGGGCTCCGCCGCCTTTGCTGATCGGGTGATCGAGACTGGCAGCCAGTGGCAGGTTGAGCAGGCGGTAGAGCGCCTTCAGGTTTTCGCGGAACAGCATGTCGAAGCAGGCGACCGATTGCGGCGAGTTGTAATCGCCCAGCCACCAGAACCAGTCCGAACTCTCGCAGATGGCCAGCCGGCGCAATACTTCACGCCGGGTTTCGT
>Ga0316603_10001984_pt1 | contig 11138 bp, 11 predicted proteins | sample OWC_soil_day10_n_FD_207649 | JGI IMG/M metagenome (GOLD analysis project Ga0316603, IMG submission 207649) | Wetland soil microbial communities from Old Woman Creek delta, Ohio, United States - OWC_soil_day10_noCT | ecosystem: Environmental > Terrestrial > Soil > Wetlands | place: USA: Ohio...
ACATCTTCTTTCTCCTGTGACTGGTGGAGCAGTCCGCTTTGCCGCCCGCTGAGGCCAAGCTTCAGCGTCTCAGCCACATTAGCCGCGCTGATCCCATGCAAGGCGGCCTTCTCGCGATCGACGGTAAGCTGATAACGAGACTGATCTCCCTCCATATACCAATCCACGTCAACCACGCCGGGTGTGTTCTCCATGATGTCTCGAATCTTACGTGCGAGCTGCCGTTGGCGTTCGTAATTGGGCCCGTAGATCTCAGCCACCAAAGTCGCGAGCACCGGTGGGCCCGGTGGAACCTCTGCCACCTTCACCCGCGCGTGATACCGCTCGGCAATCGACTGCAAATGGGGGCGCACCCGCTTGGCGATTTCATGGCTTTGATCCCGACGACGATCCTTGGCAACAAGGTTGACCTGAAGATCGGCTTGATTTGAACCACGGCGCAGGTAATAGTGCCGTACGAGGCCGTTGAAATTGAAAGGACCGGGTGTGCCGATATAGGATTCGTAATCCACGACCTCGTTCACCGTTCGCAGATAATCTCCCATCTCCAGCGCGGCAGCGGCTGTATCCTCAAGGGTCGCAGACTCCGGCATGTCCAAAATCACCTGAAACTCGCTTTTGTTGTCAAAGGGCAGCATTTTGACTTTCACCATGCCCACGGCAACCAATCCACAGGCAGCCAACAACAGTACGCATACGCCCGCCAAAAATCCCACCCGCCAAGGGGTTCGGTGGATCAGGGGTTCCATAACCCGCCTGTAGAGACGCGTAGCCCAGTCCTCTTGAGCATGCGGACTGCCATGACCGGAGACTCCGCCCTTCAGGCTAAGCAACCTGAGAGATGCCCAAGGTGTTACGATAAAGGCAACAATAAGCGAGAACACCATGGCTGCCGAGGCACCAACGGGGATTGGACGCATGTAGGGTCCCATTAGCCCGCCAACGAACGCCATGGGCAGGATGGCGGCAATCACCGTCAGCGTGGCCAGGATAGTCGGATTCCCTACTTCATCCACAGCTTGCAAGGCCACCACGGTCAACGGCTTGCCCTGATTTTCCGGCAGACAAAGATGCCGCACCACGTTTTCAACCACCACGATGGCATCGTCCACCAAGATGCCGATAGAAAATATCAGTGCAAAAAGAGTGATGCGATTCAGGGTGTAACCGTAGAGATAAAATACCGTGAGAGTCAGGGCGAGTGTTACGGGAATGGCGAGAGCCACAACACCGGATTCCCGCCAGCCAAGGGTTATCCCGATAAGAGCGCTCACCGAGATCACAGCGATCAGCATATGCCACAGCAGTTCGTTTGATTTTTCCTTGGCGGTTTCCCCGTAGTTGCGGGTTACGGTGATGTTGACATTCTGCGGAATGACCGTACCGCGCGCATCCTCCAGTCGAGATAGAACTCGGTTCGCCACATAGGTCGCGTTGGTGCCTTTACGCTTGGCAACGGTGAGAGTTACTGCCGGAAAAACCCCCTTCGGAGCCGACTGGATAGAGAGCCCTTTGTCGGCGGCAGCAGGCCCCTTGCCGAAAAATACGTATTGATCGGGCCCCAATGCCCCGTCGACCACAGTGGCGACATCGCGCACGTACACAGGCCGACCATTGTGGACTCCCAAGACTACAGCGCGCACATCCTCGCTCGTATGCAAAAACCCACCGGCATGGATGATGACTTGTCCCTCCGAAGAGGGGTAACTGCCGGTATCCGCAGATTGGTTTGCAGCAAATAGTGTGGCCACAGCCTGAGAGGCATCGACCCCGTAGGCCGCAAGTCTTATCGGGTCAAGGCGCACCTCCAGACGGCGTGCCTCACCGCCGATGAGTTGGGTGATCGATACGTTCGGCTCGCGTTTGATGAGGTTTTCCGCCTCAGCGGCTACTCGCCTGAGTGTGTAATGGTCAAGCCCCTCACCCCACAGTGTCAGCGCCAGGATGGGTACGTCGTCGATGTAACGCGGCTTGATCAGGGGCGGTGATACACAGCATGGGATGCGGTCCATGTTGGACATGAGCTTTGACTGTAGTCTAACAATGGCCTTCTCTTCGTCCTCACCCACGAAAAACCTGACCACAGCCATGGACATGCCGGGACTGGAGGTGGAGTATATGTATTCAACCCCGGGGATTTCCCACAGAAGCTTCTCCATGGGCTGAGTGACACGCTGCTCTACTTCTTTTGAACTGGCCCCGGGCATCTGCACGAAGATGTCGATCATGGGAACGATGATTTGGGGCTCCTCCTCGCGAGGGAGAATCATGACGGCCCCCAAACCCATCAGAATTGAGGCAATGATGATTAGCGGCGTCAGCTTGGAGTCGATAAAAAAACGTGCAATCCGACCAGCCGGTCCTGCCGGGGATGAAATCATGAGGAAGCCTCTACGCGCGACCCGTCGATCAACTCAGGCGAAGGATTCACCACAAACCGGGTGCCATCAGGAAGGCCGGAAAGGACCTCAACCTTACCATCCCCCATATTGCGGCCAGTCCGAATTAACCGAAAGCGAGCGATGTTCTCGGATGTGACCAGAAAAAGCCCGGTCAGCTGTCCTTGACGGACTATGGCGGAAGACGGGATGACCATCAACTGGCTTTCACCAACGGTGACCTCCACCCGTGCGAACATACCCGAGCGCAGGTCCCCTTTGGAAGGAAGGCGGACTTTTACAAGAAACGAGCGGCTGTCTGGATCAGCCGCTGGTGCTACTATGTCGATAACTCCTTCAAGAGGAGGTTGTAGCGTTTCTCCGATGCGCACTGATGTTTTTTGCCCGGGTCGCACCGCACCGACATAAGCCTCAGGCAAGCGTATATCGATCCGATGACCCCCGACTTTTTCAAGGCTGAGGAGCGGGCGGCCAGGAGCGGCCAGGTCGCCCACTTCCACCATTTTGGCGGTTACGATACCGTCGAACGGGGCCTTGACGGCTGCGTCAGCGGCTGAAACGCGAGCCGATGTAAGTGCCGCCTCCGCTTGTCCCACTCGCTGGATAGCGGCCTTTAGCATATCTTCGGATTGGCTGAGATTTGCCTGTGCTTGGCGGAATCGTGCTTTGACATCGTCAAACTCCTGGCGACTCACCGACTCCTGTGCGAGCAGTGTCTCGTAACGATGGTAGGTTGCAGACGCCAGATCGGCCCCGGCAACGGCAGCGTCACGGGCGGCCCTCCCTGCCTGCTCCATTTGACGTGCTTCAGCCAAAGCCGCCTCAGCCTGTTGTCGTTGGGCTCCTACCTGACGCTCGTCAATCGTCACCAGGACATCGCCCATCCGGACACGGTTCCCTTCCTGCACGCGAACGGAGGTGATCGTCCCCAACAGCTTTGCTCCGACGGTGCTTGCGGTTTCGGCCTGAACAGTTCCGACCGCCTCAAACATCAGAGGCCAGATACCAGCCCGTGCCTCGGCGACCTTCGTGTTAAACGGTTCACCTGCACTTATTGCAGAATGACCCGGTTCGATTTTTTCGCCGCAGCCCCAGACACAAGCCACCAGCATTCCGAGTAGGCACCAGAAGGTTCTCAATTTCATACTTCAACCCCTGCATCCAGGTAATACGTTTGGGTCATATGCCATCGGCAAGCACCGCACTCCTTAAATTTCCTGATCAAGCGCCCCGGCTGCCAGACGAAGATTGGTCTTCCCAACCAAATAATCATGAAGGGCTTGTGCATACGTCGTACGGGCCTGCTGCAGCGTGGTCTCCGCTGTGAGCAGGTCCACGATGGTGAGCAGGCCGGTCGCGTATCGGTTGGTAACGATCCGCAAGGACTCCTCCGCCTGCATAACCGTCTGTCGCGTTACGCCAATTCGCTGGAAAGCACTGATTGCTTGAGCATAGGTCTGACGGACTTCCAAAGCGACTTGGCTTTGCATCTGCCTGCGCAAAGCCTGGGTCTGCCGTAGGGCTGCCTGAGCTTCGGACACCTTGGACGAAGTCTCAAGTCCGGAGAAGATATTCAGGCTAACCACCGCGCCGACGGTATAGCTGTCCCCCGAACCATCGAAATCCTCCGTGTGGATCTGGTAGTTGCCGACAAGATCCAGTGAAGGTAAATATGCAGCTCTGGCCTTTTCAACTTCCTCTTTGGCCATGGCTTCCCTTGCACTGAGTTCCTTGAGTTCCAACCGCCGGTCCTGCGAAATGGATAGCCAACTTTCGAGTGTACCCTCTATCGATCCGGATGACTCCAAACGATCCGTCAACTCAAACCGAAGTTGGTCAGGCACCCCCATAGCGGCATTCAGTATTGATCGTGCGACTTCGATCTGGCTTTCGGCCATGATTTTCTGTTGCTCAAGATCAGACTGCCGCGCCTGGGCTTGAAGAAGCTCGCTCTTGACCGCCATGCCGCTGCTATAGCGGTTACTGGCTACAGACAGGTTTGCTCCCGCAGTTTTAAGAGCGCCTCCAACGACGGTAAGGTTTTCTGAAGTTAAAAGCACCCCGGCATAAGCGGCCGTGGTGCGTGCGATGGCCTGCTGTCGGTTTTTTTCAAGAGCGTAGGCGGAGGCATCCTTGCCTATCTTGGCTTGCTGCCATCCATGCCAGGATCGCCCGCCGTCGTATAACGGCCAGGTCGCTGTTAAATTTGTGGCAAAATCATTGATCGCGTTCGGCTCGTTGAGGCGGTTGATGGCGAAGTCCGACGCTGTGAAGTTCTCCTGGTTGAGCTTATTTGAAAAAACCTGGGTAGGGTTGTTGGTTCGCTGAAGTCCCTCGCTGACGTTCAGCCGGGGCAGGAACCCCGACCGCCCTTGGACGACACGTTGCTCGGCAATTTCCACTTGGGACCTTGCTGCCGCGAGGGCCGGGTTTTCGCTCAAAGCGATCTGAACCGCCTGCTGCAGGCTCAGTGCTGAAGGGTAGGAGTCTTGCGGAATTTTTTGGCTTTGGCCCCAGGCGGTGGTTATGCAGCATATCAAAGTGAGACAAACAGCGAACGATGGCATGCGCATTTTCCCACCTCTTTGTGAAAAAATTTGTAATAAGGGTCGGTTCACCGAATGGGTGGTTACGAATTTCATAGCCGATCGATGATCGACTTTAGCTTCGCGGCGACTTGGCTACCTATGTTCTCCAAATTCAGATTGGCAACAGCCCTCACGCTTTCCAATGGGTTAATGGTAGAAACCTCCGTTTGCCCGTCTTCGCACGCTTGCACAATCACCCATTGCAGGGGAGCATCGTGCCGATCCGGCTTTCCAACAGAAGGGCTTGGTGGGCAAAGGACGGGTTGCAGGCACCGAGAATCTTGTATTTCCGAAAATCAACGTTGAGCTTCTTTTTCAATGTCACTCGCACGTCGATCTCTGTAATGATCCCAAACCCGATGGGCTTCTCAAGCGTTCGGGCTGCATTTTGCCTCGCAAACGCACCGCTGACCTGCTGGAGAGCGATGGAGAGCATATTTCAGCTTTAAACTTTTGAGTTAGGGCTCACAATCGCGATAATTTTCCAAGTTGCGCAATATCAGTCAGATTGCGTTGTAGAAGAGCAGGTACGGTCACGGTTGTTGCCAAAATTGTCGGTTGCTGATTGGTTGACTGCTGAGGTTTGCGTGTTGTCAAGTGCCATAACCACCGGAAACAAGGAAAAACTCAATTGTGCTTGCGTCAATTGAAGGAAGGGAAAATGAAAAAGTTCTTACTTTGCAAACAATTACGGCATGATATCAAGTCGTTGGATACAAGTCAAATGGTGGATAGCCGAAAGTTTTTAAAAGGGAGATCCGTTATGCGGTGAACCCTAAATGGAGGGCACAATCCAGTGAAGGGGATGGTCAGCGCCAAACGTCTTCAAAAAATTGCAAAAACTGCATTTTGGGGAGGGCCCACACACGTGCAATATTTTTGACAAAATGCCTCAACATGAATATTGTGTATGTATGTGTGTATGTGTATGAAACAATACAACGCCAAGGGAGGGCATGCCATGCAAACAGCCGAAAAATTGGTCAGGAAACAATTTCTTATCTCCCCGGCCCAGGCAAAAAAAATAGAGTTTATGGCCAAAAAGCAGAAAACCTCAGCAGCGGAAATGGTGCGCAAAGCCATTGATTCCTTTAACCTCGACGCCATGTCAGACATGGCTGACACCGACCTCTTGGAGCTTGTCCGTGTCAAAGTCAAAGAGGCGATAACGGACACCAGAAAAACCCGGGTGCGGCTTTCGGCTGCGTTGAAAAAGCTTGAGGCCAAGGAGGGGTGATGACCGGCTGGAAGGAGCTGCTGATCGATATTTTGAAGCTGACGGATGAGGTAAAACGGCTCAACCGCAAAGTTGAGCGCGTACAGGACCATGTAGTTGCCGTGGACAAGCGCGTGGTCCGCCTTGAAACAATGGTGGAGATTGCGGCTTCCACCAAGTTGATCAAGTAAAAACAATCCTGGACGCTATCATCAAGGCGTACGCGTAGTTACTTAACCTGGTAGAATTCGCCCAGATAGCTTGTGACACTTCCTTCATCAAAGCATCCTTATTTTAAGGCCTTTGAATTGGCCTTGAAAAATTGCAGATCGTGTACAACCCCCTTGGATTCAATGCATCTGCTAAACTTCATACCGCCCAGCCCTCTCAAAAAAACGACACTTTAAGCGCACGCCTTGTTTAACGATAGGAATGGCGCTCTATACACATGGACGACTTGCCGCAGTCCGTTCACTGATGATTTTCATCTTCGCAGAGCTGCTGTATGCACACAAATGTTCGAAGACGTCGAAGCCCTGAAGCAACTCGTTCACCCCGCCCGGTGCAATGAGGGCTCCGTCGTGAGACCCCCTTGATCCCCCCCTCCCAAGAAAATGCTTGACACTCTTTTCCCCAAGGCTATTGCGGGGATCAGATGGCAAAACGTCAATTGACGATAGGATCTTAAAACACATGATTGGCTAAAGACAGAATGGAGGGCATTTTTATGAAAGATGTAAAAAGGTACGTTTTGAAACAAGAAAAATACAAAAGAAAAAAAGTGGTCCAGTTGGAATTTGAAAAAGCCTCGGATGCTGATAGTCTTGAAAAAATGATCAATCAAATTCAAGTTGCTTTTAACGTCAGAACAAGGTCCGATGCGTCGAAATTTGTCCTCCATCTCGCCAGGACTCAGTTTGGAATCTTTGCTGAAAAGTACTACACTCTACGTGAAACCATGGATCATTATGAAACGCTGCTCTATGGAGCCCCGCTTAATGAAGCCCGGGTTGAATTAGCGCTTGAAGACATAGCTGAGCGTTAAATCTCCACCTCTCGATTGGAACCCATTCCGCCCGGTTACTATTTTTGTCTAACGTGCATAGGGGATGACTCCAATTGAACGCGTCCTTCAAGTGCGCAAGAAAAACAGATGGCAGGCAAAAACCCGCCTGCCATCTGCAATGATAAAAGGTGCGAATACCGGGAGGGTTCACACGTCAGATCCTCATTGTCGATTTCTCGGATGAAACCGATATCGCCGTTGAACACCTCCAAAACCAAATTGTTCCGCCGGTGGATCACCCGGCACACCGTGGCCACCTAGTACCAGTGCTTCCGGACATACATCTCGGGGCTGCCGCGATGACAACGGCCGGTTTCACGCCAGGTTCTAAGAACAGACATGGCCGAGATGGTGCGTCCGCGCCACACGAATTCACTCGGCAGCCCCGGGTCTCCGATTGCCATGCGCGCCGTATCGCCAGTTCCGGCCACGGGGCGGATGGTTTCGCTGACGAATCGCTCAGGCATGAGCTTACTGATTTCTTCCGGCCATGACGCCGCCATCCACGTCCCACACGGCACCGGTTACCCAGCTTGCCTCCTCTGACAGCAGAAAAACGATCGCGGAGGCAACGTCCCCGGGAGTCCCTATACGCCCGATGGGGTGGAAGGCGTTAAAGCCCTGAAGTGTCTCGTGCACCTTTTCCGGGGCGATGAATGCTTCGTAGATGGGTGTCTCCACCACAGCGGGGGCCACGGCATTGACGCGAATGCGGTGATCCGCCAGTTCCATTGCGAGATGCTGAGTGAAGGCATGAAGCCCAGCCTTGGCCATGGAATATGCCGAGGACGGCGTCGCTTTAATCGCCTGGCGGGCCCACATCGATCCGACGTTGACAATGGCCCCGCCGCCGCTCGCGACCATGTTTTTCGCCACCTGCTGGGTCACGAAGAAGGTGGCCCGGTTGAGTCGCATATACGAATCGTAGTCCTCCTTGGCATGCTTCAGGAAAGGCTTTGGTGAGAAGACCCCAGCCGCGTTTACCAAGTACTTAACATCATGCATTTTTTCAGCCACATGGCGGATCAATCGCTCAACGTCGGCATCTTGCCTCAGATCACATTGTAAGGCGTGCAATTCGCCGCCAGCGCCCAGCGCCTTGAGCGCTTGATCAAGCTTCTGCTTCCGGCTGCCGACGATCGTCACTGAGGCTCCGGCCTTGAGCAGCATGGTGCCTACCTGCAACCCCATCCCGCTGCTTCCGCCCACAACCAGCGCGTGTTTTCCTGAAAAACTCATTTTACTCTCCTTTCGGAAGTTGTTATCTCGTCCATGCACCTATCCACTCAAAGTCCGTCTTGCTCATGCGGCCACCGACCAGATGAGAAAGGCACCCATCAGCACTGCTACTGCCGACCAGACCCGCATGAAAGTTGGCGATTGCCTTGACCACCAAGCCAGTAGCGACTTGAAGCGCGAAACTCCTATTATCGGAAGGATAATGGCGGAAACCACGGACACGACACTTAGGACCATAAAAACTGCAGGAAACCGCGACCCAGCCGCAGCCACCCAGAGAGTAATACCAAATGCCAATCGAATTGCGGATGCCGCCCATAGGCCGCTTTTGGTCTGCCAAGTTGACACGAACCTCAGCATCGCCTTAGGTGAGATTAAACCGAAGGCCCCCATGCCCCCAACGAAAAGCGAAACTGCTATGATGATAAGCTCACTCAATTTTATATCCTTGGACTGGTCCTTATTCGAGGGGCGGCAATAAAATTCCTGGGATTAAAACAAGCCTTTGAACTTCCGGTCAGTTCAGTGCGGTGTCCAAAAAGCCAGAATTAATCAACCAAAGCTAAAGCGGCAGCCCTTGATGTCAAATATCGCGTAAAATGCTGAAGGTCACGCACAGGACAATCGTTCGGGGGGGATACATCCAGCTAAATTTTTACAAATTGCATTGCTGGTTTTGCGGGAAATTCAGATAGCATCATTTGTTTGCTGAAAAAGGATCAAAGAGAGGGTCTGCAAAACGGATTCATTCAGGGTCGGCTAAAGGAGATTTTGGGTGGAGATCACCAGTATTACATTCTAATTCCCCTGCTTCTTGCGCCACTGCCTCGGACTGACGTATTTATCCCCCTGTACCCACATTCCCCGCCCAGCCGCCAGGGCCTCCCGCTCAGCTTTCAGGTATGGCTCGTTGTCAAACCCTGGCGCTGGTGTCCCTCTATAGACTTCAGCAAGCCCCGTTTTAACCATTTCCAGGTTAATGTCGATACCGTTGAGTAGGACGACGGCTAAAACCCTGCTGTAGCGGTCACGACCATATTCCCGCATGGTAACGTTCTTGTTGATCACCAAAGTCGCCAAGTGTTTTGCGGCCGCTTGACTGTACGGCTGCCCCGGTTCCCGTTTCGCTTTGGATTTTTCCGGTGCGTCGATCCCAACCAGACGGACGGTGATGTAGGCCGAATTATTGGCTGCTCGGAGGGTGATGGTGTCGCCGTCGACCACCCGGTGGACTCGGTATGTTTCACCTGCATGGGCAATGGTTCTTCCCACCAGCAACGCCAGCACCAGGGACAAGACAATAACGATCGACCGGTTCGCAGCTACCCGCTTCACTTGACCACCCTCAACCGGTGAGTTTGCCGAACCTTCTGCCATATGGCTTCGATGATCACCTTTGAAGCTTCGGCCTCGTTCAGGTTGGGATTTCTCGATCTCACACGGCAGTCCTCGAACAGCGCCCGATTGACCGTCGAATCTCCGAGCTTCGTGTCGATAAAAAGTGAAAGTACCTGGCTCAGAACGGATAAATTCTCCTCGCTGGTGTTCGCCAAAATCGCGCTTTCTTCCAGGGTAAGCTCGGATAAAATCGACTCGACAGCCTCATCAACGGTCGCGGGCAGACCCATTGGCTTCGATGCCGCCTGATCCTTTTGTGATTCCGGCGCACTGAAGAGCAGGGGATTTTCCTGTTTTAGTTTTTTAAGAAAGACGACATGCTCCAAAACGGCCAGGACCTGTTGGTAGATGTGAGGGTCTTTGCTGGCACGGGGACCGGCAACGTTTAGAACCGACACTGCGTTGCCGGTTAGCCAAATCATAATGGTCGCCCCGGCCTCATGAATTTTGATATGGCTCAGGTTAATATGAAGGCGAGGCTTTTTGTGTTTTTTGGCCATTTCCCGGGTGTAATCAGACCCACCCGTCAGTGGTCCGTTTGAAATGATCAGTGTCCCATCGGAGTCGATGACGTTTTGTTCGGTCCTCGCCGGGTAACTGTCGCTGGGCATCTCCTTGAGGTCATAATTGTCTGCAAGAGGCCCGTCCTCTGCAAGCCTACCCTTCGGGACCCACCCGCCGTGGGGAATTCCGTGTTTGATGGCAGAATCGAGGGCTGCCCGGTCTGCTCCAGTCTGTCCTCCGGACACAATCTTTTCAAGCATTGGATTCCCTTTCCTTACTCGGCCTGGAGTTGATGCCTGAGCATTGTGAAAAACCTCGACCTTAATAAATAGTTGCACACGATTTGTTTTGGTATCAAGTGGCTGTAGCCAAGTCGATTGGTTCGTGGAGGTAATTGCCGGAAAAATTATTCCGCAATTTGCGGAAAATTCTTTCCGCAAACTGCGTATCCGGTTTTGCGTAAAATTTAAAGGGGAGCTTTGATGGGCTTAAAAAATCAAATGGCAGGCGAAAATCAACCTGCCATTTGATACGCAAAATTACGATAATAGCGTCGGTCTAAACCTTTTTTAGCGCAATACCCGCCTTCGTTTTTCGGACCGAAAACTTATCCTCGTGATTGATTCCAAGTTCTTGAACCAAGTTGGCAGAGATAATGAGGCTACCTCGTTTTCCAACGCCAAGCTGCTTTCCTTTTTCGGCTTTCCCGCTACCACGCCCACCCTTAA
>Ga0316603_10001985_pt1 | contig 11136 bp, 7 predicted proteins | sample OWC_soil_day10_n_FD_207649 | JGI IMG/M metagenome (GOLD analysis project Ga0316603, IMG submission 207649) | Wetland soil microbial communities from Old Woman Creek delta, Ohio, United States - OWC_soil_day10_noCT | ecosystem: Environmental > Terrestrial > Soil > Wetlands | place: USA: Ohio...
AGAGCCCTACCATTATGACCTGAGCGGCCTGAGAGATGTCTACCTTGCGGGGATCACGATCGAGGAATGTCCGAAATGCAAAATACAATCGCCGATCATTCCCCGCATAGCGGAGCTTCACGCAGTGATCGCCAAGTCACTTGTCGACAAGTCGACTCTATTGACCGGGGCAGAACTCCGGTTCCTCCGAAAATGGGCTGGGTTCCCGGCAAAGCAGTTTGCGGCGCTACTCTGGATCGACGCATCTCACCTGTCGCGCGTGGAAAATGGAAAAACCAGGCATCTTGGGGCGCCCGTGGACAAACTGGCCCGGGCAATGACCATGGCGGCAAGCGATCGGGAATTTACCAAGAATATCCTTCTGCACATCGCGGAAAGCCGGATTCAACAACAGAAAAGGAAACCGGGCGAAAAAGCGAGGGCACCTGTATTCAAACTGGTCAGCAACCGATGGAATCGTGTGGCCTGATTCCGAAAATGGGGCTTTGGGACCTTTGGGGATTCCTAACGTCATCAAAGACCATCGGTGTCACATTGCTCCTTCGACTATCCTGAGCACCACGCCCTTGACCTCGAAGTGATCCGGATCGCCTAATTACGTTTAGTCCTGGCGTCAATTTCAATACTGGCTTTCATTTTGTCATTAACACGCCGGATGGCAAGCAAGTTGATTTGCGTCCTGGACTTCCCAAAATGGTAGGACTGGTGTCGGGCGAGTTCATATACCTAGAACCCGGACAAATGTATTCTCATCGATTAGTCTTGAATGAATGGTACCCGTTTGACCTGGCTGGTAACTACCATCTATCTGTAAGTTTGGAGCTACCTATTAAAATTGGTAAGACGAAGGCGGTATTTACTCCCGGTTTCGTTATGGACGAGGGCTTGGATGCCGATGACCACTGGTACTGTTTCTTGTACTCAGCCCTGGTTCCATAGTTCTCCCTTTGCTGCGCGTAAATGCCCCAAAAGTAATCCTGATGATTCGAGCGCCACCTCTTATTGGAGTGCCGTTTTCGGTCTCGGCGACATTCTTTTCGACCGCAAGTTGCCTGTCGTTCCTTGAGGCGAGGATCCGACATGAATAAACGGCGACAATGAGGGCACCTCCTCTTCTTCGGCATAAAGGTCCCTTCTCTCGATGGCACCTGTGAAGCAACGATAAGGTGTGGAAAGCAGCATATGGAATCGTTGCGAAAAAGGAGCCGGAGAAGAAAAAGAGAAAAGCTATTTATTTAAACCTGTAGAATTATGGAAGTAGATTAGAAAAGCCGAAGCTCATCTTGTCTGTCTTTATGACAAAAATCATTGCGGAATACCTATAAGGATTTCGTAAGGGCCGAGTTGAGTTCCGGCTGTCAAGGCCATCCATAGACTCCTATTTACGAACCTACTTCTTTAGAGCTCGAGCCCAATTGGTGACGATGGTGATGGGCGCGGCGGTGAATTCGTTGACGGTAATAGCCTCCTAGCCGAAACTGGCAAGTATCGCCTTCTCGTCATCGAATACTTCGAAAAGCGGTAACACTCTTGTAATGGCGAGCACTTCGCGGATCCTTTTTGGCAAATGCAAGAGCTTCAACCGCCCGCCACTATTGATTACCAAAGTATATGCGAGTGCCAGTTCGCCAACACCCGAGCTGTCGATATAGCTTATGTCTGCAAGGTTGAGGATGATCTTTTTGGTGCCGCTCTTCAGAGCGTCGCCTACCGCGTTGCGAATGGACATCGTCCCCTCTCCCAACATGAGCTTACCGCTGCAATCCAGAATTTGAGCATCCCCGATGGTCCGTATCTCAATCTTCATATCTAGCCTCCTAAGCCCTAAGAATCGCTCCCGACCTCCGCAATAGATCCATGACGATTCTTTCGGCCGACTCGCGGATCACGTGCGCAGTACACCTCTCCCTCCCCCTTCTTCGTTGATAGGCAAACTTGATACACTTCCGCCATGCCTGCCAAGCCGGCTCGTAATCTGATAATGGCTCAGCGTCTTGCCGATCATGAGGAACCCTCCCGAATCGACAGCCGGTGCAATGCAATTAAAAGCAGCTAAGAAATTGGCTTATTCTATCGAAGTTTGATGATGTAGAGCAATGAAGATTGAAAAGAAGAGAAGGCGGCGGGCTTCTGCACTGAAATACTTTCGGCTTATGAATCCAAGAACATTGAAAATTGTCGGATTATCATTCTGAACAGTTGAAGTTTGAAAGATTTCAGGTCCGCAACCATTCTGATGTAAAATTCGTAGTTGCCGCCGTCAGACAAGCCTACAACAGGCGGGCGCAGTTAGCGTGAATGGTCCCTGAAGAGGTGCACAGCCGTGAGGACTGTCGGAGATTGGCTACGCTCTCTGCCGATTCGCTTCAAGCTGCTGTTCGCCTACTCAATACTATTTGCGCTTGCGATTCTGCTCGGAAGTACGGCGATGCTTTCCTTCATTCAAAGGACAACTGAGCAAAGCATCGAGAACGAGCTCGCCGGCAGCACCCAGACGCTGGTAAGCCTTGTGAGGGCCAATGCCCAGTCGGCTGTGCGGAATCGTCTTCGCACGACCGTGGAATCCCGCAAGGAGATACTCGAGCGGCTGTACGACGATACCCGGGCAGGGCGGGTTTCGGAATCCAGGGCGAAACAGCTGGCCGCAGATACGTTTGTGGGGCAGCCGGCGGGCGGAGGCGGCCGTCTGTGCGTCCTCGACAGTGAGGGACGATACATTATCCGCCCGCCAAACATAGTGTTAACACCGGATCTCGTGCGACGGCAAATCCAGGCCAACGAAGGATTTTTCAGATACAAATCCGATAGTCCAGGCACCCCAGCTCGCTCCGTGGTTTTTTTCTTTACAAGATTCCAACCCTGGGGTTGGATCCTTTCCGCTTTCTCATACGAGGATGAATTTCAGTCGCTCGTAAGCGCTGACGACATACGCGACAGCCTCTTGGCGATCCGTTTCGGCAAGACGGGGTACACTTTTATTATCGACAGCCACGGGAAATTGATCGTTCACCCAAAACTTGAGGGTCAGAGCTTTTACGATACCAAGGATGCGGCCGGCCGTGCATTTGTGGCGGAAATGTGCGCGCGGAAGATCGGGAAGATCATTTACCCATGGAAAAATCCGGGCGAACAGGTGGCCCGACAGAAATTGGCCGTTTTCAATTACATCCCCGAGCTGGACTGGATCGTCGCCTCCTCCAGCTATCTGGAAGAGTTCTACGGCCCGTTACAGACGGTCCGGAAAATTGTCATCTCCACTTCTGCGGTTATGCTTCTCCTGGTGTTGATTCTGACGCTATGGCTCAGTTCGCTCATCACGCGGCCCCTGAAGGAGCTGATGGCCAGGTTTGCCAGGGGTTCGACAGGAGATCTTTCGGTCAGAATGGACGTCCGCTCGGGCGACGAAATCGGACGTCTCTCGCGCTATTTCAATGAATTCATGGGGCGTTTGGAAACCTCGAGCAACAAGCTGAACACCGAGATAACTGAACGCGAACGCGCCGAGAAGGCGGTTCGCGAAAGCGAGCAGAAGTTCCGGTTGCTTTTCGAGAGATCGGCCGACGCCATGTTGATCCTGGATGGCGATCGCTTTACCGACTGTAATGCCGCTGCCATGGCAATGATGCATTGTTCAAACAAAGAAGACCTGTTCTCGATTCGATTGCCGGAAATCTCCCCTGAATACCAGCCGGACGGACGACGCTCTTCCGAAAAGGCGGATGAACTTATCGGCAAGGCATCCGAGAAAGGAACCCTCCGTTTCGAATGGCTTTATCGCCGCCTGGACGGGGAAGAGTTTCCGGCCGATGTAACCCTTACATCAGTTCCCCTTGCCGGGAAAATGGTTTTGTGCACGGTATGGCGAGACATTACCGTACGCAAGCACGCAGAAGCCCAGGTGCGGAATTACCAGCAGCACCTTGAAGAACTGGTGGAGGCGCGCACCCGCGAACTGCAGGTTGCGAAGGAGAAGGCAGAGGCAGGATTACGTGCCAAGACTGCATTCGTCGCCACGATGAGCCACGAGATTCGCACCCCTCTCAATCACATTATCGGCTATGCCGATCTACTGGACGAGGAGCTGAAGGACACGGGAAATGAGGACCTGGTCAAGGATGCCGCAAGCATTCGAAAGGCCGCCGGTTCTCTCATGTCTTTGCTGCAGAATGTCCTCGATCTTTCGGCTGCAGACCGCGAACCGAGCCTGGAGCTTTCCCGGCTTGATGTTTCAATGCTGCTGGACGAGGCTGCAACCAGAATGCGGGAGAAGGCTGCATCCCGGGGAAACCGGATTTCAGTAGCCGTCGATCCGGACGCAACATCGGTCTGCACGGACCGGGCCAAGTTGGCAACCATTCTGGCAAGCATACTGGACAATGCCGTCCGTTTCACAGCAAACGGCGCAATCCATATCAGCGCCCAGCGAAGAATGGATGGGAAGGATGGCCGGTGGCTTATCATTCGTGTGAGTGACGAGGGAATTGGGATTCCCGCGGATCAATTGGAACGAATTTTTGAACCTTTTACCCAGGTGGATGAATCTTCCACGCGCACGAGTGATGGCGCCGGGCTCGGACTTGCCATTGCCCGGCGCCTCAGCCGGCTTCTTGGCGGGGATGTCGTCATTGCCGACACGGCACGGAGAAAAGGAACTACGGTCGAAATCCGCGTTCCGGACATGCCTAGATCCGTGAAGTCCGTTACTTGATCGGCTCATTCAACCGGAAGTTCCCCAGGCGCGGATCCAACCTGCCGAAATTCTAGTGGTTGTGTATTTCGAGGGCGGCGATTGTTATGTCGTCGCTGAAGCTATCGTTTCCGTGCCAAGCTGTGAGATCGCTGATCAAGGTATCAAGGTTTTCATCCAGACTCAGTCTTTGCCTCTGGACAATGGCCGCCTGTAAACGGGTTACCCCAAACTCTTCGCCGGACGGGCTGGTCTCCTCCGTCAAACCATCCGAGTACAGGTAAAGTCTATCCCCCGGAAGAAGGTCGACCGCCGTTTCCTCGTACTTCGCATCCGCAAACATTCCAATCGGCATGGCTGGGTTCGTGATCGACTTCGCCGCTCCGTCACTCCGTAGCAGCACGGGACCAGGGTGGCCCGCGCAGACGAAGGTGAAACGGTTGGTTGCCAGGTCCAGTATCCCATAGCAGAGCGTGAAGTAAAGACCAGCACTGCCGCCGGCCATAGGATAGATAACGTTCAGTCGGGACGCTACTTCCGCGGCGCCGGCGACCCTGAAGCCCGCACCGTCATCGCGCGGAACACGGACAAGAGAAGAGCGATCTGCGTGCAGGGTCAGGCTTCTGGTCACCGATACCGACAACAGCGATGCCGGCACTCCATGCCCACTGACATCCAGGATGTATATACACAGGTGTCGATCGTCCACCTGGAAAATATTCAACGCGTCCCCCGCCAGTTCGTCGCACGCCCTGTATCGCCATGCACACGAAGCGCCCGGAATCGATGGCAAATCCACCGGCAGAAGCGCTTGCTGTACACGCGCGGCGGCCTCGAGATCGGCCTTCATGCGGGCATGGGCCGACTTCAGCTCCTCCCGCGCCCGTTTTAGCGACAGCTGCGTCTCCACCCTAGCAAGGACGACCTGGAAGTCCAGCGGCTTGGTCACGTAATCGTTTGCGCCCATTTCCAGCGCGCGAACTATGTCTTGGGTCTCGCTTTTGGCCGTGGCCATGATGATCGGCAGATCAGACGCCGCTATCTTCTCCCGCACACGGCTGAGCACTTCCATGCCGTCAACCCGGGGCATCATGATGTCCAATAGGATGAGATCGAAGGGCTGCTCGGCGATTCTATCGAGGGCTTCCTGCCCGTCGGCCGCAGTGACTACCGTGAAGCCGCGCCGCGACAGACGACGAGCCAGGAGGTCGCGATTCATCTCGTTATCGTCCGCGACCAAGAGCAAGCCCTGCTCCGCTGCGTGTTCGCCTCTCAGTCCCGTCTGCACCTGTGACCTCATATTCGCAGGGAGCCCAGGAAAGACTCGATTTTCAGAAGTAGACGCGTGAGTTCTATCGGTTTGGTATCGTAGTCGTCGGCTCCTGCTTCTATCGCCCTTTCCCGGTCGCCGGCCATCGCATGTGCCGTAAGCGCAATGACCGGTATCTTTGCCGTCGCCTCCTGAGCTTTGATCCTGCGCGTCGCTTCCCAGCCGTCCACGTCCGGCAGGCTCAGGTCCATCAGAATCAGGTCGGGAAGCTCGGACTGAGCTTTCTCAATCGCCTCCCGGCCCGTAAGCGCAAAGACGACGTCAAAGCCGCGCCTGACCAACCGGCGACTGAGCATTTCGCGATTCATCTCATTGTCTTCGACCAGAAGGATTTTATTCACAGTGCATCTCTCTGTATTCTTATTTCGCCGGCTTTATCTCGCGCAGGATTGTTTCACGGATTTCCTGCAGCAGTTCATCCCGGCTAAACGATCCTTTCCTAAAGACGCGGTTCACATCGCCATTTAGCCGTTCGTGATCTTCGGGAGTCAGGTCCTTGGCCGTTACAACGACCACAGGAATAAAATGGTATTCCCTGTTGGCGCGCAGTTCCTTGATAAACTCAAATCCGTCCATTACCGGCATCATGAGGTCGAGAAAGATGAGATCCGGTTTGCGTTCCGCGACCCGGTCGAGCGCTTCGCGGCCGTTCCCGGCCTCCATCACGTCCCACCCCTCTTTCCGGATCGACCGGGCCAGCATGTCCCGCGTCTCCTTCTCATCCTCGACTACCAGAACCCGGCCTGTGACCCGGCTGTGCTTGTATTTCCGCAGTGTGTCGAAAAGCTGTACGCGGGAAATTGGCTTAACCATGTAATCGGCCGCACCCAGCGTGAATCCGAGGTTGCGGTTTTCCTCGATGGTGATGATCACCACCGGAATGGAAGCTGTTTCCGGCTGCGCCTTCAAGGCGCCGAGGACGGCCCATCCGTCCATACCCGGCATGATAATATCCAACGTGATCGCGATCGGCTTGATTTCTCTGGCGAGGCGCAGGCCCTCCTCTCCGGAGAGCGCGCTCACAACTTCGAATCCTTCCTTTTCCAGGTACGTCGTTAACATGTCGTGCACTGCCGGGTCATCGTCAATGGCCAACACCGTATTCGGACCATATTCGCCGGCGGCTTTCCCGCGAGACTTCGGCCTCACGGACTTCAGCGAGCTTTCGGCTTTCTCCTGCTTCGCTTTGACCTCCCGAGGCAGCTTGACAGTGAACGTGCTGCCCTTCCCGTGCTCGCTTTCCACGGCAATATCCCCTCCCATCATTCGGCAGAACGTCCGGCTTATTGTCAATCCCAGACCGGTCCCGCCAAACTGCTTGGTAGTGGATGCGTCGGCCTGAATGAATGGGTCAAAGATCCGCGAAAGCTGGTCGCCCCTCATCCCTATCCCCGTATCCCGTACTTTGAAGACGATCATCTCGCCGTCCGGCGACGTTTCCGAAAATGCCTCAACGATAATCGTTCCTTTCTCCGTGAACTTCGCCGAGTTGGAAATCAGGTTGAAGAGAACCTGGCGCGTGCGTGTCAGGTCGGCTGTCAGATCGCCCAGTTCGTCGGTGATGCGCACTTCAAGCTGGTTGGAATTCTTTTCGATCAGAGGAAATATCGTGGTTATGACGTCCCTGATCATGTCATCGATCGGGAACCGCTCGATGAACAGATCCGCCTTGCCGGCCTCAATTTTAGACAAGTCGAGAACATCGTTGATCAAAGCAAGGAGGTGCCTTCCGGCCGTGTGAATCTTGCGCAAATCTGTAACGAAGCTTTTCAGTTCGAGGTCCTCTGCCTCCTCTTCGAGCATCTCGCTGTATCCAATGATGGCGTTCAGCGGAGTTCGCAGCTCATGACTCATGTTCGCAAGGAATGTGGTTTTAGTGCGGTTTGCGGATTCCGCAGACCGCGTGGCTTCACGCAGGCTTTCCTCGTGCAGCTTCAGCTGGGTAATATCCATCGCCGCACATAGGAATCCGGTTAGTTCCTTCCTGCCTGTGTAAATGCCCGTAACGGACATGGAGACTGGAATGGACGTACCATCCTTCTTGACGTATGTCCATTCGTTCTCCTCCGAAACCTGGTGCCGTGCGTAATGCAGGAAGAGATCAATTCCTTCCACAGGACCGGCTGCATCACCGTTGAGTTCCCGGCAGCGCCTGGTCACTTCCTCGGGCAGGTGGAAGTCAAGCGGTGTTCGCTGTCCCACAACCTCCCTTGCGGAATATCCGAGCATCCGTTCAGCGCCGCGGTTGAACAATGTGATTTTGCCTTGCCGGTCTGCGGCAATGATTGAGATGCGCGATGCGGCGTCAAGGACAGCCTCACGTTGGGCATTGGCTGACTTAAAGAGGTCCAGGATCCTCTCGGTCTCCTCGAACTGCTCGACTACCAGGTGCGCAGTGATCTCAGCAGCTTCCCGGGCAGTCCGGACTTCTTCACGGAGTTCCTGGTTATGCAGCACTAATTGCTGGGTTATGTCCCCGTTCATGCCATTCCCCCGTTGCGATGCTCAAGGCCATTTCTGCCAGGTGTCCGACAACATCGGTCCCAACGGGCGCCCCGGCCCCTACAAGAGCAATTTCCGGCAGACCGTTCCCGCAAACGGCGGGGAGCATACGCAGCAGATACGCTAGTCCGCCGTCGTGCCCGTACCCTGCGGCCCATTCTCCCAGAGTCGTGCCGTGATCGAGAACCAACGGCAGGTCCCCCGGTACAAATCCGTGCAGGGCGTCAACAAAAACCACGCGCCGGCCACCTTCCACAAACCGGAGAAGGTCCAGCCCCGCCAGCCCTCCGTCAATCAGCGACACGTCCTCAGGCATATCCCGTCGTGCAAGATAGTCGTACACGCGCGGACCGACATTGTCGCTTTCCACATAGCGGTTGCCGACACAGATGATCCTTATACTCTTTGCGTTCATACTCTCATTTTGAAGGAAGACTTGCCCTTGTGGAGGCTATGCACCGTGCATACCAGGCACGCATCGAAGGACCGGATGACGTGGCCGATCTCGACAGGATTGCCATCATCCTTCACAAGCGTACCCACGAGCGCTTCCTCCATCACCCCGCGGACCCCGTTGTCGTCACGCGGTGAGGCATGCCACGCCGTGGGAGTAATGATTTGATAATGCACGATCTTCTTGTCCTCTATCTTCACCCAGTGACCCAGCGACCCCCGGGCAGCCTGTGTGAGTCCTGAGCCGACACCTTCGACAATCTCTCCCGGCGGGTTGTAAAAGTCCCCTCCTTCCGTCAGCATCTCGCGGATCGAGGTCTCGAGGGCCTCCAGCAGCCTTGCGGGTCTGGTCAAACGTGCCAGTTCACGAATAAGGACGTTCGGGCCCGACTTTGTCACGATATCAACAAAGAGGGGACGGCCGGCAATTACCGCTTCGGCCAAGGGCCCAGTCTCGGCGGGAACGCCGTCGTACCGAGGGGCCTTCGCCCACGAGTACTTCTCTCCCTCCGAGCCCGATGCGTACGGCCGCGTTTCGCCGTCAAAGGGATGCCGCGCTTCCCCCAAATCGCGGAACCAAGAATGCGAGACGTGCTCCTGGATCTTCTCGGCGTCAAATGCTTCCACAGTTGCCCCGCGGGCAAAACCAGAGGGAACCAGTCGGTTGTCTTCGGCTCTCCCGGGCTTCAACTCCGTCTGGTGCGGCAGATCGAACGAGCCAAAAGAAATGAAATTACCGTGTCCCTTGCCCACAGCATCCAGGCCGGCCTTCTTCGCGAACCGCAGAAAAAAGCCAATCTCGCTCTCCCGGTGTTCTTCCTTGTCCATAAGCCAGGACTCAAGATCGGACGCATTCCTGATATCGTTCCAGCGGCCGATCTCGCAACCCAGCACACGCGTCTCATACCACTGGCGATACTGTTTTAAAAGATGCAGGCATTGGAGGAGATCGCTCTGCCCCGGTACCGAAACCACGCCGCCCGGGACCATGTAAGACGAATGCGGCCACTGCCCGCCGAGGAGGGCAACGATTTCGAGCACATTTTTCGTTTCGCGAACCGTCTCTATCACTGTGCGGCCTCTGAACGGCTCATAGCGCCGGACAGCTTCTTCATATAGCGGATGCTTCCGGTAGGCAGAGTTCGCGAAGTCGGCCGTGAACATGAGGAATCCATGGCGAACGTCGCTCTGGATATGTTCAGCCATGAGAGCGACGTTACGCAGTCGCAATCCGTTGTCAGGCACTTCGGCCCCCGCTATGGCATCCAAGGCCCTGCTGGCGGCAGTCAGGTGGGCGGTGCCGCAGATGCCGCACACACGCGGCGTGATGACCAGCCCGTCGAGCGGCCCCCGACCTACAAGAATCTGCTCAAAACCGCGGAACATTGTGCCGCTGCACCAGGCTTCCACCACGTACTTGTCGGCAACCTCCACTTTGAGATCAAGATCCCCTTCAACCCGGTTGACCGGCATTTGCAGGATAGTTTTCTGGGACATGCTCACCTCACCTTATCTGCTTATCGAGGTCTTCTCCATCAAGCCAGAGAAGCTTGACGCTGGATTCCGGACAGGATGATCCTGCCCTTCCTCAAATGCTTGTCTTCCGTGCCTTCAATCTTTCCGGCGCGGCCGCTGCCGCCATTCCTTTGTACGCCATGTAGTGTGCGCGCTTGACCCCGTTCGGCAGTTCTATGGGAACACCTTCAATGTTCTGCGTCTCGAAGAAAGGATACGTCTGCGGAAAGTCGGGCCGCGTGCATCCGAAGCAGGGGACGCCAGCTCTGGTTTTAGAAGATCTCCGGTTCCACAGCGCTTTATTGCAAGGGCCATACACCAGCGGCCCATGGCATCCTTTGTAGAAGAAGAGGCATCCCTTTTCCCCGAAATCCTTCTCCTCGATCCGGTATTCGTGGTACTCGTTGCGCGTGCAGCCTTGGTGGACCAGCATACCGTACCAGGAGAGCGGTCTGTGGTACTGATCCAATTCCAGCGGGCGTCCTGCGGCCACCGCCGAGAGTACGCCGACCGTCACTTCGTGATGCGCCGGGCAGCCTGCCAGATTGATGACGGGGGCCCTGCTGCGCGCGGCAAAATTCTCCCCGAGGAATCCGCCCTTCGTCCACTTGCTGAACTGCATGCCGGTTGCTTCAACCGCTCCATCCGC
>Ga0316603_10001987_pt1 | contig 11132 bp, 8 predicted proteins | sample OWC_soil_day10_n_FD_207649 | JGI IMG/M metagenome (GOLD analysis project Ga0316603, IMG submission 207649) | Wetland soil microbial communities from Old Woman Creek delta, Ohio, United States - OWC_soil_day10_noCT | ecosystem: Environmental > Terrestrial > Soil > Wetlands | place: USA: Ohio...
CTTCATCCCGCACTGCACGGGACAGGTGCTCCTCGGCGGCGGACGCGGAGAACTCGCCGAGTGGTTCCGGGACTTTCCTGTCCGGCCGGATGAACTGCGGACACAGCCCGTGAATCATGAAAAGGTGCTCAAATGGTACGAAGACCGCACCGGACTCGACGGCAGGTATCGTGTGTTGGAGGTCATCGACGGTACCGGCCCGGGGTTGGTACGGGGCCGAACCATTTACCGGGAGACCGGTGATTTCGCTCATCGGCCCGTCGCCCGCTACCAATACTCTCCCTACCTGTTCGAGGCCCTTATGCAGTTGGCCGGCTTTTACATGCTGGCCATGGATCCACAGGACCGCCGCCCGATGCTACCCACGGAGATCGGCGAGATGCGGTTTCTGCGCCAATGCCGGCCGGGCGAACAGGTAACCCTGGAGGCCCGCCTGCGTGTCCAGGACCAGGAATCTCTCGCCTGGGACGCCCGGGGACTTGACGATCAGGGCCGCACGATCATGCAGGTTCGTTCGCTGCGCCTGCACCGGGTTTCACCATGACACGGTCCGGACAGGTGGGGGGAGCCGTGGCACAGGACCGCCAGGAAGGAATCGTTCAGGCTGTGCGTCTCGTTCCTTGCGGGGGCGTCGTCTACTATGCCTCCGTGCCAGGAAACTACGCGATCTCCCCCGGAGGCGTAACCCGTCGGACGGAAATCCGTCGCCGGCTCGTCACCGTCCTGTGGGGACACCTATTCTCCAACCTGGCCGCACTCCCGATTCACCTGGTCCACGATACGCTGGGCCGGCCCCATCTCCTGTCGGGAGAACACCGGGGCCCGGCCATCTCCTTCAGCACGGCGGGCGAAGAAGTCTGGGCCGCCCTCTGTGCCGACGAGTCGGATATCGGCATCGATGTGGCCGGAAGCGCCGAATTCCAGGAAGGCTACCCCGTGCACCGGGTCTTCCACGAACAAGAGCTTCACCAGGCATTGGAGTTGGCGGGCGGAGACCGGGCAAATGCCTCGGCGCTTCTCTGGTCCGTCAAGGAAGCCGTCGCCAAGGCCTTGGGCTGCGCCTTTCATCTTGTGGGCCCGCGGGACATCCATGTCGATCCAACGGCAGCAGAGGATGGCGGGCATTCCTTTTCCGTGCGCTTCTCGGGGAAAGCGCTGGAGTGCTTTCCACTGGCAGACCGCCGGCCCATTACGGTACGTTCGCTGCCCCAGGCCGAGACGTGGCTTTCCATCGCTGCGAGGAGCAGGCATTCATTGACCAGGAACTCACACCGGTTATTCTAGGAAGATGGCATTTTGACAAATACCTCCGGGAGACTCCGAACCGTGTCGTTTCAAAACCAGATCCAAATACGTCCGCAGCAGCTTTCCGACCACCTGATCCGCGTGCTGCGCCGCCACGCCGACGAACGCCCGCGGCAACCGGCCTGCGTCCATCTGCTCGGCGGCCAGGACGATCATGCCAGTCTGACCTACGCCCAGCTCGATCGGCGAGCCCGAGCCATCGCGGCCCGCTTGCAGGACATGGGCTATGCCGGCCAATGCGTGCTGCTGGTCTATCCGCCCGGCCTCGACTTCATCGCGGCTTTCTTCGGCTGCCTGTACGCGGGTTGCATCGCGGTGCCGACCTACCCGCCGCATCGCCACCGCATGCTCGAGCGTTTCCAGGCCGTCGCCGTCGATGCCGGCGCCCCCATCGCCCTGAGCAACGCCTCGGGCGCGTCTCAGTTCCAAACCATGATGGAAGCGGGAAAAAGCGGCCAGGCCACCTCCTTCCGTCTCTCGTGGCTCGCCACCGACGAGATTCCCGACGCCTTGGCCGAGCGCTGGCAGGAACCGGCCATCGCCCCCGACACGCTGGCCATGCTCCAGTACACCTCCGGCTCGACCAGCCGGCCCAAAGGCGTCATGATCAGTCACGGGAACCTCATGGCCAACATCCGCGCCATCCATCAGGCATTCGGCATACAGTGCGAGGACAGCAGCGTGTTCTGGCTGCCCATGTATCACGACATGGGGCTGGTGGGCGGCGTTCTGGTCCCGGTGTTCAACGGTTCTACAAACGTTTCCATCTCACCGGCCACGTTCCTCCAGAGCCCCATCACCTGGCTGTCTGCTATCAGCAAGTTCCGGGCCACCATTTCCGGCGGGCCCAACTTCGCCTACGATCTTTGCATCCGCAAGATCACCGACGAGCAACGTGCCACCCTCGACCTTTCCTCCTGGGCCCTGGCCTTCGTCGGCGCCGAACCGATTGAGCCCGAAACGCTCGAACGCTTTGCCGCCGCGTTCGCCCCCTGCGGCTTCAAACGCAGCGCCGTTTACCCCTGCTACGGTTTGGCGGAGGCGACGCTCATGGTCAGTGGCCCGAAGCGCGGCAGCGGCGCGACCGTCGGGACCTTCCGCGACACGGCGCTGACCGAGAACCGCGTCGAGCCCGTGCCCGCCGATGCGCCGCAGGCTCGTCGTCTGGTGGCCTGCGGATCGCCCGTCGGGGATCTACGCGTGTTGGTCGTCGACCCGCACAGCCGCGCGGAGGGAGCCCCCGGCCGCGTGGGCGAAATCTGGGTCGCCGGCACGTCTGTCGGTCAGGGCTACTGGCACAAGCCCGGCCTGACCTGCCGTTCCTTTGACGCGCGCCTGAGCGATACGGACGGAGGCCCGTTCCTGCGGACCGGGGACCTGGGCTTCCTGCGCGAGGGACAACTCTACGTCACCGGCCGGATGGACGACCTGATCATCGTACGCGGCCTGAACCGCTATCCGCAGGATATCGAAGCCACCGCCCGCGGTAGCCACCCGCTGCTGGAAGCCGGCCATGGGGCCGCCTTCGTCGCGGACGATCACGGCCGCCAGCGCCTGGTTCTGGTGCAGGAGACTGCCAGGATTGGCGAGAAGGATTTGACGCCGGCGCTGGATGCGATCCACCGAGCGGTGCTCGATGAACATGGCCTGGCCCTGGATGCGATCGTGCTGGTGCGCAGCGGTACGATTCTCAGGACCTCCAGCGGCAAGATCCAACGCCATGCCAGTCGCGCGGCCTACCTGGCCGGGGAACTCAAGGTACTCGCCGAACGCGGTGTCTTGCCGGGCGACAATACCTGCACGAGCGCCGCCACACGCCCTGGCGCCGAAGACGCGGGACCCTCCGCGGTGCATTCCGCCCCGGAGTCTTGGCATGCCGCTCTGGACGCCGTCCGCCAGCACGCCCGCGCCTTGGACGGCGCAGCGTTGCCCGACCTGACGCTGGACACGCCCCTTGCCGCCCTGGGTCTGGATTCGCTGCAGCGTCTTTCCCTCGCGGCCAATCTGGAGAAGACCTTCGCCGGCTGCCTGCCCGAAACGGTTTTCAGCCAGGCCCGTACGCTGGGGGATCTGGTGCAAGCCGTGCAGAAGCACCTGATCGATGGCCCCAGACCCGAAGTTCCAGTCGGCCAGATCCCGCCAGAGCATTGCGATTTTGTCCGCTTCCCCGAGTACGGTGAGTTGAAGCGTCAGACGCGCATGTTGCAGGGCGCGGGTGTTGATAACCCGTATTTCCGCGTTGACCAGGGTGGAGCCGGGAGCGCACTCTCCATCGAGGGCCGACCGCTCGTCAACTTCAGTGTCTATGACTACGTCGGCCTGGCACACGATCCGGAGGTCGCCGCCGCCGCAAAGGCCGCGATCGACCGCTATGGCCCCAGCGCCGGTGCCAGTCGCCTGGTCTCCGGCGAGAAGCAGGTGCATCGGGATCTGGAGCAGGCCCTGGCCGCCTTCCTGGCCACCCCGGCCGCGATCGTCTTCGTTTCCGGCCATGCCACCAACGTCACCACCATCGGCCACCTGTTCGGGCCGGACGATCTGATCCTTCACGACATTCTGGCCCACAATTCGATCATCCAGGGCGCCATGCTTGCCGGCGCTACGCATCGCGCCTTTGCCCATAACGACTGGCAGGCCCTCGACACCCTGTTGTCCCAAGTGCGCCACCGCTATCGCCGCGTGCTGATCGCCATCGAGGGCGTGTACAGCATGGATGGCGACTTCCCCGAACTGCCACGCTTCCTGGAACTCAGGAAGAAGCACAAGACGCTGCTTCTGGTCGATGAAGCGCACTCGCTGGGCACCCTTGGAGCAACTGGCCGGGGCGTCGGCGAGCACTGGGGCGTCGCCCGCTCCGAAGTCGACCTGTGGATGGGCACGCTCTCCAAGTCGCTGGCCAGTTGCGGCGGGTACATTGCCGGTTCGTCCGAACTCGTAGAGTACCTCAAGTACACCGTCCCCGGGTTCGTCTACAGCGTAGGCCTCTCTCCGCCCAGCGCCGCTGCGGCCCTGGCCGCCCTGACGGTCCTCCAGCGCGAGCCGCGGCGCGTGGCACGGCTGCGCGAGTTGGCGGCGCTGTTCCTGAAACTGACCAGGGAGCGCGGCCTGGACACCGGTTCTGCGGCCGGCACGCCCGTGGTCCCGGTCATCGTCGGTAGCTCGGTCAAGGTCTTGCGCCTGTCACGCGCCTTGTTCGACCGCGGTATCAACGTCCATCCGATTCTGCCCCCGGCAGTGCCCGACCGCTCCGCCCGCCTGCGCTTCTTCATCACCACGAATCACAACGAGGCGCAAATCCGCGCCACCGTCAGCGCCGTTGCCGACGAACTGGCCATACTGCAATGAAATGGAAATGAGCCGCTGATCCATGGCGACCCGCGGTGAACACGTAATCGAAGTCGAGAAACTGACGAAGCGGTACGGGGATTTGCTGGCGGTCAACGACATATCGTTTACCGTCAGGAAAGGCGAACTGTTCGCCCTGCTGGGCCCGAACGGGGCCGGCAAGACCACGACCGTCGAGATCATCGATACCATCCGCAAACCCACGTCGGGAAAAGTGAGCCTTCTGGGGATGGATGTCACGAGGAAAAAGCACGAGATCGTCTCCCGCATCGGTGTCCTCCCGCAGGGGTTCAGCTCGTTCGACCGGATAACGGTCCGGGAGACCTTGCAGTTCTACGCGCGGCTTTTCCACCGCAGGAACACCGATATCGATGGACTGATCGAGCTCGTGAACCTCGAGGACAAAACCAAAGAGCACTACAAGAACCTCTCCGGGGGGTTGCAGCAGCGCCTCGGAATCGCGATTGCCCTCGTGAACGACCCCGAGGTCGTGTTCCTCGACGAGCCGACGACAGGCCTCGACCCCCGCGCAAGGCGCGAGGTGTGGGACGTCCTGCTGGGTCTGAAGAAGAAGGGGGCGACGGTATTTCTTACCACGCACTACATGGAGGAGGCGGAGCTTCTGGCGGACAGGGTCGCAATCATCTCGAAGGGGAAGATCATCGCGATGGGCTCTCCCGGGGAGCTCATAGAAAGCAACGCGAACTACCTGGTCCTCACGCTGCAGTTCGTCGATGATAAAGCCTTCGATATCGTCCGGAAGATGGGCTTCGAGCCGGTCCATGACCACCAAAACAACATCAAGGTCCGGGTGGAGCACACGGACGATGTCCAGAAGATGCTGAACGCCATCCAGGACGCCGGGACGTCGTTGCACACCCTGGATGTTCGCAAGCCCAACCTCGAAGAGGTCTTCCTCAAGCTCACCGGGGAGGCGCTCCGCGAAGGCCCCGCCAGGGGAAGGGGAGCGGAGTGAACCTCCGCGTCGTCGGGGCAAATCTCGTCGTGAGCATCAAGAGCTTTTACCGCGAGAAGACCGCAATGTTCTTCACGATGGCGTTTCCGATCATCCTGATCCTCGTGTTCGGCACTATTTTCATGGACCAGGAAAACGTGAGTTTCCACCTGCACGTGCAGGACCTCGACCAAACGGACTCCTCGGCGCAGCTCGTCAAGACCCTCGAGCTCAACGGGAAGTTCCGGATAACCAAGGTAGAACCCGCCATCGACGCCACGCAGTTCGCCAGGAACAACAAGCTGAACCTTGTCCTCGTTCTTCCCGAAGGCTACGAAAGGTCCCTCGTGCAGAGGATGATGCGCAACGACCTCGATGCATCCGTTACCATAACGTCCATATACGACCCCAGCTCTACTTCGGTGGCCACGAAGATGCAAATCCTGAACTCGGTGGTCGCCGAAATCAACCAGAAGATGTCCGGGAAGCCGCCGTTCATCCGGTCGGCCGAGTCATCGATCCTCGCGAAGAAGTACCGGTTCATCGAGTTCTTCATCCCCGGCATCATCGCGATGGCGGTGATGACGGCGAGCCTCTTCGGCACGGTGAACCTGAACACGGAGCTGCGTCAGAAGGGTGTCATCCGGAAGCTGTCCACCACGCCCATCACCCGCACCGACTGGATCCTGGCGAACATCCTGTACCAGTTCATCCTCGCGGTCATATCCACGATCGCCATGCTGCTGGCGAGCTACGCCGTGTTTCACGTCAGCCTGCAGATCAACGCCTGGCTTCCCGTGTTCATCGTGCTGGACGTCTTCGCATTCGTCGGGATCGGGATGATCCTCACCCGCTTCGTGAGGGAGGCGCAAAGCGCCGCCGCCGCGGCAAACGCCATCATGTTTCCGATGATGTTCCTGTCGGGAAGCTTCTTCCCCATCGAGATGATGCCGGGGTTCCTGCAGACGCTCGCCAGGATACTGCCTCTGTACTACGTGAACGAAGGGCTCCGGGCATCCATGGTATTTGCCGATACCATGACCGCGCTGAGACACTCCGCGATCATAGGCGTTTTCGCGGCGTTGGTATTCATCATGGGCATATTCGCCACCACCTGGGAGGAGGCATGACAATATAGACGTTGGTTGGTTTTATGGGACCTGATTCCGGAGAAGAGAAAACATGAGAATAAAACTGATCGCACCGCATGAACAACGGGAAGACACGATTTCCAGCCCGTTCAGGCTGCAGAGGGTAAATCTTCCTCTGCTGGCGGCGCTTACACCGACTGGCAACACGATAACAATGGTCGAGGAAGCGTTTGCTCCCGATGACATCCATCAAGATGTGGATTTGGTGGGCATCACCGTCCTGACGGAACTTGCGCAACGAGCCTATCAGATCGCTGACGCCTATCGCCAAAAGGCTGTGAAGGTGGTGATGGGAGGAATTCACCCCACGGTATTGCCGGACGAAGCGCTAGAACATGCCGACGCGGTAGTCGTGGGAGAAGCGGAGGGTGCCTGGCCACGACTCGTATCGGATGCCGCCTCGGGACAGATGCAAAGAATATATCGTGCCGGCAAATCGACGGATCTCCAGGGTCTGCCGAAACCAAGGCGGGACCTCTTACCCGGAACCAGATATCAGGGGTATACCCGGATCCCGATCGGAGTGGAAACATCCCGAGGGTGTCCGTACGATTGCGAATTCTGTTGCATCGGGACGACCTTGGGGCAGCAATATCGAGTCCGGCCGGTTCACGAGGTGATTGCCGAGATCGAGTCGATTGATTCTCCTCACATCTTCTTCGTCGATGACGCCCTTGCGCTGAACCGGAACATAGCGAAAAAGCTCTTTACGGAAATGATCCCTCTTCGGCGGCGATGGCTGGCGCAGGGAACCGTGTCGCTGGCCCAGGACCTGGAGCTGCTCGAGTTGATGAGACGTTCGGGGTGCCTGGGGCTTTTGATCGGGTTCGAATCGGTACAGAAAGCGACGCAGGATGAGGTGACGAAAATCACGAACCTGAGGATCGATTTTTACGAGGCAATGCGTCGATTCCATGGCGAAGGTTTCGGAATACTCGGCTCCTTTGTTTTTGGATTCGATTACGAGAACAAGGACGTGTTCGAGCAGACCCTCGAGTTTGTAATGAGATGTCATATGGATGTTGTCCAGCTGAGGGTTCTCACTCCGTATCCGGGAACACGCCTGTACAAGCGTCTATCAGGCGAAGGCAGGTTGTTTGTGCGTGACTGGTGGCTCCGTGGATATCCTCCGGACACACTCCTTTTCCAGCCAAAGGGCATGACGGCGGACGAGCTCGTAAATGGCTACGTCCGCTTGAACAGACAAGCCTATTCCTTGGGCGGAATGATGAAACGATTCCTTGGCATGAGCCCATGGAAACGGACTCTGATGGGTTGCCAGGCGTATGCCGGGGTCAATCTGGCTACCCGGAAACGGTATTTCAAAGGCCTGAGGAATCCACAACCGTTTCTGCAAGGTGTTCCAACGCAATAGGGGAACAGCAGAATCGCCTTCTATACCTGATTGAGGTGTATCATGCACCCGCATCCGGGGGCACAAGGACACGCCGGTGCCGGTGCATGATACGCCGCTCTCCCTACTTCCCCAAAACCTTCTTGACCTGGCCGATCTTTTTCTGAACTTTTCCGGTTATCTTTTCACCGGAACCTTCCGCTTCCAGCTTTGGATTATCGCTCAGTTTCCCGGCGGTCTCCTTTACCTTACCCTTCAGTTCGTGAAACGTGCCTTCCGCCTTGTCCTTCGTACTGGATTTCATGGTATTCCTCCTTCCCCGTATTCCCAACCCGACAAGGCCCAACCCGAGCAACATCAACATCCCCGCCGTGGACCCCGTCCCCAGGACACCGGCGGCATCGGCTCCGAATAAATTCGTTGCCAATGCGACCATCGTGCCTCCCGCCAGAATTCCCAACATCCCCTTAACAATCATGACCGCGCCATCATGGTCAAACCGCCCTCCCGCAGAGATGCACCCCATGGTCGCTACACGTAATGGCTCCAGATTGCCTATCCCCGATCTCCCTCGGTTCATCCCATGCTGACCCTTTCCGACGGCCCCGGGTATCGGTAAATGTCCGATATGCGAACCGCTGTTTGTCTGATGCCAGACCCGGTGTTTGTCCTATTTATCCGGCAGTTCCGTATCGGCCTGCGTCGTCATCGCCTCCACCACATTGGAGGGCGGCGAGTCGCCGGAGGCGTTCCATGCATGAACCCGGTAGGAGTAGGTCGTGCGAGGCTTGACGGACCCGTCGCGGAAGGCCGAGACATGCGGTCCCACCCCGCCGATCACCGAGAACGAACAGGCAGGACCGATACCGTCAGCGCGCTCGATGCGGAACCCGAGTCCGCAGGCCCCGCATTCGGTCCATGCGAGAAACACCTGGCAACCTCCGACGGCGACCGCCAGCAGATCGACAGGCACCTGGGGAAGGACGGGAGGCGAAGATCGACTGGTCATTCTTCATCCTATCCGCTCCGGCAAGGATTCGGTCGGCAACATCTACCCCGTCGGGGCGAGGAAATCACCCGATTGACAGCATCTCCCGAACAGCATGCGGGACGGAATCAGCTTCTGTCCGAAACGCGAGTCGCCGTTTGTCCGAATCTCGGATCGGTGTTTGTCCTATGACGGGAAGGGGCGCCGGAGGGTTCGGGTCAGTCCACCAGTTTGTTCTGGATGGCGTAATGGGTGATTTCCGCGTTGTTCTTCATCCTCGTCTTCAACAGGATGTTCGCCCGGTAGCTGCTGACGGTCTTCACGCTCAGCTTCAACTCCCTGGCGATCACGCCGACGGGTTTGCCGGAGGCGATCAGGAGCATCACCTGGTATTCGCGATCCGAAAGAGTCTCGTGGGGGGGCTTATCCGGGTCGCTGTCCAATTGACCCGCCAGGATCTCGGCGAGCGAGCTGCTGATGTATTTCTCGCCTTTCAGCGCTTTCCGTATCGCAAGGACCAGTTCGTCACCCGCGCTTTCCTTCGTCAGGTATCCGGAGGCGCCTGCGCGCATGGCCCGTATAGCGAACTGTTCCTCCGGGTGCATGCTGAGGATCACGACGGGCAGCTTCGGCCGGTGCTGCTTGATCTCCTTCAACGCGTCCAATCCGCTCTTTCCGGGCATCTTCAGATCCAGCACGACCAGATCGTACGCACCCTTCCAGGCCTTGCCCACCGCTTCCGTTCCGTCTCTCGCTTCATCGACCTTGACGGGCTGGAGGGTTTCTGCAAGGACCTTCATCAATCCTTTTCGTACGACTTCGTGATCATCCGCAACCAGTACTCTAAGCATTCGAGATCGCCCCTTTTCCGACGGGTAGAGTCACTCGTACCAGGGTCCCCTCACCGGCTTTTCCACTGATGACGGCTTCCCCCCCGAGGAGCAGGATGCGTTCCCTGATCCCGACGAGGCCAAGCGACTGGGAGTCGAAAATCCGTCCTTCCGCAATCCCGATTCCGTTGTCTCTCACCTCCAGGATCAGGGTATCGTCCTTCTCCTCCAAGCGCACATTCACCTGCGACGCCGCGGCATGGCGCACGACATTGGTCAGGCCCTCCTGAACGATGCGGAATATCGCCGTGGAAATGACTTTATCGGGTATCGTATCCACTCCCCGTATCGTGACTTCGCTGCTGATCCCTGTCCGGCTCTGGAAATCCTTCGCCAGCCATTCGATTGCGGCAGCCACGCCGAGTTCATCCAGGATCCCGGGCCGGAGCTCGGTCGCAATCCTTCGCACCGTCCGGATGATGCGGCTTACCGATCGTTCGATTTCGTGGATTTTCGCGGACTGCTCGGCGAGTCCGTGGGAGACCAGACTTCTTCTTGTCAACGAGAGGTCCAATTTCAAGGCCGTCAGCGCCTGTCCCAGCTCGTCGTGGATCTCGCGCGAGATGCGCGTCCTTTCTTCCTCGAGAAGGGATTGCAGACGCCCCGAGAGGTTGCGCAACCGCTCGCGGGATTTCCTGATCTTCTCCTCTGCCCGCTTCCCCTCGTCGAGCATCTTCTTCATGAGCCTGTTCGCCGTCAACAGCTCGGCCGTCCGCTCATCCACGCGCTTCTCCAGTTCCTTGCTGGCGTTCGCCAAGGCCTCCTCTACCTGATGCCGTGAGGTGATGTCGCGAATGTTGCATTGGATCACTCTTGTGCCGTTCTCCCGGTAGACATTGCTGACAAACTCCACGTGCCTGCGCCGGCGCCCCTTGGTTTCCAGCGGCAGATTGTCGTAACGGATATACTCCTTCCTCTGCAATCTCCTGAATGCGCCTCTGCTGGCGGCGATATCTTTGAATGGGCCGATTTCCCAGAGCATCTTGCCGAGCAACTCGGCGTGAGAATACCCCAGCAGTTCCTGAAGATAGGGGTTTGCGTCGGTGATCCGTCCCGTGTCCGCATCCAGGATGAGGATGCCGTCCTTTGCCGTCTCGAAGAGTCGCCGGTAGCGAATTTCGGAAGCCTTCAGTGCATCCTCGAT